>OUNO010004829.1_pt2 | contig 10644 bp, 4 predicted proteins | sample 1779811 | NCBI WGS metagenome assembly OUNO01 (sample SAMEA3914804, study PRJEB12502) | metagenome | biome: forest; material: soil | place: Canada | collected 2010-06-25 | depth 0.3 m
CGGCCAGCGGCCCGAGCGTGAGCTGGGTGCACGGTGGGAGCGCGGAAGCCTCGGAGAGCGCCTGGATCAGCGCGCCGTCTGCGCCCAGGCGGCTTCGCTGGCCACCCACGAACAAGAGCGGAATGGCCCGCTCGCCGCTGAGCAAAGGGCCCAGTAGCAGCGCACTCTCTGCGTCGCTCCATTGCAGATCATCAATCCAGATGATCAAGGGTCGACGCGCGCGCAAATTGGAGAGTAGCTCGACGAAGGCCGCGACACCCTGGTCGCGTACGGTCGTCTGCTCCAAGTGGTCGAATGTCTTCGGGGCGAGCCGGGAGATGGCCGAAGCGGCACGCAGCGCCGGGAACAGCAACGTGAGCTGGGCGGTGGCTTCGGGCAAGACACCTTCGGCCTCTTCGGGCGTCAATGCCTCGAGCTCTGCGACCAGGCCGTCGATCAAGCCATCGATCGCTTTGTAGCTCATCGACTCGCGCTCACGGCAACGCGAGCCGAGCAAGGTGAAACGCTGGCCGTGCAGGCGTGCGACGAAGTGCTCCATCAGCGTCGTTTTGCCGATTCCGGACGGACCGTCGATCATCACGAACGCTCGCTGACCGCTGCGCGTCGTTTCGAACGCGCGCGCGAGCTCGGACAGCTCACGCTCGCGCCCGACCAACTCCCGACGGCGGCTCGGGATCAGCGAGAACGTCTCGCGCGACGTGGTCCCGACGACGTCCAAGATGTGCGCCGCGCGCGGTCGATCGGCCGCGCGCAGGCTGAGGAGCTGCAAGCACAAGTCGCGCAGGTCCGCGGGGGCGTCGTCCAGAGCAGGGTTCGGCACCAGGCGCTGCAGCAGCTTGCCCGTCAGCGCTTCGTGTAAAACTACGCCGAAAGCGTACCAATCGGTGGCCTCGGTCAGCGGCTCGTCCAAGCGCTGTTCGGGTGCCATGTAGGCTGGGGTTCCCGCGGGCTCGCGCCCCGCTTCGCCGATGGGGTGCGCCAAGCCGAAGTCGAGCAGGACCACGCGCCCATCGGCCGTCCCGATCAGGAAGTTCGAGGGCTTCAGGTCGCGGTGCAACGTGCCCGCCCGGTGCAAGGCATCGATCGCGCCCGCCAGTTGGCTGAAGATCTCGCGCAGGCGCGCGGGCTCGAGCTCCGGGTTTCGCTTCAGCAGATCGGGGAGCGTTTCGCCCTCGACCAGGTCCATGGTGAAGAACAGCTCCCTGCCGTCGACGAACAGCTCGTGCAGGCGCACCAGGTTCGGGTGCACGAGCTCGCATGCCGAACGGAACTCGCGCTTGAGTAGCTCGAGCGAGCGCGGCGTGACGGCGCCCAAGGCCTTCAGCGCGACTTCGTACTTCTGATCGCGATCGTAGGCAGCAAACACCTGACCCATGCCGCCGGCGCCGAGCTGGCGGCGCACCTCGAAGCGCTGCGCCAACAGATCACCGGGCTTGACTCGGGCAGTCCTTCGCGGCGCAAGCTCGGTGGCCGCTACTCGCTCGAGGAAGTCGTCGAAGACCTCCGAATCGAGCTCATCGCAGATGTCGTCTTCGGTCACCGGTCTTCCTGAGTTTCGCAGCGCTTGGCACTCGACGCCTTGAAAATACTCCTATAGATGAGCTGGGTCTGCACTGCCAATACTCCAGCCGCGGAGCGAAGCGCAAAACGCCGTGCTGGTCATATCGTCGGGCCGCCGGCGCTCAGACGGGGGCTTCGAAACCGGCTCTCTCGAACACCGAGGTCATGACCGTGCCATTGGAAGACGCCGCGAATTCGGAAATCAATCCCGCTGGCACCCGAGAGGGGTCGGGCGCGCTCGAGCCCGAACGGGTCGATGTGTTGGTCGTGGGTAGCGGTTTCGGGGGCTCGGTGGCGGCATGCCGCTTGGCACAGGCCGACTTCCAAGTGCTGATCCTCGAGCGCGGCCGGCGCTTCGAACAGCGTGATTTCCCGGCGCTTCCCGCGGACGACGCGCTGCTCCCCGACACCCGCCGCTGGACTTGGGCGGGCTCGCAGGGCCTGTGGGACATCATCGATTTGGGTGAGGTGGTCAGTGCCCAGTCCGCCGGTTACGGCGGTGGGTCACTGATTTACGCCAACGTGCACTTGCGGCCCCCACCGGAGGTCTTCGACGACCGCTGGCCGCTGGAATACGAGGGCGGCGCGAACCTCGGTGAGTTCTTCGACTTGGCTGCCTACATGCTGGGCGCAGCTCCAATCACCGAGAGCGAGCTGTTCGGTGACGGGCTGAAAAAAGCCAAGCACCTGGAGCAGGCGATGAAGAACCTGAAGCGCGGGCCGACCTTCTTCCACCCCCCGCTCGCCGTCAGTTACAAGGACGGCCCCAACGCGCACGGCGTGCAGCAAAATAAGTGCACGGGCTGTGGCGCGTGCTGCAGCGGCTGCCCCGAGAAGGCGAAAAACACGCTGGATCACAACTACCTCGCGGTCGCCGAGAGCGCGGGCGCCCAGGTCCGGACGCAGTGCGAGGTGCTGGGCTTCGAAGCAATCCAAGAGGGTGATTACCGCTATCGAGTGCACTGTCTGGATCACCTGGAGGCGCGCAGCTACTACGTCGATACCAAGTATTTGTTCTTGTCCGCCGGATCGGTCCACTCGACCCGCCTGCTGGCGGGCGCCAAGCTCGAGGACAAGCGCCTGTGCGACCTAGTGGGTGTCGGTTACTTCCCGGGAGGCGACGCCCTCGGCATGGTCTATGACACGACCGAGAAGCAAGCTCCCTCGTTCGGCCCAACCATCACCACCAGCACGGTTCAGTGGCGTCACGAGAAGGGCTCCTTCTTCATGCTCCAAGACGGAGGCTACGCACGCGAGCTGTCGCGCATGACGGGCCTGTTGCGCGCGCCCGCCTGGATGAGCCGCAATCGCTTCGGTGGCCCGCAGCTGTCCAAGGAACGGCGGTCCGGTATCGCAGCCTCGTTAGCGTCCTTGGGCGGGGAGCCCACGGTGCCGCTGCCGTCGATGCTGGATGACCTCGTGAACGCGGTCGGTGGTGGCGATTTCGACAAGCTGGTGAAGCCGGGCGTGGTCGACGCCTTCAACGCCGTGCTCAAGGAGCTGAAGAACCCGCTGCTCCTGCCGTGGGTCGTGGGCGGAACCATCTCGGGCGGGATCTCGGATCGCTATTTCCGCTGGTTCAAAACGCGCTTCAAGCCCGGAGCGTTTCCGCTCGGTTGGGCAGCCGCGGCCGAGGAGTGGCTGATTCGCGGGCTGTACGCGGGCAATGATGGCCTCGCTGTCGGTGCGCTGCGTGCGGCGTTTCGCGCGGGGGGCTTGTCCGCTCACGCGGTCGCGGCGCAAACCGCGAACTACGACGCCAAAGGCGCGCAGCACCGCATGATGCTGCTGTGCATGGGGCGTGACGCCGCCGCCGGCCACCTGATCTACGATCACAAGACACGCCGCGTGACGGCTGACTTGAACCTGGAGCGCCTCGCGCCAGGCTACGTGGAACAAGAACAGTTGATGATGGACGTCGCCAAGGAGCTCGGCGGCGAGCTACGCACGAATCCGGCGTGGGCGTTCTTGGGCAAGCCGATCACCGTTCACAATCAGGGTGGCTGTCCGATGAGCGACAAGCCGGAGCATGGCGTTACCGCACCCAACGGCCAGGTGCACGGCCATGAGGGTCTGTTCGTGATGGACGCGGCGGTGTTCTGCAGCTCGGTGGGCGTGAATCCGAGCGCGACCATTTTGGCCATCTCCGAGCGCAACGTCCTGAGCTTCATCCGCAGCAAGCGCGGTGCTGATTGGGGGACGGTCGGAGATACCGGGGCTCCCGGCGCGGCCTATCATCGACAGCGCGAGTCTGCGAAGGGCTGGCGCCGTGGAGCTGCCAAGTGGAAGCTCACTCCGCCGCTGGAAAGAAGTCCAAAGCCGGTCAGCTTGCCGCTCGGTATCAAGTTCTCCGAGACGATGGAGGGCTACTTCACGCCGAACGTACCGAATCCGGGCCAACACGACTCGCGTTACCGCGCGTACGAAACCAAGGGCCGGCCCGCGCACCACCTCAAGGTCAATCTCGATATCCGGCAGGAAGATCTGACGAGCTTCTTCGAGGACCCGCAGCATCAGCTCGACGCCAAGGGTTCGTTGTTCGTGCAGTTGCCAGGGGAGTCTGCGTCAGGAGAATTTGCGGTCGAAGGTTCACTTGATTTGCTCGCGCCACGAGTGAAGTCCTACGCCATCTCGGACAAGCCCGAATCCCGACGGCGCCTCGACGCGCAACGGCGCTTCGGCCGCGACTACAACGCCAAGACCGAGCACGATGAAACGCGCTTCCTTCGCTACGCGCTGTATCTGAATGCACGCATCATTCGAGACGAGAAGGGCATCGAGCTCCGCCGAGAGCCCATCGAGCCGGGCTGGCGGCTCGAGGGCTACAAGCGAGTGCGCGATCAGCCAGGCCTGGGTGCGTGGCGCGACGTCTCGAACCTGTTCATCAAGCTGCTCGGGCCGAACCAGCCGAGCATCGACCCGCCGGGCACCACGGGCACCATCAGCGGAGCCGGAGTGATCCACGTCGATCTATTCGCATTCTTGAAGGACCAACTGGCGAGCGTGCGCGCGACGGGCGCTGACAACGACCCGCTTCGCCAAAGCTGGGCCACTGCGGTCTTCGCCAAGTTCTTCTTCGTGACGTTGCAACGCATCTACTTGCCCGAGCTCAATACGTTGCTCGGAAGTCTGATGCGTAGCGCATCTTGAGGCCCGCCATGTCAGCCCCGCTCAATCTGTTTCCGGACTACGACACGCGCGATCTGCCCGTGGAGCAGGATGGCAGCACGCTGCAGTTGAAGTTGCGACGCCACAAGGGAGCCAAAAAGGGCTGGCCCGCGGTGTTGATCCTGCACGGCGGCAACTCGAGCAGCTTGACCTATACCGCGCCCGCCGGTGGCCTCGCGGGCTACCTGCACGAGCAGGGGATCGACGTCTGGTTGCTCGATTGGCGCGCGAGCCCCTTCGTGGTCGACCCGCTCTTGGCAGGCCCCGTGCTGCGGGGCTCGGTCACCAAAGAGCGCGAGCTGTTCAATCTGGATCTCGCCGCCGACCAAGACGTTCCGGCAGCGCTCGCCGCCGTTCGCGCCGAGATTGGCGACGCATCGCTGGCGATCTCCGGGCACTGCCTGAGCGGCGCGGTCGTATCCATGGCGACCGCACGTGGCCGCCTCGACCCGTTCGATGTCAGCTCGGTGATTTTGTTCACCCTGGGTCTGTTCGTCGAAGTGCCCTGGAACGGCTGGCTCAAAGCCGAGGACTTCATCCTCGAGCGCATTTTGCACGAGGACGCGAACTGCCGCGGCATCGATCCGCGCGCGTCCGACGCGTGGCCGGGGCCGATGAAAACCGCGTACGAGAATTGGCCGGCCGCATGGTTACCGAAGAAGCCCGAGCTGCTGCGCGCGCTCGCGTTCATGGTGGGCCTGCCCTACACGCCCGAGCGCGTCGCCTCCGAGTTCCGCACCGCGGACGTTGCCAAGTACTTCGGCACCATGCACCTCGGCATTTACCTGCACGCAGGGCAAATCGTGCGCCGTGGCTTCTGCGGCCCACTCGACGCGCCGGACGTGATCGATCGCGCGCGCCTGCACCAAGACAATCCCAGCCGCGAGGCGCAGGTCGATCTGCGCCCCGAGCCGTTTCGCAAGCGGCACGTGACGCTGATCGGTGCGGCCGACAATCGCATCTGGCATCGCGATGCCATCGACCTGATGTACGAGTGGCTACGCAACAATCGTTGCACGAATGCCGTCAAGCACATGTTCCCGGGTTACGCGCTGCAGGAGCTGATGTGGGGCGTGCACGCGCGCAAGGAAGTGTTCCCCGCCGTTGCAAGCGGTGTCCGCGGCGGTCGCTAGTGCTATGACCCCCGCATGGCGTGCTCGGGGTCGCGGTTTCGAGGGGTGAAGCTGGCAGGCGTGTGCCTGCTCGCGGCGTGTGGCGGTCGGGATGGCTTGTTGTTGGGCGGGCCGCCCAACGCTGCGCAGTCGGGCGCGGGCTCGGGCGGCTCTGCTGGTGCCCACGTAGGGAGTGGCGGTGCGAGCAGCGCAGGCGCACCGTTCCAAGCCGGAGCGCCCGCGCAGGGCGGTGCGGCCCCGATCGCGGGCGCTCCGAGCGGCGGTGCGGGCGCGGGCGGTGAACCGAGCGGCGGAACGAGCGGCGGAGCGACGGCGGGTGCAGGCGGCAGCGCGCCCGTGAAGTGCATGAGCGACGCTACCAATTGCCCGAACGGCTTCGTGTGCGCCGCCAGCGGCTTCTGCGAAACGCGGTGCGAGTCGAGCCAGCAGTGTCGCCCCGATCACTTCTGCGCCGTCGGCAACGCGGTCTGCCCTTCGAAGGCCTTGCAGATTGCGGCCGGCGTTTCGGACACGTGCGTGGTCGTCGCCGACGGCTCCGTGCACTGTTGGGGTGACGGGGATGCGGGGCAGTTGGGCGATGGCGTGCAGATGTCTTCCACGCCCCCCGTCACGGTGGAACCCATTCCGGGCGGGAACGCAGGGCTCAAGCAGCTCTCACTCGGAAACTCATTCAGCTGTGCGGTCACCCTCGATGGCAGCGGCAGCTGTTGGGGCGCGGGAGATCTCGGGCAGTTGGGCATTGGGACGCTCAACCCTTCGCCCGTGCCCGTCGCTCTGGCCGGCCTCGCTCCGATGACCGATCGGCTGATTTCGATCGGCGCCGGGCGCTTCCATGCCTGCGCAGTGACTGCCGCCGGCAAGGTGCTCTGCTGGGGCGCGAACTTCACCGGCCAGCTCGGTGACAACACCCAGACCAGCCGTACCTCACCTGCGCCCACCGTGCCCCCGTATCTGCCGCAGGCGGAGCGGGTCGTCAGCGGGGACGCGCATGCCTGCGCCTTGCTCGGTGCGCATCAGCCCGGTGCGCAGGTGGTGATGTGCTGGGGTAGCGATCAATTCGGGCAGCTCGGTTGGGGCAAGCACACCGATTCGAGCACCCCCGTCGCGGTGCCGGGCGCGACGATCCCGGGCGACGTGATCGTCGACATCAGCTCGGGCGCGAACCACACCTGCACTCTGTACCAGAGTGGTGACCTGCGCTGTTGGGGCGACAACTCGGAGATGCAGGTCGGCCTCGGTGCGCCATTCAACGCGTACGAACCGGTGTTGGTCCAGGGCCTACCGATCGGCGAGCAGCCGCTCGCGCTCTCCGCCGGCAGGCGCAATACGTGCGTGCTCACCGATCAGCATTCGGTGACCTGTTGGGGCCGAGGCGCAGCATCGGGCGCTGCGACCGAGACGACCCCTCCCACGCGCGTGTACGGGTTTCCAACCGACGACGTGCCGATCGCCATCGCGGCAGGTGAAAGTCACGGTTGCGCGATCACGCAGAGCGGCTCGGTTCGGTGCTGGGGCAGCAACAACGACGGCGCTCTGGGCTCACCGGGTTTCGACTCGGCGATCTCGGCCGTCGCGGTGCTGCCGTGGTGAGCGGCTCTTAGTTGTTCACTTTCGCCTTGCTCACGAGATCCCTCGCTTGCGCGATCAAGGCCTTGTCCTGATCGCCATTCATCGCGGCGACCGCCGGCACGTTCAGGAAGATTTCGGCCTTGTTGATCTTGCCCTTCAAGATGTTCGGGTTCCAAATCTCCGGCGTGGTCTGTAGCTCGTCGACCAGAGTCCACATGAACATGCGGTACATGTTGGCCACGTAGGTTTGGTACAGCGTGGCCTGGTCCGGGTCGGTCGGCATGAATTTGAGCTGGTAGTTGTTGACCGTGTTGAAGTTCTTCTCTTCGGCGAAGTTGGTCAGCTCCGGGAAATAACCGGAGCGCATGGTCATGGGCGTGACCGGGAAGCGCCCCAAATCCGGGTGTTGGAAGGGGAACACGTTGGGCGAGCGAGGCAGCACCGGCTGCGCCATCACCTCCACGGTGCGCTTGCTGACGATGAACGCGGCATGGATCGGCGAAGCGCCGTTGTCGAGGAACGTCTCCTGGGTGAAGTACTCGTCGCCCTCGGCCACGTAGTCCGGCTCCACGTTCATGGTGCTCGGGTCGAACGAGAAACCGAGCCAGAACCAGGGCACGATCAGGCGCTGCAGTTGCTCGCTCGCGTCATTGCGGGTCAGGCCCGGCAAGGTCTCGGCGGGCACGGCGAATTTGCCGCCACCCGTGGGCAGCGAGGCGCCCACGTTGTGGATGAAGTCGCGCAGGTTCGCGCCTACCATCCAGATCGCGTTCAAATTCGCGCCCTTGTCGATCGGGAAGGGCACGTTGCTCAGCTTGTCCAGCATCGGCATGCCGCCCGCTTGCTGGCGGAACAAGTAGTTGGCCACCTGTACCGCGAGGTACTTCTGCTTGAACCACATCACGTCGTCACGTGGCGCGGCGTGCAAGATCGCTTTCAAATTGTCGAGGCTCGGGTCCTTCAGGTACGCATCGTGCAGCGGGAAGAGCGCCTGAGCTTTGGCCGCGTCCAGCACCGGCGTGTCGGTGATCCAATCGGCGATCGTGCCGTGGTCGTCGCATTCGTAGAAGTCGGTGCAGGTCGGCGTTTTGCCGTCGTTGTTGAAGATGTCCTCGGTGTAATGGTTCATCGGGATGCCCACGCGCAACGTGCGCAGGTTCAAGCCGAGCAGCTCCGCCCAGGCCTTCTTGGCGTCGGCTGCAGAGTTGATGGGCGCGCCCATCAAGGTGAGTCCCATGTCCTTCAGCTCTTGGCCGAAGGCGCGGTCGCGTTCGGCGGAGCTGGCGCCGGGCAAGGGCTCGCCGCCGGGCTGAAACGGCCGCGCCACGGCCGGATCGGGCGGTTGCGTGATGTGATACTTCGCGCGTAGGGCGTGCACCATGTCGATCACGTCGTCGACGACGGGTTGATCCACGTGCGTGAAGGCGCGGCGATACATGGCCGCGTCGCTATAGCCGAGCGCGGCGAACTCCATCGGGTCGGGGCCATGGCAAAACACGCAGGCATTGCCGTCGACCGTGCCCGCCGTGCGCCAAGCCTTGAGGCCACGCTGATAGGCATCGTCGATTTGAGTGTCGGTCCAGGTGGCTTCGGGCCGCGCGAGGCAATAGCTGCCGGCCTTGGCGTTCGGATCGAGCGCTCCCTTGCGGTAGTCGTAGATGGCTTGCAGCTCGGCGTCGCTCACGCGAGCCGTGCTGAACGCGGGCATGCGCGGGAAGATCGATTTGCCCTGCGCCGTTGTCTCCGCGGTCGAAGAGATGCGGCCACCGCGGACCAGTACCGTGAAGTCCGCGAACGTCATATCGAGGCGTGTCGAGGGATAGATGCCCCTGCCGTCACCCGTTGGACCGTGACAGCCCGAGCAAGCGCTGGTGAAGATCGCCGGTGGCCCGCCGTCGGCCATCGCGGTCGAGTCTGGGTTGCACGGCGCGCTGTTGCTCGCGCCTCCGCTGGGCATGCCGGGCATGCCCGTGCTGCCCCCGCCGGGCATGTCGGGCATGCCGGTGCTGCCTCCGCCGGGGGTCACCGACGCGGCGCCTCCGCCAGGCACGCTGCTCGTCATGCCTGCGCCGCTCATGGGGGAGCCACCGAGCGGCCCCGAGCCGCCCGCGCCGTGCTCGGAACAAGCTGCCGAGAGCGGTACCAACGCCAGCAACAGGAATGCGCTGCGTGCGCTGGATCGGTTCGAACGGAAATGATCGTGACGGCGTGCCATGGGCTGCTCCTTTGCCGTAGCTACTCACTGAGGCGGTGCAGGGCAGCCAATGCGCTGCGTGCCGATCGCCAGTTCGTCGAACCACACTTGTTGTTGTGGTGAATCGCTGTCGTAAGCCTCCCAGTCGAGCGCCACTTTGGTGAAGCGCTCTGGGCCTTGCCAAGGGGTGCTCGCGGGGGCCGGCGCGATGCAGCTCGCCCCGCTGCCCAGCGCAGCGACCTCGGCCTGCGCGGTGTCGAGCCACACGTGCATCTCGCCCTTGCTCGCGTCGAGGCTCCATTCGACGCACACCCATTCTGCGACCGGGAAGCTCGCGGCGTCCGCGTTCTTCATGCAATTGGCCTTGGCCAGTGCATTCTCTTGCGCGTTCTGTGGGCCGCCCGCGCGCAGCGCCACGCTGCCGTCCGGGTTCTTCTGACGCGGGCGCTGCGTGTAGCTCAAGCCCACGTGCGGGCCGAGGCCGCCCACGCCAAACGTCGCCAAGTCAGTGGTCGATCCGGGCAGCAAGCCACTCAGCTCGATGATGTTCCACTGTGCGGTTTTGGGCAGCGCTTTCATGAACACCATCACGCGGCCGAAGTGCTGCAGCGGTACGGCCGCAACGCTGTCTGCCGTGTCGTGGATCAAGCCCGCGAAGCGGTACGAACCGGCTTCGGTGTCCATCGTGGCCGACTGTTTGCCTAGGTACGGCTTGGACGGATCGACGCGCGGGTAGCCGTGGAACTTGTACTGCGCCCAATTGGGCACCAGCTCATCCAAGAGCGGCGGATTCATGGCGACGAACGTGTATTCTTCGAAGTTGTCGCAGAGCAGCGCGTTGGCGGGGCACGCTCCGCCGCCCTCGAGCGCTGGATAGGTACCCGAGCCCGCCGCGCCGGCTGTGGTACCCCCCGCGGCGCCCGCGCTGCCGCTGCTGCCCGCGCTCGGGGCTGCGCCTGCACTGCCCGCCGCGTTCCCAGCCGCGCCTCCGGCGCTCCCGCCCGCGGCGCCGGCTGCGGC
>OUNO010010819.1_pt1 | contig 10631 bp, 9 predicted proteins | sample 1779811 | NCBI WGS metagenome assembly OUNO01 (sample SAMEA3914804, study PRJEB12502) | metagenome | biome: forest; material: soil | place: Canada | collected 2010-06-25 | depth 0.3 m
GACGCGAGGACGCGAGGACGCGAGGACGCGAGGACGCGAGGACGCGAGGACGCGAGGACGCGAGGACGCGAGGACGCGAGGACGCGAGGACGCGAGGACGCAAGGACGCAAGGACGTTCGTCGAACGGTCCAACAAATGTAGTGAACATTTGTTGGACCACTTCCAGCACCCCATTTTTCGCAGAAAAATAGGCAATCCAAAGGTGGAAGTCGCTGTCCTGAACATTTTTCGAGTGGGTCCGCGCGAAGACCGGCTCCTGCGCCAGCGGCTCGAACCATCGCTCGGACAAACGCGAGGCGCCCTGCCGCGGCATCGGGTTGCGCATCCTCTCGGCATCGGGTTGCGCATCCTCTCGGCATCGGGTTGCGCATCCTCTCGGCATCGGGTTGCGCATCCTCTCGGCGTCGGGTTGCGCATCCTCTCGGCATCGTGTTGCGCGCGGTCTCGCAACGTCGAGCCTACGTATCGTCGCGCGTCTGGCCGCTGCGGGCTACGCTCGTGACCAAGTGCGCGGTTTGCGCCCGCGTAGCCCGAGGACGTTGAGCGGCTCGTCGGAGACGCCGAAGGAGACCAAGTCACCGAGGCGCACGCTGACCGAGCGGTGCGGGCCGTCGAGGTAGAGTGCGGCGTCGTCCATCTTGCTGTGCACAGAGACTTCGCTCTTTTCGTCGACGACGAGCTTGAGCAACTTGAACTTGCCGTACGGCGAGTACGGCTCGCGCACCACGAGCTGGAGCTGCGTCGAGCTCAGCGGCAACACGCGGCCGCCAGCAGAATGTTGCGCTGCCGTGGAGCCGGCGGCGGGCCCAATCCAGAGCCCGCTCGAGCGCTGCTCTTCCTTCTTCTTGCCCACGTGCAGGATGTAGCGCGACGTGGCAGCGGGGCCCGAATGGCAGTACAGGGCCTCGTTGAGCACGCGCTTGGAGCGCATGCGGCCGTTGAGCGACACGGTCATGCGCGTCAGGTGCAAGCTCTTCAGCTTGCCGTCGAGCGCGCGCTTCAAGTGGCTCGCAAAGTCGCTGCGCTGCGCGGCGCAGAAAAAGCCCACGCTGTGCGAAGGCGCGCTATTCACGCCCAAAATCGGCACACTGCCCACGTTGTGCGAAGCGGCCAACAGAGTGCCGTCGCCACCGACGGCCACCACCAATGCCGCGTCGGACGTGTCGAACGCCGCGTGCGCGCGCTGTAAAAACAGCGATTTTGCGCCGAGTTGGTCGAGCACCTTCTCGACCTCTTCCATGGTGCGCGTGTGCTCGCGGTGCGAGTCGAGCCAGGTGGCCACGCTCGGGTCGCGCTTTTGAATCAAGGCGCGTGCGCGCGGGTCGCCCTCGTCCTCGACGAAGCGCATGTAAGCCGTACGCTTGCCGATCACGATCACGTGCGGGCGGCTCACGCGAAGCGCTCCAGCAAGCGTCGCAGCGCGAGCTCGGTCTTGGAATCAGCGGTCTGCCCCGTGCGACATAGGTCGAGCGCGTGCTCGAGCGATAGATCGATCACGCGCCCGAAGTGCTCGAGCGCCGAGCCATCCAGCACCGGCTCGCTGCGCTTGCTCGGGCTCACGGCGACCTCGAAGAAGAATTGGCGCTCGGCGCAGAACCCGGGCACCGGAAACATGCTGGGGCCGAGCGGCTGCAGCGCAGCGAGCGGCACGTCGAAGCCGAGCTCCTCGAGCAGCTCGCGCTGGGCCGCGCGCGGCACGCCCTCGGGCGATTGCTCCGCGAGCTCGATCAGCCCTGCCGGCAGCTCCCACAGCAGGCCGTCGAAGGTCTCGTTCACGATCGGTGAGCGCACGCGGTCGCGGGTCGTGAGCGGGGGGCGCACGGCGCTGCGCAGATACACCCGGCGCTCGCCGGAAGGCGTCAGGAAGTGCGCGGCGATCACCACCGCGTCGAGTGCGTTGCGCTCCACCGAATCATAGGGAAACGGCGCGCTCAGCGTGCCATCCGGGTATTTGGCGCGGTAGCGACGGCGCTTCAGCCGCAAGAACCCACTCGCACCTTCGGGCGACAAGTCCTCCAGCAGCTCGAGCTCGATCTGGGGCAGCGAAAGGTCTGTGCTCTCGGGCATCCGGCTTGGCCAGTACAGTGGTTCATCGCCGATCGCGGCGCAAGCGGGCGCCGCGTCCACAAACACTCGTTCTTGCGCCGAGAATCGCGTGGTAAAAGCGCTCGGCGACTTACGTAACCGCGGAGGAGCCATGTTGCAGAGACTCGCTGTCATCGGCCTGTGCTTGGGGACTTTCATCGCGAGCTCGAGCTACGCCCACGCGGCGCCGGCAGAGAAGCCGAACGCGCGCCCGACCCTCAACCTAGCAAACGCGAAAAAGGCGCTCGAAAGCGGAGACGAAGCGCAGACGTTGAGCGCGCTCGACGAGATCGAGCTGTCGGGCGACGTCCGAGCCGCGCCGCTGATCGAGGCGCTGCTCGGCCGCGGCGCGAGCAGCTCGCTCTTGCTGCGCGCCATGGGCGTCGCTGGCGCGCTGCACAAAGAGTCGTCGAGTGCGGCGTTGGCGCCGTACGTGAAGCACCGCGCGCCCGAAGTGCGGCGCGCTGCCGTGCAAGCGCTCGCGCAAACCAAAGGTGCCATCGCCGTGCGAGCCTTGCGCGACGCTCTGCGCGGCAGTGACGCGCCGCTCCGTGGCACAGCAGCCACCGGCCTCGCCTCGCTGAACGCCAAAGAGGCCGTGCCCGACTTGTTCGTCGTACTGCCCAAAGAGGTGCCGGAAGCCGCGGGCGCGATCGGCGCGCTGTGCACTGGCGACGAGTGCAAAAAATTCGTCGCGCTGCTCGGCAAGCTGCCCTTCGACGTCATGGAAAGCGGCTTTTTGCCGCTACTTTTGCGCACCGGACCGGACGTACCGGACGGCGTGAAGCTGACCTTGATCGAGCAATTGCGACGCATGGCGACGCAAAAAGCGAACGCACTCTTGTCTACCGCGCTCGCCTCTTGGCCCGCGAACGGCAACCCCAAAATCCGCACCGCCATCGACGGGGCATTGCACGGGCACACCGTCACGAGCACCGAACCATGATCCGCTCTGCTGCTTCCCTTTCGGCGTGCTGCGTTCTCTCTGCTTGGCTCAGCGTCGGCTGCGGCGCGGCCGGCGTGGGCGCCGGAAAAGGCTTCGATCCGGATTGGCAGAACGACAACGGCGCATCGATCGCCGCAATCGAACAACGCTTGCACGGCTTGCCGCTGGTACCGAACGCGCGCGTCGTCGTCGGCGTGAGCGACACGGGCTTGCTGGGCGCTTCGCTCGACGGCAAATCGCATTGGTCGCATCCGAGCAAGCCAAGCAGCGCACCCATCATCGCTGGCAACCTGGTGATCTTCGGCGAGGGCGATCAGGTGGTCGCGCTCGACGCCAACTCGGGCACGAAAGCGTGGAGCGTCGATGCGCGCGGCCTGACGCTGCACGGCGCCGGCAACGACGGCACGAGCAGCGCGCTCGTGCTGGCCGACGCGCACAAGAGCTTATTTTTAGCGGTTTCCGCGTCTGGGTCCGCGCTCGGCTCGACCGAAAGTGAAGCCCCGCTGGGCATGCCGGCAGCGCGTGGCGGCATGGCGTTCGTGCCTTGGGGCAATCAGTACGTGTCTGCGCTGGATATGAACAGCGCGAACGAAGCGGGGCGGCTGTTGATCCGTAGCCAGGTGAGCCAGGCGCTGAACTACGGCGGCACGCTCTACTTCGGCGAACAGGCACTCGTCCGTTTGGACGAGAAGGTGCGCTTCGCGAGCACCAACCAAGGCACACACGTGGGGTTGCCGCCCAAGGTCAGCGCCAGCCTACCGGGCAAGCCGAGCTACCTCGACAGCGGGCTGGTCCCCGTGTCGAGCCAGGCGAACGCGCGCACCAAGATCCGCATCTATGCAGCGCCGGCGCCGTCTGCCAGCGGCGAGCTCACGCTCGGTGCCGGCACGTTCGCGGCGACGTACTTCCACGTCGTGTTCGGGCTCGACGCCAAGTCCGGCGCGCTGCGCTGGGTGCGCGCCTTGCCGGCAGACGTCGTGGGCGGTGCCGCGGCCAGCTCCGGCTTCGTCCTGTGCGACGCGACCGGCAAAGTATGGTCGCTCGACAGCAACGGTGGCGACGCAGGCTCGCTGGATTTAGGCTCGAAAGTGCGGCTCTGCTCGGCCGATGCAGGCGCGCAGCCGGTCGCCGCGGGCAGCGCGCATGGCCCGCTCGCCACGCAGCTCGCCGAAGCCCTCGACGCGCTCGAGCCCGACATGGCCGAGGCCGAACGCTATTTGGTGACCGAGCTCGGCAAGCAAGAGGACGCGAGCGTGACGCAGGCGCTCATCGATCTCTCGAGCAGCCCGCGCATCCCACCCGATCTGCGTACCGAAACGAGACGCTTGCTCGCGCTGCGCAAAAACGGCACGGACGCGATGCTGACGGCGCTCGCCCGTCATTATGATTTCGTCTCGGGCGTGCTCTTGCCGCCGCCCGTGGGTCCGCTCGCAGACGCGCTCGCCGCCAGCGGCGAAGTGCGCGCCGCGCCGCTGCTCGCCAAACACTTGAACGATCCCGCGAACTCGGCCGAAGACGTGGCGCACGCCGCGCGTGCGTTGGTCAAGCTCGCAACCCCCGCGGAATACGAAGATCTGCGCACGTTCTTCGCGCTGTACCGGGCCACCGCCGACGACGAATCCTTGGTCGCCGCGGTCGTGGCCTGCGCCGAAGCGTTGCTGCGTATCGGCGGCGAGAACGGGCGAGCAGTCGTCGAACGTGCGGCTCAAGATCCGTTGACCCAAAGCGACGTACGCCGCGCCCTTCCCGACGTTTTGGCCAAAGCTTCCGGCCCGGCCGCTACAGCCACAGCACCCGCCGCTGCCGTTCCGCCCGCGACGACGGCGGCGAGCAAATGATACGCTGAGCTGGAATGACGTTCGAGCGCCTCCGCCACCGTCTGCAGAGCGGTCGACCGCTGGTCGTCGATGCAGACACGGCTGCGTCATTCCGCGCGCGCGGCGTCGAGCTCGATAACCCCGGCGCGCTCGGCGTGATGCTGCGCGAGCGCTCGGCCGAGGTCATGGCCCACTACCGTGCCGAGATCCAAAGCCGCGTCGACGTGCTCTCGGCGCTCACCGGAGACACCACGCCACGCGCGCTGGCCGAGGTCGGAATGGAGCATCGCTCCGCGCAGCTCACGCGCCGCGCAGTCGAGCTCGCCCTCGAGGCCGCAGCCGAGAACGACAAGCCCGTCGCCGTGGCCGGCGTGCTGGGCTCGGACATGGTGAACCCCGTCGCCGCCGATCGGCTGCACGAAGAGTTCACCGAGCACGCGGCTCGCCTGGCCGCCGCGGGCTGCGAGCTGATCATCGCGCGCGGCTTGGGCTCGCACCTGGGCTTGATGGCGGCAGTGGTGGCCGCGTCGCGCACCGAGCTGCCCACGTGGGCCGTGATCGAGTGCTCGTCCAACGACGAGCTCACGACTGGCGGCAATGCCGTCGACTTGGCCGAGGCGCTCGCCGGGGCCGGCGCGAGCGTGGTCTTGTTCGAGGTCGCGCACGTCAATCTGGGCCTGGCCTACTTGGAGCGCTTCCGCGCGGCCTTCGAGCTGCATGGCATCGCACCCGGCATCCTGCTGGCCGGCAGTGAGACGAGCCTGCGCGGCTTCAATGACGAAACGTCGGACCCCGAACACTGGGTCGAGCGCGCGCGCGACCTGAGCCTGGGCGGCGCGCGAGCCATTGGCGGCGGCGCTGGGACCACAGAAGCGCACACGCACTGCCTGGCCCTCGCCATGGGCTCGCTGCATCCGTCGCTGCCCACGAGGCACTCGGACACGGAACTCGACCCAAGTCGACGCGGCTGGTAGAGGCTCAGCGGTTCGATCTCTTCGATCGCGTCGTCCCGGGCTTGCACTTATCAGGCATTGCTCCAGGACTAGCTCTCTCCGCCCGACCTTTGGGCCGTCCCCCCTCGAGACCAGACCCTTGGATTCTTCCGACGACCAGCGCCTGCTCCGCACGAGCGACGACCTGCTGGAGCTGTTTACCGCCGCCGAAAAGCCGTCCTCCGAGTTCCGCATCGGGACGGAAGCCGAGAAGTTCGCGGTCGACAGCCAAACCGGCGCGCCCCTGGAGTACGACGGCCCGCGCGGCGTCACTCGCATCTTCGCGGACTTCGTGAAGCGCGGTTGGCGGGAAGAGCGCGAGACGCCCGACGGGCCGGTGATCTCGCTTCACCGGGAGCAACATTCGATCACACTCGAGCCCGGCTCACAGTTCGAGCTGAGCGGCGCGGCCGTGAAGAACATTCACGAGACGCGCGTCGAGCTGGACGAGCATTTGGCCGAGCTCGGTCCGATCTCGAAAGAAATGAACCTGACTTGGTTGGGGGTGGGCTTTCATCCCTTGGCCAAGCAGAGCGATCTCGGTTGGGTGCCGAAGCAGCGTTACGCCATCATGCGCGAGTACCTGCCCACGAAGGGCAGTGGCGGCCTCGACATGATGCGCCGCACCGCGACGGTGCAGGCGAACTTCGATTTTTCGAGCGAAGAAGACGCGCTGCGTAAGCTCGTGGTGTGCCTGAAGCTCGCACCGCTCGTGAACGCCCTCGGCGCCAATTCGCCGTTCGAGGAGGGCAGGCTGAGCGGCTACAAGAGCCGCCGCGGTTTCACCTGGCTCAACATGGATCCCGAGCGCTCGGGGCTATTGCCGGCCTTGCTCAGCGCCGAAAAGCCCGGCTATCGCGATTACGTCGAGTGGGCGCTGGACGCCGGCATGTTCCTATTCAAGCGCCACGGCAAAGCCGTCCACAACACGGGCCAGAAGTTCCGTGACTTCATGAAGAACGGCTTCGAAGGCGAGCGCGCCACGTATGGTGATTGGAAGCTGCACCTGAACACGCTCTTCCCCGAAGCGCGTCTCAAGAGCACGCTCGAAGTGCGCAGCAGCGATTCATTGCCGTTGCGCCTGGGCGCCGCCGTGCCCGCGCTCTTCACCGGCATCCTGTACGACGCGCAAGCCCTGAACGAAGCCGAAGCCTTCGTGCGCGAGCTCCCGCTGCGCGAAATCATCGCCGCGCGCCCGAGCATGGTCCAGTTCGGCCTCGCCACGCGCATCGGCGATCGCCCACTCCAGGCCTTGGCGGAACGCGTGCTCGAAATCGCCGAAGGCGGCCTCGGCCGCCGCAATATCCTGAACGACCACGGTAAAGACGAACGCATTCACCTCGAGCTGCTCACGAGCCTGGTGCACAACGGGAAGACTCCGGCGGATGCGCTGATGGAAGGGCTCGACGCCAACTCGCGGCCCAGCGTCGAAGACGTGATCGCTCGCTGTCACATCTGACGAAGTAGTCGTCATCCGGTGGCGCACTGTGCCAACCTGAGCCGTCGGGCATCGGTGTAAGCGGCCTATTAAAGCGCCGAAAAAGTGGCTTTGGGGCTGGTCCGCCACTTGCAGGGACAAACTGCAAATGAGGAAAGTTTGGTTCGCGGTACTTTGCGCTTGCCCACTCCTTGCCTGCGGAGCTTCTGCACGCACACCCCAGGACCCGAACGCGAGCACCGGTGCCGGTGCTCCCATCGGCGGCGAGAGCGCTGGCGACGATAGTGCCAATGGCGGAGCGAGCGGCGCCACGGACGGCAGCACAGGCGGCGGCGGGCGTCCGGTCCATCTGGGCTCGAGCTCCTGGGACGTCACGGCAAACTACCAATTCGCCTCCAGCACGCCGGGCCTCGCGTCCCGAGTACCCGACGATCAGCGCGACTTCGCCCTCACCATCGACGGCGAAACGATGACCATCGGGCGAAATTCGGAGGTGTACTCGGCTCCCGTTCGGATCATCGACGGCGCATACGTCGCGACCGATGTCCGTTTTCCAAGCGCGTACAGCGTGGAGCGGCTCCTCGCCAAAGAGCTGACGTTACGCGCCATCGATAGCGATGGCGATGGCGAGGCGGACCAGCTCGCAGCGAGCGCAACACTCGAGGAGACGAAAACCGTCGGCGGCGACGTCTATTGGGAAGTTATCCCCAGCGTCACACTCAGCGGGCTGCCCGACGACTCCGTGCCCACGCTGTGGCCCACGCTGGGCCTTGAGGCCCAAACACTCGATCCGCTCTGGGGCATTCGGGTCTACTCATCCGAACCGCTCGCCGCTGACGCGCAGGTGTCCCTGACGGGCACGAGCACCATTTCTTTGTCCCTCCCTGCGAGCGACCCGACCGCAGGAACGCCCGTTGCCAACTTCGGGACGTCGCAAATCTTGCCGTTTGGTGGCACTTGGCGGCTGGAAGCCCACGGCAAAGACTTGGCGGGCCACGCGCTCGAGGTCAAGCCTGCCGCCACCTTCGTCACGCCTGCAGATCCTGGTGTGCAAGCGCAGGACGGTTTCGAAGGGACACTGCGCGGCGTGCTCGGCCCCGCATCGCTCGTCGCGGGTCGCGGCTCGATTCCGGCGCTGTCCGGCGCTCAATCGCTGTGGACTGACTCCAGCATCACGATTCATCTGCAACGAACGGGCGATGAGTCGCACCTCCATTTCGCCGCGCGCTCGTTCTTTCCAGGGAGCAATCTACTGGACAGGGTCGTCTTCGTGGGCGTCGTGGGCGGCAGCCACGTGCTCACGCTCACACCACCGACGAACCCACAGCCCACCGAAACCGGTGATGAGCAATACCCTTCGGCAAGCAACGCGCTTCAGTTCGACGCGACGCTCGACGAGCCCGGCAAAGACGTGCTGATCGAGATCACGAACTTACCTTGCACTGACCCCGACTACGTTTGGTGCGCCCGGAAAAAAGCGGAAGCCTGGTTGATCGACGATCTCGAGCTCGAGTGAGAGCCGCGTCGCAGGTGCCGCGCGCGTGCAGAGCTCGCGCGGCAGCGCGAAACCCGCTACGCCGCGTTCGCGAGCCGGATCTTCTCCGCCTGCCCAGCGCGGTAGAAGGTCCTCAAGCGCTCGCGCGCGCGGCCGCGATCGTTGGCCACGACCGCGCGGGACACGAAGCGCGCGGCCAATTGATGCGCGAGCCGATAGCGCGCGCCGTCCTCGGTATCTTCCGCGTCCAAGAAGTGCGGGCTGGCGAAGAGCCGCTCGACGAGGCGCTCGGCCGAGTCTTTGCTGAAGCCGAGGGAGAGCACGAATTTGTCGACCTCGGCTTGCAGCTCCAATTCGAGCTTTGTCACGGGCAACGACACCCGCGCCCGCTCGGCCAAATAAATGAAATGGCTCACCCCTTCGGCGACTTGCAGCCACACGTCGTCGAGGGCGCCGCCGATCGCGATCCGTTGCGACTCGGGCGGCAAGACGAGCGCCATCTCGAGCTCGTCCTCCGTTTCGCGCACCAGCACGACCTCGCGGCTGCCCTGATCGCCGTCGCGCACGAAGCGAGTCACGCTGGGCGCGCGTTCCAGCCCGTAATAGCGTTCGAGCTCGCGCTGAATGCGGCGGAGCTCACGCTGACGCCGCGAGCTCAATGCAGCCCCCCGTGGCCGCGTTGCGGGGTGAGGCCCTTGCCGGCGAGCGCGGCGGCGAGTGGCGCCGAACCGGTTTTCACCCAGCGTTCGTACAAGCGCACCATTTGCCGATTCGAGCTGCACGCCGAGTTGGCGTTCAAGACGTCGGCCACGCGCGCCACGACCTCGGCGAACATCGCAAAGTTGTCGGCCAGCTCGCGGTACACGTCGAGCGCGCCCGTGCCGTCACCCGTGCTCTGACGCAGCATGCTGGCCAGGCCGTCGTAGGCGCGCGCGCCGAGTGTCCTCACGTAGCGCAGCTCGACGCCGCGGGTCGAGAGGTGGTCCGCGAAGAACCCGCTCGTGTACAGCACGCCGTCGCCGAGCGAGCGCAGACGCAGGAAGCGCTCACTGCCTTCGGCGTGCAGCGCTTCGTCGAGTAAGAGCGTGAGCGGGCGCTCCAGCGCTTCACTCTCGAGGCGGTCGGGCCGCGCGTAGTCGGCGAGCAAGCCCGCGAGGTACAGCTCGGCGGCCTCGGTGGCCTCGAAGTGCTGGGTCTTCACGGCTTCGTCGACCAGGGGGTGAAAGAACGACTCCAAGTTGGCGGCCAAGTCGATCTCAGGATGTGAGGCACGTATGTCGCTCGTCATACAAAGCTCCTTCCATGCTCGTGGGCCGGGCCAGGTGCTTCGTTCGGGCGGACACCGGGACCCCACGTCGTCTCCGGCGTCGAACTACGAATCGCGAATGGATTCGAAAAAACGGGCACCTGTACTCAAGATACGGGCGTCTCTGTTTCCGGGCGACGCAAACGTCCTAAACGGGTGTACAGCGCAAAGTCGTTCTTCAGCACTCGCTCTCGTCGGCTGCCAGTCCGAAGAACGTCACGGGGCCGAGCCGAGGGAATGGAATCGCACCCGAGAGGCCTTGACAGTGTCCCGTAGCTGGCTACCTTCCCCTCGCGTTGTTAGCACTCGCATCAGTTGAGTGCTAACCGCAAACCGGAACAATTCCAGCGACTTAAACCGCTGCGAGTCAATCCCAACCACCCGATCGAGGGCATATATATGGCTACCAAAATCCGACCGCTCCAGGACCGCGTCATCGTTCAGCGCGTCAAAGAAGAAGAGAAGACCAAGGGCGGGATCATCATCCCGGACAGCGCCAAAGAGAAGCCGATCGAGGGCAAGGTCTTGGCTGTCGGCAACGGCAAGGTGCT
>OUNO010001188.1_pt2 | contig 10617 bp, 5 predicted proteins | sample 1779811 | NCBI WGS metagenome assembly OUNO01 (sample SAMEA3914804, study PRJEB12502) | metagenome | biome: forest; material: soil | place: Canada | collected 2010-06-25 | depth 0.3 m
CCGGCGTGCGCCGGCGGCCGGAAGACGGTAGAGCTTGCCCGGCTCCGCGCCCGGCGGATCGACGATCTTGCCGTCGCGCAGGTAGAAGGTCGGGTCTGCTCGAAGAACCGCCTGCGCGTCGGAGTGCGTGACGAGCACGCCGACATTCGCCTCCTTCGCAAGCGACGAAAGCAGCGCCATGATTCGCTCCTGCTCGACGATCGAGAGACGCGACGCGGGCGCGTCTGCGAGCAGGAGCCGTGGCTCGCTGACAAGCGCACGGGCGATGTCGACGCGCTGGCGCTCGCCGTCTGAGAGCTCCTGCACCTCCATGCTGCTGCATTCATCGACCTCGCACGCGAGCAGCGCCTCGCGCGCTCGCCCCTCGGCGACCCGGCGGTGGCGGCCGTCGACGAGCAGGGGCAAGGCGACATGATCGAGCACGCCGAGGCGGTCCTGGGGAGACTCACCGGCCCAAACGCACGAGACTTCGCGGCGCCGCAGACGCCGCAGCTCGGCTGGAGGCATCTGGTCGAGACGCTCACCGTTGTAGGCCACGGTGCCGCTGTCGGGTCGTCGAAGGCCGGCGGCCACGCGCAAGAGCGTCGTCTTACCGGCTCCACTTGGGCCAAAGACACCAACCAACTGCCCGCGCCCGACCTCCAGTGATACGCGGTCCAGCGCGAGCTTGCTACCGCCCCTTCGCGGATAGCTGAGCGAAATCTCGCTGAGTTGAAGGAGCACCTAGTCCTCTCCCTGGTCCTCGCCAGGCGAGCGTCTGTCCCGCTCGGCACGAGCGATCCTGGCAAACAGAGCGTTGCGCGCCCGGCGCTCGGGTGTATGCCCGACGGTCGCTTTGTCGTGCGAAGACGGCCACACTGCGCCGCGCGTCTGAAGCCAGGAGATCATCTCGCGCGCGTGCATCGCCCAGCCGAGCTCGCCCTCCAGGTGAGCGAGATCCGCACTCAAGTTCAGACGGAGCAAGACGTGGTCGGCGCGGAGCAGCGAGCCGTCAGGGGGGACGTCGCGGTGGGCGCGCATCACCTGCTGTATCAGGGCGGTGCATTCGCGCTCGTAGGCATCGATCTTCGCCAGTGCATCCCGAAGGCGGTCGGGGCCGCCGAAGGTGATCTGCACGAGGAAGGGGCGGCGAGGCAGCCGGACCGCAGGGTCCTGATCGAACCCGCGCTGAAACTCTGCGACGCCCTCCTCGGTGATCGCGAAAACCTTGCGCGTGTCGGGCACACGATCGCCGGACTCATCGACACGCTCGATGAGTCCATCTCGCGCGAGCACCTTTACGATCTGGGACATGTGGCCCGAATTCACGGCCCAAGCCGGACCTAGGCGCTGCAGGAGTCGATCCGTGAGCTGGTACTGGTAGCCAGGACGCTCAAACAGCAGTCCAAGGACGGCGTGCTTAGCTGACATTCGGGACGCCTCCCTCCGTCGCGCGTTCAGCCGATCGTTCCATTAGCCGAAGCCGTCCCGATCCTCCATGCCGCAACAATACACGCCCTCGGCACGTTGCTCTGTCGAGAGACGAATGCCTACTTAAAGGGTCCTCTCTCAGCGCTAAGCGTTCGGAATACGGGCTTTCTGGCGGTTTGTCCTGGGAACAAACACCTTGCTTAAAGGTATTGACCGACCGCGTCGCACACCCGATCGTGTATCGCATGAGTGGGCGACCGAGCGGCGAGAGACGGGCGAACGACGCTCACGGGCTGCATCCACATTCTCGGCCGCGCCTCGTCGGTCCTAGTCAGAGACAGGCCGTTATGCGCGCGACGAAAAACAGCGCAAGCGTCCCTTGCGACACCTGGGCGGCCTCGGCAGCCTCAGCCGATCCGACGGCACACAGCCTAAGAACTTGGAGCGTTCTCAAGCTCGGACCGCGGCGTGGAAACGCCTAGGTGCCGCGGTGATCGGTCTGTGGCGGCACCGGGAGCTTGAGCAGTTGCCCCGTCCGCGCGGCGATAGACGCAACTCGATGCGCGCGCGAGATCTCCGCGCCCGGGATCTGGGAGGCGTGAGACAGGACGAGCCGCTGCTCGGCCGCACGCTGCCGCAGGTCAGCCTCCCCGGATTGCCGAGTGGCCCCGTTGATCTGCACCGGCGCTGGGGCGGTACGTCGGTCGTCCTCTCCAGTTTTCCGGGTGTCTCAAGCGAGTTCGGCGGGCTGCAGCGTCACTTAGCCCGTCTTCGTTCATGGCAGCAGCGCGAGCCTGAGTTCAGCTCTCTCGGTTACGAGCTCGCATTCGTGTGTGCTGAAGCGCTTGATGAACAGCATGCGTGGGTCGCGGGCCGAGGTATTGACCTGACGCTACTCAGCGACGTTGAGCTAAGGCTCGCTGCCAGTCTGCGGTTGCCGACCGTCGAGAGCCAGGAGGGCGGATTTGTGTACGACGAGCTGACGCTCGTGATACACGGCGGGGAAGTCGGACAGATCTTCTACGCAGCGCGCGACCCGCAAAACGATCCGGAGACCGTTCTCCGGCTTCTCCGTGAAGTACATGGCTAGTGCAAGCCGCACTCTTGGTGACGCGCGGGCTAACGCCTCGGAGACGGTCATTCGATTCGTTTGCGCCCGTGGCTAAGGATACGCAGACGCGTCGCGCCTTCGCGCTCTTGCTCAGGGGGCTTCGCTTGGAGCGCGACATGAGCCAAGAGACGCTCGCCGATACTGCCGGGCTGCATCGCCCCGAGGTATCGCGGCTTGAGCGCGGTCGGCGCGAACCGACCCTAGAGACGCTGGTGGCCCTCGCCCGGGCTCTCGGGATGACGCCGAGCGAGCTTCTCGATGGCCTGGATCCAGACAAGCCGTGCGCTCGTCCGTCTCCGGACCCGCTCGCGTCCGCCGTGGCTGAGGACATCCAGGCGACACGTCATGCCTTCGCGTTCTTACTCAGGGCGCTTCGCTTGGATCGAGACATCAGCCAAGTGGCGCTCGCCGAAGCTGCCGGGCTGCATCGCACCTATATATCGCTGATTGAGCGCGGCCAGCGCGGACCGAAGCTAGAGACGCTGGTGGCCCTCGCCCGGGCTCTCGGGATGACGCCAAGCGAGCTCCTGGATGGGCTGGACCCAGACAAGCTGAGCGCCCGTCAGCCTCCGCATCCGGACCAGAAGGCAAAGCCGAAGCGCCGCATAGACCGCTAGCGACGACAACGAGCGAAGCGTGACGCCTCACCCAGACACGAAGGAGGTCTCGCCAAATGAGCATTACCGACTCCGTAGCCACAACCGAGAGGGCCGCAGACAAGACAATCCTTGAGCTTCTACTGCACTCACAGCAATGCCCGTGGAGCGTGGGGGAGGTTGGACGCCAGTTTGACGACCCTCTGGACGCGGAGGATGCGCCGTCCAGGCTGAGCAGAGCGGGGCTCGTACACCGTCACGACCGCTTTGTGTGACCGGTCGTAGCCCATGGCGGTGGAGTCGGACACGTCTTCTACGGGTCACGCGAGCCGCAGAATGACGCTGAAACGCGTTCTTCGGAGTCTGCGCCAGGTTCATGGTTAGCGACGAGCCGGTATCTCTGGACGACGCAGCGGACGTCGGCTCGAGGCCAGAGACGGCCAAGCAAGGCAGCGCCTGCCCTGGGCCGAGTCCGGACTCTGGCTGGCCTCGAGAGCGATGTCGCCGAGTCCTGTGATGGGCAGGGCGGCTCGCGCCCGAATGATTCGGGAAACGCTAGGCGCAAATCTAAGTCGCGAGCGCGAGCGCGCCGGCCTCACCCAGGCGGAGCTTGCAACCGCCAGCGGCGTGCCCCGCGAAACGATCTCGCGCATCGAGGTCGCCAAGCGGGAGCCGCGTATTTCGACGCTCGATCCGCTCGCAGTTGCCCTGGGAGTGCATGTGAACCTTCTATCCGCGCTTCCTGGGCCCCTCTGAGGCCGGCGAAACAGGTGCCGGAGGCACCTGCTGAGCGAGGCGCTTGAGGGCTTGCCAGCCAAACGCCCCTCACGAGTCTAATTATCTGTGTCATATGTGTCTCTTGACGACGCTCGACTAGCCGGAATAGAGTCGCCCTGATGGGTCCCGCTCCCGACACGGAGAGAGTCGGCGGGACGTAGCCCGTCCGCTTGGTTCCGAGCCGAGGGGAGTCGGGCAGGTCTGTAATGAGGTTGGGAAGCAGGCATCACTACACGACGCAGCGGGGGATCGTAATGAAGCTCCAACTCAGGGGGAACGAATCATGAGGTCAGCCCATCCTGCCCGGCAGACGCGAATCTGGCGAGGTTATCTCCGCGTAGTCCTCGCGCTCCTCGTTTGTGTAGTGCTCGGTTGTGCCCTCTTTTGGGTTGGACTTCTCGCGTCGAACGCGACCGCAGAAGCCGACACGATGTCAAACTCGTCCCCGACTGCCCAGACGGAACAATCATCGCCGCTCTCCGGCGCACTGGTGATACTGGACTCACCGACAGAAGGCGAACAGCTGGAAGCCCGAAAGGAAGCCGTGCTCGCGAGCCCAGAGGTCGCCGGGTCCCGTGAGGCCTCGCGCACGGCGTTCCGCCACCTCGATGCTGCGCAGGCGCAGAGCGTAATCGAAACAGCGTTCCCGCAGGTGGTCAATGAGCCGGCTGGCGGCCCCCCATCGCTGTCGCCCGGTCAGCACATCACGGCCTACCCGACGAATAGCGCGGCGACTGTTGACCTCGGCGACGGGAGGCGGGGCGTCATCGAATCGAATGAGCCGATGGCTGTCGAAACCGCGCCCGGACGGCGCACCCCGATCGACCTTGGCCTCACCGAAGGGGGCGGAGCGTTCCGGCCGGCGCTGCCGGCCGTGCAGGTCAGGATCCCCGAGCAGCTCGACGAGGGCGCATCGATCACCGGCACAGGCGGAGTCACAACGACTCTCACGCCCCTCGCTGAAGACGGGACGCCGATGAACGGCCCTGGGGCCGCCGTGGGAAACGCAGTGCTCTACGCGAACACGCAAGCGGACACCGATACGCTCGCCAAGCCCACGACGACTGGCGTCGATCTCGACAGCGTGCTTCGCTCCGAGGAAAGCCCGGAGCAGTTCGTCTTCAGCCTCGGTCTGCCTTCCGGCGCACACCTGGTCGAACTCGCGAATTCGTACATTGAGGTCGTCCTCGCGGGCCAGGTCATCGCCATAGTTCATCCGCCAGTCGCCATCGATGCCGCGGGCACCTCGGTCCCGGTCGCGATGCGCCTTCGCGGGACGACCTTGACGTTGACGGTGAGCCATCGATCGGGTTCCTATCAGTACCCGATCGTTGTCGACCCGGAAGTGACCGACACGACGCTGCAGGTTGAACCGGGCAACTGGGCCTTCGCGACAAATGGCTACTTCAACCATGGCAGCTGCTTCCCCGAATGCGGCTACGACCTAGTAGGGGGAGACTCGCAAAAAATCACCCCCGCCGGTGCATTCGGCGAGTTCGTCTATCCCACCCAGGGCGAATCGACCATCTACGGGACCACCGTCACCAATCAAGTCCAGCAACGCAGCGCTACTGTTCGCACCGGCCTCCGCATCGAATCTCCGGCAAACGTCGTTGAAGCTGGCGAACTGGTTCTCCCCGGATCCCTGGAAACCGTCACACTCTGTACGAACAGCTGCAATCCCCAAAAAGTAACCGCCAGCAATCGCCACAATGCTGTCATCTTCCAGGACACCACTCTCGAAGAAGCCTACAACTCGATCGAAAACACCCTCCGTAAAGCTGAAGTACGGGTCGAGCAGGAACAGGGGCCGAGCGCGACGATCGACACCGCCGACCAAACGGTCGAAGGCAAGAGCAACGCGCTTTACCCGGGCGTCTGGTCATCGACGGCGTCCCCGTCGCGGGAATCCTTCACGGTCGCGGCGCGCGCGTACGATCCCGGAATCGGCGTCCAAATCTGGAGCGTGACGTCTCCCAGCAACCCCGCGTGGGGTTTCTCCGGTCAGAAAAACAGCTGGCGCGCGAACAGGTGTTCCGGATACGGGGTTCAGTGCAACGAGTGCTGGGGCATGGGGGCATCCTGCGAAAGCGGCTCGCTCACCAAACCACTGGCGTCCTCGCTGCTTGCCGCCTCAGAACTCGCGCAGCTTCCGGAAGGCGAAGACACCGTCGAAACGAGCGTCGAAGATGCCGTCGGACTCAAATCCGCGGCGAGCTCAGCGACGATCAAAATCGACAACGCGCCGCCACACGATCTGACCTTGACTGGCCTGCCAAGCTCGGGCGAAGCAACCGATTCTCAATCGCAGATCAAAGTCCAGGCGGCTGCGAGCGATGGAAGCGGCGCCACCAAAAGCTCTGGCATCGCGTCACTGACCGTCAACGTCGATGGTCAGCAGCTTGGCAAAGCGTCGGGAAAATGCTCGCCGGGGCCGTGCACCGCCACGGGCGAAGAACTGACTCAGAACGTCGAAGAACTTGGCGCCGGCAAGCACACGCTCACGGTCGTTGCCACCGACAACGCCGGTAACGTCACGACGCAGGCCTTCACGCTGACCGTGCACCACGCAGCCCCAATAGCAGTCGGACCCGGGGCAGTCAACCCTGTGACCGGCGAGCTCAACCTCGGTGCCGCCGACGTGTCGATTCCCGCCCCAGGTGCCCCGCTGCTGGTCAACCGCACCTACCGCTCGCGCCACCTCTCAAGCGGCGCCGAAGGCCCGCTCGGACCGCAATGGGGCATGGGGGTCGGTGCGCAGCAGTCCCTTGCAAAGATGCCGAGCGGCCTCATCCTGCTGACGACGAGCTCGGGCCAGACCGCCTTTGTCAGCGACGGAAAAGGCGGCTACCTCGCTCCGACCGGCGACGGCAACCTATCGCTGCACGAACGTATCTCCGAAGGAGTGGTCGAATACGTGCTTACCGCCGGCGGCGGCGTCGTCACCTTCAGGCACGCGACCAGCGGAGACGCGAGCAAATGGTATCCAGCAGAAGCCTCGGGCGCCAGCGGCGCCGGCACCGTCACCTACATGTTCAAGACCACCAAAGGCGTGACCGAGCCGACGCAGGAGTTGGCGCCGATACCAGCGGGAGTCTCATGCCCCGCGAAACTCGCGAAGGGGTGTCGAGCGCTTACCTTCACCTACGCAACGAGCACGACGGCCACGGGGGAAGGCCCGAGCCAGTGGGGAGACTACAACGGGCGCCTCTCAAAGGTCTCCTACGTCGCCTGGGACCCCGCCAAAGCCGAAGTGACCACCACGGTCGTCGGGCAGTACGCATTCGATTCCCGTGGCCGACTGCGCGCCGAGTGGGACCCGCGAGTATCCCCGGCGCTCAAGCGTATCTACGGCTACGACACAGAAAACCACGTCACGTCTGAATCGCTGCCTCACCGCCAGCCCTGGATCTTCCACTATGGGACGAGCCCGGCGGACGCGAACATGGGTCGCGTCTTCTCGGTCATCCGTCCCGGCGCGTCGACGGCGCTGGGAAATGGGGAAGCACCGAGCAACAGTGCGGCCCCATCGCTCTCGAGCACAAAACCGACGGTCGGGGTCAAGCTGAGCGTCGCGGGCAATGGCTCATGGAGCAATAGCCCGCTTGCCTACGGATACCAGTGGGAGCGCTGCAGTGCAAGCGGCAAAGAATGCGCGGCGATCCCCGGCGCGGTCAACCAGAGCTATTACCCGGTCACAGCAGATGCGGGGCGCACGCTGATGGCGCTGGTCGGCGCCACCAACGCGGGGGGCACTGCAACCGCGCCGAGCGCCGTCACCGCGGTCGTCGCCAGCGGCACGCCGAGCAACGCGACGCCCGAACCGCCCAATCCCGGCACAAGCGCGATGTGGACATTCGCCTACCAGGTGCCGGTCTCAGGCTCGGGCGCGGCGCACGCGATGGGAAAAACGGACGTCGCAGCCTGGGCGCAGGAAGACGTCCCGGCCGAAGCGACCGCAGTCTATCCCCCCGACGAGCCCGAGGGCTGGCCCGCTCAGGACTATCGCCGCGCGACTCTCTACTACTTGGACTCCAAGGATCGGTCAGTCAACGTCGCGGCGCCCAGCGGTGGGATCTCGACGGCTGAATACAACGAATACAACGATGTCGTACGGTCACTCAGCCCGGACAACCGCCAGACTGCGCTCAACGAAGGCGCCAAATCAGCAGAAGTCTCAAAGCTGCTGGACGAACAGAGCAGCTACGGCAGCGAAGGCAGCCTTCTACTGAGCAGCCTCGGCCCGCAGCACACCGTCAAGCTCTCAAGTGGCTCCCAGGTGCTTGCCCGCAAGAGCACGAGGTACTTCTACGACGAAGGAGCCCCCTCAGAAGGTGGCCCCTACCACCTCGTCACGAAGACCACGCGCGCAGCGCTCGTCGCAGGCAAAGAAGAAGACACGCAGACCGTGCTGCGCGCCTACAGCGGCCAGAACAACCTCGGCTGGAAGCTGCGCAAACCGACCTCCACGACGATCGACCCGAGCGGGGCGAAACTGGTGCATACGGTGCTGTACGACCCCAAGACCGGCAACGTGACTGAAACGCGCCAGCCTGCAGCTGGTGCAGCCGGCGAAGAAAATAGCTACTTCTTCAAGTTCCAGTTCGGCAAAGAAGGGACATTGAGCGGCCGCTTCAAGGAACCACAGGGCATCGCCGTCACCTCGGCCGGCAGCTCTTGGGTCGCAGACACGGGCAACAACCGCCTCCAGCAGTTCAACGAAGAAGGAAAACATCTCAAAACCGTCGGCAAACTAGGCACCGCAAACGGCCAGTTCAAAGCGCCCCACGGCATAGCGCTCGATTCAGAAGAAGACTTCTGGGTAGCCGACACCGGCAACAACCGCATCGAGGAGTTCAAATCGAATGGTGTCTTCAAGAAGACGCTCGCGGGAACTCCTCAAATCCCGGAAACGCTCCTCAACGAACCACAAGGCATCGCCGTTGACCGCGCGGGAGACGCTTATGTCGCCGACACCGGCAACCACAGGCTAGTCAAATACCTGTACTACGCACCCACCGAAGAATTCGTCTGGTCCAGCACCGAATCGATTGGAGCGGGCCAGCTCACCAGTCCGCGTGATGCCGCGATCGGTGCCGAAGGCCACGTCTTCGTCACCGATGCAGTGAAAAGTGCCGTCTACGAGTACACGCCCACGGGCCAATTCGTACGCAGCTTCGGCAGCTCCGGCAACGGGCAACTGAGCGAACCGACCGGGATCGCTGCGGACTCGGCCGGCGATCTCTGGGTTGCCGACACGGGCCACGATCGCATCGTGGAGTTCGGTCCCACCGGCGCCTTCCTACAGACGTTTGGCAAACCAGGCACCGCCGAAGGTCAGTTCGGCGCGGCAAGCGCCATCGCCGTCGACCTCGAAGGCGATCCTTGGATTACCGATCGCGAAAACGATTGGGTGCAGGAGTGGACGCCCCATGGAAGCGGCTACGACGTGTCGGGCAAACCCACGGCCCACGACACGCAGATGATCTTTTACACAGCCGGAGCCAACGCACAAGCTTCGGCCTGCGGCGAACACCCGGAATGGGCAGGGATGCCGTGTCAGACTCGCCCGGCCGCGCAACCGGAAGGCGCGCTCCCGCCGATTGCGACCGACACGACCAGCGCCTATAACCTGTGGCTAGAGCCGCTGACCAGCACCACGGTCGCCGGCTCAAGCACACGCTCCTCGGCCGCCACATACGACGGAGCCGGGCGGCCGCTGACATCGTCGATCGGCTCCTCGGTCGGCGTGCCCCTGGCGACGGTCGCTAACGAATACAGCACGGAAACGGGCGCGCTCACGACGCAGAGTACCGGCAGCGGAGAAACGGCGCAGACCGTCTCCGTTACGCTCAACAGCCTTGGGCAGATGACCCGCTACAAGGACGCCGACGGCAACGAATCGACATATGGCTGGGACGTCGACGGTCGACCGGAAAGCGTCAACGACGGGAAGGGCAGCCAAAGCTTCGGCTACGACACGACCACCGGCGAGCCCATAAAACTCGTGGACTCTGCCGTGGGCACCTTCACGGCCGGCTGGGACGTCGGCGGGAACCCGACGAGCGAGACCTATCCGAACGGTATGACGGCGACGCTCGCGCTCGACTCCACCGGAATGGCGACCTCCCTGCAATACATCAAGACCACGCACTGCACGAGTGGTTGCACCCTGTTCAGCGAGGGCATTATGCCTTCGATCGAAGGCAAAGTGCTCACCCATAACAGCACGCTCTCCTCTCAAAGTCTTCGCTACGACATGCCTGGCCGACTGGTGGAAGTAAAAGACATTTCTGCCGGTCAAGGCTGCGCCACCCGGCTCTACGGCCTCGACGAAGACACGAACCGGACAAGCCTTACGGTGCGGCCTCCGGGGCCCCAGGGCGAATGCGGAGCGGAAGGAGGGACGGTTGAAAAACACACAAGCGACCAAGGCGACCGCCTCAGCGACCAGGGCGTGAAATACGATCCGTTCGGCAACACGGTCGCGCTCCCGGCCGCTGACGCGGGCGGCTCGGAACTGACGAGCGCATACTACGTCGACAATCAGCTACAGAGCCAGACCCAAAACGGCCAGACGCTCGCCTACAGCCTTGATCCGGCCGGGCGCACGCGCGAAACCGTTGGCACCGGAAAAGCGAGCTCTGACGTGATCTCGCACTACGCCGGCCCCGGCGACGCGCCGGCCTGGAGTGTCGAACTGCCATCTGGAGGATGGACGCG
>OUNO011317297.1_pt1 | contig 10606 bp, 11 predicted proteins | sample 1779811 | NCBI WGS metagenome assembly OUNO01 (sample SAMEA3914804, study PRJEB12502) | metagenome | biome: forest; material: soil | place: Canada | collected 2010-06-25 | depth 0.3 m
CGCCGATGCGGACCGTGATGGTCAACTATGCCCACAGCTGGAACTTCGGCGAAGCCCGCCTGACGGCGCAGATCGACACCAAACTGTCGTCGTCCTACTGGGCGTCGGTCAATAACCGCGCGACGCGTCCGGAGTCGTTCCAGAAGAGTTACAGCCGCAGCGATGCCTCGCTGGTCTACGATTCCGGCAAGACATGGACCCTCTCGGTCTGGGTCAAGAACATCGAAGACGAGGCGCAGATCCAGTTCGGCGACTTCCCGCTGAACCGCAATGTCATCAACTTCCCCAGAACCTATGGCAGCAATCTGTCGCTGAAGTTCTAAAATAGCCGCCACACGAAAAAGGATATCCGATGAAACCCATGACATTCGCCCTGGCGATCGCCGCTCTTACCCTCGCACCCGTGGCCGCGGCCCAGGCCCAGCAGGCGGTGACAGTGCAGCCGACCCTGAAAAGCATCGCCCGCGAGGTCGAAATCGCCCGCGACGTCCAGGAAATCCAGAACCTGATGTCACGGCGCATGTATTTCCACGCCGCCGGTCAGAACGAGCACGAACTGGAGCTGTGGTCGAAGCGCGACGATATCCGCTGGATGCAGAACCAGGGCTGTTGGGGCCGGGCCTCCCTGTTCCAAGCCTATGACATCGACAACAAGCACATGCAGCAGAACGATCTCGACCGCATCGCCAAGGCCAATCCGGCGGTGCCGGACGACTTCGCCACCGAACGTGGTGTCGGCTCGATGGCCATCCATACCCTGACGACGCCCATCATCGTCGTCGCTAACGACCTGCAATCGGCCAAGGCGGTCTTCTATACACCCGGTGCCATCCTGACCACCAAGGACGGTGTCAAGCCCGATGGTTTCTGGATTTGGGAACGTTACGGCGTCGACCTGGTCAAGGAGGACGGCCAGTGGAAGTTCCTCCATATCCAGGTCAATACCGACTTCATGAACCCGATGGGCGAGCCCCTGCAACCGCAGGGAAGCGATGCGGCGACGCTCGGCACCGAAAACGTCAGCAATATGGACAGCAAGACGGAGTTCCGCCCGAAAGGCCCGGATGCGGCGATGCAGACCTATCGCGAATTCGGCGCGACGCGCGTGCCGATCGTCTGGCCGCGCCCGCCTGAACCTTACAAGACCTTGAAGGCCACGTTCGAATACGCCGATTGCAGCGCCGCCCCGGGCGGCAACCCGAGCCATTAAACGTCCCTGCCTCCGAGCATGGCCCGGTCACCGGGTATGCTCACTTTTTCCTTTCCGGTATCCCCATGTCCCGCCGCTATCTTGTTATCAGCCTTGCCGCGACAGCCCTTGCGGGGTGCGCCCACGCACCTGTGGCATCAACTTGCGCCAAACCCAGCATAGACAACCTGATCGTGGTCATCGACCGCGACCGCGACGGCAAGCTGAGCCACGCCGAATGGCAGTCCGCCGGCTTGCCGGAATCGTCGTTCAACGGCCTGTCCAAAGGGCAGGGCTATGTCGATCCGGTCTTCTGGCGCGCCGATACGCCGCCGCCCGGTATCGACATGAATGGCGACTGCGTTATCACCCAAACCGAATTCCAACTATTCGACAAATCCATGAGCGCGAAAAGAGCGAACATGCCACTGTCGGCCTCGCCCCAGCCGGCGGGTTAACCCGCTATGACTTGAGTTTGAGATGCTCCCTCTATCCCCCTCGCCCCTTTCAAGGGGAGAGCCGGGCGGCCGGTGCCGGTGGCAGGCTTCAGCCTGCCGGGTGAGGGGTCCTTTCTTTGACTGAGGTTTCCGCCAAACGTCATACCGCCACCATGGAGACCATGACCGCGATGAAAGCTCTGAAGATCCTGTCCGCCACCGCCCTGTTTCTGGGCCTCGGCATCGCCGCCGCCCACGCCGATCCGGCCACCTGCGACCGCGCCTGTTTGAAAGGTCTGGCGGATCGGCTGGTCGACAGCATGGTGGCGCATGACGCGTCGACGGTGCCGCTGACCCGGACCTATCGCGCCACCGAAAACGACATTCCTGCCGCGCTCGGCATGATGGTGGCGTGGCGCACCCCAACCAACGCCACCAAGCGCTTCTACATCATCGACCCGGTGTCGCATCAACTCTATCTGATCATCACCCTGGCCGAAGGTTCGCAGAACACCCTGCTGTTCGGCCGCCTCAAGGCCGACGGCGACAAGATCTCCGAAGTCGAGATCTTCGAGAACCGCGGCCGCGGCCAGGGCGGTTTTCAGTATTCCGGCGACGGCGTCGACAACCTGCCGGTCGAGTGGACCCAGGCCGTGGCACCCTCACGCCTGCCGTCGCGCGCCGACCTGGTCCTGGCCGGCCGCAGCATCTTCGATACGTCTTTGACCGCGCCGCCGTCCTCGCCCGATTGCGTGCTGATGGAAAATGGCAAGGTGGTCGAGGAGGACGCCGATGTCGCAGCCCAGGTCGGCGGCGGCGGAACCGGGCCGAAACCGGTCGGCAAGGCCTTCATCACCAACCCCAACGGCTCGGTGCCGATCCCCTGCGGTTCACCGGACCAACGCCCGACCGACCCGAAGGCGCGTACCGACATTGTCGACACCGAACAGGGCATCGTCGTCAGCGAGGCCGTCGTCAACGGCGCCGCTGAGCCCTATCTCGTGACGACACCGACCCTGTCGGCCTTTGTCCCCGACCAGATTCTCACTCCCTATACCGGCATGCTGAAGGGTCAGCAGGACTCCGGAAAATATACCCTGCCTGAACTGGTGCCCATGGGCGCCACCGGCATGACGGCGCACCTGCTGCGTATCTATGACGGCAAGATCCAGGGCATGCAGCTTCTTATCAATCTGGCGCCGCGCGGCGCGCAATCTCCCTGGGCTCCCTAACCATGTCGATCGCTCACAATCTATCCGCAACAGCTGCTGAGCCGGTTTTCGCGCCTGGTTACGGCCGCTTGCAAGGCAAGGTCGCCATCGTGACCGGCATCGCCAACGGCATAGGGCAGGGGATCGCCTTGATGTTCGCGCGCCAGGGGGCGAGGGTGGTCGGCTGCGATATCGATGCCGCCGGCGTGGCGGAGACGGTCGCCCAGGCGGCCGCCGACGGCTTTCATATCGATGTCCTCTGTCCCTGCGATCTGACGACCGAAGCCGGCGCCCAGGCCCTGATCGACCGGACCGTCGCCCTGCACGGCGGCTTCGATATCCTGGTCAATGCTGCCGCCATGGGGGTGTTCAAGTTCATCGACGACATGACCTATGCCGATTGGCGGACCACCATGACCGGCGAACTGGACATCGTCTTCCTGGCGATCAAGGCCGCCTGGCCGCACCTGAAGGACCGAGGCGCCGGCTCAGTGATCAATTTCGCCTCGGCCAACGCCTATCACGCCCTCGAACAGTCCGGCGCCCTGGCCCACTGCGCCGGCAAGGGCGGCGTCCTGTCCATGACACGGCAACTGGCCATGGAGGGCGGCCCGCACAATATCCGCGCCAATACCATCTCGCCCGCTTTGATCGTCACCAAGGCGACCGAGGCGCCGCTGAAAGATCCCGCCTTCGTCGAAAACGTCCTGGCCAAGGGCATGATCAAGCGCCTGGGCCAGCCGATCGATGCGGCGTGGCTGGCCGTGTTTCTTGCGTCCGATGAATCGACCTGGATCACCGGCTCGGACTTCAATCTCGATGGCGGCGCCACCGCCTGGTAACGCCCGTCGCAATTTGAAAGGACTTCTTATGTTGAAATATCTCTTTCCGCTGGCCTTGGGCCTGGCGGCCGTATCCTGCGCGGCCCAAACACCACCCGCAACGCCTGACGCTCCCTATAACGGTCCGCCCATGCCGGCCGGCGGCTTCCCGCCGGGGCCGCGTCCTGTCGACGTTTTGTCGCGCGGACCTTCGATCGACCTGGCCGTCGAGATGGCGCAAACCGCGGTCGCCGCCTGCGCGCCGCAACATGTCGGCGTCAGCATCCTTGATGCCGACGGCAAGCCCAAGCTCTACTATATCCCCGACGGCACGGCGGGCCAGCATGCCTATACCGGCTTCCGCAAGGCCAATACGGCGCTGCATTACAAGATGCCGACCTCGCAGGTCCACGCCAAGGTCCTGGCCGACGCAGCCCTTGCCGCCGAGGTCGCGGGCGACCCTAATAGGGTCAGCTGGGCCGGCGGCGTGCCGATCAAGGTCGGCGACGAGATCATCGGCTCTATCGGCGTCAGCGGCGCCGAACCCAGCGAGGCCGACGAGGCCTGCGCCGTGGCCGCCATCGCCAAGGTTCAGTCACGCCTGAAATAACAAGGACATTGCCATGAAGATCTCTTTACCCGCCGCGGCATGTATCGCCGGCCTGGCAATTCTGGCCTTTGCGGCCCAGGCCCAAACCCCGCCGCCCCATGCCGCGCCGTCCACCGATCCGGCGACCGTCGCCGCAGGCCACTATGTGCTGGACGGTCATCACACCAGCATTGCGGCGCGGATCAACCATATGGGCTTTTCGACCGTGACGGTGAACTTCCCCAAGAGTGAAGGTAGTTTCGACTACGACCCGGCCCATCCGGAAACCTCGAAGCTTGATGTGACAACCTATGTTACGGCACTCAGCTCCGGTTTCGGCATGCGCGATGGCCACCTCAAGGATGCCGGCTTTTTCAATGCGGTGGCCTTCCCGACGATCCATTTCAGTGCCGACCATCTCGCCAGGGTCGACGTTACCCATGCCACGGTCGACGGCCAGCTGACCCTTTTGGGCATCACCAAGCCGGTAACGCTCAATGTCACCTTTGTCGGTGGCGGCACCGGCATGATGGGTGACACGCGCGCGGGCTTTTCGGCGACGGCCGTGCTCCATCGCTCCGATTTCGGCATGACCGCCTTCCTGCCCGGCGTCGGCGACGAGGTCGACCTTCAGATCGACAGCGAATTCGCCAAGGCGAAATAACTCCCTGCTGTCCCCGACTTGAGACAGCCCCCTAAGCCCTCGGCTGATCACCTGCCGGGGGCTTTTTTTATCGAACATCAGGTCCGGCCCGGCGGGTTGAGCGCAACGGCGATGTCGATCAAACCCTGGACAGAGGGCGACAAGGCCGATCCACGCCGCCAGGCAATGACCGCCTCGGTCACCGGCAGGTTTTCCGAAACGCGGTGGGCCTCGATCTTGTCGCCGTCGAGCGACCACGGCCGGTAAACCAGGTCGGGCATGATGGCGATGGCATGACGGATAGCGACCAGGCTGCGCGCCGCCTCGACCGAATCCGTCTTGAAAATGGCGGGGAGCGTGGTGTTGAGCGTGCGATGGATGCTGAGCAAGGCGTCGGACAGTTCGTCGCTGGCCAGGATGATGTGCTTCTCGTGGGCCAGGTCGCGCAAGGACAGCAAATCCTTGCTGCCGGCCGGGTGACCGATCGGCAGCCAGACGCGGTAATGCGACATGCTGACCAATTCGGTGCGCAATGACGACGGCCGTAAATCCGGCTGCAACACCATCAGGGCCACGTCGATTTCTCCGCCAACCAGCATATGTTCCAGGTGATTGCTCGATTCCTCCAACAGCACGACCTCGATGCCGGGAAATTCGCGGCCATAGTCGGCCAGAAGGCGCGGTAGCAGGTAGCCGGCGATCAGCCGCGTGACGCCTAACACGATGCGGCCGGTATCGGATTTCTCGCTGCGGCGGAGGAATTCGCGGGCGTCGCTGACATCGGCGAGGATACGGTGGCAATGGCGCAGAAATTGCTGCCCTTTCAGCGTCAAATGGACACCGCGGGCGTGGCGCTCGAACAGCTTGCAATCGAGGTCGATTTCAAGATCGCGCAGGGCTTCGGTCACCGTCGATTGCGATATCGCCAGGGACTGCGCCGCCAGCGATACCGAGCCGCAACGCGCCACCGCTTCGAAATAACGCACCTGTCGCAGGGAAAAGCTCATGTAACCGAGCTAAGCCCAAAGAACCTTACAGGTCAATCGGTTACGCCTTTCCACTGTCGCCCGACAGACGCTGAACCAACAGGACCGGGATCAGGGTAAAGATAATCACCGCGCTGACCACGACATTGACCTCGGGCAGGCTTTGGCCGAGGCGTATCGAGCCCAGGACCCACAAGGGGAGGGTGGTCTGTGTTCCGGCCGTAAAGGTGGTGACGATGACCTCGTCGAACGACAGGGCAAAGGCCAGCAGGGCCGCCGCGGCGATGGCCGAACCGACGAGCGGCAGGGTGATGCGGACAAAGGTATAGAAGCCGTCGCCGCCCAGATCGGCCGAGGCCTCGCTGAACGACTGCGGCAGGCGCGCCAACCGTCCGATGACCGTATTATAGACGATCGGCGTGCAGAAGGTGGCATGGGCGATGACCAGGGTCCAGAAGCTCAAATGCATGCCCATAAAGGCGAAGAACGAGCTCATGGCCATGCCGGTGATGATGCCGGGGAGGGCGATCGGCAGGGTCAAAAAGAAGACGGCGCTGTCGCGGCCGAAGAATTTGAAAGCATGGATGGCAAAGGCGGCCAGGCAGCCCAGCAGGGTGGCGATTACGGTCGCCAGACACGCCACCTGGACCGAAATGCCGGCGCTTTCCCGCACCTGCGGGTCATTCATGGCCTGATGCAGCCATTTCAGCGACCAGGCCTGGATCGGGAAGGTCTGGACGTTGGAAGCGCTGAAGGCATAGGTGATGACGAGGATGATCGGCGCCAGAAGGAAGGCGATGACCAGGAGGGAGGCCAGGATGACGCCGGCCCGGCCCCACAACACGGAAGGATAGGCATTCATGTCGACGCCTCCTTGTCGAGCACCCGCGTCGCCCACAGGTACAAACCCATGACCACCAGGGGCACGACAGCCAGAGCCGCGGCGAACGGGATATCGTTGGCGACGCCGACGGTCTTGTAGATGACATTGCCGATAAAGTCGGAGCTCGGGCCGCCGACCAGGATCGGTGTGACATAGTCGCCCAAGGTCAGCGAAAAGGTGAAGATCGAGCCGGCGATCATGCCGGGCGCCGCCAGCGGCAGAACAATCCGGCGTAAGGTCGTGAAACCGTGGCCGCCGAGGTCGGCGGAGGCCTCCAGCAGGTTACGAGGCACCTTTTCCAGCGCTGTAGCGATCGGCAGGATCATGAAGGGGAGCCACAGATAGGTGAAGGTCAGGGTCATGGCCCAGTTCGAATAGCCGATGCCGTTTTCGCCCAACCCCAGTGATCCCATCAGCCAATTAAGGATACCGTCATGCGACAGGATCAGCCGCCAGGCATAGACCCGCGCCAGATAACTCGACCACAGCGGAATCAGCACGCACACGCCCAGCACGGCGCGCATTTTCGGCCCGGCCATGACACCCATCCAATAGGCGACGGGAAAGGCCAGGAGAATGTCGAACACCGTCACGGCGGCGGCGATGCCGATCGTACGCAGGATGACCGTATGATAGATCGGCGTTTCCCACAGGCTGCGGAAATTGTGCAGGCTGAAGCCGGGTGTCAGCGCGCCCGTCATGGCATCGACGCTCCAGAAGGCGGCGATGATCAGCACACCCAACGGGATCAAGTAGAACAGCAGGAACCATAGCGACGGTGGCAGACCGAGCAGGCCCAAACGCAGCCCCGGCAACCGCCACAGCAGGGTGGACAGGCTGCGCAGCGGGCCGGGCTTATAGGTCGAGATGACGGCTGTCTGGGTCATGATGCCATAGAGACGATGGACCCCACTTACTCAGCCATTTCTTGAGCCTCCCCGCTTGCCGGGGCGGAGCCTAGCGAACGTATACGTTCGCAGCGACAGGACCGCCGACTCATAAGTCGATCCAATCCCGAATGGCTTGTGGTGGTGGGGTCCTTGTCGCGCCCTTTATCCCTTCACTTCCAGCCAGCGCTTTTGCCATTCAGCATAGTCGAGGCAGGTGTCCTGACCGTTGCCGCATTGGGTCTGCGGTGTCTTCCAGAAGTGGATCTGGTTGAAATACTCAGCCGGCGCGTCGCCATGATATTGCTTGCAGGTGCCGGGACCGCCCTGCTTGTCCATCTCGGCGCAAGCCAGCTTGTTGACCGGAGTCTCGCCGAAATAGATCGCTTGTTGCGCCTGGACGGCCGGGGTCGACACCCAATTGATCCACTTGTAGGCACAGTTCTGGTGCGCCGACTTGGCCGAAATCATCCAGGTGTCGGCCCAACCGGTGGCGCCTTCGCTGGGTATCGTGTCCTCGACCGGCACCGGCGGCTTGTTGGCCTTCAAGGTGTTGGTCTGGTACGGCCAGGCCGCGCCGATCACAGCGTCGCCATTGGCAAACAGCGAGATTTCATCCGACGCCAGCGCCCAATACTTCTTGATCAGTGGCTTTTGCGTCTTCAACAGGGCGACGACGGCGTCCATCTGGGTGGCGTTGAGCTCATACGGGTCGGTAATCCCCAGTTCCGGCTTGGTCTTGCTGAGATAGAGCGCCGCGTCGGCGATCTGGATGGCATTGTCGGGCACGGTGACCTTGCCCTTATATTGCGGATCGTAGATGGCGGCCCAGGAGGTCGGCGCCGTTTTCACCGCCTTGGTGTTGTAGAGCAGGGTATTGGGGCCCCATTCATAGGTGATGCCGTAATGGACGCCATCGACCGTATTGAAATTGGGCGATTGCAGGCTTTCGGTGAAGTTGGGATAGTCGGCGATCAGGGCGGTATTGACCGGGAGGACGTTCTTGCCGGCGATGAGCCGCAAGGTCGCGTCACCCGAGGCCGAAACGACGTCGTACTGGCCGTCGTTCTGCCGCATCAGGGCGACCATTTCATCGGACGAACCGGCATATTTGCGCGTGACTTTACAGCCGGATGCCGCCTCGAACGGCTTGACCCAATCGTCCTGGGCATAGCCTTCCCACGAAACGATGCTTAATGCGCCTTCGCCGGCGCCGATCTCGGTCGGCAGTTTCGGGCCGGCGGCTTCCGGCGCCGCCGGTTTCTGGCAGGCGGCCAAGGCCAGGGAAAGGCAGGCGAGGCTGGCGACAACTCTGAACGTCGTATTACGCATGGTCAGGCTCCTCAGAAGGGTTGAAATTTAAAGGGGATGCACGCTATCGGGACTGTAACCGACCCAGACCATCTGGCCCGGGGAAAACCGCGGCTGGCTCTGGCTGGCGCGGGCATTGAGGTCGAGCGCGGTGATGGTGTCACCGCCCTCGGTCTGGATCAGGTAGCGCGTCATCATGCCGACATAGACGACGTCGGTGATCTTGCCGGCCATCATGTCGAGTGACTGGCTTTGCGGCGAAGTGTCGTAGAGTTTCAGCTTTTCCGGCCGCACCATGAAGGTTTTGCCATTGCGTGTCAGGATGTTGGACAGGCCGACGAAGCGGGCGACATAGGCGTTGACCGGGCGCTCATAAACATCCGCCGGCGTGCCGATCTGGGCGATATCGCCCTGCTCGAACACGGCGATGCGGTCGCTCATGGTCAGGGCTTCTTCCTGGTCGTGGGTGACATAGACGAAGGTGATGCCGAGATCGCGATGGATCTTCTTGAGCTCGATCTGCATTTCGTGACGCAGCTTGAGATCGAGCGCACCCAGGGGTTCATCCAGCAGCAGGACATCGGGGCGATTGACGACGGCGCGGGCGAGTGCCACGCGCTGCCTTTGCCCGCCCGACAACTGCGCCGGCTTGCGCGTCATGAAGTCGGTCAGCCGAACCATCTCAAGCGCGTCGTGCGTACGCTTCTTGATGTCGGCCTCGGGCAGTTTCTGCGTGCGCAGGCCATAGGCGACATTTTCGAACAGGCTCATATGCGGGAACAGGGCATAGTCCTGGAACACCGTATTAACGTTGCGCTCATAGGGCGGCTTGTCGGCGACGTTTTCGCCATTGATCTCGACGCGGCCGCCATCCGGCCGCTCGAAACCGGAAATCAGCCGCAAGGTCGTGGTCTTGCCCGAACCCGACGGCCCCAGCAAGGTGAAGAATTCGCCGCGCCGGATCGTCAGGTTCAGCTTCTTCAGCGCCGTGAAGCCGCCATAGGTCTTGACGACATCAACCAAGTTGATGATGGGGCTCGCCTCTGCCATCAGCCCAGCCTGACCATGACGTGGCGTGCCACGGTGTAGTCTTCCAGGGCGTAGAGGCTGAGATCCTTGCCATAGCCCGAGCGCTTCAGTCCGCCATGCGGCATCTCATTGGTCAGCAGGAAGTGGGTATTGATCCACGTGCAGCCGTAACGAAGTTGCGCCGCCACACCCATCGCCTTCGCGGTATCGCCCGACCACACCGACGACGCCAGGCCGTAATCGCTGTCATTGGCGTAGCCGATCGCCTGGGCGGTATCGTCGAAACGCGTCACCGACACGACCGGCCCGAAGACCTCTTTCTGCACGATCTCGTCATTCTGCAGGGCGCCGGCAATGACGGTCGGCTCATAGAAGAAGCCGGAACCCGGGACCGAATGGCCGCCGGTTGTCACCTCGATATGCGAGGATTCGCGGGCGCGTTCGACGAAGGAGGCGACGCGCGCCTGCTGGCGGCCGGAAATCAACGGTCCGATCTCGTTATCGCCGTCATCGGCCTGGTTGAACTTGAGCGTGCCCACGGCTGACGACAGCTCGGCGACCAGCTTGTCGTAAATGCCCTTCTGGGCATAGATGCGGCAGGCGGCCGTGCAGTCCTGGCC
>OUNO010001308.1_pt1 | contig 10593 bp, 9 predicted proteins | sample 1779811 | NCBI WGS metagenome assembly OUNO01 (sample SAMEA3914804, study PRJEB12502) | metagenome | biome: forest; material: soil | place: Canada | collected 2010-06-25 | depth 0.3 m
GTCACCTTCATCCCCGGCACCTCCGCGACCGACCAGTCCGCGGCCATCGCCAAAGCCGCCGGACGCGATCATCGGGATCTTCACCTTGTCGGCCGCCGCCGGGATCAGGATCAGGCCCGGCACGTCGTCCTCACCGGGATGGCCGGCGCATTCGAAGCCGTCGATGGAGATGGCGTCCGCACCCATGCGCTCGGCCGACAAAGCGTGGCGCACGGACGTGCATTTATGGATGACCCTGATCGCGTGCTTGTGGAACTCGTCGATGTGTTCCTGAGGCTTGTAACCGGCAGTCTCGACGATCTTGATCCCGGCCTCGATGATCGCCTGACGATATTCGGCGTAGGGCGGCGGCTTGATGGCCGGCAGGATGGTCAGGTTCACACCGAAGGGCTTGTCCGTCCAATCGCGGCACCGGGCGATTTCCTTAGTCAGATCCTCCGGCGTCGGCTGAGTGAGGGCGGTAATGAAGCCGAGGGCGCCGGCGTTGGCGACCGCCGAGACCAGGGTGGCCCGGCCGACCCACTGCATGCCGCCTTGGGCCACGGGGTGGTCGACGCCGAACATTTCGGTGAACCGGGTCGCTATCATGCCTCGCTCCAGACAGATGTTTGCCAAACAGTTGTTTGATTGGCAGTAAGGCGGCATTCCTCGACGTCACACAAGACGTTTTGCGCGCCCAGGTTCTTGCCGATAGCGGTCAGAACAGTTCGGGACGCGCGTCCGAGGCTTCGGCCGCCTCCGGCAGGTGGCAGGTGAAGGTCGCGCCGGCCCCCGGCTCGCTCTCTAGGGCCACCCAGCCGCCGTGCAGCTCCACCAGCGCCTTGACCAGCGCCAGGCCCAGGCCGCTGGAGGCGCGATCATGTCCGCTGAAACGATCGAAGATATGAGCCTGAACGTGGAACGGTATGCCACGACCGGTGTCGGACACCTGCAGGCGAATCTCGCCAAGAGCGCGCTCGGCGGAGAGGGTCACCTGGCCGCCGGCCGGCGTGTGCCGTAGGGCGTTTTCCATCAGGTGGTCGAGAACATCGCCCAGACGCCGCTCGTCGCCGCGCATCAGCCCAAGCGCCCCTTCAGGCGCGACGGAGATGGCGATCTCGCTGGCTTGGGCGGCCGCGCTCCACCGCTCGGCGGCGGCGGCGACCAGGGTGGCCACATCCACGTCCCCCATCTCCGGGGCCACCTCGCCGGCGTCGAACTGGGCCATGTCCAGGACATTGTCGATCGAACGCGCCAGCTGCGCCGCGGCGATCCGGATAGAAGCCAGGTGGCCGCGCGAGCGCGGGGAGAGGTCGCGTCCTTCGAGTTCGAGCAACTCGGCGTAGCCGAGAATGGTGGTCAGCGGAGTGCGCAGCTCATAGGAGACACTGCCGACGAATTCCCGTTTCAGCCGCTCGCTCTCCCGGAGCGCCGCCTCCCGGTCGGCAAGGGCGCGCTCCAGCTGCCGGGTATCGGTGACGTCGGCAAAGCTGATCAGCGTCGCGCCGTCCGGCAGGGGGCGCGACTGGTGGGAGACGATGCGGCGGTCGGCGGTCAGGACTTCAGCGAGCATGGGCGCGCGCGCCGCTGGATCCGGATCGGTGATCCGACCCTTTAGGTCGCGCCAGAACTGCAGGTCGTGCAGGCGCCAACGGCCAAGCTCGACCAAGGCATCGAACTCCAGCCCCGGCGCGAGTTGACCGACGGTCAACGACCAGAAGCGTTCGAAGGCTTCGTTGTGCAGGCTCAGCCGAGCGTCGGCGCCGAACACCGCGACGGCGTCAGACAGCTTGTCCAGGGTGGCTTGTTGGACCTGGAGCAGGTGGTTGAACTGAGACCTTAGACGCAATTCGGGGGTCACGTCCGAGAACACCATCAACAGACCGCCGCGTGGGTGCGGGCGGCTCGCTACCTTGATCGTACGCTCGTCGTGCAGCCGCCAGATGGTCTCGTCCTGGGCCGCCAGTCCCTCGTGGCGAGCCAGTTCGGCAGCCTTGAAGCGGGCGTAGTCGTCCTGCTCGGGCAGGCGGCCGCGCCGCCGCAGGCGATCGAGAAGCTCTCCGTGGGTGGGCCGGTCGGCGAGCCAGGCCGGCTCCAGATCCCATAGCCGGGCGAAGGCGGCGTTATGGAATGACAGGCGCCGCTCCTGGTCGAAGACGGCGATGGCGTCAGCGACGAGATCGAAGGTCGCCTCCTGGCCGGCCTCCTGGCGGCCAAGCCTTTCCGCCGCGATCTCCGCCTCGGTCACGTCGTCCGACCACACCCCGGCGCCGCCTTTCAGCGGTTGGGCGCGGAAGCGAAGCGCGCGGCGTTCGCCGCGGATATGCACCCAGCGCAAGGTCGTCCGAGGTTCAGAGGCCCTGGCCGCGTCCAAGGCGATCCGGTCGGCTTCCCCATCGAGCGACAGGCGGCGTTCATGGGCCTCGGCGAGAGTCTCGGCGCCCACGGCCGCCAGCCAGGCCCGGTTGACCCAAACCGGGGTTCCGGCGGCGTCACTGATCCAGCATGGCTCGGGCCGCTCGCCGACGAAGGCGGCCACGGTGTCCACGTCCGCCGCGCTGGCGCGCCGGGACGGCGACAGCCGCAGAACGGCCAACACCCCTGAGGTCCGCCCCTCCATCTCGACCCCGACCGTCTCCAAGGCGAAGGGCTCGCCCCGGGATCGCAGAGACCGCAAGCGCTCTTCCACGAGCGGGTCGCCTCCGGCCAGACACTCGACGACGGCGGCCGGTCCAGGGTCGGCCAGGCCCAAGCCCGTCGCGATTGCGTCCAGGCTCTCCCGCCCGGCGACCAATTCCACTCGCCCGCCGTCGAACGCGATCAGGCACGTGCCGAAGACATCGACGCAGGTTTGGGCTGTCGAATCTGCGCCGGTTTCGCCCGGGTTGCGGCGGCCACGCCTGGCCAGCACGGCGACGCCGAAACCGCCCAGCGCGCCCAGAGCCAGGCCGAACAAGGTCATCGCGGGCAGATCCAAGGGCATGGGATCCGAATCAAGTGAGGCCCGAGCCTAGAGCAAGATGGTTTGAGACGGAATCGGCTCAAAGCTGAATCTTGCTCTAGAATCAAAAGCGTAGAGCCTGATTTAGCCTTGGCGTCTGTTCCGTGCAAAGCCATCAGGCTCTAACAGACCGGCGGCGGGGCGCCGGCCAGCGCTTCACACCCAGGCCACAAGCGTGTCAAATGGCGCCAGCAACGATAAGGGGGATTCTGGGCATGAATAGTCATCCGTGGACGGCGCTGGTCACGATCGCGGCGCTGCTGGTGTACTTCTACATGGGGCTGCGCGTCGGCCGTGCGCGAGGCAAGTACAGCATTGCGGCGCCGGCCATCAGCGGCCACCCGGATTTCGAGCGCGATTTCCGCATCCACGCCAACACCCTGGAATGGCTGCCCTTGTTCCTGGTCTCATTGTGGCTGTTCTCTCTTTACTGGAACGATGTGGCGGCCGCCCTGGTCGGGCTGGTGTGGATCGCCGGCCGCATCCTTTATCTGACCGGCTATTCCAAAGCCGCCGAGGCCCGCAGCCGGGGATTTGGCATTCAGGCCCTGGCCACCGGAGTGCTGCTGTTCGGGGCGCTCGGACGGGTTGTCTGGAGCCTCGTCACGCACACCTAAGTCCCACTCAGGATAGCCCTTTACGGTGGTGGGCGATGCGTGACAGATTCGCCCCGTGAGGGACCACGCCGCGCCCGTCAACTGACGGCGTACAGGGATGTGAGTTGAGATGAAGATCACCGCGGCCATTGCGGCCATCGGCCTCGTCGTCGGTCTCAACGCCTGCGAGACGGCCACGCCTTATCAGCCTTTGCGGCACGGCGCCGAAGTCTCCGGGGGCTTCACCGACCAGCGCCTCGATCAGAACCACTTCCGCGTCACCTTCCAGGGCAACACGCTCACCCCGCGGGAGACGGTGGAGTCCTACCTGCTCTATCGCGCCGCGGAACTGACCGTCAGCCAGGGCTACGACTGGTTCGAAGCGGCCCAGCGACACACCGAGCGCGATCAGCAGACCTATATCGATCCCCTCTACGGTCCCGGCCCGTACGGTTTCTGGCGTCCGAGCTGGCGGGCATGGGGCGGATACGGCTGGGGCGCTTGGGGTCCCTATTGGGGCGACGCTGCAGTCGATACGGTGCAGAAGTTCCAGGCCAGCGCCGAGATCGTGATGCAGCACGGGCCGAAGCCGGCCGCCGATCCGAAGGCCCTGGACGCCCGCGAGGTCCTGGCCAATCTGGGCCCGAAGATCCAGCGTCCGACGCACTGACCTCCCGGGCTATCTAACGCCCTGCCCTGTTACCTGGGCGCCATGCGGATAGCGCCGTCCAGGCGCACGTCCTCACCGTTGAAATAACCGTTGGTGATCATGGTCAGCGCCAGCTGGGCGTACTCCTCCGCCTTGCCCAGACGCTTGGGGAACGGCACCGAGGCGGCCAGGGCTTCGCGCACGTTGACCGGCGCGCCCATCATCAGCGGGGTATCGAAAATGCCTGGCAGGATGGTGTTGACGCGAATGCCCTCGCCCATCAAATCGCGGGCGATCGGCAGCGTCATGCCCACGACTCCGCCTTTGGAGGCGGAGTAAGCCGCCTGGCCCATCTGCCCGTCCTCGGCCGCCACCGAGGCGGTATTGACGATGGCGCCGCGCTCGCCATCCTCCAGCGGTTCGAGGGTCAGCATGCCGGCGGCGCTTTTGGCGATGCAGCGGAACGTGCCCACCAGATTGATCTGGATGATCATGTTGAAGGCGGCGAGCGGGAAGTGCTTGATCTCGCCGGTAGTGCGGTCGCGCCCGGCGGTCTTGGCGGCGTTGCCGGTGCCGGCGCAGTTGACCAGGATGCGTTCCTGACCGACGGCCGCGCGCGCCTTGGCGAAGGCGGCGTCGACCTCCTCGTCCGAGGTGACATTGCATTGGCAGAAGACACCGCCGACGTCCTTGGCCACCACCTCGCCCTTGGCCTCGTTCATGTCGAAGATGGCCACCTTAACTCCGTGGGCGGCCAGGGCGCGGACCGTGGCTTCGCCGAGGCCGGAGGCGCCGCCAGTCACCACCGCGGAAATGGAGGAGTCGAGCTTCATGGAGGTTTCCTTTTCCCCGAAATAGATCGTCGCCACGCGGTTTAGCCCGTGGCGTGCGCCCTCGAAAGTGTCACGCCGCGTCAATCCCGGTTCAGACCGCCCGCGCCGGCTGGGACCAGACGTCCAGATCCTCTTCCAGGCCCATGTAGGCCAGGCCCGACGCGATCGAGACCAGCTCCGACCCGCCTTCGACCTTGCCCGGCCCGAACCGCTGCGCAAACAGCTGGCGCACGGCCGGGACGAACGACGAGCCGCCGGTCAGGAACACGCGGTCTATGCTTGCCGGGGCCAGGTTCGCCCGCTCGAGCGCCTGGTCCAAGGCCCGTTCGATGGCCGCCAGTTCCGGCGCGATCCAGCCCTCGAACCGGGCCCGTGACACATCCTCCTCAAGGAGCACCGATCCAGCCTCGAACCGGAACCGCGCCGTCTCGGCGACCGACAGAGCCTCCTTGAGACGCGAGACCGCCTGATAGAGACGGTAGCCGTGGTTGTCGTCGAGAATCTCCACCAGGCGGGAAATCTTGGCCGGGTCCAGGGCTTCGCGGCGAAGGCGGCGGATATCGCGCATGTCAGTGGAGGCGCGCAGCAAGGCCAGCTGCTCCCAGCGGGCGAAGGCGGCGTAATAGCGATTGGGGATCGGCAGGACGTTGTGGAAGGTCCGGTAGCTCGAACCCTTGCCGAGTTCCGGCGAGACCAGGGCGTCGATGATCCGATAGTCGAAGGCGTCGCCGGCAAGCCCGACGCCGGCGTTGGCCATGGCGTGAGCCCGGACCTCGTCGCCCTCGCGTCGGAAGCGCACGATTGAAAAGTCGCTGGTGCCCCCGCCGAAGTCGCCCACCAGAACCACGGCGTCGGACGTCAGCTTGCGGGCGAAGAAGAAGGCGGCGGCGATCGGCTCAAACGCGAAACGGATCTCGCTGAACCCAAGCCTGGCGAAGGCGGTCTGGTACCGCGCCAGGGCCAGAGCCGTGTCCGGGCTGGCGCCGGCGAATTCCACCGGACGGCCAACGATGGCGGTCATCGGTTCACCGGCGAGCGTCCCCGGCGCGTGGCCGAAATAGCGCAGCATGAACGCCGACAGCATGTCCTCGAAGGCGTAACGCCGCCCGAGGATGCGTGTTTCCTGAAACAGAGGGCTGGCGGCGTAGCTCTTGAACGACTGGATAAGGCGCGTCTCGATGGGCTCTTCGGCGTAGGCCTCGATGGCCCAGGGACCGGCCTGCACCACGCGCGCGTTGGGCTGATCGGGGTCGGGGTGAAAGCTCAACGCCGAACGGAAGGCGACCAGCTCGGCGTCGTCATGGGTAAAGCTGATCAGACGCGCCTCGCCGTCGGGGGCGATCACCGAGACCACGGTGTTGGTGGTGCCAAAATCGATGCCGACCGTGCGGCGCTGCGCCGTCCGCATGGCTTCCGCCCCCGCGAGCTTGAGCTTTTTGCCCGCCCTGGCGGCCGCCGCGCGGGGCGGCGTATGAGGATCAGGCGGCGGGGAAAGTCAAGCGGCGCTCAGGCCGCCCGCGTCGCTTCGGTAAGCGGGGTATCGTAAGCGGCCATCTGGGCCATGGTCAGGATCGTCGAGACCGACGCCGACAGCGGACAGATCTGCACCGGCTTTGACAGTCCAACAAGGATCGGCCCGACCACGGTCGCCCCGCCCAGGGCCTGGACCAGTTTGGTCGAGATCGACGCCGAGTGGATGGCCGGCATAATCAGGACATTGGCCTCGCCCGTGAGGCGCATGAACGGAAAGTTCTTTGTGGAACTGGGGTCGAGCGCCAGGTCCGGCGACATTTCGCCCTCATATTCGAAGTCGGTGTCTGAACACGCATCCAGCATGGCCACCGCTCGCCGGACCCGATCCGACCTCAGACCCGGGGGATTGCCGAAGGTCGAGTAGGACATGAACGCCAGTCGGGGCGTAAAGCCCAGCCGACGCACGGTGCGGGCGGCCTCCGAGGCGATCTCGAGCAAGTCCTCCGGTTCCGGCATCTCGCTGACGCTAGTGTCGGCGACGAACAGGGTCTTGCCCTTGGCCAGAACGATCGACATGCCCAGAACCCGGCCGCCCGGCGCGGGATCGATGACCCTGAGCACCTCCTCGAGCACCTGATTGAAACTGCGCGTCACCCCCGTCACCACGCCATCGGCGTAGCCGAGGGCGACCATGGAGGCGGCGAAGGAATTGCGATCCTGATTGATCAGGCGTTGCACGTCGCGCCTGAGATAGCCCTGGCGCTGCAGCCGCCCGTACAGGAAGTCCACAAATTCGGGGTTGTGCTGCGAGACGCGGGCGTTGATGACTTCGAGCTTGGCCTCGGCCGGATCGAGCCCGACAAGACGCATGTTCTCGGTCACAAGCTCCTCGCGTCCGACCAAGATCGAAGTCCCCAGGCCCTGGGCCTGGAAGGCGTGGGCCGCCCGGATCACCGCCGGCTCCTCGCCCTCGGCAAACACGATCCGCTTGCGGGGGCCAGACAGGACCGCGCCGGAAATCTTCTGCAAAAAGCCGGCGGCGGGATCGAGACGCCGCGCCAGGGTAGCGCGATAGGCCTCCATGTCCTCGATCGGCTTCCTGGCCACGCCGCTGTCCATGGCCGCCTTGGCGACGAAGGGCGGGATGTAATGGATCAGGCGCGGATCGAACGGCGTGGGGATGATGTATTCCGGCCCGAACCGCAGCTGCTTGCCGTGGTAGGCGGCCGCCACTTCGTCCGGCACGTCTTCGCGCGCCAGGGCCGCCAGAGCGTTGGCGCAGGCGATCTTCATCTCGAGATTGACCTGGCGCGCGCGCACATCCAGCGCCCCGCGGAAAATGTAGGGAAAGCCGAGCACATTGTTGACCTGGTTTGGATAGTCCGAACGGCCGGTGGCGACGATGGCGTCGGGACGCACGGCATGAACGTCCTCGGGGGTTATTTCTGGGTCGGGATTGGCCATGGCGAAAATAATTGGCTGATCGGCCATGGTCCGGACCATGTCCTGAGTGACCACGTCCTTGGCTGAAAGGCCCAGGAAGACGTCCGCGCCCTTCAGCGCGTCGGCCAAGGTGCGCGCGTCAGTATCGACGGCGTGAGCCGACTTCCACTGGTTCATCCCGATGGTGCGGCCGCGATAGATGACGCCGGTGAGATCGACGGCGATGCAGTTCTCCGGCCTCACGCCCATGGCCTTGACCAGTTCGAGGCTGGCGATGCCGGCTGCGCCGGCGCCGCACAGCACCAGCTTGATGTCTTCCAGCCTGCGGCCGGTGATATGGCAGGCGTTGATCAGGCCGGCCGCTGAAATGATCGCCGTACCATGCTGATCGTCATGGAAGACCGGAATGTCGAGCAGTTCCTGCAGTTCGGTCTCGATGCGGAAACACTCCGGACTCTTGATGTCCTCTAGATTGATCCCACCAAAGGTGTCGCCGATATTCTTGATCACGGTGATGATCTCGTCCGGGTCCCTGGACGCGACCTCGATGTCGACCGAGTCGACATCGGCGAACCGTTTGAACAGGACGGACTTGCCCTCCATAACCGGCTTGGCCGCCCGCGCGCCCAGGTCGCCGAGGCCAAGGATCGCCGTCCCGTTGGAGATCACGGCGACCAGGTTGCCTTTGGACGTGTATTCATATGCAAGATCGGGATCGCGCGCGATCGCCAGCACGGGCGCCGCCACCCCCGGCGAATAGGCGAGGGACAGGTCCCTCTGCGTGGCCATGGGCTTGGTGGCCACGACGGCGACTTTCCCGGGCGTGGGAAATCTGTGGAAGGCCAGGGCCTCGTCGTCGGTGAAGGTGCGTCTCTCGGCGTCGTCCATGGGGCTTCTGTGCGTCCTGCTTGTGCGCTGTGGTTGGCGCGAGAGGTCAATCCCTGCGGCGCGCGGGGCACCCTAACGTCGGCCCCCCGCGACGACAACAACAGGACCGCCCCAAGCGCAGCGGCGCGAGCGGGCTTGACCGGTCACCCGGGCGCGGCACACAGGTCAGTGGTAGCGATCGCGCACGAGGGTCAAGGGCATGGACAGCGGACGCCTTCACCCATTGCGACTTGGCGTCGCCGGGGCCCTCGGCCGCATGGGACAGGCGGTCATCGCCCTCGCTTCGGCGCGCGATGACGTCGAGCTGGCGGCGGCCTTCGATCGGCCCCACGCGACCCAGGCGAGCGGTCAGGGCCTGGAGTTGATCACGGCCGAGCACGCGTTGCCGGTCTGTGACGTGATCATCGACTTCACCACCCCGCAGGCATCTACGGCTCTGGCCCGTATGGCCGCGGCTCACGGTGGGCCGGCGCTTGTGATCGGCTCGACGGGATTCAGTGACAAGGACGAGTCGGCGCTGGCCGAGGCTTCGGCCCAGGTCGCCATCGTCAAGTCGGGCAACTTTTCCTTGGGGCTCAATGTGATGGCGGGTCTGGTCGCGCAGGCCGCCCGGCGCCTGGGCGCCGAAGCCTGGGACATCGAAATTCTAGAGGCCCATCACCGGCGAAAGGTGGACGCCCCGTCCGGGACCGCCCTTATGCTGGGCGAGGCGGCGGCCGGCGGCCGCGGCCTGAGTCTGGCCGAGGCGGCGGTGCGCGGCCGCGACGGGATGACGGGCGCCAGACCCGCCGGGGCGATTGGATTCGCCGTGGTCCGCGGCGGCGGCCTCGTCGGCGAGCACAGCGTGATCCTGGCCGCGGAAGATGAGATCGTCACCCTGTCGCACTCGGCCCGCGACCGGCGCCTGTTCGCGCGCGGGGCCATTGAGGCGGCGCTGTGGGTCCGCGGCAGGCCCCCGGGGCTCTACGACATGCGCGACGTGTTGGGATTCGCGACTAGCTCTTTCTGACCCACGCTGACCCGCGCGCAATCGCTATTGCGTTCCGGTCGAGCCAAACCCGCCCGCGCCCCGTCCGGTCACATCGAGGCTGTCGACCTCCGACCACACCGCCTGGGCCACCGGCGCCACCACCAATTGAGCGATCCGATCGCCGCGGGCGATGGTCACCGCGGCGCCGCCATGGTTGATGAGGATGACTTTCACCTCGCCGCGATAGTCGGCGTCGATGGTGCCAGGGGAATTGAGCGCCGTAACCCCCTCGCGCAGGGCGAAACCGGATCTCGGCCGCACCTGCCCCTCGTAGCCTTGTGGCAAGGCCAGGGTCAGTCCGGTGGGTATGGCCGCGCGCTCCCCAGGCTGAAGCACAATCGGAACCTCGACGGCGGCCCGAAGGTCCATTCCCGCGGCCCCCGAGCTTTCGTAGGAGGGCAGCGGCAGGTCGGCGCCATGAGCCAGGCGCGCCACGCGGACGACCGGGTTCACGCCAGCGCGCTCGCAATCCTGGCCGCCAGGCGGCGGGCAATCTCGGCCTTGGTGGTCTTAGCCCACCGCTCGGCGCCGCCCGCCTCGATGACCAGCACCTCGTTCTCGTCGCCACCCATGACCTTGGTGTTGCTGACGTCGTTGGCGATGATCCAGTCGCAGCCCTTGCGGGCGAGCTTGGCTTTGGCGTTGGCTTCGAGATCGGCTGTCTCGGCGGCGAAGCCCACGACCAGCCTTGGCCTGGCGGG
>OUNO010002964.1_pt1 | contig 10590 bp, 10 predicted proteins | sample 1779811 | NCBI WGS metagenome assembly OUNO01 (sample SAMEA3914804, study PRJEB12502) | metagenome | biome: forest; material: soil | place: Canada | collected 2010-06-25 | depth 0.3 m
GAGAAGGGCATCTTGGTTCAGAACGATCTTTTCGATGCGGAAATGAAAGCCGAAGTACGGCTGGTAAATACTTTCGAGACTCCTCGAATCACGGGCCGCGTGGACCTGATTCAAGGCCGCATGAACTTTAAAGAACACGTCTTTCAGATTCAATCGGCTGAAATGGAATTCGATAGTCCAGCCGCGATCAACCCGCGTTTTAGCCTGATCGCACAAGCGGAAGTCAGTCAGACGAAAATTCAGCTATTTAGTACAGGGCGACTTGAATCCTACAAGATCGAGCTCTCGGCCAATCCGACGATGCCAGAGCAAGAGATCCTTCAGCTTCTCGCGCTCGGAGCGACTTCTTCGGATTTCGGTAAGTTTCGCCCGGGTGATCGAGGCATGGTGGAGTCCGGCGGCGCGGCCTCGCTCGTGCTTCATTCACTGGATGTGAACCGTGACATCAAACAGAAGACGGGCTTCCAGATTCAGATCGATGACGCCGTGAACACAGTTGTCGGAAATAGTATTTTCCAACCTCGAGCTGATTCCACGGTTTCGGCTGCACCGAAAATCGTGATTCGACGACAGATCTCAAGACGTTTCGACGTTTCCATGGGAAGTACTGTGGGGCTGGGTACTACGGTTCAACGTGAAGCCAATATTGAATACAAACTTTCGCGCGGAGCTTCGGTTCTCGGCGTTTGGAACTCGATCGAGAACGTGGACACCAAGAATACTCTGGGGTCCTCTTTCGGAATCGACTTGAGGTTGCAAAGAAGATTCAAGTGATAACCGTCCGTCGTAGTTCCTCAGCCGCTTTCGGTCTTTTAGTAGGGGTCTTTGTAGCGGTCGGGGCGGCGGCGATCTCCGTTGGCGCACTTCTGTCTTCTGCTCAGGCCGCGGCCCCGACTTCGGCAATGCTCATTTCTTCAAACGCTGAGATCGATCGAATTGACGTCACGGGTGTCGTCGTATTTGGTCGCACCGAAATCGAATCAGCGCTTGAACTCAATGTAGGGGAGCATTTCGATCGCGCCAAAGTCGTTAAGACGGCGGAAAACCTGGTCGCACTCTACAAGTCGCGCGGCTTCGAACAAATGCAGGTTCGTGGGGATTTCGTTCGTGAAAAGAGCGAGAAAGGTGTTCTCGAGACCGTCCTGCGTTTCAACGTGCAGGAAGGGAAGCCAACGCGAATCGCCTCGGCCAGTGTCGCTTCCATTGGGCCCGTGCTCGACTCGTCGATTTCAAAAGTCGATCTTCAGCCCGGCGACGTCTTTGATCAGGACAAAGTGAATAGTGCCAAGCGCGGGCTTCAGGAGCTCTTGGCTTCCGAAGAGTTCGTTGGGGCGAAGATCGAAGACGTTCGGGTGATTGAGACTCAAGCCCCCGCGGATCTTAAGCCGCTGCCCGATGCCGCCCGTTGGGTGAAACTCGAAATTCGAGTCGATCCAGGTGATCGTGCTTCGTTCGGTTTTCGAGGAAACGACTTCTTTACGCGAAGCGAGCTTCTGGCTTTTGTGACCGACCAGCGCGTGTTGGGTCTGGGTAAAGATTATGTCGGCGCCATTCAAAAACGAATCGAAGATGAGTACAAGGCAAAGGGCTTTGCCCACATTCACGTAAAAACCTTTCTCTTCGAGAAGCCCAAACGCCAAGAGCGCCACATTACTTACGAGATTAATGAAGGTCCACGCGTTGAAATAGAAAGCGTCGACTTTGATGGTCACGCTGCATTTTCGAATTCCACGCTCAAAGACGAGTTTTTCCAGGTGGCGTCCCCATTGACCCAGCGGCGCTATTACGTGGAAAAAGAAGTACAGGCGAGCGCGGACCTATTGATCGAATGGATTCAGTCGCAGGGCTATCTGACGGCGAAGCTGGTGGCGGTGAATCGCTCGTTCAGTCAGGGCGGTGAGAAAGTTCGTCTGGTGATCTACCTCTACGAAGGCGATCAGACGATCATTCAATCGATCTCTTTGCCTGGTCTGAAGTCGATGAGCGAGAACGAAGCAGTAGAGATTCTGCATGTTCAGCTCGGAAAGTCGTTGAACCTGTTTGCCTTCAACGAAGGGCTCGAGGCCCTCAAGCGTGCCTACCGCTTGAAGGGTTTCCTCGAGATGCACATCGCAAACGAGGACTCCGATAAAGTTGTTCAGTACAGCCAGGACAATCGTTCAGCCGACATTCTGGTGCAAATCGCCGAAGGCCTGCAGTACCGGGTTTCTGGAATTGAAATCGCCGGGCTTGAGAATACGCGTGAAGAGGTTGTGAGGCGCGAACTGACATTCAAAGTCGGGGATGTCGTCGCCGAGTCCATGATTCAAGAAAACGAGTCGCGCCTGCGTCGACTCGGAATTTTCGCGGAAGCCTCGATTCGATTGATCGACGACTCCAAGAGTTTTGGCGGAAAGATCGTTCGAATTTCGCTGCAAGAAGGATCCCCGGGAGTTTTGGCCGGTGGGGCCGGATACCGACAGGATCTGGGCGTTCGAGCCTTCGGACAAACGGGTTACAACAATTTAATGGGCAAGAACCACGAGTTGAACTTCAACTTGAACACGAACTATCGCGAACTGGGCGGCGTGTTTTGCAGCGATACGGGGCGTGGTAACTGCTTTCTCGAATACCAGGCGCAGCTTAGCTATATTTGGCCATGGTTCATGGGCGATCGGACGACGTTTCGTCCGCAAACCCGAATTGAACGAACCCGCTACGTAAACTTCGACGTGATTTCTGCGTCGGCCGCAGCGATTTTCGAGCGTCGCTTGATTCGTTCTCCGAATCTTACAGCTGGTCTGACTTACAATCTCGAGCGAACGAAACAATACGACGCCGTCAATACGGCGGATAATCGCAGTCTCACGATCGGTGCGGTCATTCCGAGTCTGCGCATCGATCTGCGCGATAACTCTCTCGCGCCGACGCGAGGATTTTTCGCATTCAGCTCACTCGAAATCGCCGATCCGCTGTTTGGTTCGCAAGGCGATCCGGAGGTTGCCTACTATCGGTTTCAGCTTAGGATGGACGGTTTTATTCCTGTTTCTCGCGATATTTCGCTCTATACGAGCTTCAGAACGGGTTACGCGCGAAACAACGTGCACCCGCCTAGTGGAATCCTTTCAGGCGCACAAGCGAACCAATACGCGCTTCCACTCGTGAAGCAGTTCGCTCTCGGTGGTGTGACGAGTTTACGCGGCTATCAAGAGCAGCAATTCAACTTCCAGGACCAAGCGATCTTGGGGACCATCGCCTACGTGAATTATCGCACGCAGCTCGACTTACCATTTGCAGGGGCCCTACGTTTTGGCCCGTTTCTCGATGCCGGAAACCTGCTTCTCGATACTTATAGCCTTACTCACAACATAAACTACGGAACCGGCTTCGGTTTTCACTACCAAAGCCCGGTTGGACCTGTGAATTTCGATGTGGGATTTGCACTGGGTGCGGTGGCGCCCGGGCAGAATCGGCAGCGGTTTTACTTCTCGATTGGCGTCCTTTAAGGCCTGTTTCAGGGCTTTCTATACTTGAGTAATCAGCTTTTCGTTCGGACATCGCGAACTGCATGAAAAAACGCAGAAAACAGCGTTGACTTGGGCATAGGGCTCCGGTAATCCCAACGACCTATGTTGCAGCGTAAGACTTATCAGGCAAAGCAGTCCGGTCCCCATTTCTTTGAAACGAAGGGCCCGAACGCTCCTAAGTGGTATGTAGTGGATGCGAAAGACCAAGTGGTCGGAAGAATTTCGACCCTAATTGCTCGAGTGATCACCGGCAAACACAAGCCGACCTTCACTCGTCACGCGGATGCCGGCGACTTCGTCGTCGTTTTGAACGCGGAAAAAGTCGTTTTCACCCGCACCAAGTGGGACAAGAAACTTTATCGAACCCACTCCGATTTCGTTGGCGGTCTCAAGACCAAAACGGCTCGCGAGATGCTCGATCGTCACCCGACGGAAATTCTCCGTCAGGCGGTCTGGGGAATGACTGGCAAGTCGAGCTTGGCTCGTCACCAGATGAAGAAATTGAAACTCTTCGTCGGCGGCGAACACACTCATGTTGCCCAGAACCCTCAGCCACTTCCAGCGGGCGCGATTCGTCGCACCGTCGTAGCTAAAAAAGCTACGAAAGCTGCGAAGTAATTCGAATCAGGAATTAGGAGATCGAAATGGAAAAACAAACTCACCGCGTAGGAAAACGCAAAAACGCGATCGCTCGTGTTTATCTGCGTCCACGTGCCGGCGACGAAGGCGTAATTCGTATCAACGACCGCGCTTTTGAAGATTACTTCCCACGCCCTACCTCACGCATGCTGATCATGCAGCCCCTCGAGTTGACCTCGACGGTTGGCCGCTTTGACATCATGGTGAACGTCATGGGTGGAGGACTCTCGGGACAAGCTGGAGCCGTAAAACACGGTATCTCCCGCGCCCTGCTTGAAGTGGATTCGGCTTACCGCCCTATCCTCAAGAAAGCCGGACACATCACCCGCGACTCCCGCGAAGTTGAACGTAAAAAATACGGCCTGGCCGGCGCTCGTCGTCGCTTCCAGTACTCGAAACGTTAATTCGAGTTACCAGTCGGTTCAAAAATACGAGGGTCGGAAGCGAGAGCTTCCGGCCCTTTTTTTATTTCAGCAGCTGATGGATGGCCTGGGCCACGACTTGAGAGCCAGTGAGGCTCAGGTGCAGGGCGTCTTGATAGTACTCTGGCCGATTGGGAAGCTTTTCGAGATCAAGAATCAGGCAATGGGCTTCCGAGGTGCAACTCGAGGAGAGCGCCTGATTAATGCCGATGCGGCAAGGTTGGGCGGCGGCGCCGTGTACCGGCACATTGCCGATCACGAGTGTCGAACCGGGGGCCAGGGCCTGGGCGGTCTCAATGAAGCGTGAAACCCGCTTAGGTGCGCAAGTAGGGTCGACGCTGTCCCAGAAGAAAAGGTCGACTGCGAGTATCAGGTCGGGTTTCGGTGCCGGGGCCTGCTCGAGTGCGAGCTTTGCGCGCGGAGCGATGTCAGCCGAAGTGTGACCAGGGACTGCTACTCGAATCAGTGGGAGCGACTGGGCCTCGCAATAGAGTTGGCCGGGGCTTTTCACGCCGCCATGGTTTCCCGAGATGCTGGCACCAGTGATCAGACATTTCTGAAATGCAGCCGCAGGCGATGCAGTGGCGAAGATCCCGGAAAACAGTACGAGCGAGGCAAGGCCTCTCTGGAGGGTGAAGCTCATCCCCCGAGTTTATCTCACCTCGCTAGCTCGTGCTTAGGGTTTCCAGCGATTGTCCTCGTCGCCGCTGACGCCCGTCAAATAAGTGCCCATTTCAGCGTTCGAGGCCTCGAGCTCTTGCAGGATCTTTTGGTAAGTCTTTGTTTCGCCGTTCAGAAAGCGCTCGATGAAGGCCAGTGCGTTCGGACCCGAGGTGTTGGCGAAGGTCGGAAGCCCTGAAGTGATGATGTCGACGTTCTTGGAGCCGCCCTTTTTTTCGAAGAATTGACCTCGGAAGTAGGGGTAGCTGCTGCAGCCGTTAAAGAAGTAGAGCTGGTACTTCGTTTTGCTGAAATGAATTGGCGGTAGGGAAGCGAGATCAAGGTTCGCGCCCAGGCCCGAATGGCCGTCATAGACGACGATATCTGAGTGTTCAAACGCGTTCTCTAGATGGATTCGGAAGGTGTCGTCCTTTGAATCAATAGAAGTATCGGTCAGAAGCAGCTTGATGCGAACCATCAGGGGCTTGCCCAGAGCGACCGTCTCACGCTCAAAAACGCGCCATGAGTTAATTCCAGCTCGGGTGCTTCCATTGGAATACTCGCGGAACTGATCGCGAGTTTCGGTGACCGCAAAGCCGCGGGCTTTGAGCTCTTTTTCCACAAAGCGGAAGGCTGTTTTCGCATCGTCACGCCTGATTGGGGTTCTGGTCGACTCGATGTCGCCGATGTAGCCAAAGAACACCGAGATTTCGAGCGCACTTCCGTTGCCATTGCTGCCGTAGAGACGGTCGTATTCGGGATAGGACGAGCTCGTATTGTTCAGGCGCTTGAGCTTGCCTTGCAAGCGAACCAATGGCGCCCCTTCGACGCCGCGAAGTGGGCAGCCCGCCTGATCGGGGTCCCAGAAGTACCAGAAGTCGCCTTCCGAATTGTAATGAGTGTCGGTGCAGAGATTTACGGTGCCGCGTGCGTTGAGGGTCTGCTGATAGATGCGGTCAGCGGCAAGTGGAAGGGTGATCGGGATGTTGCGAGTTTCACCGCCTCGAAAGGCATCCTTTCCGAAGGCGACTTTGCCCTCGAATCGGTAGGTGACTGTCACGCGCCCGGCCTCTTCGGCCGGGGTGGCGGAGGTGAAATGGATTTCGTAAGTTTCGCCGATAACGCCCGGGTTGCCGAAGTCGTCACGGAAGGATTCGGATTGAAAGATACCCATTAAGTGCTGCACTTGGGCATCGATGAGCGAAAGGGCTCGAGTCCGGGTAGTGCCGGCTGCGTTAAGGCGGGTGGCGTTGAGGCCTGCTGCACCCCGTTCCCAGGGAAGGTCGGCTTGAGCCTCAAAGCTCAACACGGCTTCGGTCGACCTCGCGCCGTAGTAGGCAAAGCCGTTCAAAGGAAGTGAAAGAGCCGGAAAGACCACAAAACTAAGCCATACCGAGAGTTTCATTCGGGCTGCTTTCTAGCAATGTTGTGTAAAAAGGTCCAGTTTAATAATTCCCCGGGAACTAAACTGTCCCGGCGAATTCCATAGGTTCTGGTAGAGTGGGGCCAGCGTGAAACAAAGAGCGGCTAGGTTGTTCTTCATAGCGTTTTTCTGGGTCGTACAGGGGCTCATGCCGGTTCGGGCGCAAGATGCCACGCTGAATGACGCCCCGATGCCTGAGCAGGTTCCGCTTGAGGGGATCCAAGGGCAAACGGACCAAGTGACGCCACAACCCGAAGGGATCGTTCCTCCGATTCCTGAACTTACGGACAAGGCCCAGCCTGAACCGCTTCCAGAGGTCACTCCTGAGGCCAGTGCGTCACCTCGGCCGCCTTCCGAAGACGAGCTCTGGGAGCAGGAGATTCGGGACAAAGTTCCGACCGCTCAGCGCCGGCACTATGCGACCTGGCCTGGCCGATTCATCGGCTTTCGTCTGGGCTTGGAAGTGGGCAGCGCGTCGATTCCGCAGTTTAGTCCGACCCAGATCGGGGTTCCGCTCTACAGCGTAGGGTCGTTTGGACCCGCGTTGGGGATGGAGTTTGGCTATGTTCCCGTTTTGGGGAAATGGGGAGTGAGTGTGATCTTCGACGGAAGTCTCTCGCTTTCGACGCCGGATTATTTGCAGTCTGCTCCCAAGCGCTTGAGCCTGGTGGTCGGGGCGTTATACGTCCCCACTCGCCGGATGCGTCTCTTTTTTGGCTTTGCTCCATTCACTGCGATGCGAGTGGTGCCGTTCGGAGTGCAATCAACAGATCATGACCCCATGACGCTTGAGGGGGTTGGTCTAAGGGCCGAAATCCACCTTCGTTCCCGACGTCCGTCATTGGGTAAGTTCGAAGCCTTCGCGTCGATATCTTGGGATCGCTTCGTGACTGTTCAGAGTTTGGGCGGCGGGCGCCCGGTTACTGACTACATTGGGCCAGAATTATTCAGTCAGTCCTTCTACGGAACCCTCGGTATCCAGTACAATCTCTCTTATTAGATGCCCTGGACCACTTACCGAGAGAAAGTAAAACGGCTTTCGCAGCGAATCGTTGAAGCGCAAAAGCCGATTCGAATTCTCGATGCTATCAAATGGGACCCATCGATCGAGCAGCAGCTTCGAAAAACCCATTTCAAGCAGATGCCGAAGATCGGGCCCGAACATTATCAAAAGTTCGAGCTGGGATACGATCCAGTTAAGAAAATCGAAGAGCTGACGGATCTCGCGAAAGACATTCGTTCTTCTCTTGGGGACGAAGACCCGCTCACTCGACTCCTCGTCTCGACGACAGAACAATATATCGATGTCGTCAGCATGCTTCAACACCGCGGGCAAAAGCAGTTCTGGGAGTATAGCAAGCGCCTCTACGGGTCTCCGAAAGACAGGTTCTTCGGCGATCAAAACACGATTTTGGATTTGGGGCGTCTTCTCTACGAAATCCTCAATCGCATCGACGACAACGCGCTCGGACCGGAACAGCCCGAAGACATGGATGCATCTGAAGTCGTGCGGCAGCTGAACGAGCGCTTCTCGGGCTATTTTCAGGATGAGGGCATCGAGGCGAAGATCTCGGACGGGATTATCGCCGATGCAGCCGCAGGGGGCGACACCGTGAAGGTTCGTCAGGGCGCGATGTTTAGTCAGCGTGAAGTCGGCCTACTGGAAGTCCACGAGGGCTGGGTTCACGTCGGAACCACTCAAAATGGAAACCAGCAGCGTGTAGCGAAGTGGTTGTCCAAAGGCCCACCGCGATGTTCGGCGACTCAAGAAGGCTTAGCCGTCATTATGGAAATTCTCACCTTTCGCAGCTGTCCGCGAAGAGCGAGGACGATTAATGACCGAATCCTCGGGATTGATAAGGCCGAAGATGGGGCCAATCTCCTTGAGCTGATCGAGTTCTATCGAGTCGAAGGGTATAGCGAAGAGGATTCGCTGACCAATGCGAAGCGGGTCTTTCGAGGCGGCGTGATTGAAGGTGGGGCACCTTTCACGAAAGACATCTCGTATTGCCGTGGTTTCATCGAAAACTATAACTTTATGCGGGCTGCGATTCGGGCCGGCCGGCCGAAATTGATTCCATTTTTGTTCGTTGGAAAGATTCACGTCGACGACATCCCCCTCTTGTATCAAAAATACGAAGAAGGACTGGTCGATGCCCCTCGGTACCTTCCTCCTCAGTTTCGGGATCTGAATGGGCTGGCTGTTTGGATGAGCTTTTCTAGCTTTCTAAACCAAGTCGACTTGCAGCGGATCCAAGAACACTATGATAAGCTTTTTAAAGAACACTCTTAGCGGCGAAAGGCTCATTCTATGCGTCAGACCAAGCGTCAGAAATTCAACATCATTAGTTCGGTCGCCGTGGCGACGATCTCTCTCTTCAGCGCCGGCATTTCAGCCCAGGCAGCCACTGAGCTCGCTAAAGTGAACGGCAAGCCGATCACTGAAAAAGACGTGCAGCAGGCTCTGACCGGCATGTCCGAGTCACAGCGCGCTGCTTTGTTGAAAGATCCGGTCGCGAAAAAACAGATCGTCAGCACTCTCGCGGATCAGGAAGTTCTGATTCAAGAGGCCGAGAAGCTGAAAATCGATCAGTCGCAGCCGTATAAGGATGCGCTCATCGCATTCCGTCGCCAGTTCCTTGCAGCTCAGGTTCTCGAACGCGGTGTTTCGCCAAAAGTGACTGACACTACGGCTCGTAAGTACTTTGAAGCGCACAAACGTCGCTTCAGCACGGATCAAATCCATGTTCAGCACATTCTTGTTTCCGACGAGCTCCAGGCTCGCGACATGCTGAAAAAGGCGCAAGCGCCTCAGGCAGATTTTCAGGAATTGGCTGAGAAGTTCTCCAAAGACCCATCCGCGAAGAGAAACCGCGGAGATCTGGGCGTGATCGGTCGCGATTCGCCTCTGGTCGAAGAATTCAAAGCGCCTGCTTTCGACGCTCCAAAGGACTCGATTGTCGGCCCGGTGAAAACCGCGTTCGGCTACCACATCATTAAAGTGGTCGATAAGAAGATTGGTCGCCCAATGGAGTACGACGAGGTTGAGCTGAAGGTGAAGGGCGAAATGCGCGATGAGTTCGTCAAAGACTATATGGCTCAGCTGAAGAAGCAGGCCAAGGTTCAGATTAACTAATTACGCCCACTCTCCGATGCGAGGAGAGTGATACGACTATTCATCAAGACCCCGGTTGCTGGCGCTGTCATTTTATTGGCAGCAGTTTCGTCATGTGCTCCGCTCAAAGGCGGTAAGAAAGGTGGGACCAGCGAACAGCTGAACCCTCCGACCGGAGCAGTTATGGGGAAAACTCCGGTCTCGGAAGTCGTGGATCGTTTGGGTCCCCCGACGAACAAGACACCTTCGACTCAAGTGAAGGATGTCGCGTTCATTGAGTATAAGGATCGTCCTGATCATCTTAAGTTTCAAACACGTGCCAATGTCGTTGAAGCTGAGTTTCGGCATGTGAAGCCCGGTTCTCCGCAATCCACGCTTCAATATTGGCGTCATCGTTGGCGCGGACAGCTTACGACGTTCATGTCCGTACAGACGAATCCCGGCGCCCACGATCTTCGTGTGAAGCAGTTTTCGGCTCCGAATCTAGGCGCCGCGGTTCTCTATGACGTTTCCTCGGACCGAGTCACCCAGGTGGTGCGTTATGTTCGCTAAATCATCGATCAGAGCCGGAGTGCTCTTTGTCAGTGTCGCGATGGTAGCGTCTGGTTGCAGTCCGATGAAATGGGCACGGAAGCAGGCGGCGTTGCTTCGCGCTGCGCCTAAGTCTTTTGTTCAAATTGAAAAGGCGTTGGGAATCGACCCTTCTGATTCTCACAAAGCACGTCGACTTGCCCAGCTGGCAGATTCGGGCCCGCGCTGTTTGGCGGATCGTCTCGATAAAGCTGTGCTGCTAAAAGACATCAAGGCCGCAGAAAGCGCGTTCGG
>OUNO010002073.1_pt2 | contig 10585 bp, 15 predicted proteins | sample 1779811 | NCBI WGS metagenome assembly OUNO01 (sample SAMEA3914804, study PRJEB12502) | metagenome | biome: forest; material: soil | place: Canada | collected 2010-06-25 | depth 0.3 m
CCGCCGCGCTGACCGCCGCTGATCGCTTTGAGCAGCAGGCGCTAGCCGTCGGTGCCGCCCGCGCCGCCGAGCGCAGGGAGAAGGACGCCGCCCGCCAGAAGGCCAAGCGCGTCCGCGACGGTCACGCGGAGTCACGCGGAGTCACGCGGACGGGCACGGACTCACGCGGACCGTCTCCTCACGTAGGCGAGCGCCCGCAGGTAGTAACCCCTTCTCTTCCTTCACTACGTTCGGAAGAGCTTAAGACCCCTACAGAACCTAGCGGTTCTGTTGCCCCCAAGGGAGCCAAAACGAGGGGTTCGAGGCGCGTTCCGGATAGCTGGTCCCCGGCAGAAACGACAATCGCGAAGCTCGTCAGGGAAGGGCACGCCGCTGGCGACCTGGAGCGGGCTTTGACCAGAATGCGCGACCACCAGTACCGCGACGCCCACACCGATTGGGACGCCGCCTTCCGCAACTGGGTTCGCAACAGCCAAAACTTCCAGCCCCGAAAAGCCCCCCATGAACGACCTCACTCCAGCCCGACCGACCGCCGCAGCGCCGCCTACGTTGAGCGACTTAGCGATATCGACGCCGCTATGGCGGCTGCTGTCGAGCAACGTGGGGGCAGCGGCTGAGATCGCGGAGATCGCAGGGGATCCGCGACTCCGGTCAGAGGCCTTGGCGATCCTGCCGAAGCTCTTGGCCAGAGCCTCGCCGTGTGGGGATGAGCGCGTGCGCCGCGCCCTTCAACCGCTGATCCTCGTCTACGGCGCCAGCGAGGCGACGAAAGCCCCCGCCTTCTGGCAGGTCTACTACGCCGCCCTCTCAGGCCTGCCGACCGAGGCGTTGGCGCTCGGGGTCAAAGACTACCTGGCCGCGGCGGACAGCGAGTTTTTCCCGAAGCCTGGACCGCTACGCGCGCTCTGTGAAAAACACGCCGAGCCGATCTTCAAGGCCGCGTCGCGAGCCAAGCGCGCCATGGAGATTCCGAAGGTCGGCGGCGTTCTGCCGACCGATGAGGAGAAGGCCGCGGTCGCCAACATGCTCGGAGATTTCACGTCGAGGATTTCCGAGAAGGCCGCCGTCGCCGTGAGACCACTGCAGCCCAGCATCTCCGGCAAGGTCGATGAACGCGGGATCACAGCGGAGATGAGGGCTCTGATCGCGCGGCGGCAATCGGAGGCTTCACGATGACGGCGGCAAACCATGCGGCAGAGGCCGCAGGGTATCGGGTGGTGGGGCCGGATCATGGTCTCTCCCGGGACCACGACCCAACGGTTCAGCGCACATCGCGCGGCGAGGCTCAGCCATGAGCCCGTACCTTATCACCGGCCCGGCCCTGATCAGCTTCAGCGGCGGCCGCACGTCGGCGTTCATGCTCCACCAGATCATCCAGGCGCACGGCGGCGCGCTGCCCGCTGACGTGATCCCGGTCTTCTGCAACACCGGCAAGGAGCGCGAGGAAACGCTGCGCTTCGTCCACGAGTGTGCCAGCCGCTGGGATGTCGAGGTTGTGTGGCTGGAGCGCACACCCGGCGGCGACTTTGAGCGCGTAAGATACAACAGCGCCAGCCGTAGCGGTGAACCGTTTGCGGCGCTCATCAGCGAAACCGGCGTTCCACCGAACTGGAAGCGGCGCTACTGCACCGCCGACCTGAAGGTTCTTCCGAAGGCGCAGTTCGCCGAAAGCCTGGGCTGGTCCGTCGTGTGGACCAACGCCATTGGGCTCCGCGCCGATGAGGGCGTTCGCATCCTAAAATTCTTCGCCGCCAGTGAGCGCCACGGCGACGGGCGCGAAAAGGTGAAAGTCCCGCTAGCCGAGGCCAAGGTCACCGTACAGGACGTGATGGGATTCTGGGCAGGTCAGCCTTTCGACCTGGGCTTGCGGCCGTGGGAAAGCAACTGCGACCTCTGCTTCTTAAAGGGCCGAGGCGTCCGTAAGGCTGTGATCCGCGACAACCCCGCGACCGCCCTGTGGTGGGTCGAGCAAGAGCGCCTTACGGACGGCTTCTTCGACCGGCGAGACCGCTACGCCGCACTCGCCGCCGAGGTCCGCCAGCAGCCCCATTTCCGCTTCAACACCAAGGCCAATCGCGGGGCCTGCGGCGACGCTTGCGAACCCGATCAGGAGGCAGCATGACCGAAGTCCCCACCTACACCGCGACCATCTTCATCGCTGGCGACTACGCCCAGGCCAAGGCCCGCTGCCAACGCTACGTCATGGACGTTGGGCTCTGCATCACAGTGGAGCCCGTTGAGTACGTCTACACGGGTGGCTGTGAGGCTGGAGTCAGGGTCGGGCTGATCAACTACGCCCGCTTCCCCGCCGAGCCTGCCGACATCTTCGCCCGCGCCTTGGGCCTCGCCCGCGTGCTGCGGGTCGAGTTGGCGCAGCATTCGTTCAGCGTCGTCGCCACCGACAAGACGGTGTTCGAGACCACGAGGGAGCCATGACCCACCACCCCAGCCCCAAGGATCGCCCCGCTGATCGCCCGGCCAGCCGCCTTCGCGCCAAGCCCCACTTCCGAAACCCCTCGGCCTTGCAGAGTTATCACTGCCGCCGCTGTGGGAAATTCCACCTCGGCAAGGACCGTCGCCAAGGCGTCAAGGACCTACGCAAGACCGCCGATCACGAGGCCGGCAGCTACAAAGCCCGTAAGGCCCGTTACGCGGAGCTGACCAAATGACCCGCTGGATTCATGGCATATCCCGAGAGCTTCTGAGGGCTGCGTTCAGCGACTATTTCGGCGTCGCCCAAGAGCATGCCGATATCCTGATCCTGCTCTACGAGCGGCCTGGAGAGCAGATCACCACGCGCAAGATGCAGGTGCTGCTGAACAGCCACCGCCCTCCCAAGCGCGGTACAATCCATGAGCGGGTGAGGGTGCTCCGCGAGATCATGGAACCCGAGAGCCTGGACAGCGGCGGCCAGCTCGACGACACGGGCTATTCGCTGACGGAGATCGGGACCGACGAATGCCGCAACGCGCTCCGCCAAATGGCCGAGGTGCTGACGCGGCATGGGCCGGAACTGGTCTGCCCTGGGGGAACTGTGGAAATGCTCCCGGCCCCCAACCTGATCGCGCTCCCCTCGCCGACGGCGCCATGTAGCTCCGAGACGGGCGACAGCGGCAGCCCTGGGATACGCCCATCACTGAGAACAGCAGCAAAACGCTAAACTGAAACCCTCATGACCCACGACCAATACCTAGAAGCCTACCTCGCCCTCACAAGCGCGAGCCTGACAGAAATCGCCCTCCTCCACGGCAGGGAGTCATGGACCGAAGCGACCACAGCCGTAACCCAACTCCGCGCCCAGCAAGACGCGCTCTGGGACCAGTTCCGCGAGAGCGCCGGACAGTTGGTGAACCCATGAGTGAGCCGAGGCCGGTCGGGCGACCGACGAAGTACGACCCCGCCTATAGCGAACAGGTCGAGGCGGTCATGGCGGAGGGCTACAGCCTCGGCGCATTCGCCGGGAAGATCGGCGTCGCCCGCGCTACGCTGAATCTCTGGATGGACGAACACCCGGAATTTCTGGAAGCCGTATCGCGAGCCAAGGGAAAACGCCTCGCCCATTGGGAGGAAGCCGGCCTCAAGGTCGCCAAGGATGGCGGCGGAGCCGGGTCCGCAACGATGATCGTCTTCGGCCTCAAGAACATGGGCGATGGTGAGTGGGCGGATATCCAGCGCCAGGAGCTGACGGGGGCCGACGGCGGCCCGATTGTGTCACAGAAGACGATCGACGTTTCCGGCCTCTCGGAAGACCAGTTGCGCGCCCTTGCCAGCATCAAGCTTCCAGCCGACGCCTGAACACGTCATCGCGGCGCGGCGGTTGCTGGCACATCGCAGCCTCGCCGACTTCGCATGCATGGTGGATATCCCCACCGTGCCGATCACCGACGAGGAAGACGAGGACACCTTCAGCGTCATTCGGTTGAACAGCCTGGTGAAGCACCACCTGCTGCTCTGCGCCACGCTTCAGGCCGTCGCCGAGGCGCGCATCCCCAACGCGATGTTCCTGCTGCCGCCCGGCAGCGCGAAATCGACCTACACCGACGTCGTGTTCATTCCCTGGTACATGGCGAAGTACGCCCGCCGGAACGTGATTCTCGGCAGCTACGCCACCAACATCGCCCGTAAGCAGGGGCGGCGGGCTCGACAGCTCATCAAGTCCAAGGCGTTCCGCAACCTCTTCCCTGGCATCGAGCTTTCTGCGGCCTCGAGCGCGGCCGACGAATGGGCGCTCTCGACAGGGGGCGAGTTCATGGCCGGCGGCCTGCTCTCGGGCCTCACCGGCAACCGCGCCGGCCTCGGCATCATCGACGATCCCGTGGCTGGCCGCGAGGAGGCCGAGAGCGAGACCATGCGCCAGAAGACGTGGGACGCCTATATCGACGACTTCTGTTCGCGGCTGATCCCTGGCGCGCCCCAGGTGATGATTCAGTGCATGGCGGGCGATACTCCGGTTCTGCTGGAGAGTGGGCGCGAGATACCGTTGCGGGATGTCCGCCCGGGAGATCGGGTGGCGACATACGACGGGGGAAAGCTCACAGCTTCCACCGTTATCAATTGGGCAAATCAAGGTCCTGATACGGTGTATGAAATCAGGACAATTTCCGGCATAACTGTCAAGGCGAACGAGAGGCATCCGTTTCTCGTGGCGACGGACAGAGGTGTCAGGTGGACGAAGCTGAAGGATATGTGCGCCGGGGACCACATCCTGAGGGTCACTGGGGGAAGTGGCGCGGAGTTGTCTGTTCGGAGCCCGAATGCCAGGGCCAAGCGTCGGCTCGGGGGTTGTGCAGAATACACTACGGTCGGAAGCGATGGGAAGAAGGGTATCGGCCCCCATCAACCAAAGGCAGGGCGCGGAAGAACATCAAACTTCGTCACCGATACGGCATCGGAATCGACGAATACGAGGCTATGCTCAAAAAGCAAAGGGGCGGCTGTGCCATCTGCAGGCGACCCGCCTCTGATGGGTCGCCTGAGCATTGGGGCGAAACCTTCTGCGTCGATCATTGCCACGAAACAGGCGCCGTTCGAGGATTGCTCTGCAACGACTGCAATCTCATCGTTGGGCGGGGGCGCGATCCCGACTTGCTGCGCCGAGCTATCAAATACCTTCTCAAGCGATGAGATCGTTTCGATAACCCATGCCGGCACTGAGGACGTTTTCGACATCCAGGTCGCCGGCACTGAAAACTTCATCGCCAACGGGCTGGTGAGCCACAATACCCGCTGGCACGATGACGATGTGGCGGGGCGTATCCTCCCCGAGAAATGGGACGGCGAGAGCGGGCGGATCGAGGGCCGCGACGGGCGGACATGGCATGTGGTCTGCCTGCCGGCCATCTGCGACCGCGCCGACGATCCGTTGGGCCGCGACATCGGCGCGACGCTCTGGCCAGAATGGTTCTCGTCCAGCCACTGGGCGCCGTTCCAACGCAACGCCCGCACATGGACCTCGCTCTATCAGCAGCGGCCCGCCCCGGAGCAAGGCAGCTACTTCCGCCGGGAATGGTTCGACGGCGGGGAGGTGGATGGGCGGCTGTTCCCGCGCCGGCGATATGCGCCGGGCGCGTTGCCGAAGGACCTGAGGAAGTACGGCTCCAGCGACTACGCCGTCACTGAGGGGGCGGGGGATTTCACGACACATCGCGTCTGGGGCGTCGATCCGTTGAGCGAGCTTTACCTGCTGAGCGGCGGCTACCGGGCGCAGGCCACCTCGGACAAATGGATTGAGGCGCTGATCGACCTCATGAAGTCCGAGGAGCCCGTCGCGTGGTTCGGCGAGGGCGGCGTGATCCAGAAGGCGATTGAGCCGGCGCTGTTGCGGCGAATGAAGGAGCGGGAGACCCGCTGCCGGCTGGAGTGGCTGCCCTCGATATCCGACAAGCCGACGCGGGCGAGGGGATTCCAGGCCAGATGCGCGATGAGCATGGTCTGGATACCGGAGGGGCCGGAGGGTGACGAGTTCCTGGACGAGTTGATCCGCTTCCCGGCCGGCAAGCATGACGACGACGTGGACAACGCCTCGCTGATCGGCCGGGCGCTGGATATGGCCCATCCCGCGATCCTGACGCCTGAGACAAAGCCCGATGGCCCGCCCCGAGGCATCAACGAGATGACTTGGGATGAGCTTATGGCTCAACAGGGGCCAAGGAATGAAAGGGTTTAGGGTTCAGCATGTGCTTACCGTTCTTGGCGCGTAGGGGCGCCAGCGGACAGGTCTTTGGCCCTTGTGCTGGCATACCTATGCTGGCATACTATCGGCATGGTACTTCCCGGCATCGACACACACCTTGGCCGCGTCCTTCGCAGCCGCCGCCGCATCGTCGGCATGACGCAGGGCCAACTCGCCGCAGCGGTTGGCATCCGCTTTCAACAGGTCCAGAAGTACGAATGCGGCGCCAACCGCATGAGCGCCGGGCGACTGTACGAGCTGTCTCGCGTGCTGGAGTTTCCGGTTTCCGAGTTCTTCGCGGGGTTTGAGGGTTGAACACTGAAACCGGCCGCCGCTCCTCCGCCAAGTTCCACGCCGAACGCTGTGCTGCCGGATGGACCAAGCGCACCACATGGTTCGATCCGGCATCCTCCGCCAAGCTTGAGGCTCTGAAACAGTCCATCGGCTCCTACGACGAAGCCATCCGGCAAGCGATCATGGGATGGGACCCGGAAGTGTTCGTTGCGCTCAGCGGAACGATTGAAAGACATGACGCAACTGGGAGTTCGTTCGTTCAGATCGGCCCCGTCGAACCCAAGCCCGGCTCCAGACTGAAGGTGAAGCGGTGATAATCATCAACGGCGCGGAAACTGGCGTCTGGGGGCTGCTGCTGTTTTTCGTGATGCAGCCGCTTGTCGCGTTCACCATGGGCGCGCTGCTGGCGATTTTCACATTTCCGCTGGTCTGCGATATCGTTGGCAGCTTCCCACGGTGGAGGACGGCGAAGTGAGCGACGCTGAGACGCAGGCCGCTCTGGATAGGGCGTGGGGCTTCGACATTGTGCATGACGACAACGTGCCGTTCGATGAAGTTCTGGTGCTCCCCGGCATCAGCCCCAGGCCCGCCGAGGCCCAGGCCGAATATGACCGTCGGCGCGCGGCGGGATCGATCCGCATCACTGGCATTCGCTGGGACCCCGCTCCCCGCTGAGAAACCCTCCCCACGGTCCATGCTGCTGACCATGGACATCATCTCCCTGATCGTCGTCATCGCCGTCCTCGGCCTTGTCTGGTGGCTGTTCACGACCTACGTCCCGCTACCCCAGCCGGTGAAGACCGTCATCACCGTCCTGGCTGTGGTCGTGCTCTGCACCTACCTGCTGGAATGGGCCGGCCTGACGCACTTGAGCCTCGCCCGCCGCTAGCGCCTGCGCTCCGCTGAGCAAGGGGTCTTCCGCACAATACTGCGAGCATGGCTCAGCCCGTGCCCGCAGCGACGGAAGACCCCCAGGCTGCGGCCGAGAAGCAGAAGGCCGACGACGCCAGTTGCGCCCAGCGTTGGATCGCTGAACTCACCCTCTCCGAGAAGGCGCAGCGCAAGTGGCTGGAGCGCGCCCGGAAGATCACCAAGCTCTACAAGCGCGAAGACAGCACGACCGCCAAGACCCGCCGCTTCGCCATGCTCTGGGCCAATACCCAGACCATCCAGCCCGCCGTCTACACCCGCCCGCCGCAGCCCGTCGTCATCCGCAGGTTCGGGGACGCTGATCCGGTCGGCCGGCAAGCCTCGGAAATCCTCGAACGGGCGATTGCCTATTCCATCGACCAACAGGACCTCGACGGCCGGCTGCGGCAATGCAGCTTCGACTACGTGCTCTTGGCCCGAGGTCAGACCTGGGAGCGCTACGTCCCGACCAAGGGGCCGACGGTCACCCCGGAAATCGACCTCCAGGTGGTCACCTCGGGCGATGAAGGGGCGAGCGACTATACCGAGAGCTACCAGGACGACGAAGGGACCGAGTACGGCGCCGATCAGGTCAAGACCCGCGACGATGGCTCGGTCTACGCCGAGGGCGAGCCTTACGAGCCGATCGTCTACGAGGAGTCGATCACCGATTACGTCAACTGGGAAGACTTCGGACACTCGGTCGCCAGGACCTGGGATGAGGTCGATTACGTCTGGCGTCGGGTCTACCTCTCGCGCAAGCAGAACATCGCCCGGTTCGGCGAGGAGCTTGGCAAGCGCATCCCGCTGGACTGGGGTCCGAAGGATCGCCCGCGCGACGTGGAAAGCGCCGAGCTGACCAAAAAGTCCGCGATCTACGAAATCTGGTGCAAGTCCGAGAAGAAAACCTATTGGATCTCCAAATCCTTCGGCGAGCGCGCGCTTGACGAGCGCGACGATCCGCTAGGGCTGGACGGGTTCTTCCCGTGTCCCCGCCCGCTGCTCGGCACGACCGGCAACGACAGCGCGATCCCGACCCCGGATTACGTCTTCTACCAGGACCAGGCCGAGGAGATCGACAAGCTCACGGCGCGCATTGCGGTGCTGCAGGATGCGCTCAAGGTCCGCGGCTTCTATGCCGGCGAGAAGAAGAACGACCTCAACAACCTGCTGAACTCCGACACCAACATCCTGATCCCGGTTCCCGACTGGGTGACGATAAAGGAAGGCGGCGGCATCCGGGGGAACATCGACTGGTTCCCGATCGAGAACGTGGTAGCCGCCCTCAACGCCCTGATCCAGCAGCGCCAGCAACTGATCGAGGACGTGTACCAGATCACCGGCGTCTCCGACATCCAGCGCGGCGAGAGCGACCCCCGCGAGACGATGGGCGCCCAGCAGATCAAGTCCACATGGGGCTCGATGCGGGTGCGCGACCGCCAGCTCGAAATGATGCGCTTCGCCCGCGACATCCTGCGCATCAAGGGCCAGGTGATCGCCGGGAAGTTCAGCCCCGACACGCTGAAGGCGATGACCGGCGTGAAGCTGCCGACCAATGCGGAGAAGCAGCAGGCCGAACTGCTGATCCAGCAGCAGGTGGTGGTGGCGCAGGCTCAGCCGCAGCAGCAGTTGCCGTCGCCGGCCGCCGCAGGAGCCCCGCCACAGGCCGGAGCGCCTCCGATGGGCGCGCAGCCGGGCCAACCGCCGCAAGCCGCCCCCGCGCCCCCTCCCCAGCCCCCGCAAATCCCGCAGGAGGTGCAGGACTTCCTCGCGTCGCCATCGTGGGAAGACGTGGAAGCCCTGCTCGCCAACAATGCCATGCGCGAGTTCCGCATCGACATCGAGACGGATTCGACGATTGAGCCGAACGAGAGCGAGGAGAAGGCTCGCGCGACGGAGCTGATCTCCGCGCTTTCCAGCATGATCGCCTCGTGGGGTCCGGCGATTGCCGCCCAGCCCGCGCTCGCACCGATGGCCGGCGCGATCATCAAGTTTGCGATGCGCAAGTTCCGCGCCGGGCGCGAGCTTGAGGAGGTCATTGACCAGACCATCGACAAGATCACCTCGCAAGCCGCCAACGCGCCGCCTCCTGGCGCTCCGCCCATCGATCAGACGCCGGTTCAGGTCGCCACGATCAACCAGCAGACGGAACAGATCACCCAACAGGGCGAGACGGATCGCGCGCAGCTCGACGCCGAGGTCAAGAACCAGACCAACCAGCTCAAGCAGGCCGACCAGCACCTGAAACTTGTCGCGATGAGCCGTGACCCGACCCCGCAGGCGCAGGCATGACCCAGCAGTCAGACCGCCAAGCCAGCGTTCGCGCGGTGACCGGGACGGCGCTCACCTACGAGGGTGATTGGGAAGCCCTGTTCGACGCGGCAGGCATCCCGGCGGGTCCATTCAACGGGCGGCTGTTGGCCTGGATCAATCTCAAGCTCTCGCTCACCTACACCGAGCTGAACGGCGCGATGCAGGCCCTGGCCGAAGCAAGCGCGGCCTTCAACTTCTCGTCGCTCGGCACATTCAACGCCGCGACCACCTCCACACCCGTTCAACTCGATTTCCACGTCGTCGCCAACAGCGGTCGCATGGCCGTGCTGGCTTTCTAGTGAGGACCTGAGGCCATGCCCGTTGCAACCATCGATGTCGTAGACGCCGGCAGTGTCACCCGAAACGTCAACGCGCTGCCGGGCCTGGGGACCGCCGCCGACGCCGCCTCGCTGCCGGTCGCCCAGTCCACCGAGGGCAAGGCGCAGACCGGATCGCTGACCGAGACGGCCCCGGCGACCGACACGGCCTCCAGCGGGCTCAACGGGCGCCTGCAACGCATCGCGCAGCGGCTGACCTCGCTGATCGCGCTCATCCCCGCCAGCCTCGGAACCAAGTCGGCCGCCACCAGCCTCGCCGTCGCGCTCTCCACCGAAGACGCCGCGACCATCGGCAGCCTCACCGAAACCGCGCCGGGCACAGACATCGCCTCATCCGGCCTGAACGGCAGGCTTCAGCGCATCGCCCAGCGGCTCACGTCCATCCTGGCGAGCATCGGCACGTTCGGAGCCGTCACGGCGGGCCGCGCGGTGCTCTACGACGGCTCCGGGGCTGTGGTGGACTACACGCTCGCATCACCCACCTATCCGCTGCCGACCACGCCGGTATCCGGCCTTACGGCGGCGATGACTGCAACCACCTCGACGGCGGTCACCGGCA
>OUNO010000997.1_pt2 | contig 10579 bp, 9 predicted proteins | sample 1779811 | NCBI WGS metagenome assembly OUNO01 (sample SAMEA3914804, study PRJEB12502) | metagenome | biome: forest; material: soil | place: Canada | collected 2010-06-25 | depth 0.3 m
AGCTGCCGGAGTCGCGCGAGTGTCTTTCCTCGCCAATCACCCAGCTCTCGAATCCGCTCGTCGATCTTCGCTGAAGCGGTCCCGCCGTTCGAGCTCGTCGCCTTCATATTATTTCCGTTCCTTCATTTGGCCTGCCGGCACGGTGCCAGCAGGCGCAGCATCACCCGGAGATCTCAGCGTCGTGACTCGATCAGCTTCCAACCGTTCCCCGAAGGATCGCGAAAGCCGGCGTCGACACTGCCGTAGCGTTCTACTGGCTCTTGCGTGAACTCGACCCCGCGGGCCTTCATCTTGTCATAGGCCGCGCGGCAGTCGTCGACCGCCATCACCAGCGGCGGCATGGCGCCCTTGGCCACGATCTCCTTCAAGGTCTGTGCGGTCGCCGCGTCGAGCATCGGCGACTCCGGCGTGCACAGCCCGAGCTGGAACGAGGGCTGGTCCGGGTGTTGAACCGTCAGCCAGCGGTAGCCGCCGTTCTTCGCGTCGGTGTGCACCTTGAAGCCGAGCTTCTCGACGTAGAACTCGAGCGCCTCGTCCTGATCCCGCACGTACAAACCAACCATATTCACGCCTTGAGTCATGGAACCTCCGTTTCGTTGGATTCGGTCATATCGCCGTCCTCGAGGCGTCGCTTCTCCGAAACTGCGATCGTGAGGTTCGGCCGGTGCGCCGCGCTGACGAAGCAGGCGGGCACGCGCTCGAGCTCGTGCCCCGCGGCCCGCTCCCGGGTTCGGATGCCGCCCGGGCTGTCACCCGTGACGTCGCGAAAGGTTCGGCCAAAAGTGCCCAAGCTGCCCCAGCCGGTCTGAAACGCGATCTCGGTGATGGTCAGCTGGCTGTCGCGGAGGAGCGTGGTGGCCCGCTCGATGCGCCGCGTGAGCAGGTAGCGGTGTGGAGGTAGGCCGAACGCCTCTTTGAACGAGCGTGCGAAGTGCGCCTCCGAGACACCGCTCACGCGGGCCAGCCGCCGGATGGGCCACTCTTCGTGCGAGGCGGCGTCCATCCGGTCCTTCGCGCGCAGCAGGCGCCTGATCAGCTCTGGATCCTGACTCACGCGCTCTTTTATAGCGCCAAACTCTGGGGTTCGCCTACTGGCAGAGCCCGTCGTCACCGCCGCCGCACACCGAGGGCGCGTTGCCCGTGTCGGCACCGAGCAGGTCGAGGCCCGCGAGGAGGTTCTCGTAGTAGCCAAGACCCGGGATCACGTTGCCGAGCGCGTCGTCGACCATGCCGCAGCCCATGTCAGCCGCGGGGTTCGACACGTCGAAGTCGGGGGACGACGGATCGTCACCCGGCGGCAGATCGCCGCCACCGATCACGATGTCGGCGATCGTGACGTATTTCACCTCCCATTCGGCAAGTGCGACCCAGCCACCGATGCTGATGCCCATGGCGCTGCCGGCGAGGCCCGCCAGGTTGAGGAAGGTGTTGGCCGCGTTGTACGTGCCGCAGGCGTCCCCGCCCGAGCCGCCCGCACCATCGGGCAGTAGGCCGATGAGCGTGCCCGTCGCGTCATCGACGGCCCAGAAGGCGCCCGGCTTTCCGGGAGTCAAGAACGTGTATTTGCCGGCAAACGCGGCTTGCGCGACCGCCCAGCGGCTCTGCTCGTCGTCCGTGAGGCCCGCCTGATCGGCAGCCTCGTTGCTCTTGATCGCGATCAGCGGCTTACCGGTGAGCGAGGCGAGCGTGCTCGTCTTCGAAAGCAGCGCCGCCTCGTTGACGGCCAACGCGGCGGTCGCACGCAGCGTGCGCTCGTAGGCAACGCGCGGATCGTCGGCAGCGGTCGCCCACTGTGAGAGCGGGAACAAGTCGAGCTCGTGCGTGACCGGGCCGCCATCGAAGGCTTTGATCGAAAACGTTGCGACGCGCAGGCCCGTTTCGAAGGTCAATGCGTCTTCCGCTGCCGCGTTGGGCAGCGGCGGTTGCGACAGCGGCAGCGCGACCGGCGTGACCGTGAAGCCTTGCTCGAGCGCCTTGTACACTGCGTCCTGATCGTGCGCCTGCGCGGCGTCCCAAATCGGCCGCAGCGTCAGTTTGTCGCTGATCCAGTCGTCGAGCACCACGGCAGCCGTCGGGGCAGCGCCCTCGACCGCAATCGAGAGCCGCCCCAGCAACATGGCGCGCACGTCGGCGAGCGCGCTGCTCGAAATAGCTTGAGGGGCGGTGCTGAAGCCGCGGGAGAAGCCGGCGATCGCGCGCGTCACCTCCTGGCCGTTGGCGCGAATCGTCAAATACAGACCGGACAACGCGCGCGGTGTCGTGGGGCTCTCGGGGACGTCGTAGCTCGTGGTCACGCTCTTGCCGTTGATCGTGACCGTGACCTCGCGCGGCGACTCGCCCGCCGTGGGCGCCTCGTAGTGAATCGTGTAGTCCTCGGTCGCGCGCTGGTCGACCGCATCGAGCACGGCGCTCACGGCTTCGCCCTGCATCGTCACCGGGACGGTCGCGCCACCGGAGAGCGTCGATACCTCGTCGAACGTCGCGCCGACCACCGTGCCGACACCGATGCTCAGCACCGGTGGCCCCGAGGCAATCGCGTTGCGAAACTCGGGCGAGTCTTGGTCGGTGGCATCACCATCACTGACGAGGACGATCAGCGTCGGCGCTTCGTCAGCGGCTTCCTTCAGCGCTTGCCAGATCTCCGAGCTGCCAGCGGCAGTCGCGAGCGAAGCGACCTCCGCGAGCGCCGCGTCTTTGCCGGTCGCCCAGCCGCCGTCGGCCCAGGAAGCGCCGAAATTGATGACGCCCACGCGCACCTGCGCGTTCGGGTACTTCGCGTACAGCGAGTCGACGATTTGGTTGCCGACCATCACTGCGCCGTCACCGCGGAATTCAGCGGGCACACTGGTGGAGGCATCGAAGAGCAGCACGACGCGCGGAGACGGCGCCTCGTTCTGGGTGATCGTGAAAGAGACGGGCTGGCCGTTCTCGGTGACGGTGATGGCGTCCGCGGCCAGGTGCGTCACCGCGGTTCCGCTCTTGTCGACCGCGCCCACGCGCAGCCGAACCTCGGGGAAGGCTGCGGGATCGGCGGCGGCGGCGACGGTCGCCACCTTGGCCGCGGCCTTGGGGTCCGCGTCCGGCAGCACGCTGTCGTTGATCGTGACGTTGCCGTCCGCGTCGCGGTCGTACACGTCACCGCCAATCGTGACGGGCTTGCCCGCGACGCCCAAGCGATCGCGATCTTTCTGAGTCAGATCCGAGCCGGCCACGGACAAGATGGGCACGAAGGTCGTGATGTTACGCGGCAGGGTGCGAACCAGGACTTGGGTCGCGATGGGCGGCGCGAAATTGAGGTTGATTCGCCTGCCGACCACGTCTTCTGCGTCGAAGGTGTTCTCGACCAACGTGAAGCGCTGGAACGGCTTGTCGGCCCGGGCGCCCTCGAGTCGAACCAACACGCCCGGGGCCGCGTCGGGCTCGACGGCGCCCACCGGCTCGTCCGAGGTCAGCGAGTCTCCAAAAGCGGCGTCCGGCGCGATCACGTTCGCGAACTGGAATTTGCCCCCGACCTTGACGCGCACGAGCGGAAAGTCCGTGAGCGTGAAATCGAACGGCGTCGCCGCCGCGTTCGGATCGAGCACGGCGAGCAACGAATCAGCGAGGGCTTTGGCCTGGGCGCCCTTGGCATCAATCAGCGAGCGCTTGGCGGGCGGCTCGTTGCCCAGCGCCTCACGGATCTCGCTCGCCTCACCGGGCAACGCCGGTGGAGCGAAGGTTCGCTCGATGGTGCGCAGTAGGACCTTCTTTCCGTCGAGCAGCTTCGGATCGGCCGTGCCACGCAAGACCTCGGCTTGGAGCCCGGCTTGCGTGTAGAGCATAACGAGCAGCTCTGCCTTCTCACGCGGCGTGCCGGCACCGCCGCGCAGCGTGCCGCGGATGCCCCAACGCTGCGCACTGACGCAATCGCCGAAGCCGTCGCTGCTCGGCGGGTAAGTGAGGATCTGATCTCGGACGAACTCGAACATCTTCTGTGCGTCTTTGGTCTTCACCAGTGCCTCGGCCATGGCCGGCAGGTGATCCGGACTCTGGCGGACCAAGGCTTGCGCATGCTCGAATGCCTCGAAGAACCCCAGAGAAGCCGCGCCCGCCTCGGCGCCGGTGGCTCCGGCTTCGCTGCCCGCCGCGCCCGCGTCTGGTGCGCCGGCATCGGCCGGTGTCTGCGGGGCGCTGCTGTCGTCACCGCAGGCGACGAGCGTAGTGAATGCGACGAGGACCGAAAGCGCCAGCGAACGCACGAGGGTCATCGGAGCCAGACTAGGCGCACTGAGCTTGCGCGACAATGTCTCGTTTCTCCCCAGATATCGAGTCGATAGGCGATCGGCGACGAAGCGCGGGCGCGTTCCCGATACGCGACGCCGAAGGCTGTGACGGCCTTTGGCGTTTCGCGTGACCATCAAGCCAAACGCAGTAAGGCGCGCGCGATGGGCCGCCGCATTCTGCGCGCGTCCAAAGGTGCGCGAAGCGCTGGACGACTGACGCGCGTCAGATTGGACCGCCTTTCAGACAGCCCTGCGCGGCGCCACTGCCAGCGACGCAATCGATGGCACCCAATTGGGTGAGGTGCATCACGGTGTACCCGAAATCGCCGGGAGCTTGCTCCACTGAGCCGCCGCTGGCGCAAAATACCTGGCCGCCGTAGGGGCCGGACTCGGAAGTGACGATCAGCGCCCAGTACATCGGTCCGGTCGGGGAGGGCGTGGTTCGCGCCCGCATGTAGGAGCCGTCTTGGAAGTCGACTTGCCAGGCGCCGCTGCCACCCGCCCATTGATCCGGCTGCAGCACCCAGGGTGTGCCTGCGGCCGTGCCGCCATCGAAGCCAGTGCAGCCCTGGAACTTGAAGCACAGGTTGATCTGCCCGTCGACCGGATGGTCTCCGCAGGCTGCGATCACATCGACGTGCTTCAAGTCGAACGTGAGCTGATCACCCTTGCGCGCGAGCGTGGAGCCCGAGCCGTTGGCAACGCAGCGGATCGGACCGAGCGCTTGCTCCGTGGCGTCCGCGAAGAGCGCGCTACGAATCGGCCATGGCTTGGCGTCCGAGATCTCACCGGGAAGCGTGCTGCTCGTCGGATCGAGCTCGGGTTCGAAGACGACGTCGTATTGGCCGAGGCCGAAGCGGTCGAAGAGGCGAAAAGCCGAGCCCTTGTCCGCGCCGTACAGCGAGGGCCAGCCCTTGAGCGCGTAGCTCTGCTCGGCACCACCGTCGTAGCCGAATTTGGCCTGATTGGCGTCGCAGATCGCCGTCACGGTGCTGGCCGAGCCGCCGCTCGCGGCCCCACCGCCGCCGTCGCTCGATGAGCCGCAGCCGAGCGGGCATACCGCTACCCCCAGCAACAATCCGAGACCGACATTTCCCCGTAGTTGAAAGATCGACATGAGACCGCCCTCCCCTGTTACTGGCATGACGCCGCGTCGTCGTTGCCCGAGCAAGTGCAGGTCTTGCCAGCGCCCGCCAGCATGGCTTGGATCTGACAGCTCGGCAGCTTCGGGTTGTCTTTGATCGCCACATCGCTCCGAATCTCGTTCACGGTGGAAAGCGCGCTGATGCTGCTGAGCTCCGGATTGCCGCTCACCGTGAACGTCCAGGCCAGCAACTTGAGCGACTGAAAGCCGTTGAACGACTTCAGTGACTTATTGTTCGCGACGGTGAACTCGTTGCCGATGGACGCCACTTTGGCGAGCCCCGTAAAATCCTCGAGCGCGTCGTTGCCGATGATGTCCGAGGACCAGGAGCCGAAATAGGTAACGTTGTCCAGGCCGACGAAGTTCTTGATTAGCGGCTCGTTCTCGAGCACCAGCGAATTGAGGTGGGTCAGGCCGCGCAGGCCTTTCAAATCGGTCAGCAGCTTGTTACCCGTGATGGCCACGTCGCCCGCCTCGCTCAGGTTGTTCAGCCCTTCCAGCGACGCGAGCGAGTCATTGTCCACGATCTCGAGCTTGCCCATGTTCTTCGTCAGCCCGCTCAGCCCGGAGAGATCGGTCAGCTTGGGATCGCCTTCGATGTGGATGAACTCGACCTGAGATAGCCCCTCCAAACCCTTCAAGCTTTGCAGCACGGGGTTGCCCACGACATCGAAGGACAACTGCGGCGTGTAGCCGACGATCAGCGAGGTCAGCTTCGTGAAGTGCTCGAGCCCCTCGAGCGTGGTCAGCGTGCTGTTCAGGACGTACATCGTTCGCGCGCAGCTCACTCCCGCAAGGTCTTGAATCGACTTCGCCGAGTTGACCGTGACGTCGACCTCGCACGGATCGACGGCCGTGCCGCCGCCTGCGCCGCCGCTCATCGACGATGCGCCTCCACCACTGGTTGCTCCACCGTTGGAGCCGCCACCGTTCGCCGCAGGAGACGAATCACTCCCACAACCGAACGTTACTCCCGCAGCCACTAGCAGCACGAAAACCGGTAAACGATTCATGACTCCGTCCCTCCAAGCCACCACCCTGGCCGCACTCTACGCTGACGGGGGCCTCCACCTTCCCCGAAAAATTCGAGGCTCCACTTTTGTGGGGCCGACCTCGTCACCTGCTGGCGCGGCGATCAGGGGGAAAGTTCCGACCGCTGCGGATAGCGGAAACTCTCCTCGAGTCACGGCTTACGCACGACGCTCGGCCGGCGTGTCGCGCGATCGCTCGAGTCGGACGCCGCGAAGACGACGCTGCCATCCTGCGAGGCGGCGACGAGGCGCAAGCGATCCTGTTCCGGGAAGCGATAGCTGACGCTTCCGGTCGCCAAGTCGAAGGCGCGCACGCCGTCGACGAGCGTGCTACCCAGGGCCACCTGATCGCCGAACCACGCGGAGCGATTCTGAGCGGGTCCATAGAACACCAGCGGCAAGCTCGACAGCGGGCTCGCGCTGGGCGCCCCTGTCTTGCCGCCTGGTAGAGCGGCGTTGGCGTCCCATCGCCAAACGCCATACTGCTCGCTCTTGGTCTGTTTGCCGATGGTGTACACACGGTTACCGTCTGCAGATGCGCCGATCAGCTCGAACGAATCGGGTAGCGCGATTGTACTCGGGGGCTGCGTTTCCGCGCGGAGATCGACGAGCAGCGAGAGCGTGCCGCTCGGCAGCTCGAAGCGGCGCAGGCTGCTGGCGTTGGTGAGCCAGACTGCGCGCCCATCGCTCGAGTAGGCAATGGCCTTCGCGTCGCACGTGGTGCACAACGTGATCCGCGGCGACGACGTAGCCAGGTCGTACACACAGGTGTTCGACGCTGCGACCGTGAGCTCGGTCCCGTCGGGAGAGAGCGCGGCCGAGCCAACGAGTGGCGGCGCCAAGACTCGCCCCTCTCCTGATTTCGCTGCTGCGCATGGCGACAGAGCGGGTTTGCTGCCGCCTTCGCCGAGCACGAGCACCTGCTTTTCGCTGACGGCGACGACTCGCGTGCCGTCGTCGCTGACCAACAACTGCTGCGATGCCTGGTCGAGCGAACTAGCTGGAGACCGCCAGCGGAGTCGCCTGGTGCTCACGTTCCAAAGCACGAGGCCGCGATTGCCCACCGTGGCCAACCAGCGCCCGTTCTTCGACAGGCCGAGCACTCGCACCCCTTCGCAAAAGACCTCGAGCTCATCGGTCTTCTCGCAGGCTTCGAGCTTCGCGGTGACTGCTTTCTGCGACTCCGCCAGGTGCCTCTCCGTGTTCAGGTAGCGTTCGTGGCTTCTGGAGCGCAAGTAGGGCGCGAAGACGGCGCTACCGAGCGACTCGACCAAAAGGGCGAGCCCGATCAACGTCGCAGCTCCGCGGAGCGGGCTTGCAAACCAAGCGCGCGCAAGCGCGACCCTGCCCGAAGCGCGAACGTTCCCAGCGGCCGCCCGTCGAGCTTGGTCGTCGAACAGCTGCGCGGCGATCGCGAGTCCGAGCAGCGCAGCGCCCAACACCGTGCTCTGCAGGGCAAACAGCAGTGGCGTGCCGAGGACGATGGCCGCTGCCCTGCCCAATGGATGGGCAAGACGTGCCAGCGACGCGAGCAATGCGACCACGAGCGACACCGCTGCCACGACGCCTGTCAAGGCAGTCGCGATCATCGACGCAAAGTCTTCAGGCAGCATGCCGTGCGTACCGGCTGTCCCCAATGGCCGCCAGACGTGGAAGAAGATCGCGGCCGCAGCCGAAACCACGGCGACGAAGAGCGCGAGCGCCATCAGCACTGTCGCCAGCACCCTCAGCAAGCGCTGAGCGCCATTCCCAACTTGCAGGTCCAACCTCGAGCCCCCCACGTATTTTTGCACCTTAGCTCGGGAAGCCAGAGCTCGTCGAGACCAGCGCCGGGAGCTAGTCTGGCTCTCGCGTAGTAAAGACTCGCAGCGGCACGCGCACCCCCTTGAGGGCTTGTTCCCCGAGATCCACCACTCGGTCTCGAATTTCCGCGGTCTCCACGAAAATGGCGCTCAGCGCGACTCGCACGCCGAGCGGCTTGCACAAGGATTCGAGGCGTGAGGCTTCGTTCACCGCGGAGGAGATGACGGTGAAGTCGAGCCGGTTGCGAGCGCCGATGTTGCCATACATGACGCGACCGGTATGGAGCGCGATGCCAATTTCGATGGCGGCTTCAGCTCGAGCCGCGAGCTCTTGGTTGGTCCGCGCGAGCGCGATGAAGGCCTGCTCGGCAGCGGCGAGTGCGCGGCGACAGGCACCACGCGGATCGCTAGCCAGAGGAAAAATGGCCAGCACGGCGTCGCCGATGAATTTGAGGACCTCGCCGCCTTGGTCTTGCACGGCGCCGGCGACGGCGTCGAAGTGCGCATCGAGCATCTCGACGACGCGGGCGGGCTCGATGCGATCGCTGAGCTGCGTGAAGTTGCGCACATCGGAAAACCAGATGGCGGCGTCGATCAGCTCACCGCGGCCGCGCTGAAATTGTCCCGAGAGCACGCGGCGGGCCGCATTCGCCCCCAGGTACACCCCGAGTAGCCCGCGCGTGGCGTAGTAGGCGGACTCGAGCTCGATGCGCCGTGCCAGGAAAGGCGCGACGGCTTCCAGGAGAGCGAGCGTTTCGTCCGCAAAGCCCTGCGCATCCTTGGTGACGAACGTGACGTAACCGATCTGCCCGTTGGCGAAGGGCAACGGCAAGGCGAAAAAATCAGTACCGCCTTCGGCGCGCAGCTCGATGCACAGCGCGTACGGCAGCTCGCCTACTTGCAATGGAACGCGCAACGGGATGCGCGATTGGCGCACGGTCGCGATGGGGCTCGCGGTGTAGAACGGATCCTCCAGCCGTTGATGCGGCTGATCGATGACGACCGCGTCCTCGTTCGCGCGCCAGAGCACACTGCGCCAGAGCACCTCGGGGTGCATCGTCATCAGCGCGTAGCGCGTGCGCCAGAGCGGAACCCCGGCCGCGATCAGCCGCTCTGCCAGCGCCCGCACGAACGCCGTGTCGTCGTCCTCGTGGTGGGGCTCGGCCATGATCCACCGCGAGAGCTCGGCCACCGCATCGAGAGAGGTCACGCGAGCAGTGTAACGGGCCGCCCGGTCGCCGCCAAGGACCGCATTCGCTCGGAGTTGCGCGCAAGCACTAGCATGCTAGCATCCTAGCAAATGAGCGAGGTGCGCCAGTTCAACGTCTATTTGCCGGCGGATCTCATCCGCGAGGTGAAGCACCACGCCGTCGAGACCGAGCAGTCGCTCTCGGCAATCGTGGCAGCCGCGCTACGCGAATACTTGGCCAAGCAGCAGAAGGGACGAAAAAAGCAATGACGACCAAAGGCATCGACGTGCTGTTGCTCGAGACGCACAACTTCGGAAAGTCGGTCGCGTTCTGGAAGGGCCTCGGCTACGAGCTCGATTTCGAGACCGATCATCATTCGGGTCAGCTTCGCCATCCTTCCGGCGGGCCCCGTCTGTTCATCGCCGAGCGTCCGCCCGAGCACGTGCTCAAAATCGTGCCGGGCTTGAGCGTCGAGAGCCCAGCTGCGTTCGTACCGCCCACGAGCGGCACGGTGCAGCGCCCGTTCATCGAAGAGCATTGGGGAGCCATGCAGATGCTGCTCGCCGATCCGGACGGGCGCGAGGTCGCCATCGAAGGACCGCTCGCCGGCAAGACGGTTGACCAATGAATGCGCCCGACCCGGCAACGGTGGCGGCAGAGCAAACCGCCGTGCGGGTCGCCCTGTGGCGCGCGCTCCACGTCGAGCTCGACGCCCCACCGCACGTGATCGAGGACGAGATTGGCCTGCGGCTGGCCGCGCCCGACGCAGGCTGGCAGCAACGCCCCGACATGCACCCGCAGGGCACGGCGCCCTTCCGCGCCTCGATCGTCGGACGCGCCCGCTTCATCGAAGACTTGGTCACAGAAGAGCTCGGCCGCGGTGTCGAGCAGTACGTGCTCCTGGGAGCAGGCCTGGACACCTTCGCGCAGCGCCGGCCCGAGCTCGCCTCGCGCCTGCAGCTGTTCGAGATCGACAGACCCGGACCTCAGGAGTGGAAGCGACTCCGCCTGCTCCAGCTCGGCTACGGCGTGCCGGATTGGCTACACCTCGTGCCCGTCGACTTCGAGGCGGGCGCGTCCTGGCGCGAGCGCCTTGCAGCAGAAGGCTTCGCTGCCGCCAAACCGGCGGTCGTGGCGTCGACCGGCGTGA
>OUNO010017661.1_pt1 | contig 10575 bp, 10 predicted proteins | sample 1779811 | NCBI WGS metagenome assembly OUNO01 (sample SAMEA3914804, study PRJEB12502) | metagenome | biome: forest; material: soil | place: Canada | collected 2010-06-25 | depth 0.3 m
CGAACAGTTCCGCGAAATAGCTTCTCAGCATCTTCGGATCCCGTCCGGTGACCTCGAAATGCACGACCGGCTGTCCCATGGTGACCCCTTCCAATGTGAACACCGTACACATTGGAGCATGCGAGCACAAAGGTCGCGGTCACGAACACCCGTGTCGTGAATTGAGTGCCACGCGCAATAGCATCGGAATGTGACGGAAACAACGCGGCACGAGCGTAAGCGTGCAGTGACGATCTATGAAGTGGCGGCTAAGGCCGGGGTATCCGCGAGCACGGTATCTCGCGTGTTCAACGGTGTGAAGGTGTCTCCCGACCTCATCCCGCTGGTTCGTGCGGCGGCGAAGGATTTGGACTTCACGCCGAATCAGGGTGCACGTTCCCTGCGCACCAGGACATCTGACGTCATCGGCCTCATCGTGGCCGACATCGAGAACCCGTTCTTCACATCCCTTGCCCGCGGCGTCGAGGACACCGCGCGGGCCGCCGGGTACTCGGTGATGCTGGGCAACAGTGACGAGGAAGAGAGTAAGGAGCGGGAGTACCTGGATGTCGCGCTCTCGCAGCGTCTGGCTGGCGTCATCATCGCACCGGCGACCGATCACTCGGATATCACGACACTTCTCCAGCAGAACCGTCCCGTCGTGGCGGTCGACCGCGCGCTCGTCGACTCGGAGGTCGATTCAGTACTGGTCAACAACGTGGCCGGCGGCCGTGCTGCGACCGAGGTGCTCCTGCAGAACGGCTTCCAGCGGATTGCCTGCGTGGTCGGGCCGAGTTCGACCCAGACCGCCGACGATCGTGCTCGCGGTTGGTATGACGCGATGATGAAACACAACCCTCGCTTCGCCGCTGAGAGATACCTCGTGCACGGCAGCAACCACGTTCCCGGCGGTAGCGAGGCGTTCGAACGGTTGCTCGCCTTGCCCGAGCCACCCGATGCCATCTTCGTCGGTCACAACCTGATGGCCATCGGCGTGCTCGAGTCGCTCATCGAATCGGGCAGGACTCCGTTTGATTTCGGAGTGTCGGTCTTTGGCGACCTTCCGTACGTCGGCCTGGTGCCGGCGGGCATTCACCTCATTTCGCTGCCCGCTCGGGAACTCGGGGAGATGGCCGCCCGCGTTCTCCTTGACCGAATCGCCGGCGACACCCAACCGCCGCGCACGATCGTTCTGGGTACGCCATGGCACCCCAGGTTGATCGGCCTTCCGAAGGCCTAGCGCACGATCTCGCCCTTCAACACCTCGGTTCGCTCGACCCAGAAGCCGTTGTCGAGCCACACCGTCACCGTGACTCCGCCGGCATCATCGAACGCGAACCGCCAGGTTCGACGGAACGGCGTCTCGACGCACTGCTGATGCACTTCCAGCGTTCGCTCATCGACCCCTCCTGCGCGACTTTCGGTGATCGCCTGGCTCATCTCCTCGTACGGCCAGAACCCGGTTACTCCGGGTAGCCAACGATCGCGTCCGGCCGGGACTGTCTCCTGGCGTCCGGTGTCGTCGACCGCGACGAGGTTAACCGTATCCCCGTCGAATTCCAGTCGCACGGACTGCACGTGGAGCGTATTGAACGGCAGTCGAATCTCGAGACCTACTGCTGCCGTCATGACATCCGTCGGCGCGTCCAGGAACGGCGGCACCGGCACCTCCTGTTCGGCGAGAAGCGCGGTCAGCGCCGCCGCCCGCGCGGGGGCCTCGGGAAGCGGATTCTCGCCAACACCGGGCAACAGGAACTCCCACAGGGTTTCCGCGATGGCTCGGCTGTCCAGCACGCCCGCGGTGATCGCGACCACCATGTCCTGATGCGGTAGCACGAAGCTGAACTGTCCGTAGCGCCCGTCGAACCGATAGGAGTCATGCGTCGAACGCCAGATCTGGAATCCGTATCCCTGGTTCCAGTCGTCATCCGGGCCAGACCCGTTTGAGACATGCTTCGAGGTAGCGTCCACCACCCACGATTCGGACAGGATGCGCCGTCCTTCCCATGTGCCGCCCTGCAGGTACAACTGGCCGAGCTTGGCAAGGTCTTCTGTCGTGATGCGAAGGCCGGAGGCACCGAACGGAATCCCGCGCGGATTCGTCTCCCATGGGGGGATCGAGATACCAAGCGGTTCGAACAGCCGGCTGCGCAGGTACTCGAGCGGTGACACGCCGGTGCGAGCCATGATGAGCGCCGAGAGCACGAAACTCGCGCCCGAGTTGTAGAGGAAGTACTCGCCAGGTGGGTGCATGATCGGCACATCGAAGAAGACCTTCACCCAGTCCTCGGTCGGCTGCGCACGCATGATCTCCATCGTGTCGACGTCGTGCCCCGTGGCCATCGCCAAGAGATGGCGCACGCGCACGTCACCCACGTTTCGCCTGACCTCATCGGTGGCATATGACGGAAAAAACGACAGGATCGGGTCGTCGACGGACAACAGGCCTTCGTCCTGGGCGATCCCCACGGCGGTGGCGATGACCGTCTTGGAGACCGAAAACATCATGTGCTGTTGCTGTTCGGTGTATGGCTTCCACCATCCCTCCGCTACGACCGATCCGTGGCGCACGACCATCAGACTGTGGAGACCGTGAGCGCGGTCGTTCATCGCATGAACGAGCGCTTCGATCGCCTCGGACGATATCCCCTGCGACTCGGGGGTTGTGCGTGGAAGACGCGTCGGTTCTGTATTCACGCGTTTCAACCTTTCTCGGCGCCAGCGGCTTGACCCGCGGCGAGGTATTTCTGCGCAAAGAGAAAGACCATCAGGATCGGAAGGATCGAGATGAGCGTCGCGAATGCGACCTCTGGTGCGTGGATGTCGATGTTGCTGAGGTTTCCACCACCCAGCGCGCCCGTGGCGCTGACCAAGGCTTCCAGCCCGGTCTGCAGCGTCTGGAGATTCGCAGACGTCAGCATGATGAATGGCAGGAAGAAGGAGTTCCACGAACCGACTACCGCGAAGAACGCGATCATGATGATCGCCGGGCGAGCCAAGGGGATGAAGATCCTGGTGAGAATGCCGAACTCGGACGCGCCGTCGAGACGCGCCGCCTCGATGATCGATTCGGGAATCGCGTTCTTCGTGAAGAGGTAAATCATGTAGACACCGAACGGATAGAAGGTCCCGGGGAGGATGACCGCCCACGGTGTGTTCACCACACCGGCCGCGGACATCTCAAGGTACAACGGCAGGATCAGCGCCGCCGCCGGCACGATCATCGTCATCAGGGTGATGAAGAGGATCAGCGTGTTGCCTCGGAACCGGAATGTCGCAAGTGCGTAGCCGGCCGGAATCGAAGCGATGAGTGCTACCGACACCGACACGACCGTGTACCAGACGGAGTTGAAGAACCACGCCCAGATGATGCCATTCTGGTAGGTGAGCAAGTTGTGGGCGGTCGTGCCGAGTTGCGACAGGCTGCCGAAGGCCAGCGGGTTGAGGTAGGAAAGCTGGTTGGTGCTTTTCGTCGGTGCCAGGAGCAGCCAGACGATCGGCGTCGCAAAGAACACTATGGTCACAACGAACAGGATGTTGCGGCCCACCCCACCCGTGATTTTCGTACGCATCAGCGGTCTCCGATCCGGTAGAAGTTGGTCTTCTTCAGGATGAGCACGGCGAGTCCCACGCACACCGCGAGCAGAATGATGGACAACGCTGCGGCCCGTCCGTAGTTCGACTGGTCGGTCGCGTAGCTGTAGGCCAATTGGTTGATCGACCAGGTGGTGCTGATCTGTCCGGTGGCACCGCTCGCGAGCACCGTGGGCTCCACGAAGACCTGGAATCCTTGGGCGATCGAGACGACGAGGATGAAGACGATGTACCCGCGAATCAGCGGCAGTTTGATCAGGCGTGCGATCTGCCATCCGCCCGCTCCGTCCAGCACCGCCGACTCGATGATCTCCTTGGGTATCGCCGTCAGCGCGCCATAGAGGACGACGATCCACCCACCCGCGCCGGCCGAGATCCCCATCACGGCGAGAACAATCGGCAGGCTCTGATCGCTGAGGAATGTCTGTTTGCCCGCCAGCCCACTGAGAAGCGGCCCGATCGGGCTGACGACGGGCGAGAACATGAACAGCCACAGCAGGGCGGCGGCCGAACCGGTGATCGAACCCGGAACGTACGCGACGAACCGTGTGAGAGCCGAAAAACGAGTGTGCTTGGCGTCTATTGCGAGCGCGAGCCCGAAGACGATGACGAGTTCAAGCGGGAGCCACAACAGCAGGTAGAGGAACACGTGAAGCGATGCCGAGGGAAGTCGATAGTCGCCGATCGCGTCTGCGAAGTTGGAGACGAACGAGAAACTCGGGCCACCAACGGCCGAGGTGACGATAAACGCCTGGTACAGGCCGTAGACGGCGGGCACCACGCCGAACAGGACGAGGACGACGAGGTAGAGCGCGAGAAAACCCCACGCCGGGGTGCGGCGCCGCGAACGACGCCCCACCCCTTTCGCCTGAGTGGCAGCTACAGATGCAGCGACCACTTGCGTGTCGATAGCCATGATGACTCCTACTTACTCACCGTGTAACCGGCCGAGCTCGCTGCTTGCGCAGTTTGCTGACCCCACTGGGCAAGCGCGCCTGACATGTCGGTCGCACCGTTCTTGATGACGGTGTTGTTGAACGAGTCGAGCATCTGAGTCACGTAGCGGGTGTAGCCCTCTGCCGGGTTGATCTTCGCTGCGGCCGCCTTCAGCACACCGGACGGGTCCGCCGCATACCACGGGTCGGTCGCCTTGGCGGTGAGCCAGATGTCAGCACTCGGACCGTATGCCGGGTACGTCGTCTGGGCTTTTGCCACCACAGGGGATGTCGTCATGCCTTCCGCGAAGGCGACAGCGGCTTTCGAGTTCTTGGCGGTCTTCGAGACCACCCAGATGCCGCCGCCGACCGATCCGGACCAGTTGGTGGACTCGCCGCTCCAGGTGGGCATCGGTGCGACCGCATATTTGCCGGCGGCAACGAAGCTGGTACCCGAGTTCGTGGTCATCGGCTTGAATGCGAAGTCGCCGATCCATGAGGCTCCAACCATCGCCACGACCTTGCCCTGAGCGATCTGCTGGTCATAGGTCTTGTCGAACAGGTCCAGCGTAGACAGGCTGCCGTTCTTGATCATGGGACCGATGACATTGCCCACCCGCGTGCAATTCGGCGATGCGATGTTGATTTTGACCGCCGTGTCACTCGTCGTAGCCAGGATCGGGCATCCACTCGATTCGAAGAATGCGTCCACTCCATACCGACCGTTGACGGTTCCCAGGTTGTAGCCCGGGTGTTCTTGCGCAAGCTTCGCGCCCAACTGCGCGAACTCGGCGAACGTGGTCGGCACGGTGTAGCCCCACTGCTGGAAGAGCGGCTTGTTGTAGAAGAGCACCGTCTGTCCGACGTCGTTGCCAAGGCAGTAGATCTGGCCGCCGTATGAGCAGCGGTCGAGCACGCCCTTCGGGAAGTTGTCGATCACCTTCTTCGATACGAGGTCATTGAGTGCGAGTGGGAAGTTGAGCGGGTTGGCCGTGAGGTTGGCGATCTCGTCCGGTGAACCGAGGAAGACCACGTCGGGTAGAGCAGTACCCGCCTTCTTTGCGAGGGAGATCTTCTGTGTGTTCGCGTTTTGCGCTCCACTGATCACGTCGATCTTGATCGTCACCGAGGGGTTGTCTTTTGCGTACTGCTGAGCCTGCGGTAGACGCGCGGCGTCCACCCAGACGGTAACGGGCGCTTTGGGGTCGCTCGAGGTGCTGGCGCCGCTTGACGCAGCACACCCCGCGGTTGTCGCCGCTACGACGACTCCCATCGCTAGGGCGATGACGGCCTTAGAGGTTCGCATTGTTTTCTCCTTTGAAATTGGTGCAGGTACTTGTGGTTCCCGGGCTTCTTCACCCGAGATTTGTTAATTTATTGCGGTCAAGTGTGCAAAATCAGCAATCGATATCTGGCGTTTCGAATGATTTCCTCCTGGTTTCGGGTCTATTCGGGCTACTGCGGATTGATGCCGGCCTTGTGCACGATGAGGTTCGAAAACGGTCGACTGTCACCGGATTGCACGATGAGCGCCGCGCCCATGGCGAGCTCGTAGAATTCGTGGCGTCCGACGTGTCCAACTGCCGCCGCGAAGTGGGGCGGCAGGGTGGCAACGAGCTCGTCCTGCACCGGAAGGCGCTCCCCCGTCGAGTCCATGAGGCTGACGGGCTCGACCGGATCGATGGGAAAAACAGTGAAGATTGCGCGTGCAACGGCGGGAGCGGAGGCGCCCGCGAGGGACACCACGCGTCCAAGGGCGAGACGACGCGCAGGGAAGTTCGCGTCAGCGATGACAAGCGAATCTCCGTGTCCCATTTGATCGAGGGCGAGAAGTAACTCTCCGGAGAGAAGGGGATCAATGCCTGTCAGCATCAGTTTTCTCTTTCTGAACGGTGTCCCGGCTGGGCACGTTTTCGACCATGGCATCATCGTCGTGCCGACCACCAAGAGCGGCGGTTGGATATTCTTGACTCCGGCCGACGCCCGACGACGCCGTCCAGATTTATACAATTTCAGAAATCGATTTCTGTGTCAATAGGATTTGTGAAATTTCGCGCAGATTGATTCGGTAGGTCGCCTGTGGTCGATGATGATGTGCCGCGAAGAGGCGATAGCGGCATCCGCGGACTCAGCTGCGACCGGCACTACGCCTCGATTGGTGGAGGCTTCTCCGGAGAAACGAACAGTCGGCAATTCCTAGTCGGAGCGGGGAGTTGTGCACGTCGCGACTAGCTCGAACTCACGACCCGATCGCGCCGTAAATGGACTTCACGAGGATGCCGGATGCCTCGAGGCGCTTACGCACCGCGGTCGCTATGTCGACGACGTTCGGGCGATCACCGTGAACGCAGATCGAGCGCACCTTCATCTCAATTTCTCTGCCCGCGACGTTGAGGACAGTGCCGTTGGCCATACGAAGGGCTTGCTCCGCGACCATTACGGGATCCTTCCACTGCGGCCGTGGCTCAACAATGTTCAGCCCGTCTGCATCGAATTGCTGATCCGCCGCGTTTTCGGGGGTTATGAGCAGCCCGGCTTCCTCCAAGGCGCGCGACGCAGGACTCGGCGAAAGGACGAACGCCCTGCCCGGCCAGATCTGCTGAAGCGAGGCGACCAGCGACACGCGAATCTTTGAACAATCCATGTTTAACGGGGCCCGTTCCTGTCCTACGTCAAGGCCATACCTGATCTATTGGCGCAACCCCTAAGTCAACCGGGGACACGCCCGGCTCTGCCTGGAGCTGGTCGCACGGTCATCGACTCAATGTGGTCCAGCATTGTGTCTAGAGCGACTTCGACTGGGACGGTCGACCGGCGCAGCACCGTGAGCAGAATGCCGCCCTCCAGTGCTGCAAGGAGTGAGACCGACAGTCGGTCGGGGTCCGCGTCCGCCCGAAGCGCACCCCGAGTCTTCATGTCGTGGAGCCCTGCCCGAATGAGCGATTCCCAGCGGGCGAATCCGTTCGCAAGCTCGCTGCGCGCCGTGTCGTCAGACTTGCTGAGCTCGCTCGCCATCGATCCAAGCCGGCAACCGCCCTCGCAGTTCGCTTCGCGCTGGATGTCAACCACCCGATCTCTCCAGGCGCGCAACGCCGACATGCTGTTGAGTTGATCGAGCATCGGTTGCTGGCTATCGAGGGTGACTTCGGACTGATAATTGATCACTGCCCGGACCAACCTGTCCTTGTCCTCGAAATAGTGGTACAGCTGCCCGGGACTCACGCCGGCTCGCTTCTGCACGTCGTCCACTGTCGTTCTGGAGACACCGTTCTCAAACATCAGGTCAGCAGCCGCCGTGAGAATTCGCTCACGGGTCGCCTCACCCTTCCGCGTGAGCCGCCGGGGCTCGGCGGTTGCGTCAACGGTGCTCATGTGGCTCACGATAGCTCATTTCTGGACGCTCCGCTCCAATACCATCAGGACTCCGGTGGCTGATTGCTGGGTGCACTGGGCGTGATCGCGCACGATCGGCAATGAAATTTTTGGAGTTGACACTCTAAAAATTGAAGTACAGTATGGATCAGCGGCTCCAAAATGGACTCTAGTGACGGAGTGCCCGCGAATGTCGCACTAAGCGGCACGCTTCCAATCCAGACAAGAAAGGTGACCATGTCCGACTCGGGCCAGTTCACACACACCACGGCGCCAAACCAATACGTCCAGGCGGGAGGCACAACCTTCGCCTACCGCCGATTCGGCAAGGTCACGGACGGCGTTCCACTCGTCTTCCAACAGCAATTCACGGCCAATATGGATAACTGGGATCCGCTGGTGATCGACCTGTTCGCGCAGGACCGCGAAGTCGTTTTGTTCGATAACGTGGGCATCGGCAACTCGACGGGCAGTGTCCCCACTCGAGTCGAGGCGATGGCTGCCGATGCTGGCGCCTTTATCGATGCCCTTGGCTTGACGACTGTGGATCTCCTCGGTTTCTCGCTCGGTGGGATTCTCACTCAGCTCCTCGCAAAGGACCGGCCGGATCTTGTTCGCAAGCTCATTCTTGTCGGGGCGGGCCCGCGGGGCGGCGTCGGCATGCAGGAATTCACACCTCGGGTGAACGAGCTATTCGCCACAGAGTACGAGGATCCGGAGCAGATGTGGCTTCCGCTGTTCTTCACCGAGACTGAGGAGAGTCGTTCGGCCGGGCAAGCGTTTATCGACCGGACCCAGCTTCGGACGAAGGACCGCAGCCCGCGCAGTGGACCGGAGGTAGCTGGCGCGCAGATCGAGGCAATCCGCGAATGGGGCCTTCTCTCAGAAGGCTCATACAATTATTTGCACGATATCAAGCAGCCCACTTTGGTGGTGAACGGTGACGACGACATGATCGTGTCGTCCGTGAATTCGTGGATCATGCAGCAGGAGATTCCTAACGCGCAGCTACACATCTTCCCGGACTCTGGCCACGGGTCGTGGGGCCAATATCCCGAGCTGTTCCACAAGTACGCCAGCATCTTCCTGAACAACTAAGCGTCACAGCAAGGCGTGCCTGCATCTGCAGCCACGCCTTGCTGGCCGCAACGCATACAGCCAGGCATCCGGGCCCGGCCGGCCGCCGTCTCAAAGTTCACTAATGGCTTACTGGCACAGAGTACTAATATTCGAGAATGCGAATTAGTAATCGAAGTGTCTCGTGAATTCGGAGCGTCTTGAGCGTGCGCTCGCGATGTTGGGCTACCTGGCCCATCACCACGAGGGGCGCAGCCTCAAGCACCTGAGCGACGATCTCAATCTGCCAATGAGTAGCACCCACGACCTCCTGCAGGCGCTCATCGATATCGACGCTGTGCGAGTTACCGGGCCTAAGAGTTACACCATAGGTCCACGATCGGTCCGGCTCGGTCTGTCAATCGCCGGAACGGTGTCGCTACGAGACGTTGCGGGTCCTCATCTGAGAGCGTTAAGCGAGGAAATAGACGAAAACGTCTATCTTGCAATCCGGGTCGGTGACGATGTGGTCTACGCGGCGAGATATGACGCATCTCAATTGCTCTCGGTGGTAATACAGCTTGGGGGCAGTAGACCCCTGCACGGTTCGGCGGCCGGAAAGCTCATCGCCGCGTTCGATCCCGTGCTCGAGAACAAGGTAATTACATCGTCGCCTATCGAACAGTTCACTCCTTACACCCTGACGAATCCTGACGATCTGCGGGCCGAATACGCCAAGATACGGAGCCAGCGCTACAGCGTAAGCGAAGGCGAAAGCGTGGACGGCATCACCGGCGTTGCGACGCCTATCGTGGCCGTCGACGGGTCAGTCGTTGCCGCGGTTCACGTGTCTGCCCCCAAGGGGCGGCTGGCCAGCGACAGACTTCCGGGCGTACTTGGTCAAATGCTCGATACCGGCGCGACAATATCGCGGCAGCTAGGCACGGACGAGAGCCTGCTTTAAGGCCTCATGATCAAGAGCTCACATCCCAACAAATTGCACAACTAGTTCCGCAACCCCGCTCACGCTAGCTTTAACACGAAGCGAGCGGTAAAATATTCGCATGTGCGAAGTCAACTTCGGGTGTGTCCGATGAGCGTTGGCCCGCTGGCGGGCGTCCGCGTAGTCGAAATAAGTTCGTCGCTCGGTTCATACGCGGGGCGACTGTTCGCGGATCTCGGGGCTGAGGTCATCATGGTTGAGGACGCGGTGGCCCCGATGTCGCGAACGCGTGGCCTCACCGTAGGCGCGGGACTCAGTGCGAAGTTCCTCTTCTCCAATGCGGGAAAGCTCAGCGTCACGGTGAATAGTTGGCCCGCGGCAGAGCTCTTGGAGTTGCTCGAAAGTGCTTCGATCCTGATCACGTCCGATGGACCGGGTGCATTGTCGTCTCGGGGTCTTAGCCCTAAGCTGCTCCGTAATCGGTATCCCCACCTTGTTCATCTCGCGGTGAGCCCGTTTGGTCAGGACGGTCCATGGGCTGAAAGGCCCGCAACCGATCTCACCCTTCTCGCTGCCGGCGGACTCCTCCTCCTTGCTGGCGATCCTGGGCGATATCCGGTTCGTGCAGCTGGCGAGCAGAGTGCGATAGCGACAGGGCTTCATGCGGCCGTAGGCGGCCTCATCGCTCTTCTCGTC
>OUNO010001321.1_pt2 | contig 10561 bp, 13 predicted proteins | sample 1779811 | NCBI WGS metagenome assembly OUNO01 (sample SAMEA3914804, study PRJEB12502) | metagenome | biome: forest; material: soil | place: Canada | collected 2010-06-25 | depth 0.3 m
GGCGGGTCCATCATCAGCATCATCTTGGCCTCGCCGAGCGAGGCGTCGGCGTCGGCGAGGGGATCTTGGATCAGGATCGTCGGGCTGGACGAGAAGGTCTGGAAATCGCGGTCCACCGCAAAGACGTCGGCATAGCGGGTCAGGGCCCAGAAGCCGGGCCCATCAGGCTCGGGGTTCCAGTGCACCGGCGAGGTCGCCCGCAAGGTGTTGTAGAGCGCAAGCGGGTGGCCGGCGGCGAACGTCCCAGGGTCAAGAAGATCGTGGCTCACGACGGCGTCCTCGTTCGTCGCCAGTATTGCAACGGTTCCAGAATAGGCGCCCGTCGCACAAACGGGTAGCACCTCCTAGGCGTCTGGGGCGAATTTCGCGTTCGCCGGATCGCGTCCCATAGTGACGCGACGCTCGGACCTGAGGGGGAAGACAGTTGAAGCGAACGCTCGTTTTGGCGGCGGTCAGCTTGGTGGCCTTCGGCGCTTGTTCGGCCAACGCCAGTCCCCAGGCCGATGCCGAGACGTACATCCGAAAGGGCGAGGCGGCTTGGGTCCGGGCCGAAGTGGCCGGCGACCGGTCAGTCGCGAGGCGGGTCCTCGCGAACGACTACGGCGGGGTTTTTCCGGACGGCAGCGTCGCCAACAAGACCGTCGCTGTCAGTTTCTTCAAGCCGCAGAACGCCATGACGAGCGGCCGCCTCGACTACGTGCACGTCCGCGTATTCTGGCTCCTTCTCCTCGGCGAGTGGCGAATCGTGAATTCCGAGGATCAGTTCCAGCCGCTCAAGCAACCAGTTGGTCACTGATGAGCGGGGCGAGGGTGCTCGGCGGAGGATTGTCATCGCGCAAATCCGCGCGCATGTGCGCGGCCTTAAAGCGCCGGCACAGACGGAGGGGACGAAGATGAAGCGCGTTGCCGGAGCGATTCTCGTGCTCCTGATTTCGACGGGCGCGGCGCTGGCGGCCGGAGCGCCGTCCTACGTCGCCAAGGCCGTCGCTGACCGCGCGCGGCCGAAGGACGATGTCGCCAGCGACACCCTGCGCGATCCGGCCGACACGCTCGCCTTCGCCGGCGTCAAGCCGGGCATGATGGTCGGAGAGCTGGCGCCGGGCGGCGGCTATTTCACGCGCATGTTGAGCGACGTCGTAGGATCAAAGGGCAAGGTGTTCGGCGTCGAGAACGTAATTTGGAAGGACGCCGTCAAAGCGGACCAGCAGCTGGTTCAGGAGCCGGGCCGGGCCAACGTCGTCCTCGACGTGGAGCCCTGGGGTCAGATGAACCTGCCCGCCAAGCTCGATCTGTTCTGGATCACCCAGAACTATCACGACCTGAAGATCGCCAAGTACGGCGTGGTCGACACCGCCACGTTCAATCGCCGGGTGTTCGACGCCCTCAAGCCGGGCGGCGTGTATTTCATTCTCGACCACCAGGCCAATCTGGGGACGACGGTGGACCAGATCACGGTGCTGCACCGGATCGAGAAGGCGCAGGTGATCCGTGAGGTGACCGCGGCCGGGTTCAAGCTGGTGGGGGAAGGCAAGTTCCTCAACCGGCCTGCCGACGACCACAACAAGACGATTTTCGATCCGGCGATCCGCGGCAGGACCGATCAATATGCGCTGAAGTTCGTGAAGCCCAAGGCTTAGAAACCGTGCTTCCCGACGCCGCGATGATGGTCGGGCCGGAAGGCATCGCCCGCTTCATCGAGACCGGTGAGGCGGCCACGCTCGCCGGCGTGTTCGCCGACGACGTCATCATCATCGAAAACTTCGCGCCATTTGTGTTTGCCGGCCCACGGTCCTTGGCGCTCTGGCTGGAGGGGATGCGCGCCCACCTCGAGGGAACCAGCGGGCTGGAACACAGCTTCGGCGACGCCTGCGATTATGGCCGGGTCGGCGGCGTGGTGTTTTTCACCTTGCCGACCTGGTGGAAGGGGCTCGCCCGCGGCCGGCGGTTTCGCGAGCATGGCGGCTGGGCGTTCGTGCTGGTCCAGGACGCCGGCGCCTGGCGGGTTAGCAGTTACGCCTGGGCGGTCACCGAGATTTGCGCGGACGAGTGCGAAGACGGGGATCCGAGCTAAGTCAACAGTCATTGACATATCGCCGATGGGCGCGGAAGCTGCCGCCAGGAAGCCCCGGACAAGGGAAGACCCGATGAACATCGCCGTCAAAATCGAAACTGATCGCGAACGGGAAGCGGCCTACGCCGTGCCGCTCAGCCAGATCAATCCGGCCAAGGCGGAGCGTTTCCAGGCGGATACCATCTGGCCGTACTTCGAGCGGCTGCGCCGCGAGGACCCGGTCCACTTCACCCCGGAAAGCGAGTACGGGCCCTATTGGTCGATCACCCGCTGGGACGACATCATGGCGGTGGACACCGACCACGAGGCGTTTTCCTCCGCCGAAGGCATCGCGCTGCCCAACCTCGAAGCCCTGGCCGAACGGGACAAGATCCTGGGCGAGCGCCGGCGGGGCGGTTCGGGGTTCATCTCCATGGATCCGCCGGACCATGGACCACGGCGCAAGGCGGTCAGCCCGACGCTGGCGCCCGGTAACCTGGCCAAGATGGCGCCCCTGGTCCGCGAGCGCGCCGGCCAGATCCTCGATTCCCTGCCGATCGGCGTGGAGTTCGACTGGGTAGACCTGGTGTCGAAGGAGCTGACGGCGATGACGCTGGCCACCCTGTTCGACTTCCCGTTCGAGCAGAGGCGCAAGCTGCCCTGGTGGTCGGACATGTTCATGAACCTGCCGGGCCATGGGCCGGTGGAGAGCTGGCAGCAGAAGGGCGAAGCCATTTTCGAATGCTTCAACGCCTTCCAGGAGCTGTGGAACCAACGGGTCAACGCCGAACCCGGCTTCGACCTGATCTCGATGCTGGCGCATAACGACGCCACCCGGAACATGCAGGTGGACGAATATCAGGGCACCGTCGTGCTGCTGATCGTCGGCGGCAATGACACCACGCGCAACACGATCTCTGGCAGCATCTACGCCCTGAACAAGAACCCAGACCAGTACGACAAGCTGCGCGCCAATCCGGACCTCGTCCTGCCGATGGTCTCCGAGACCATTCGCTGGCAGACGCCGTTGGCGCACATGCGCCGGGTCGCCACCCGGGATTTCGAGATCGGCGGCAAGACCATCCACAAGGGCGACAACGTCGTCATGTGGTACATTTCAGGCAATCGCGACGAGTCGGCGATCGAAAATCCCAACGCCTTCATCATCGACCGCGAACGGCCGCGCCAGCATATGTCGTTCGGCTTCGGCATCCATCGCTGCGTGGGCAACCGCGTCGCCGAGATGCAGCTGACCATCATCTGGGAAGAGATCCTCAAACGCTTCCCGCTGATCAATCTCGTCGGCGAGCCGGTCCGCACCTATTCGGGTTTCGTCCATGGCTATGAGAGCATGCCGGTAGTCATTCCTGCCCGCGCCTGAGGGTCCGCGCCATCAATGAGCGAGGCTGCCACCCTCAGCCCCGACAACGTCGCCCCGCGCAAACGCGACGCCGAAGCCACGCGGGCGGCCATCCTTGAGGCCGCTAAGGCGCAGTTCGCCCGTCTGGGCTACGATCGCGCGGGCCTGCGCGATATCGCCGCAGAGGCCGGCGCCGACGTGGCCCTGATCAAGCGCTACTTCGGCGGCAAGGAGGCTTTATTCCTGGAGGCGCTCCGGGCGTCGTTCAGGCCCGACCGGCTGCGTCAGTGGAACCGCGCCACCTTCCCGCGCGAGATCGCGACCATGATGGCCGACACCGCTCATGCCAACGAAGAGCGCAGCCACAGCTTCCAGTTCCTGCTGCGCGCGGCGACCTCGCCGACCACGGCGCCGCTGCTGAATATGGCCATCCAGGAGCGCTTCTTGGCCCCCATTCGCGACTGGCTGGGCGGCGACGACGCTCCGGCTCGCGCTCGCGTGCTGGCGGCGGCGTTCATCGGCTTCCTGGTCGAACGTCTGATCCGTGACCAGCCGCTGGCCGGACGTGAGCGCGACGTGTTCATCGATCGCGCCACCGCCCTGTTTGAGGCTCTGGTCCCCAACGGCGAGGACAATGCGGAGCACTGAACGGGCCCACGCCCGGGCTATCGAAGCCAGCCTGGAGATCGCCGCCGAGCATGGCGGGGATCTCACGCCCCGCGTCTACGCCCTGCTGTTCGCGCGCCAGCCAGCCATGCAAGCGCTGTTCTGGCGCGACACCAATGGGGCGGTCAAAGGCGAGATGCTGATGCGGGTGTTCGAGGCCATCCTCGATTTCGTCGGCGAGCGGCGATACGCCGACCATCTGATCCAATGCGAGGTGGTGACCCACGAGAACTACGACGTGCCCAGGGACGTATTCGCCACCTACTTCGGCGTGGTCGCCGAGGTTGTGCGCGAGGCTTGTAGCTCAGAGTGGTCACCGGCGATGGCGGCCGCCTGGCGGGCCATGCTGGCCGACCTCGACTATTACGTCACCCACCCCGAGCAGGTGGCCGTGGAAGCCTAAGAGCAAGATGGTTTGAGACGGAATCGGCTCGAAGCTCAAATCTTGCTCGTCGAGTTAAGAGTGTAGAGACTGATTCAGCCTTGCATCTGTTCCGTACAAAGCCATCAGGCTCTAGCGGAATTCGAAGCCGTTGAGGCCCGGATCATCCGCCACGGATCGTTCGACCGCGACGACCCTGGCGGCGGAGGGCCCGCTTCGGCAAGCGTCCGCTAACTGCTGCACCGCGTCGGGAGAGCCCGCGGCAATCAGCTCGACGCTTCCGTCCGGGCGGTTCTCGACCCAGCCGTCCAGGCCCATACGCCGGGCTTCGCCACGCGCCCACCATCGGTAACCCACGCCCTGAACATATCCCCGGATGATCAGGCGAACGGCGATGCGGGCCATGAGCCAGCAATGGCCGGGCGGCTCCAGTCAACAAGACCGGCCGCCAAGCTTCCGGCCGAACCCTAGATAGGGAGCCCCGACATCAGTGCGCCCGTCGCCACCATCACCACGAACACGACGATGGCCGACACGATCTCAAGAGGCGTCAGGCCGTTCCGACGCTGTTCGACGTGCTGTTCTGTTGTCATAGTTGTCATAGCAGAGCCCCTTTACTGCCGCCTCTCAGCGGCTTTACCCAGGAGCTCAGACTACCCAATAGTCATGGAGATGAAACCTAGGTAGCATCCCGGATGTAGGGCCCTACAGGGCCTTGACGATTCCCTCGACCATCTTCTTGGCGTCGGAGAACAGCATCATGGTGTTGTCGCGGAAGAACAGCTCGTTCTCCACCCCGGCATAGCCCGAGCCCATGCCGCGTTTGACGAACAGCACCGTGCCTGCCTTCTCCACGTCCAGGATCGGCATGCCGTAGATCGGGCTCTTGGGGTCGGTCTTTGCGGCCGGGTTGGTGACGTCGTTGGCCCCGATGACGAAGGCGACGTCGGCGGTGGCGAACTCGGAATTGATGTCGTCGAGCTCGAACACCTCGTCATAGGGCACATTGGCTTCGGCCAGCAGCACGTTCATGTGCCCGGGCATGCGGCCGGCCACGGGGTGGATAGCATACTTCACCTCGACACCTTCGGCCTTGAGGCGGTCGGCCATCTCGCGCAGGGCGTGCTGGGCCTGGGCCACCGCCATGCCGTAGCCGGGGACGATGATCACCTTGGAGGCGTTCTTCAGGATGAAGGCGGCGTCCACGGCCGAGCCCTGCTTGACGGGCCGGGTCTCCACCGCGCCCCCGGCGGGACCCACGTCCGCGCCGCCGAACCCCCCCAGGATCACCGACACGAACGATCGGTTCATGCCCTTGCACATGATGTAGCTGAGGATGGCGCCCGACGAGCCGACCAAAGCCCCGGTGATGATCAAGGTGATGTTGCCGAGGGTGAAGCCCAGCGCCGCCGCCGCCCAGCCGGAATAGCTGTTGAGCATGGAGATCACCACCGGCATGTCGGCCCCGCCGATGGGGATGATCAGGGTGACGCCGCCGACGAGCGCCAGGGCGAGGACGGCCCAGAACGCCCACAGGGCGTGGCCGCCGGAGGCGGTCAGCACGACGATGAGGATCACGATGGCGCCGGCCAGGGCGAGGTTGAGCAGGTGCCGAGCCGGCAGCAGGATCGGCGCGCCGGACATGTTGCCGTTCAGCTTGGCGAAGGCGATCAACGAACCGGTGAAGGTGATAGCCCCGATAGCAAGGCCGATGGAGAGCTCGATCAGGCTTTCCAGCTTCACCCCCGTCGGATCGTCGATGTGATAGGCGGCCGGGGTGTGGATGGCGGCGGTGGCCACCAGGCAGGCGGCGAGACCGACAAGGGAGTGGAAGGCGGCCACCAGCTGAGGCATGGCGGTCATGGGGACGCGCCGGGCGATGACCGCACCAACAGTGCCGCCGACCGCTACGCCGACGGCGATCAGAAGCAGGGTCACGCCGTCCAGGGCCCCGGAACTCAGCAGCAGGCCGAGCGTCACGGCCACGGCGATGGCCATTCCCGCCATGCCCATCTGATTGCCGCGGCGGCTGGTCACCGGGCTGGAGAGCCCGCGCAACGCGAGGATGAACAGGACGCCGCAGACGAGATAGGCCAGGGCGGCGAGGTTGGCGTTCACGCTGACCGGTCCTTCTTGCGGTACATGGACAGCATGCGCTGGGTGACCAGGAACCCGCCAAAGATGTTCACCGCCGCCAGGCCCGCGGCGATGGCCCCAGCCCCCTTGGAGATCCAGACGTGGCCGGCGTGGGCGCCGGGGGCGACTTTCGCCGCCGCAGCCAGCAGGGCCCCGACGATGATCACCGAGGAGATGGCGTTGGTGACGCTCATCAGCGGTGTGTGCAGAGCTGGGGTCACGCTCCAGACCACGTAGTAGCCGACGAAGATGGCCAGGACGAAAATCGCCAGGCGGAAGATGGTCGGGTCGATGGCTTCCATGACGGTCGGACTCCTACTCGCTCGTCTTCAGGGCCGGATGCACCACCGCCCCGCCGCGGGTGACGAGCGCCGCGCTCAGGATCTCGTCATCGAGCTCAGGCGCCAGCGCCCCATCCTTGTCGACCAGCAGGGCGACGAAGGCCGACAGGTTGCGGGCATAGAGGGCTGAGGCGTCGGCCGCGATCCGGGTGGGCAGATTGGCGAACCCGACGATGGTCGCGCCACCGCTGGCCACCGCCGCCTCGGCCCTAGCGCCTTCGACGTTGCCGCCCTGCTCCACGGCGAGGTCGACGATCACCGATCCGGCGCGCATGGAGGCCGCCTGCTCGGCGGTGACCAGCCGGGGGGCGGGGCGGCCAGGGATGAGGGCGGTGGTGATGACGATGTCTTGGCGGCGGATGTGGTCGCTCACCAGCGAGGCCTGCTTAGCCTGGTATTCGGCGCTCATGGGTTTGGCGTAGCCGGCGGCGGTCTCGGCGGCCTTGAATTCCTCGTCTTCGACCGCGACGAACTTCGCGCCCAGGGACTCGACCTGCTCCTTGGCGGCGGGGCGGACGTCGGTGGCGGTGACCACCGCCCCGAGGCGGCGCGCGGTGGCGATGGCCTGCAGGCCGGCGACGCCCGCGCCCATGACGAACACCTTGGCCGGGGCCACCGTGCCGGCGGCGGTCATCATCATCGGCATGGCCCGCCCATAGTGGCCGGCGGCCTCGATCACCGCCCGATAGCCGGCCAAGTTGGCCTGGCTGGAGAGCGCGTCCATGACCTGGGCCCGGGTGATGCGGGGCACGAACTCCATGGCGAAGGCGCTGGCTCCGGCGCGGGCCAGGCCCTGGATCGCGGCGGTCTCTTGGTGCGGATCGATGAGGCCGACGACGATCGTTCCGGACTTGAGGGCGGCGATCTCCTCCTCCACGGGTGCGCGCACCTTTAGGAGAATGTCAGCGTCATGGAGGGCTGTGGCGAGGTCCGGCGCAATGACCGCGCCGGCGGCCAGATAGTCGGCGTCCGGCGCGGAGGCGGCTTGGCCGGCGCCGGTCTCGACGGTCACCGTCAGACCCTGGCCGATAAGCTTCTTGACCGCATCCGGGGTGAGCGCCACGCGGGTCTCGCCGGGTCGGCGCTCCCTGGTCACGGCGATGCAGGCCATCGGCGAGTCGCTTCCTTCGGCTGAGCCGCGTGGCCTAATGAACCTGTCGGGGCTTGTTTCGGAAGGCGGCGATGCCGATCCCCAGCACGATCAGCCCGGGGATCAGTCCGCCCAGGAAGCCTGCGTCGGTGCAGAACCACAGGGTCAGCACCAGGATCAGCACCGCGGCAAATAGCGAGAACCACTTCGTGGACGCCGCGAACAGGCGGAAGTCCGCGATCTGGGTCGCCGGGTTCTGCTCGCCGTGATGGTATTCGGAGTCGGTATCGGCCACGGAGCCCTCTTGGGAAATAAACGCGTGGACGGGGTGCTACACCAGGGTTTGCCCGGCCTCAAGCCGAGGGCGGCGCCTTGGCAGGTGCGCTCTCGCGAACGGCCAGGATCGCCGGCAGGGCCAGGGCGAGGGCCGCGGTCAGGAACCAGCCTGGGGCCAGCGGATCGCCGACGGCGTGGATCGCCTTGGCCAGCACGAACTGGGTCGCTCCGCCGAAGATTGAGATGGCGAAGGCATAGACGATGGCTACCCCGCCAGAGCGGATCGCCGCCGGCAAGGACTCTGTCAGCGTGACGATCACCGGCGTCGAGGAGGTTGCGGTCAGAGCTGAAATCAAGCCCACACCGACGAACAGGGTCAGCGGGCCGGGATAGTGGTCGATAAGCCAGAAGGTCGGCCAGGAGATGGCTATGGCGACAAGAGTCGGCCACAGCATCACCGGCTTGCGCCCGAACCGGTCGGACAGGATCCCGGCGACGGTGCTGAAGATGACCGTACCCAAGGCTGAGATGATGCCGACGCCGAAGGCGACCCCGGCGTTGAGGTGCAGGGTGTCGAGGGCGTAGGTGGTCATATAGATGGTGACGTAGGTCGCGATCGTGCCGCTGACGAGGAGCACGAAGCCGCACGCGATAACCCGGGCGTAAGGGGCCAACGGGGGGCCTCGCCGGGGGAGAGGGAGGCTGGGCGCATCGGGCGCCTCGGGCGCGCCGGCGGCCGCATGCAGAGTCTCCGGCAAGCGGTTGCGCAGCCACAATCCGAACGGCACGATTATGACTCCAAGGAAGAACGCCACGCGCCAGCCCCAGGCGGCCAGGTCGTGCGGACTGAGCAGCCGGGACAAAGCCCATCCAACTAGGGCTGAGCCCAGCACGGCCACGCCCTGGGAGGTATACTGAAACGCCGCGTAGAAGCCGCGGCGTTCCGGCGGGGCGGCTTCGAGCATATAGGCGGTGGTCGGCCCGACATTGCCGCCGAGCGCGAAGCCCTGGACCAGGCGGAAGAACACCGCCAGCGCCGGCGCCGCCATGCCGATCTGGGCGTAGGTGGGAGTAAGGGCCAGGCCCAGCATGCCGACGCCGATCAGCACGAACGAGATCAGCATGGCCGGTTTGCGGCCGATCCGGTCCCCCAGAGGGCCCAGCACCATGGCCCCGATCGGACGGGTGAGAAAGCCGGCCCAGAACGTCGCCAGGGAGGCGTAGAGCTTCTCGGTCGGGTCGCGACCAGGAAAGAAGGCCCCGGCGATATAAACCGCAAACAGGCTGAAGGTCAGGAAGTCGTAGAATTCCAAGGCGTTGCCGATGGAGACCGCGGCGACGTGGGCGGCCGGAATCCTGGCGGGACCGCCGGCTGTTTGCGCCATCTGCTCTTGCCCCCGGGCGTGCGCCGCCCTTGAGCGCGCAGGAGGCTATGCCGAGCCGGCGGCTGTCAACCGTTCCCTCCGTTCCTCGCAAGGGCGGAGGCGGTGCGCGTCTATTTCGCCCACACGGTCAGCAAGGTGCGCAGGGCGGCTACCAGCGCCAGGGGCTGGTCGACCATGATGTGGTGTTCGCTGTCCGGGATAACGATCGTAGGCACGTGCGCCAGAAGCTGTCCGCCGGCGTGGCCCTGGAAGCTGTGCCGACCGATGATCGCAGAGCGATCGCCGTAGACGTGGACCAGGGGCGTGGTCACGGCCGCCGGATCGATGGCCCCCATGGCCGCTCGATCCAGCTTGGCCCACAGTCCGGGGTCGAAGCGCCAGGTCCAGCCCTCTCCGCCGCCTTCGCCTTCGGGCATGGCGACGCGTTTGAGCGAATGTCGGGCGATGAAATCGGCGATGAACAGATTGCCCGGAACCTGCGGAGGCATGAACCGGAAGCGCGTCAGGGCGGCTTCCAGGGTTGGATAGATCCGGTTGCGGCCCTCGCGTTGGGAAAGGCGCGGACCCCAGGCGCTGACGTTCTCGCCCCGGGCCTGGGCTTCGGCCCGCATCTTCTCGAACGCCTCAGGCGTCGGCGGGCCGCCGAAGCCGGTGTCGACCAAAATGCAGGCTCGCATGCGATCGGGATGGCGCGCGGCTGAGTGGAGTGTCTGTGCGCCACCGAACGAATGGCCGATGTAGACCGGCTTCACCGACGCATCGTAGAGGCCGGCGGCCTTGGCGCAGGCGAAGATCTCCTCGGCGAACAGGTCGAAACTGTAGGCTTCGCGCCAGTCGGAGGCGCCCATGCCCGAGAGCGACAGGGCCGCGACCCG
>OUNO011323157.1_pt1 | contig 10518 bp, 10 predicted proteins | sample 1779811 | NCBI WGS metagenome assembly OUNO01 (sample SAMEA3914804, study PRJEB12502) | metagenome | biome: forest; material: soil | place: Canada | collected 2010-06-25 | depth 0.3 m
GCGTGCGCCCCGCCCACCTGAAACCCATGTCGCGTTGCTCCTTCGCCTGGAATCAATTCGTGGCAGTGCTGCTCACCGCGGTAGGCATGACTTCGTGCGGGTTGAAGTCGGATCAAGTCTATTCGAACGGCATGACTTTACGCCTCGTCACGGTCACTCGCCAAAGCGACGGAGCAAAGTTGTTCGACGGGTGCTCCGTTTTGCATGGTGACGATCCCCTGCCCACATTTCAGGCCGCGACCGGCGACGTTCTATCGGAGCACGTTAGCCTTCAAAACGTGTTCAAGCGCGCGAGCCAATACAATCCGGCGCTCGACGATGCCGACAACGACAGCTACTGGTGCGGCACTCAGGACAATGAGGGCCAGGGCGACCCGGGGAACGTCGGTCACGCCGATTGCTACAAAGCAGCCGGCGTTGACCCTCCGGCGATTGTGCTCGATGCGATGCTCGACTACGGCGATTCGGGAACGGCGATCCCAATAGCAGTGACTCGAACACTACAGGTGCGACACGCGGGCACCCTCTCGCTCGCTCCGAACCCCCCGTGCCCAGCCGGTGGACAGGCGCCGACACTCACCGATGAGCTCACGATATTGGAGTAGCATCAATTTTCAGGGGACGATCACGGAGCGCGCCGCGGCTCACTCAGCCTTCGGCGTCGCAGAACGCGCGCAGAGCCGCTCACGAACGGCTCACTCTTCTTCGAGCTTACCGCGCTCCTTCTTGAGCTTCCCTGCCTCGAACTCCGCCTCGACGTCGGGGTCGATCGAGGTCGACTTCTTGGTCGGCACGGGCTCCTCGTCCTCGTCGTCATCCTCGTCGTCATCCTCGTCGTCTTCGGCAGCCGCCTTGGCGGGCGCGGCTTTGCGGGGGGCGGCGCGCTTGCCGCGAGCGGGGGCGGGGGCTTCCTCTTCTTCGTCGTCCTCTTCCGGCTCGCCGTCGTCATCGCGATCGCTGAGCTCGGGACCGGTGCCGTCGTGCCAGCCGACGGGCTCTTTGCGCTTCATCGTGACGTACAAGCCGTACCAGCCGAGCAGCGCGGGCAGAATGCTCAGGTATTGGCCCATACTGACGGCCGAGTCGGACGGGAGCGCTTCGATCTCTTTGTAAAACTCGGTGAACAAGCGGCCCGTGAAATAGAGCGCGAAAAACCAGGAGATGAGCGCACCGCGCGGACGCTTCTCTTTGCCCATCAAGCGGTCGGCGATCAGTAGACCGACGAACACCCCAGTCCCCAGCAAGATCTCGTAGATCTGGCTCGGGTAGCGGAGCGGGATGACGGCGTGGCCCTTGTCCTCGGCGCTGAGCGGAAAGCGAATGCCCCAGCTCTGATCGGGCACGACGCGGCCCACGATTTCCGAGTTGAACAGGTTGCCGATACGCACCACGGTCGCACCCAGGGCGGCGGAGAACACGAAGCGATCCGCACCTTCGAGGAACGGCACGCCGCGGCGCCTCGTGAACAGGTACATGGCGATGATCAGGCCGACAACGGCGCCGTGGCTGGCGAGGCCGCCGGTCCAAATCTTGAACACCCAGATCGGATCGGCGAGCGCCTTGTCCAGATCGTAAAACAAGACGTGGCCCAGGCGCGCGCCGATCAGCACGCCCAGCACGCCGTAGACGATGAAGTCACCGGCGACCTCGGAGCCGCCGCCGCCGCGCTTGATCTGCCAATTCAGGAGCGCGTGCCCGCCGAGGAACACGACCACGAACAGCATGCTGTAGATACGCAGCTCGACCGTGGGCTGCATGAACTGGTAGATGGCCAGCGCCGCAGCGGAGAAGACCGCGCCAGTGATGATCTGCTCGCGCTCCTTCTTGGAGAGCCCGTAGAACACCATCAACAGGCCGATGGCGCCGATCGTGAGCGAGACCGCTGAACGCGGCAGCCTCAGTAAAACGGGATCAGCGGTCCAGGTGTAGCTAGGCAAAAGCAGCATGGGCGGTTCTCGGCGCGCAGCCTAGTGCTCAACCTGCGGACTCGCAAACTCCGGGCTCGCAAACCTCGATGCGCTGCGGCAGAGCCTCAGAGAGCGCCCAAATCGCTCAATTGTCGCGCGGCGATCGCCGCCCAACCGCTGTTTGCTTTCGGGCTTGCGGGGCTCGGATGCAAGATCGTGCCGATCGTGCCCTTGAATTGCGGTAACGCGCGGCGTGCGCGGTCTTCTGCGAACGCACCCACGCCGATCACCAGCTTGGGCTTGAGCAGCGTCACGATGTCCCGAAGTGCCCCATCACAAGCGTCGAACAGCGGCGTCTGCTCGGCCTTGGGCAGCTTGTCCGGAGTCAGATTGCGCCCGCCCTCGTCCATGAACACGAGCGGGCAATAGTTGACCACGAAGAAGCGCTCGAAGAAGCCCCCCGCGCTCTCGAAGCGCTCCTGAGCGAAGCCCCATAGCCTGCTGCCGCTCACCTCCGAGCGCGTGCAATCGAAGCCGGTAATGATGCGCTTCGGATGCTCGCGCTTCGGTTTGCCGACTGCGCCGCTGACGCCCAAAAAGTCGCGCACCATGCCCACGTCGCCGAACGGGACACCGGTCTGCGCCATGCCGAAGGGGCCCGGGTTCATGCCCAAGAGCAAGGCGTGCTTCGGCGCTCTGCCATAGCGCTTCAAGTACGCCTCGTGGGGCGCGCGCGCATACTCCAGCGGGTTATAGACGAACGCGACCGGCGCTCGGAACGAGAGCTCCGAGACGCGCTCGGAGAGCGTGCGACTCACTTGCGCCAAGCTCATGCGCGGCGAGCCTGCCACGAGTTCGGTGACTCCGGGGTGCGCTCGTGCGTGCGGAGACGCGATTCACGTGCGCCTCCGCGACCCGAAACCGAGGCCGTTCTTCGCGCGCAGTCGTCAACCCTTGCCCTGGTCGGCCCTTCGGTTACACTCGCCCCCGTTACCCGCTCGGGGCGCGGTTCCCTTCGGAACCGCTGAGACGTACCCGTAGAACCTGATCCGGTTCGCACCGGCGTAGGGAAGCGCGCCGAGATGGTCGGCGTCCGTCCCCTCGCCCAACGAGGAGAGACGAATGTCGACGAGAACCTTGCCGCTGCGTGGCGCCGCCAACCCTTCCAGCTTCCGTGACGGGACCAACCCGGGCTCGTTCGCCAATGCTCCGAACCTCGGTGGCGCGCTCAGCTTCTCGTCGCCCGACACGCCCGGCATGCCCGCGCCCAGCGACAAGACGGCCTGGGACTTTCTGCCGCCCGGTTGGCGCCGCGATGGCGATCGCGCGATCGCGCCCGCGGGCTTCACGCCCATTACCCAGCTCGAGCACGCGCGCGTCGGCAATGTCACGCCCGAGATGAAGCGCGTCGCCGAGCGCGAGCCGCACCTCACGGCCGAGCAGGTCCGAAGCGAGGTCGCTTCTGGACGCATGATCATCCCCGCGAACATCATGCATTTGCGGCACTCGCTCGATCCGATGTGCATCGGCCGCGCCAGCAAGACCAAAATCAACGCCAACATGGGCGCCTCGCCGGTTTCGTCGAGTACCGACGAAGAGGTCGAGAAGCTGAAGTGGGCCGAACGCTGGGGCGCTGACACGGTGATGGACCTGTCGACCGGTGGGAACCTGGACGAGTGTCGTCAAGCGATCATCAAGAACTCGAACGTGCCGATCGGCACCGTACCCATCTACTCGATGATCATCGGTCGCAAGATCGAAGATCTGAGCATTCCCGTGATCATGGCCAGCCTGCGTGAGCAAGCGCAGCAGGGTGTCGACTACTTCACGATCCACGCGGGCGTGCTGCGTGAGCACCTGACGTTCGTGCAACGCCGCTTGATCGGCATCGTGAGCCGCGGCGGCTCGCTGCTCGCCAAGTGGATGCTCGTGCACGGCCAGCAGAACCCGATGTACACGCACTTCGACGAGATCTGCGAGATCATGCGCGAGTACGACGTGTCATTCTCGCTCGGCGACGGCCTGCGCCCGGGCGGCCTGGCCGACGCGAGCGACGACGCGCAATTGCGCGAGCTGGAGACGCTCGGTGAGCTGACCGAGCGCGCTTGGCGCAAGGGCGTGCAGGTCATGATCGAAGGGCCCGGCCACGTGCCGTTCGATCAAATCGAATACAACATGAAGCTCGAGCGCAGCCTGTGTCATGGCGCGCCGTTCTACGTGCTCGGCCCGCTCGTGACCGACGTGTTCCCCGGCTACGATCACATCACGTCGTGCATCGGCGCGACTGCCGCCGCCTACCACGGCGCGAGCATGCTCTGTTACGTGACGCCCAAAGAGCACGTGGGCCTTCCGAAGAAGGACGACGTGAAGCAGGGCTGCATCGCGTACAAGATCGCGGCGCACGCGGCAGACGTTGCTCTGGGCATCCCGGGCTCGCGCGATTGGGATGATTCGCTGACCAAGGCGCGCGCCGCTTTGAACTGGGAAAAGCACTTCGAGCTCGCCTTCGACGGCGACACCGCGCGTGCCTTCCACGACGAGGACTTGGACGTCGACACCGACTTTTGCGCCATGTGCGGCCACGATTGGTGCTCGGTGCGCATCTCGAAAGAAATCGTCGAGTTCGCGAGCGGCAAGGCCGACGGCTTCGAGCGCGACAAAGTGATGCAATCTGCCGCGCTCACGGACGTGCAACGCGAGATCTTGGAGAAGCGCGGCGTGCTGACCCCGGAAGAGATCCACCGCCTGGCGTCGAAGACACGCAAGGCCGTGGGTGCCGAAGGCAACAAGGGCGATTGCCACTCGGATTACGTCGAGCCCAAGACCGCGCAACAGATTCAAGACGAGCGGCTCGTACAATTGCGGGTCAAATCCGAGGTGTCGGCGGCGGAGTGAACGGCTCCGCAATGCCCGATACACCCGTCAGCCACGTCTTCCACATCACCGAGCGCAGCGCCTTTGCCGTTGCGCTCGAGTCGGGGAAATACGAAGCGGAAAGCCTCGCCCGCGAAGGCTTCATCCACTGTTCCACGCGCGAGCAGATCCAGCGCACCGCTGCGCGCTTCTTCGGCGGCAAGAAGGGGCTCGTCCTGCTCTGCGTCGACGCCGCCCAGTTGGGCCCTGCGCTGCGCTTCGAAGCCGCGGAGGGCGAGCAATTCCCCCATTGTTACGGCGCCATCCCGCTGGAAGCGATCGTCGTCGTGATCGACTTTCCATGCCATGCGGATGGCAGCTTCACGCTGCCAGAGGAGCTCGCGTTGTTCGGGGAGTGAGGCAGAGCTAGACTCCACGAGTGGGAGGCGCTTCAAAACGGACGGTTCGGCGCTTGGGGAACCCCGGCGCGACGCTGCTCGCGCTCACTCTGCTCGCAGCGCTGTTTGCTTCCGACGCGGCCGCCGATGGCGTGACCCCGATCGTCGTCACGATGCTCGGCCCGGGGCCTGTCCGGATTCGCGTCGCGCAGGGCAGCACCTTCCCCTGCGACTCGGGTGACGACCACCGCCTAGTCGATGCGAAATATCAGCCCGGCGAGGTCGTGCGCACGACGACGCCCGAGCGTTGCGTGTGCGTGCAACAGACTTACCAGCCGTTCAGCGACGTCGACTGGGGCGCGTCCTCAATGGTGTGCCGACCACAGATCTGCACCCGACCCGGCAAGGGTCAGACCTGCGTGCCTGCGCCGGATCCGACGATCCGGCTACAGATCCGTTCGACTCGTCCGCGCTGATGGCCTCCGCGAAACGCTCGGCTAAGGCGAGCGCTCTGCCTCGGCTTGCCCCGCGGGGGTGAGGCGCCACGCAAAGCCGTGCTTCGAGCCAAACATGCGCTCGAGGAAGCCGGCCGATTCGAGGTTCCGATGGCGATCGGTCACCACACCCCCATCGAAGAACCATTCCTTGTAGCCAGGGCTACCTGCGGCGAGGTAGCGCTGCGTGATTTCTCTGAGCCAGCTGCGTTCGTCGTCAGTCACATCGCAAACGTACTGAAGAAGCCCCTGCCTTGCGCGTGCTTGTCGAAGCAAACAGGAAGCGCGAAGTCGAAAGAGCGGGATCCGTCAGTGTCGCTTCGATGACCACTCGCGAGTCCGTAAACTCCAACAATCGGATCGACGAGAGTCGCCATGGTCAGTTCTCTAACCCGTCCCAGTTAGCCTTGACTGACGGATACCGCACGCATGGCGATGATGCGTCGTGGCACGCCGCCTCGCAACAGAGCCGACTGCGTTAGCCCAGCTGCGCTCGTTCGCGGCGCAGCACGTAGGCGCGAACTCTCCTCATATGCCTGTTACTCGGGCCGCAATGTCGAGCGTCGTCCCCGTAGTGTCGTCGGCTCATCCAACGCCTCGGCCTGAGAATATAGCCGGAGAAGTTACCGGTACTCATGCTCTCGCCCGCGCGATTCGGCTCTGGTAGTGTCGGCTCACGATGGTCGCCACCGATGCCATTTTTGCTGGATCGATTCCGGCCCTCTACGAGCAGTACCTCGTGCCACTGCTGTTCGAGCCCTACGCGGAGGACCTCGCGCGGCGCGTGGCGACCTTGCGCGATGGCGTCGTGCTCGAAATCGCCGCGGGTACCGGCGTCGTTACGCGCGCGCTTCGGGCGGTGTTGCCAGCATCGGTGCAAATCATCGCGACGGATTTGAATGAAGCCATGCTGCGCGTCGGCGAGGCGCGCGCCAGCGGCCCAGGGTTGAGCTTTCGGCAAGCCGACGCGCGACAGCTGCCCTTCGCTGACGCAACGGCTGATGTCGTGGTGTGCCAGTTCGGGGTGATGTTCCTGCCTGATAAGCGCGCCGGTTATCGTGAGGCGCTGCGTGTGCTGCGCCCGGGCGGGCGTTATCTGTTCAATGTTTGGGACCGGCTCGCGCAGAACGAGGTATCCGAAATCGTGACGCGCGCCGTCGCTGCGCTCTTCCCCGGCGATCCGCCGCTGTTTTTCGAGCGGACTCCATTCGGCTATTTCGACATCGCAACCATTCGCGAAGATCTGCGCGACGCTGGATTCGAAAACGTCGAGATCGAGACCGTACAAAAGGTATCGCGCGCAAAGTCGGCCGAGCTCGTCGCGATCGGCCTGTGCCAAGGCACGCCGCTGCGCGGCGAGATCGAGATGCGCGATCCCACCCGCCTAGCCGAAGCCACCGCGGCCGCGGCCGCCGCGCTCAGCGCGCACTTCGGTGGCGCCGGCTTCGACAATCGGATGCACGCCCACGTCGTGACGGCCCAGCACATCCCAACGCTCGAAATTGCCTCGCCTTAGCTCCGGCAAACTGGTTTGCGCACACTCACCGCAAGGAGCGTGCAGCGACTCGAAGCGGGCTCGCGAAATGTCGGCGTTACTTTGCGGATACGGAGCTCGCAGCAACGTGACTCCGAGACTGGTTCGTCAGTCTTACGCCCGCCGCCATGTCCTCAACACGCGCCCACTATCGGACTACGCGCTCCAGCTCATCCGATCGGCCGATCGCATCCGAGCAAACTTGTTTGCTCGTGGTGTCGGGACCAGTCGCGGGAACCATCGTCCCGCTCAAGAAACGCGAGACGGTCTTGGGGCGCGGCGAAGACTGTCACGTCCAACTCCGCGATGACTCGGTCAGCCGTCGCCACACGCTGGTAACGAGCATCCTCGATCGTTGGCTGGCGATCGATCTGGGTTCCACGAACGGCACGTTCATCAACGAAACTCGAATCGAACGCGCAGAGCTGAAAGAGGGCGACCTACTGCGTGTCGGAAAAGTCGTGCTCAAGCTGACCGGTGATCGCCACGAGCAAGAGTACCTGCGACACGTGCTGGATCTTGCCAACACGGATGCACTCACCGGCCTCCACAATCGGCGCCATTTCGACGCCACGCTCGACGCAGAGCTATCTCGCCCAGCGGAACCCGGCGCACAGCATTCGCTGATCCTTTTCGACGTCGATCGCTTCAAAGACGTGAACGACGAGTTCGGCCACGGGATTGGCGACGCCGTGCTCAAACACCTCGCATCGGTGGCCAGAAGTCAGCTTTCACGCGGCCAGCTCCCGTACCGGACCGGCGGCGAAGAGTTTGCGGTATTCATGCCCAATACGCCGCACTCCCTGGCTCGCGCTTCCGCGGAGCTTCTACGAAGGGCCATCGAGACTGCAGTCTTCAAAGTGGAGGACCTGCAGATCCAAGTCACCGTGAGCCTGGGCGTTGCGCGCTTCGAGGCCGGTGATGACGTGACACGCTTTTACCAACGCGCCGACAAACTGCTCTATTCTGCGAAGGCCAACGGGCGCAATCGCGTCGCGTGACCGTTCGCGCCGAGAGAGCTGCCGCGCTCAGGCCACGCGGTTACGGCCGCCGTGCTTGGCGGCGTACAGGCGTTCGTCGGCGCGCTGGTAAAGCGCTTCGGGGATCTCGCGGGGCGCGAGCTCGGCGGCGCCCAAGCTGAGCGTGGCGGGGATCGCAGTGCCGTCGAAGGTGCACACCGCGCGCTCGACCGCGGCGCGGATCAGCTCGGCGGCCTGGTGCGCCAGGTGCAGCGGGGTTTGCGGCAGAACCAGCGCGAATTCTTCGCCACCCACGCGGCACAGCGTATCGCCTGGGCGAATTTGGCTCTTCACGGTGTGGGCCACGTGTTTGAGCACGGCGTCACCTGCGGGGTGCCCGAAGCCGTCGTTGATCTTTTTGAAGTAATCGATGTCGAGCACGATCAAAGACAGCGGCTGCTGAGCGCTGTCCGAGCGCGATACCTCTTTGCCGAACACTTCGTCGAAGTGGCGCTTGTTGTGGAGGCCCGTCAGCGAGTCGACCGTGGCCAGACTCAGGATGTGCTGCATGTACTCGAGCTCGAGGCTGTTCTCGAGGTACTTGAGCACCGTCTTGCCGGTGCGCAGCAAATCACCGTCTTTGAGCTCGGCGCGCTCGATGCGCTGGTCGTTCACGAACGTGCCGTTGGTCGACTTCAAGTCGACCACGATGTAGTGCCCCAGAACGCGGTTGATCACCGCATGCCTTCGGCTGACCAGATCGCTGTTCACGTACACGGTGCATTGGTCGCTGCGCCCGATCGACACCTCTTCGTGTGTCAGATCGATACGCCGACCCATTTCGGCTCCCGAGATGATGACCAAGCACGGCTGCCCGGCGCCCTTGGGCCGTTCGGACGGGAGTGAAATCGCGGTCCGACGACCGGGGATAATCGAGGCCATGGGCGAACCGGGCGGATGATACTACGCGGGGGCGTCACGGGGTCAAACCCGCACGATCGGATGCGCTGCGCCTTAGATCGCGCAAGCGGTTGCACCGCGCCTCGGAACGCGGCAAAAGTGGCGCGCGATGGCAGACTTACGCCTTTCTGGCGCGTACACGGCGCTCGTGACCCCGTTTTCTTCGGACGGCTCGGAGGTGGATTTCGTCGCCTTCGAAAAGTTGCTCGAGGCGCAGATCGCGGGTGGCATTGCCGGGCTCGTGCCGTGCGGCACCACCGGTGAGGTCCCGAACTTGACCGATGCCGAGCAGCGCGAGCTGATCATGCGCTGCAAAAAGGTCGCGCACGGCCGCGCCGTGGTGCTCGCCGGCACCGGCTCGAACAGCACCAAGAAGAGCATCGAGAACGCGAAAGCCGCCGCCGAAGCCGGCGCCGACGCGGTCATGATCGTGATGCCGTACTACAGCAAGCCCACACAAGAAGGGCTGTTTCAGCACGTGTGCGCGATCGCAAAGTCGGTCAGCGTGCCGGTCGTGCTGTACAACATCCCTGGCCGCAGCGTGGTCGAGCTGAGCGTCGACACGGCGCTGCGCGTGCTCGACGCCTGCCCGAACGTGGTCGGTTTCAAAGACGCGACGGGCAACGTCCTGCATTGCCAAGAGCTTTTACTGCGCGCGAAGCGGCCGGTGTCGGTGCTCTCGGGCGATGACGCGCTGACCGTGCCCATGATGAGCGTGGGCGCCACGGGCGTGATCAGCGTGACGAGCAACGTGTACCCGAAGCAGGTCAGCGAGATGGTGAACGATGCCCTCGCCGGTCGTTTCGTGGAAGCGGGCAAGAAGCAAGTGGCGTTGTTCGCGGTGCACCGGGCGATGTTCTTCGAGGCCAGCCCGTCGCCGGCCAAAGCAGCGCTCGCGCTCAAGGGTCAGATGAACGACAGCGTGCGCTTGCCGATCGTCCCGGCAACGCCCGAGTGCCGCGCGCGCGTGAGCGCTGCCATGGCCGCATACGAGGCGTCGTGAAGCTCGCTTTGCACGGCGCCTCGGGCCGCATGGGCCTCGCGATCACGCGTCTCGTTGAGCACACGAACGACGTCGAGATCGTGGGCGCTGCTTGTTCGGAGGGCGACCCACTGCAGGGGCGTGATCTGGGCGAGCTCGCGGGCCTCGGCACGCTGGGCGTGGTCACGAGCCCCGACGTGGCGTCGTCGTTGCTCGGCGCCGACGTGGTGATCGACTTCTCGACGGCATCGGCCGTCGCTTCGCTGGTGCAGCTCGCGCTGCGTCAGAGCGTCGCCATCGTGTGCGGCACCTCGAACCTCGACGCGGCCGCCAAACGTGCGCTCGACAAGGCGGCCGAAGTGGTGCCCGTGCTTCAGTCGGGCAATATGAGCCTCGGGGTTCAAGTGTTGGCGGAAGCCGTGGAGCTGGCG
>OUNO011225739.1_pt1 | contig 10516 bp, 9 predicted proteins | sample 1779811 | NCBI WGS metagenome assembly OUNO01 (sample SAMEA3914804, study PRJEB12502) | metagenome | biome: forest; material: soil | place: Canada | collected 2010-06-25 | depth 0.3 m
ACCGGCGATCAAGCGAATCCCGACGGGTCGACCATCTTCGGCGACATCGGCCTTGCCCGGCTCGAGACCGCGGGGTTCGAGTGGAGAGTGATCCCGGTCGACGGCGACGTGCTGTCGCCCACGCAGATCCACGGCTTCGACGCCTTGCTGATGATGGGCGGGAAGGGCATCGATTCGTCGAGCTTCGATGAAACAAATCGGCTTCGACATATCGCTCGTTTCGGAGCGGGATACGACGCCATCGACGTCGCCGCCTGCACAAGATCGGGGGTCGTGGTTACCAATACTCCCGATGCGGTGAGGGCGCCAATGGCGCAGGCCGCGCTGACAATGGTTCTGGCGCTCGCGCACAACCTCCTCACAAAAGATCATCTCGTACGCTCGAACCGGTGGCTTGAGCGGATCGAATGGCAGGGCCGCGGCATTGGCTCACGGACCGTGGGCATAGTTGGCTTCGGAAGCATCGGATCGGAGACGGCTCGCCTATTTCGTGCTCTCGGAGTTCGGGTGATCGCATACAACCGTTCGGACAAGACCGAGCTGGCCAAATCGATGGGGGTGCAGTTGATGCCGCTTGCCGAGGTTGTTGCAAGGAGCGACTTCATTGTCGTAACCGTCGCAGGCGGTGCACAAACTACGGGCCTCATCTCCTCTGGACTCATCGGTTCGATGAAGCCCGATGCCTTCCTCGTGAACGTCGCCCGGGGTTCCGTCGTAGACGAGAAAGCGCTTGTCGAAGCACTACGAGCCGGTCGCATCGCGGGTGCGGGTCTCGATGTCTTCCAACACGAACCCATCGACCTCGACAGTCCACTCATCGCGATGCAGAACGTGATCCTCACTCCGCACTCGCTGAGCTGGACTGACGAATTCGCCGAGGCCGTAGCCGACAGCGCGATCACAGCGCTGCTCGACGTTGGCCAGGGGCGCACCCCCCGGAATGTCGTTAACCCGGAGGTGCTCTCGTGAGCGGATACATCCTTGGTGCATACGCCGCAGCCCCGGCGGATCTCGCCGCGGATTCGGAGGACGAGCGCAAATGGTTCTCGGCGCTGGCTGCTGAGCCGCTGGTGGGCGGGCTGGAACTACCGTTTGACGGCGGCCTGAACCCCCAGGGCGCAGATCATCTGACCCGGCTTCTCGATCCGACTTGGAAGTCAGTCGTGACCGGAATGTCCGGAATATCCAGCAGGCTCCTCGTCGACCGCGACTACGGCCTCGCCTCGATCGTGCACGCATCGCGCAGGCAAGCGATCGCCGACATCGCGGCCGCGCGCGTCGAGATCTCGAAGGTGCGCTCTGCACTAGGACCGGAGTCGATCTTCGCCATCCAACTGCAGTCGGCACCCGGGTCCCGGGCCTCGGCTGTAGAAGAATCGATCGATGCGTTCTCCCGATCTCTCGTCGAGATCGCGAGTTGGGATTGGGAGGGTCTCGCGATCTCGGTCGAGCACTGTGATTCTCCTTCCGGCGTCCGACCGCCGCAGAAGGGGTTCCTCAGCATGGAGGATGAGGTAAGGGCCGTTCATTCGGCACGGGAGCAGAGCGGGATTGCGATCGGTCACACCATCAATTGGGCTCGCTCGACCATCGAATCCCGCGATCCCGAGACGCCGGTTCGGCAGGTGGCATCGCTCGCCCAGTCGGGAACGCTCGTCGGACTGATGTTTACAGGGGTCGCGCCGAAGTCCACAGTCTTCGGCGGCGAATGGGCCGATGCTCACTTGCCCGTATCGGATGCCGGCGAGGGATCGGAACCCCTCTCGCTCCTGACCATCGACAGGATCGCGGACACCCGCCGGGCCGCGGCCGGCACGCAGATGTACGTCGGCGCGAAAGTCTCGGCACCTAAGATCGAACTGCCTCTTCTCGACCGACTCGTGCCCGGAATCGCGACCCTCCGAGCGCTCGCCGAAACGGACGCCCAGTGACCAGCACACCGTCGATCAAGCCCCCAGAAGGCAGCGACGACAGCTCGTGGGATTCCTCCACGTCGTCACTCAGCCCGATCGGAAAGGGTGCACTCAGCGACACCCACATGTTGAGCGAGCAGGTGTACCGCTCGATCCTCCAACTCGTCACCCGCGGGCAACTGCAACACGGAGCTCGGTTACGGATCGAGGTGCTCTCCCGCGTGCTCAACGTCTCGCCGACTCCGGTTCGCGAGGGACTGGCGCGTCTGGAGGCAACCGGCCTCGTAGTGCATCTGCCTCATAAGGGATTCCGAATCGCTCCCCCGCTGACCGCCGAACAGCTTGAGCACCTGATGGACGCCCGTGAGCTGCTCGAAGTCGGCGCGGCGGGAGCCGCCAGCGCGGCTGGCGGCCAGATTTTCGTCGACGCTCTGGAACGAGCGCTCTCGAAGCAGCGAGAAGCGGTGCTCATGTTCCACGTGAACAGAGACGCCGCGCCGAAGAATGAGGACGCAGCGTGGGCCGTGATCGATGCCGACCTCGATTTCCATCACGTGGTGTTCGAGCACACCGAGAACCCGTTCATCGGTCTCATGGCCGGAGCGCTCAACGGCCAGGCCCATCGGGTGCGCCAGTACGCCGAAAAAGGTGTCTCCGATGACTTCGAGGCACTCAACGAGCACGATGCCATCCTCGTCGCAGCACGCACCCTCGACCCCGTCCGGGTGCAGGAGGCCATGCGTGCGCACATCCACCAGGTCCGCCTTCGCGCCCGCGCGGACATGGATCCCGCCTAGGCGGTCGGTATCGCGTTGTCGGCTGACATCTTGCTGACGACGCCCAAAGTTCAAAGTTAAGGAGAACACCACATGACAGCCACACACTACCCGAGCGATCGAACCGCGATCGTGACGGGCGCGGGCTCCGTTCGTGGAATCGGGCGGAGTGTCGCGCGCCGACTCGCGCAACACGGCTGGAACCTTGCGCTGTTCGACCTCGATGGTGGTCTGCTCGAAGAATTGGCGGTTGAGCTGCGCGGACTCGGCGTGAAGATCGCTACGGCCATCGTGGACATCACCGACGAGCGGCAGATCGATTCGGGCGCCACCATCGCGGAAGAGTCCCTGCCGCCAGTACTCGCGGTAGTCAATGTCGCCGGTATCAGTGATCCGACCAGCTTCATGAATACAGACCTCGATCGGTGGAACCGGGTCTTGAGCGTCAACGCGACCGGAACCTTCCTTGTAATGAAGCGATTCGTGCCCGGAATGGTCGAGCGGGGAATCGGCCGCGTAGTGAACCTCTCCTCCACCGCAGCTCAGACGGGCGGCGGGACATACAGCGCCACCGCGTATGCCGCCTCGAAGTCGGCCATCGAGGGGCTCACTCACGGCACGGCTCTCGAGCTGGCCCCGACCGGCGTGACGGTGAACGTCGTCTCGCCCGCGGTCATCGACACCGACATCATGGGGGGCACGATTACTGACGACCGCAAGCCGACCTTCACCGCGGGTCTGCCCGTCGGTCGGCTGGGGACGACTGATGAGGTGGCCGCTCTCATCGAATACCTGATAGGTCCGGATGCCGGATACATCACGGGCGCGACGTACAACATCAATGGAGGTGCACGCATTGGCTGACCCGACAACGGCAATCACGATCGAGTCGGTCCGTATGGACAGGCAATCGGCGGTGGGCATGATGAACTCGACGGTGATGCCCGCCGGCTCGGGACTGTCGGCCGAGACCTGGCCGATCGGCGCCGCAATGCTTCAGTTCCCTTCGGAGACTCCCGCAGGCGTCTCCACGCGCGAAGCCGGTCCGGTCTATTGGGAACGGCAGCTACGTCGGCTTCTTCGTGAAGGCTTCGACACGGTCGAGCTCCCGAGCAATTGGCTGCCGATCGGCGACATGAGCGCATCCGAAAACGCGAGCCTGATCGATGTTTTGGGCGATGTTGGTCTCCAGGTCTGCGCCACCTCGGTGGTACGGAAGAGCATCATCGATCCGACCGATGCCACCGAGAATCTTGCCATCACCCATCGGGCGATCGATGCGGCGGCGGCGATCGGCTCCCCCCTGATCTGTCTCGGTCTCCATGAGGCACTTTTCCCCGCCCAGACAGCCATTCCCTGGTTCTGGACTGTTCAGGGCCCCACCAATCCTGACGACCGCAGCGAGTGGGACAAGGCGGTTCGCCTTTACCAGGAACTCGCTTCTCACGCTAAGGACGTCGGCGTGCTCATCTCCTTGGAGCTCTATGAGGGAACCTACCTCGGCGACTGCGACTCCGCCGTCGCCTTCCTCTCCGACATCGACCGCGACAACGTGGGGCTCAACCCCGATCTCGGAAACCTCATCCGGGCGCAGGCTCCGATCGAGCCGTGGGAGGCGATGGCAGTAAAGGTGCTGCCGCTCTCGAATTACTGGCACGTCAAGAACTACTCCCGTGCCGAGAACCCGAATTCCGGAGTATATCTGACCACGCCCACGTCCCTCCAGGCGGGACTCATCGACTACCGAATGGCGATCCGGTACGCAATCGCGTCCGGGTTCCGCGGGGCCTTTCTTGCCGAGAACTACGGTGGCGACGGCCTCGCCGTGTCCGCGGACAACGCTCGATACCTTCGTCGAGTTCTCGACGACATCCTCACGACCACCAACGCTTAGCGAAGGCAGCACAATGGCATCTCCACTCGACTTCTCACTCGACGGGCGCGTCGCGTTCGTGATCGGCGGCGCGACCGGCATCGGCTACGCAGTTAGCGCGGGGCTGATCAAATACGGCGCGACCGTGATCATCGGCGGCCGAACGGCAGATGTCGGGGCGCAGTCGGCGGCGGAACTCGGTGCGACCTATGTGCCGATCGATGTGACCGAATCCGCATCTGTCGATGAGGCAGTTGCGACAATCGTCGGGACTCACGGCCGCCTGGACATTGCCGTCAACGGAGCCGGCACGGGTCTCAACAAACCGACAGTCGAGACAACGGATGACGAATGGTCGCGGGTGTTCGAGACCAACATCAGTGGGACCTTTCGCTGTTGCCGAGCAGAGGGGCGGGTCATGCTCGAGCAGGGTTCGGGGTCCATCATCAACATCGCGTCGATGTCAGCGCACATTGTGAATCATCCCCAACGGCAGGCAGCGTACAACTCGTCCAAGGCTGCGATCGTCCATTACACCCGGTCGCTTGCTGGCGAGTGGGGCGCCGACAACATCCGGGTGAATTCCATCTCGCCTGGCTACACCGAGACGGCGCTCACCGCCGTCAGCCGTGCAATGCCGGATCGTCTCAACTCCTGGCTGGAGAAGACCCCGCTGCACCGTATCGGCACACCAGATGAGATGGCGGGTGCCGTGGTCTACCTCGCTTCAGATGCGAGTAGCTTCGTCACCGGAGCAGACATCGTCATGGATGGCGGCTACTCGATCTGGTGATCTCCCGCTAGACAGCGGTTCGCGAACTCATTCGTCGGTCGAGGGAACAGTTCGTCTCTCCGGAGGTCCTGCTTGAGGGCATCCACCGGTCTGCCGTCGTGCGGGCACAGGACGGCAACGGCCACCTGCCTCCGTTCGCGGCTGACGCGATTCCTCCGGGCAGGATCGATCTTCGTGTGCTGGATCAGAGTGAGTTTTGGGTGGACATCGCCTCGCTCGCGATACATTTTTGACAACCTTCGCGATACATTTTTGTTCAGCTCGCGGGAACTCTCGGTGCGTAAACCATATGAACACCCGAGCTAGGTTCACCGTCAGTTCTTCCCTCGCCTGCGCGGGCTTTCGCTCTGTGGTCGGGGTGGACGTGGGGTCCTTGCCCAGCCTTTTCTAGTGGCGTCATACGCCTGTGAGGCAGTTCCGACTTGCCGCGCTGTCGGCGCTCATTGCACCCTGGGCAGAGCCGCTGAATCCCAGAACGAGGAATGGCTACGCCGCGGTGTCTCGGAAGCCGACCTCCGGAGCCGAGAGCCTAGTACCGGGCCTACTACTCCGGCTGGGCGCCAATCGCTCTCTCGCTATCCGTACGTCCCTTCCCTATAGCGGAGGCCGCCCAGGCAGCCATCGCGAGCGACCCAGCGACTGCAAACAGCACGCCGGCGACTCCTGTCACCCCGGCGATCGCTCCGACGGCGCCAGGGATGGCCGATTGTGCGACACGGTTGCCCGCGAGTCGCAACGACATCGTCATGCCCCGCCCGCCGGGAGGCGCCAAATCGACTATCCAGGACATGGTGATCGGCTGGCAGATCCCGACGAAGAATCCGAAAACCCCCGCGAGCACTACAAGGGCCGGAGGCGCGAGCGGGAGCGCGATCAACGCAACCGCGAACGCCGAAATTATGAGGGTGCACACCATCAGCAGGCGCCGTCCCACCAGACGAACCGCCGCACCCAGCACCGCTCGCGACGCCATCGTCGATAGCGACCGGACGACGAGCATGAGACTCACTACCGCAGGCGAGAGACCCGTCTGCTCGCCCAGTGCCGGCCAATAGATGAGAGTGACATCGACCGACGCCAAAGCAATCCCGCTCGCCGCGAGCGCCCTGATGGCCCCGGGTTCCCGCAGGATCGCCATGGCCGAGTGAAGCATTCCGAGCTGGGGCGAGCTGTCATGCATGGTTCGGGGCAGCGTCGCCGACACACCGGTGAGGGCCACCGAAAGAGCGACGCAAATCCACAGGATGGAGTCGACCGGAGGGCCCCCACTACCTTCGCCGGGCAGGGCGAGCAGAAGTGGTCCAGCGGCCTGGCCGAGCGACGCTCCCAAGGTATAGAGGCCAAACGCTGAATCGCGCCGACTGACCTGTGCTCGATTCGCCACCACGGTCTGTTCGCTGATCATCGAGAACAGGTGCCCGCAGCCAAGCAACAATGTCGCCAGGAACAACAACTGGATCGAATGTCTACCCAACACCGCCGTGAGGCTAGCGCCGGTGAAGAGGACGCCGCCGAGCAAGCCAGTGTGGCGCTCACCGAATCTCTGCACCAATCGTCCCGACGGCAGGGCGAGAAAGAGGGCGGGCAGCGCAAACGTCGCCGAGATGAGTCCGAGCAGAGCAGCAGGTGATTGCACATCAAGCAAGGCGTATGACAGGGCGGGTCGAAAGGCATAGGTGACGAGTTGCACGAGGACCGCGTGAACTATTACTACAGCTACCCAGCGCTGCATGCGTCGGCCGCTCACATCTGCGCGGCGGCAGCCTCGCCCCACCGTCGAGACTCGCCCGCAGAGGAACGTCGTTGCTCGACCTTCCAGGGATTGTCATCTCGAAGGACGGGTGGAAGCAGCGAGGCTGGCGCATTCTGGTAGGCGACAGGGCGCAGGAACCGCTGTATCGCTGCCGTCCCGACGGATGTCGTTGTGCTCGTAGTCGTCGCGGGCCACGGCCCACCGTGCTGCTGCGCCGGTGTCACCGCCACGCCAGTCGGCCAGCCGTCGAAGAGGACGCGACCCGCAACGTCGCTCATTGTTTCGACGATCGTCGTGATCCAGGGCGAGGTCTCCCCAACGCCAAGGTGCAGGCCAGCCGTGAGACTCCCCTCGAACAAGTCTGTGAAGCCCGCAACCAGGGCATCGGTGTCGTCGTATTCGACAACGATCGAGAGCGGCCCGAAGCTCTCGTCGAGTAGCCGCTCGCGCTCTCGCGCAAGAGTCGACAGGGAGACGCTCACGATCGTCGGCAGGGCCCAACCGTGTCCTTCGCTATCGAAACGGACCCCACCTGCAGCATGAACCGCAACACCCGGCGTCGAGACAACAGTGGCGCGGCGCGCTGCGTACCCGTCGGCGATCTTCGGATACAGAAGGCGGTGCTCCCTAATCGCGCTGACGATCGCTCCGACGCGGGGACCGACATCCGTTCCGGCAGGAACGAAGAGGAACCCTGGTTTCGTGCAGAGCTGCCCCGCTGATCCGGTGACGCTTCCGGCGAAGCCCGTCAGAATCATGTCCGCGCGTTCCGCAAGAGCGGCAGCCGTGACGACAACGGGGTTGAGGCTTCCGAGTTCACCGTAGAACGGGATGGGCGCGGGACGTGACGCCGCCACATCAGCGAGAAAACGACCGGCGCCCAGTGAACCGGTGAAAGACGCTGCAGCGACCAGTGGGTGCATGAGCATCGCGACTCCCTCGTCCTGGCCCTCTATCAGTTGCAACGTGCCCGCGGGTGCGCCCGCATCGGCGAGCGCGCGTCCGACAATCTCAGCCGTTCGTAGCGAGAGCTCCGGATGTCCCGGGTGCGCTTTGACGATCACGGCACATCCCGCTGCAAGCGCCGATGCTGTGTCGCCACCCGCGACTGAGAACGCGAACGGGAAGTTGCTTGCAGCGAAATTCAGCACCGGGCCAATCGGCACCAGCGCGCGACGAAGGTCGGGACGCACACCGAGCGCGAAGTCGCCATCGGCCTCGTCGATCCGAGCGTCGTGGAACTTTCCGGCCACGACGGTGTCCGCGAAGAGACGCAGTTGAACACTGGTGCGGGTCAATTCACCTCTGAGGCGCACAGTGTCGAGACCGGTCTCCCGTTCTCCGATCGCCACCAGCTCCTCGGCGTTATCGTCGAGAGCGGCGGCCGCCGCGAGCAGCAAGCCGGCTCGTGTGGGCGGAGGGAATTCCGCGAGAACGTGTGACGCGTCGCGAGCGGCGCGAGCGACCTCATCGACGCCGTTCATTCGGCGCTCCCGGTCGAGGTGTGAGCTAACCGGCGGTCGGGAGTCAACTGGAGCGGATCCGTGCGCAACTCGATGAGACTCGGGCCGGAATATGCCAATGCTGCAGCGAAGGCGGCCTCGAACTGGTCCGTCCGCTGCACCAGGTGAGCCTGGGCACCGAAGGACCTGCCGTATTCGGTGAAGTCCGGGTTGGTGAGCGCCGTCGCGATTACACGGCCTGGATACTGGTTCTCCTGGTGCATGCGAATCGTCCCGTACATTCCGTTGTTGACCACGATGAGAATGACGGGCAGTTGCTCGCGCACCGCCGTCGCCAATTCGCTTCCGCTCATCAGGATGCAGCCATCCCCGGCGAATGCGATTACGGGCCTACCGCTTCGCACTGCGGCCGCGCCGATCGCGGCTGGATAGCCATATCCCATCGCGCCGTTCCTCGGCGCGAGCTGCGTGCCGAATTGCCGGAACTCGAAGAACCGTTGTACCCACACCGTATAGTTGCCCGCCCCGGTAGTGACTATGGTGTCGTCAGCCGTCACAGAGCGCACATGCTTGATGATGCGTGCGAGATCAACGTCACCAGGCGTGTCTGTCGGCTGCGTGTACGCCACGAACTCGGATCGCAGCGCTCGGGTCCACTCGGTCCTAAAGCTGGATGGTCGCAGCGTGCGACGCCGCAGTTCGGTGGCGAGAGCGGCCACAGATGTCGTGATGACCTCGTTCGGAATGGTGTTGGTCACCGCATCTGCGGCATCCTCGGACACCACCACGAGCGCACGCTCGCTGGTGGGGGCGTCGAGCAGGATGAAGCCGTCCGTGGTCGGGTCATCGAGCCTCGGACCGAAGGCGACAACGACGTCTGCCTCTCGAGCCCTGGCTCGCAGCGCGGGTGAGCACCCGAGCCCGAGATAGCCCACATAGTTGTCGCTGCGGTTGTCGACGGAGTCCTGCCACCTGAATGCCGCAGCAATGGGAATACCGTTCGCTTCGGCAAAGGCAGTGATGTCTTCGCCCACTCCGGCAGCCCAACTCGGTCCACCGACGACCAAGAGCGGTCGCTTGGCGTTCTCGAGCCTGGCTACGAGCGACTCGAGGTCTGAGCGTGATGGCTCCGGATGCGAGATCGCGGGCACCGACACAGGGTCCCTATCGGTCGCGGACGTCAGCACATCCTCAGGGACCACAATCACAACGGGGCCCGGCCTGCCTGCCATCGCGAGATACAGGGCACGCGCGACATGCTCGCCGATCCTGTCCGCGTCAGTGACCTGCACGACGTGCTTCGCTGTGCTTCCGAAGACCGCCGAGTAGTCCATCTCTTGGAAGGCCTCCCGTCCGAGCATCGTCGTCGCGACCTGCCCGACGACGAGAACGAGGGGTGTGCCGTCCTGGAAAGCGGTGTGAAGTGCGATGCTCGCATGCATGGCGCCGGGTCCACGGGTTACGAAACAGACCGCTGGCGACGAGGTGAGCTTCCCAACCGCTTCGGCCATGTTCGCCGCCGCTGCTTCATGCCGCGCGGTGACAAGACGGAAGACGGGCTCGCTGCGCCCTTCGTTGACCTCGTAGATCGCATCGAGGACCGCTAAAAAACTCTCGCCCGGTACGCAACTGGCGAAGTCGACGCCGTTGTGCACCAGCGAATCGATCAGGAGGCGGCCACCGGTGCGGGTCATCTCTGGTTCCCGGTCCGCGCCGACAGTTCCGCAAGAACAGCATCCGCGAACTGGCGTGTAGTGGCGCTGCCACCAAGGTCGCCGGTCTGCACACCCTTTGCCAGCGCTGCATCGACTGCCTCATCGACGAAGCGGGCGGCGCGGGTGAGCGATTCGTCGGAGTGCTTTTCTCCGAGCCATTGCACCAGCATTCCGGCGGACAGGATCATTCCAACCGGATTCGCGATTCCGCGTCCCGCAATATCGGGCGC
>OUNO010017936.1_pt1 | contig 10494 bp, 12 predicted proteins | sample 1779811 | NCBI WGS metagenome assembly OUNO01 (sample SAMEA3914804, study PRJEB12502) | metagenome | biome: forest; material: soil | place: Canada | collected 2010-06-25 | depth 0.3 m
GACCGACGACTACGCCTCACTGTTTCGTTCGGACACCAATCGCTCCCCGTACACCGCCGCCTCGCTGACCACGGCACAGAGCGAAGGGCTTACCGCCCTCGCCGACTCGTCGCCTGCGACCCTGTCGATCCTCAGCGACAAGCAGGACATGAAGACCCTGGGCGATTTCGGGATTCAGGGCACCCTCATCGAAACCAAGTACGCTGCCGCCACCAAGGAAAGCAACGCCGTGTTCTACGGCACCGAGCAGGCCAAGAACAAGGCCCGCTCCGGATTCGCCGTCGAGGGCCAGGGAACCAGTGGGTTCATGAAGTACTTCCTCCAGGGGCTTCTCACGATCGATCCCGCGCTAAACGATGACGCGACAGGGGCCAAGAATGCGATAGCACTCACCGCAGCGGGGGTGGCCCATACCGCCGCGTACGCGCTAATCAGCACCCAGGGAAACACCCGCACGGAACAAGTGGAAGCGGGCATCCTGTACTCCCAGTTCTGTCTTCACGCGCGCACGCTTGGGCTGGTCATGCAACCGCTCAGCCAGGTGCTGCAGGAATACCCGACGATGGCCGCCCCTTATGCGGCGATCCATGCCAAGTACGCGCCCGATGGCCAAACGATCCAGATGCTCGTCAGGATCGGCACCCCCACCACCGAGTACCCGGTAACGATGAGACGCGACGCGAACTCGCTCGTGCACACGCCATGATCAAGTGGGCTCGCCGACTACTCATCGTCATGCTCTACTTTGGTGCGCTCTCCGCAATTGGTGGCGGGGTGCTCGGTGTCGTGGCCAACGGCGCGGGTGTTCCCCTTGAGTACCTGCGGGGCACTCCATTCACGTCCTATCTCATCCCTGGGTTGATCCTCGGCGTCGTGATTGGCGGCACCCAAGGGCTCGCCGCGGTCACCACACAACGCCAGCACCCCTACAGCTCCATCGCCGCCACCGTCGCGGGCGTCGGAATGATCATCTGGATTTTCGTTGAACTTGCAATCACCGGATATTCCTGGCTACAAACCGTGTACCTCGCGCTCGGGGTAGGCGAAGTGCTCCTAGTCCTAGTGCTACTGGGTGTGCTGAGCCCGTCCCGATCCCGTGGATAGCGTGCTGTCCCCATGAGGGCTGCCGGGTATGTGAAGGCCCTTCTCCCGAGTTGGGGTGACTACCGTTCGGTTCGCCGGACTTGGCGCGGCGACGCGATCGCTGGCATCACCGTTGGGATTGTTGCTTTACCGCTGGCGTTAGCATTCGGGGTCAGTTCGGGTGCTGGAGCAGAAAGCGGGCTGGTCACCGCGATCGTCGCAGGTGTGATTGCAGCTGTATTCGGCGGCTCCAACATCCAGGTCTCCGGCCCTACTGGGGCGATGGTCGTGGTTCTCGGACCGATTGTCGCAGCCCACGGACCAGGGATGGTCGCAGTCGTCAGCCTGATGGCCGGCGCTATCGTGCTGATCGCGGGCGCTCTGAAACTTGGCCGAGTCGTGTCCTTTATTCCGTGGCCGGTGATAGAAGGATTCACGCTCGGTATCGCCGTCATCATTTTCCTTCAACAGGTACCAGCGGCGGTGGGAAGCAAACCCGGGCCGAGTAGCAACGCCCTCGTCTCTGCCATCCAGTCGTTCCACCAGGTGAACTGGTCAGCGGTCGTTTTCCCGCTGGCAGTGGTTGCCGTTGTCGCTGTCATCATGGGGCTCGCCCCGAAAATTCATCGCGCTGTGCCGGGATCGATCATCGCGATCATCGTTGTGGCGATCATCGCGTCGGTGGCGAACTTGCCGCTTGCCCGGATCGGCACCCTTCCCAACCACCTTCCGGCGCCGGGCCTTCCAATCGCCTCAGCTGCGACGATGACATCGCTTGTTGGTGCTGCGTTCACCGTCGCCGCCCTCGCCGCGATCGAGTCCCTGCTGTCCGCACGGGTTGCCGCGTCGATCTCCGACACTGGGCCGTACGACGCAGATCGGGAACTGGTTGGACAAGGGCTCGCCTCGATCGCGTCTGGTTTCTTCGGTGGAATGCCAGCCACCGGCGCGATCGCCCGCACCGCAGTGAACATCCGCTCCGGAGGAAAACCCCGAGTCTCCGCCATCATCCATGCCGTCGTTCTCCTGGCCGTTGTGTACCTGGCAACAGGCGTGGTGTCGCAAATCCCCCTGGCTGCCCTGTCCGGGGTGTTGATGGTCACCGCTACCCGGATGATCTCCCTCTCTACCGTTCGCGCGGTCCTGCGTTCCACCCGCTCTGACGCGGTCGTGTTCATCGTCACAGCGATCATCACCGTCTCAGTCGACCTGATCGTCGCTGTTGGGATCGGCATTGCCGTCGCTGCGTTCTTCGCACTTCGAACGCTCGCAAAATCTGGCGGTGTTCACCGGGAAGAGATCCCCGGCCAGGCGCAACCGGAAGATGAACAGATCGCCCTATTCCGGCTGGACGGCGCATTGTTCTTCGGTGCAGCAGACCGGATGTCGGACCGGGTGACCAGAATACGAAACGCCTCCGTGGTGATCATCCGACTGTCACAACTGCAGGTCCTCGACGCGACTGGCGCGCGTGTCATCACCGAAATGGTGCACGCACTAGAACGCCGCGGCATCACCGTGCTGCTCAAAGGAATTCAACCGCAACATTTGAGCCTCGCGACCCGGGTGGGTGTCCTTGATGCCCTCCGCCATGAAAATCACCTGTTCGATTCGCTGGATGCTGCTGTGGATCATGCTCGAAGCCATGTCGCCCGCATCGCGAACCCTGCAATCATCACCGCCATGACCGACCACCCCACGTCTAAAGGCACCACATGAAACTCAGCATCATCGTCGATCGGATGATGCCCGGATAGCCCGAGTGGATCGTGACGATCCTCACACGTTCGGAAGTGGCGCTATCGCGTAGTTGGTAGATCTGCTCATCACCGATATCCATGCGTACTCCCGTTCTCAGGTCTTGATCCGCACTTACAAGAGTTGAGATCACAATCAAGCTGGCTAACGCGGAACACATGCGTGCCCTGAAAGGCCCTCTTCTTTTGCGGGATTGGGATACCGGGTGTGCCGGGGTTTCTCTGCTTGTAACTGCTGCATTGCAGCTACACGCGACGTTGACCACGATCGGTTCAGGAGCCGTCGGCAATGTCATCGAGTCAGGCTCTTTTATCTCACCGGCATCGTAAGCCGGCGAAGTCTTCTAGCGGCCGCATCGCGATGCGTTTCGCTCGCGATACATTTTTGACGATGCTCGCGATACATTTTTGTATGGCCCAGCGGGGCGCGCCCTCGGCGCGTAAGGCACATGGACACCTGTACCGGAACGGCTCGCCCTCGTATCGATTGCGGCTCGCGATTAGGTGATCTACCGCGCGGCTGCAGCCCCATAGCAGTACCGAAGTTCGCGAAGCACCCGATGCAGTCGAACGTGCGTCGCTCCCCGAATGGTCATGGCTCGCGAGGTTCGCGTTCGATTCGCTGCACGACACTCGAGGAATGCCAGAAGTACTCAATGACGTCGGAGAATCCTTCAGCGTGGATTGTCCAGAACCCTCTTTCGCCGACTTTGCAGGCGAGGATGCTGCGCAATGGTCGGGCCATGTAGCTCAACCCAGGGTTAGCCTCCGGACCCGGATTCCGGACGACCGTCATTGCGTCCAAGTCGAAAAGGTGGACGCTGTCTCGGGTCACGACATGCCAAACGCCGCCTTCTGTGCCGGTGAGTTCGGTGAGCTCGACCGCCGCCGCCGCCGCGTCGTCTGGTTCGCTCATCCAACTACCTCATTCGCTGGTTCCTGAGTCGGTGGGTGGTTCGGGAGGTAATTCCCATCCCAGTGAGTTGGCGCTAGACGCCAGCTTGGTGGGCCTCATCCCAAGAACCCCCAGGAACCATTTCGGTGCCGCATCAGCTGCCTGCCTGGTCCGCCTCGATGCGGTAGACCAAACGACGGATGCCGTCGGCGGCGGAGTTTCGATCGTCCGCGACCCAGGACAGCGACGGCAGTTCGTCGACGATCCCGATCCACGCCTGGTCCTCCTCAGACCAGAAGACCGGGTAGCTGAAGTCCTCAGGATCCCGCGAAATTGCCTCGTCGGTCACGGCTCAGCTGGATCATCGGGGAGACGCTCGATCCGGACGATGACAGTGCAGGCCTGCCAGTAGAAGTCCACCATGAAGTCGTGTGACTTCATCGTCCAGCCGCCCGTTCTGGCCACTTCACAACGTTCGATCGTGCGCAACGGCCGGCAAGTGTCGTTGACCGATACCGACGCATTCGGCCCGGGTATCCGCTCCACGGTGCCGGCGTCTAGATCGAAAATATGGACGCTACCGGACCGGGTGACAACCCGCCACCGACCACCTTCGTCTCCGGTGAGTCGGTCACGAGTCTCCGCACCGCTTTGCTCAACCGGTTCGGCTGGTGGGTCCGCTTTCGCCATCGGGTGTCTCCTTCCGGCCGCGATCGACTCCAGCCCTTGGATCGGACGGTAGTCGTGATCGGCGCCAGAGAGTTCCCGTGCCAGAACGCAACATCGAAACGATCGCCTTCACACGGATCGAGTTACGGTGCACCCCAAGACCAGATCGGCAATGTGGCCAGCTTCGATTCGCGCGCCGGATCGAGGTGCCCTCGCCGGCGCAGGTGCCGTTGCTTGCTCGCCCACGCCGCAAGATGCCGCTCCAACGGATCAGCGCTGCGAACCGATGGCGCTCGACGATGCCGAACAAGGAACCGCTCGTAGTCCCGGAACGTGCCCGACCAGCGATCCGTGATCGGATCCCACAAGAAACCTGGGATCGCTACTAGCCGGCGGCGTTGGTAGTCGCAATGCGTTTCCCGGGTTCTCGGGCGCCTCTGGTACCGCAGCCACTCCACCAGCACGCGTTCCTCGGCGGATACTTGGGCCCGCGGGAGCCTGTTGTTCTCCCGCGGAAGTCGACCCGCAGCCGCGATGAAGTCGTCGACTGCCCTGGCTGACGTGATCCATTTGAGCACCCGCCTCGGAATATCGTCGGCGTTGGTGCCCCCTGCTGCAAGAGATTGTTCGGTGCGGAAGTACAGGATCGAGCGGGTCTCGTCTTCGGTGAGTGATCTTGGATCGCTTGCGACCAGGTGCATGTAGTCGACGTAGAGGGCATGGACGTATTCGGGGATGGACAAGGGCGCCTTTCCGACCCGCGCCTCTGCGCGGTGTCGAAAGGGTTATGCGCGGCATCCCGGAATTCCGCCGCGGCACGACGCCAAGCGGCTAGGTGCGTTCTGGCACGGGAACACCGCACCCAGGCGCACCAGTAGCGTCATCGACACAGTCCCGCCCGCCACCAAACGAACCATCCCGCGGCCAGCGATCTACCGAAAGGAGCGGCGATGAGAGACCCGGAATCAGACCTCACCGTCCTCGCCCGCGTTCCAGGCGAAGCCTGGGCACCCGTCCGCAGGACGCAACTGGCCGCCCTCATCGAGGCGGCCGACGTGATCGAGTTCCAGGCAGCCGGCGACGATACCGTGACGATTCGCCGAGTTGTCGTCCTGACCTGCGATCTGCTCGGCTCCTACCAGCTGAAGTTCGGATTCGACCATCCGGGTGGCCGGGAAATCACCACCACCACGTCATCACGCGACGCATCGATCGCCGTCGCTGACCTGCTCGCGTATCTCACCCCGCTCGGAGACCTCGGGCGCATCTTCGGCGACGAATCCCTCACCATGGTGTTCGAGCCCGAAGGCACCACGAAACCTGCCGACGAGAGAATCGGGATCCTCACCCTCAGCGGCACTACTTACGAGGTGGACATCGACCGGATGGAGCTGCGCCGGTATGCCGGACGACTCGCACAGTCCCATGCGACCGTGCCAGCCAACGATCTTCGCCGCGACAGTGAAGCCATCAAGATCCTCCGCATCGCCCAGCTGACACTCGGACTACCGGCGATCTTCGACCTGGAACCGTTGGGCGATCCTCGATACACAGTCGCCACCACCCGCACGACAAGCCGGGTGCTCCTCATCCTTCGGCTACTGCCGAAGGAACAACTCTCGGCCTAGACATCCCGGGGGCCGATCGTGCACACGGGCAATCGAAACGCTGGTCCTCCACGGCGAGCTTGTCTCGAGGCACTCAGGGGGCCGATCTCGTGGACGTGAACTCCGAGACCGCGTACTTCTATCACCCGATTTACGCGTTGCCGTATTGGGACGTGATCGGCACATTCGTTGACGATGCTGTGCGTGACGCAGCCGTGGCGTCGGGGCGGGATGTCCGGTCGTTGTACCCGGCTGCGGTGCCGTTCGTTCTTTGGTGTTGGCGGACGCGCGGCACTCCACTCGAGCGACGTCGAATCTTTCGCCGTGCTCCGCTGGAGGAGTTCATTCACCTAGGCATGACCGCCTACACGCGTGGCAGCAAGGCGACACATCGCTCGGCGCTGTGGCTCATGCTCGAGACACTAAACCCTGACGAATCGATGCGCCGGCGACGACCGATCCCTCGATCGGTACCGACTAGGCCGTATGCGGCCAACGATATCGCCGCCTTACATAGCTGGGCGGTGACACAGGGAACCGCTCGTCGCCGACGCGACGCGGTCGCGCTACTCGCGCTCGGACTCGGTGCAGGGCTTGCCACCAGGGAGATCCTTGGGATGAAGGTCTCCGACCTAGAACTACGAGATGACAAGATTTTCGTCATTGTCTGGGAAGGCCGGTCGAGGGTGGTTCCCTTGCTCCCGACGTGGCAAAGTCCACTCGCTCGAATTCACCAAGACCTCAATGCTGACGACTGGCTATTCCGTCCTGGGCGTCAAAGCGCCACCTCCGGCCAGATCACCGACTTTCTCCAACGCGCACGCACCCAGCTAGATGTACGACCCAGCCGAATGCGCACCACCTGGCTACTCGAACACCTCAACGCCGGCACTCCAGCCCACGAATTGCTCCGAATTTCGGGACTCAGGAACCTGGCCGCCCTCGACAAGATCACCGCAGTTGCCCCCAGAACGGGGCACAAGATCATGCCAACGCCCCCGCAACGTTGATCTGATCAGGCCTTTTCCTGAATCGGCGGCCAGAAATGTTTTTCGAAATACTTTGCTGGAACCCGAATTTTCGGACGATCCCCGCGCACATCCTCGGCATGAACAGAAAAGAACGACTCAACAACCTCTTCCTGACCGACTCTGCCCGCTTCGCTCACCTGCGAAACCTCGACCCTGAACTGCCGGAACACGTCTGGCAGGTCATCATCCGCTACACACCCCAGCTGTCCCACGTGCAGTGGGAAGCAGTACGCGAATTCACCCTCGCGAACGCGGTGCTCATGAAGCCGCGGACTTTTGAGAATGTCCGCCGACTGATGTCAATGTCCGCCCGTTTCAACGCCTGGGTGTGGACAACCACCGGCTGCGCTCTCACAACCGAACGCGTTTACACGCAAAACAACGTGTACCGGTTCCTGCAGAACCGCCTCGCCAAGCACTCCGAATTGTATCGGTGGGGCATCGTCCGCCAGCTCGGCACAATCGCTGAGACGCTTGCTGCAACGGAGATCAAACGGCTCCCCTCGCCGCTTCTTCCGGGCAAGCGGCTCCCCTTCTCCATGCCAGAAACAGCGACGCTCCACAGCTGGGCCAGCACCTTGAGCACGAAGCTGAAGCGACAAAACGCCTGGGCCCTCCTTGGGCTCGCCGGCGGCGCCGGCCTACGCTCCGACGAAATCGTCGAAACACGCCTGAGTGACATCGAGCAGGTCAACGAACAGCTATTCGTGAACGTGCCCGGACCGCGAGCAAGACGTGTCCCCGTTCGCCACCCATGGAACCGCACCCTGCTCAGATCATTGGCTGGGCGCTCTGATCCCGACGAATACGTCTTCCGCGGCTATCGGCACGAAGAGTACCGGCCCCGCGCAATCCAAACCTTCCTTACCGAACATCCCGGACGCGTCAGAGCGACAACCTCCCGACTGCGAAGCACGTGGGTCTGCGCCCAGCTCGAAGCTGACGTTCCCACCGACATCATCATGACGATCGCAGGATTCCGCTCCGCCGGCAGCCTCGATCTTCACCTCGCCCACCTCCCAAAGCGAAACATCGACAACTACGTCGGCCGCATCACCGCGGAGGCCAGCGCGTGATCACCTCATTTGACGAGCACGACGCCGACGCGCGGTACGGCGGATTCGCCGAGGCTGAAGTCGACAGTCGCGGTCGTCTGGAAACCACAATCGATCACGCAGACGTCGTTCGCGCCTCGAATCGAATCCTCAAGTCGGGCGTCCTAACGCTGCTCGATGATTGGGACCAAATCGACAATCCGGTACCCGGGAGAGGAGGACATCCAGCGATCATCAGCCGCCACGCGATCCTGGTCGGCCTCCTCCTCCTCGCGGCCGAGAAGGACGCCTTATGGCTTCGTAGCCTGAATCGTCTCTTCTACCGACGACTCACCCCAGAATCGCGTCAGTACCTTGGCCTGCCCACTCCGGTCGCCTCATTCGGTGTAGCCGCCCGCGAAGAGACACGTTGGGAGAAGAACGTTGGCAATTCCTTCCACCGTATCCTCCGGCTAATGGACCCGTACCCGATGAAACGATACGTGAACCTCGCCTACGCCCAAATCCGGGACGTTCTGGCAGCCCACGACGAGAACCGCGAGCAGATCGCTCGGGCTCGGCTAAATCAGTTCACCAACGCCCTGTTGCTTATGACGTTCAAGGAACAGCCACGTCATATTCGGCGCATAAGCAACAAGTTGGACATCTCATTCGACCAAACTGCAATTCATTCACCCACCCTCGCGAAGCAGTACTCGCCGAAGCGTTTGGAGGAGAAGATCGCCGCGGAGATCGCCGCCATCGAGAGCGGAGACATAGACGAGATCAAACGCCTCTCAAAGACCAGCACAGTCGACCCGTTCGCCGGATACCACGCCAAGAGCGACACGAATCGCTCCGACCTGACACCAGGCAGCCGAGACTCAACATCACCCATCCGTGGTTCTGGCAGGGACGTCGACTACAAGTGGGGATGGGAGGTCAACATCGCGGTCAGAGTTGACTCCGAGGCACCCCGCAGTAACCGATTCCCTCAGATCGCGGTCGCTGCAACGCTCAGCATGCCCAATATCGGCGTCTCAGAGGAGGCCGTCGAACTCATGCGCTTCGCCCTAGGGACCGGTCTATTTCCAGGCCTTGCCGATGCTGACAAACAGTACTGGGCAAACGCTCTGCCGAAGCGACTCCACCTCCCCGCTCGTGCATTGGGCTGGACGCCATCGACGGACTACAGAATCGACCGCCTCGGGCCACAAGGGAAGAAGGGCGAGCTCGGCTCGAAGGACGGCGTCGAGTTCATTGAGGGAATGCGGCTCTGCCCCGGCACCCCGGAAGCGCTCAAAATGGCTTCAGTCGACCACGAGAAAAAACAGAACGGCGTCGATGACGCCGTATACAGGGAACGCATCGAGGAGCGACGCGCATTCCAAGTGCGGGCCAAGGAGAGCCCCGATGCGAACGGACGGCAACCCGTTAGCTGTCCGGCTCGCAGCAACAGTCCCACCGTCACCTGCCCAATCTTCGAGTTCCTCATGGAACGCGAAGGCAAGACACTGCCCGCGGTAGCTGACAAGGTACGCCCCCGAGTCGACGAGGACGATGCCCCCGATCTCGCCTTCCTCCCCAAAATCTGCCGCCAACACTCGGTGACGCTTCAGCAGGAAGACGACATCCGAACAAGCCAGGGATTCCAATACAAGAGCGACGAATGGCACGAATTCCACAAGCACGCACGAAACAGCATCGAGGGACTCAACGGCAACAGCAAAGACGACGGCCAAGAAAGCATCGATTCCACATCGCGTCGTCGAGTCCGCGGATTCGCCGGCGCCGCGGTCTTCATGGCCATCCTTCTGACCACGTTCAACCTCCGCACAATTGCAACCTTTCTGAAAGACGAAGAGGCTGCAGCACAAGAAGACCTACCCAAGGACCCCGCCGATAGGAGACCTCCTCGTCGTCGACGCGACCGTGTGAGCATAAACACATACACCGGAACAACTCCCAACGATCCCGTCATCCTGCTCTACCACGAAGGCAAACTGGCGTCCCCGCTAAGAACCTAGGCAACCGCCTGCCCGCGACACCCACACAACCGACCGCACACAGTTCGAATCAACGCGCCCAAAAACGAGCGCGTTTCGACATTTAACGCCTTGCGACCCGGGAACGGGCCCACCGGGCAAGAACTCCGCCGTCACGATGCTCCAGAAACGACGAAATCCCTCCCGAAAACCTTCGGAAGGGATTTACATGTCGAGTTATTGGGACGGTTTTTAGGACGTCCCTTTTGTCGGGCTGACAGGATTTGAACCTGCGACCCCTTGACCCCCAGTCAAGTGCGCTACCAAGCTGCGCCACAGCCCGTGGCTTTGTGCCCCCGAACTGCGGGGCACGAAGAGAAAGCTTACCGTTTCGCGACGGAGCTCGCGCGCACCGGCAGGCTCGGAAGGGGTC
>OUNO010004857.1_pt2 | contig 10486 bp, 13 predicted proteins | sample 1779811 | NCBI WGS metagenome assembly OUNO01 (sample SAMEA3914804, study PRJEB12502) | metagenome | biome: forest; material: soil | place: Canada | collected 2010-06-25 | depth 0.3 m
CTGCCGTCGCTGAACGTGGTCCTTTGGATGACCTGCATCGTGCAGAGCTGGATGTCCTGTTGGGCCAGATTGCCTTCGCTCGTAATCGCGACAACGAGGTCTCACCTCGCATGTTGAAGGCAGCCTCACGACTCGAGCGGGTCGACATCGGGCTGGCGTGTGAGGCGTACCTCGATGCACTGGTTGCGGCCCTGTTCTCGGGCCATCTGGCAGTGGACGCCAGCGCTCAGGTCGTCGCCGAGGCGGCACGTGCTGTTCAGCGTCCCGGCCGGGCGACGCGGGCATCCGACGTTTTGCTTGACGGCCTCGCGCTGTTCATCAGGGATGGGTACAAAGCCGGTACAACGGTGCTGAAGGAGGCGGTGACTCTCTTTCAGGGCGACGAGGTGAGCACCGAAGAGCGGCTGCGGTGGTCGACGTTGGCGGGCGGAACTGCTGGCGCGCTTTGGGACTATGAAGCTTGGGACGCCTTGACCGCTCGTCAGGAACGCCTCGCTCGTGATGTCGGAGCCTTGTCCCTCTTGCCGGACACGCTCGGCACCCGAGTCGGGGTATCACTCTTCGCCGGAGACCTCGCGAGAGCGGGATTACTTGTAGATCAGGTAGAGATAGTGACTGACGCATCCGATATGAGACGGTTTCCTTACGCTGCGTTGGCGGTCGCGGGCTTCCGTGGCGACGAGCAGCAGGCCCGAGAGCTCGTTGAGACAACGAACAAGGAGTCGCTCCCTCGAGGCGAAGGCTTGGCGATGACCGTGTCGTGGTGGGCAACGGCAGTTCTCTGCAACGGCAGAGGGCGGTACGAAGAGGCCTTCCACGCCGCGACGGAGGCAATCAAGGACCGAAACGATCTTTGGTATTGGGGATGGGGAGCCGTCGAGTTGATCGAAGCGGCGAGTCGCACGAACAGAGCGACACAGGCACGGCCGGCGTTTGACCGACTAGTGGAAAGTACCGACGCGAGTGGAACGGAATGGGCACTTGCCGTCCAAGCAAGGTGTCGCGCCCTTCTAACTGACGGGTACGAAGCGGAATCCCTGTATCAAGAGGCTCTCAAGCGCTTGCAAGGGACGCGGCTGCGCCTCGACTTGGCCCGCACCCATCTTCTGTACGGAGAGTGGCTTCGTAGGCTGCAGCGACAGCGAGACGCTCGAGATCAACTGAGGCTCGCGTATGGGCTGTTCACGGAGTTCGGCATGTCGGGGTTCGCAGAACGCGCCGAGGCTGAACTGCTGGCAACCGGAGAGAGGGCTCGCAAGCGCACGGTCGAAACCCGTTTTGACTTGACTCCTCAGGAGAGCAGGATCTCAGACCTGGCTGCTCAAGGAGCGACAAACCAAGACATCGCAGGCCAGCTCTTCATCAGCCCCGCGACGGTCGAGTATCACCTCTCCAAGGTGTATCGGAAGCTCGGGATCCGGTCGCGGACGCAGCTTGCAACGATGCTTCTGCAGATTCGATCAATGGACAAGGGCCCCGGAGTAATGGGAGAGCGGTAGCCGTCAGAGAACGATGACGGTTTTTCCGTCAGGGGTCGGACGTCCTTGAGATCCGAACATCGCCGGCACATCGTCGAGCGAGATCCGCGTGAGCGGCGGCTCTGTCACGGTGTGATCAACGAGTGCCTGTGCCACCCGCTCCAGCAACTCGCTGCTCTGCCGCAGGGCGAAATTCAGGCCCCGAACCCCCTGCGCCTGCAGTCCCTCGAGATCGGCGACGTACTGCGTGCTCACCGCCGTCCCACCGGGACGGACGAGCGACGCCGTCGACGCGAACGCTGTCGCATCACCCACGAGGTCGATCACGACGTCAACGCCGTCAGGATACGAACGGCGAACGACCTCGGTGACCGGCGCGCCACGCACGATGACCTCCTGCACCCCGTAGGAACGCACGCGATCCTCAGCCGTCGCGTTGATGTTCGCGATCACTGATGCGCCAGCGTTGACGGCGAACTGCGTCGCAAACGTACCCACGCCTCCGCCGGCCCCCACGATCAGGACAACCTGATCCTCCGCGGGCTCCAGTAGGTCGACGAGGCTCAACCCTGTCGTTCCAGCTGTTGGGGCCGCCGCTGCCGGCACGAGGTCCAGCCCCTCAGGCACACACGCCAACGGCGCCTCGCCGGTGACCGCCACGTAGTCGGCATATGTGCCTGACGCGCCGATGGGGGGGATGAAGAGCTGGCCGAAGACCCGGTCCCCGGGGGAAAACCGCATGATGCCCTGGCCGACGGCCTCGACGATCCCGGCGCCGTCCACCCCCAGCACCATCGGAAAGATCACGGGAGCTGGCCTCCATTCACCGGAAGCGAGCTTGGCGTCCATCGGATTCATCGAGGCTGCCGCAAGCTTGATGAGCACCTGACCAGGGCCTGCCACAGGTGTCGCGACCTCCACGACTCGAGGCAACTGCCCGAACTGACTCACCGTCACGGCTCGCATGTCCTTCTCCTTTCCGTTCAGCGCACGCACCAACACCCCCACGTTCGCTCTGGCCATTGTCACAGCCGGATCCTGGAAATCGAGTCTGCGTCACCATCAAGGAATCCCTTAGTCAGGGGCTCGAACGGACCTGGTTGCTGCTTTCCATCACCCCTGTGGCTCGAGCATCGGCTCGTGCCGTCAGGGAGGCGGCAGGCCGGTACCCGATGGGTTGCGGTCGTCGAGCTCGTCACCGAGGGGATCGAACGGCATGGGCAAGACGACCGGCACGCCAACCCGGTGGCCGCCCACCCCCCGCCCGCGTGTCGGACTCTCCGATCCGGTGTTCCTCCCGAAACTAGGGGAATCCTAGATGCCACCCCACACGTCTTCGATCTGGAATAACAGAACGACAGCGAGTGAGGAGCCCTCATGACCAGCGAACCGACCCGCGACCCTCTAGCCGATCATCTCCTCACCCCGGAGAACAGCGCTCTGATCGTCATCGACTACCAGCCGAGCCAGCTCCAGCTCGTGAAGTCGATGGATCACGACCTGCTGATGCGCAACATCATCTCCGTGTCGCAGCTGGCGAAGCTGTTCAAGGTGCCGATCGTGCTTTCGACGGTCAACGTTCAGGCCAATAATCAGCCACCCACGGTCTCCGAGCTCAGGGAAGTCCTTGCTGACTGCGTCGAGATCGACAGGACTCAGACCAATGCGTGGGAGGACGTTGAGTTCCGCCAGGCTGTCGAGGCGACAGGCCGCAAGAAGCTCGTGATGACCGCTCTGTGGACCGAGATCTGCCTGGCATTTCCCAGCTTGGATGCGATGCGGGAGGGCTTTGAGGTCTTCCCTGTGGTCGATGCCGTCGGTGGGACGTCAGTCGAAGCCCATCAAGCTGGTTTGGAGCGCATCGTGCAAGCCGGAGCACAGCCTGTCGGCTGGGTGGGTCTGGCCTCCGAGTGGCAACGGGATTGGGCACGCGTCGAGACGGTGCCGCAGATCATCGATCTCGTGTTGGCCTCTCGCCTCTACCGGGGCATCTGAGGCCAAGACACCTCGCGGGACGCACCCGAACCGCGCGGAGATCGCGAAGGAGAAGGAGGAGTGAGATGGACGTTGACGCTGGACAGGTAGGCGAGATGAACCAGACTATGCCGGCCACTGAGGCTGAGTTCGTACCGGACCCGAAGCGCTGGTTCATCCTGGCCGTCGTCGTCGCCGCCACACTCATGGTGGTGCTCGATGCCTCCATCGTGACGATCGCGCTTCCGTCGGCCCAGAAATCCCTCCATATCTCGGTTGCCAACCGACAATGGGTAATTACGGCCTATACCCTCGCGTTTGGCGGCTTGCTGTTGCTGGGTGGTCGGATCGCCGACTTCGGCGGTCGACGACGGGTGTTCATCGTGGGACTAATCGGCTTCGCAGCCGCCTCGGCGCTTGGCGGTGCGGCCGTCAATCAATGGATGCTCTTCGGTTCCCGAGCGGTGCAGGGCGCCTTTGCCGCGCTGATGGCTCCTGCGGCCCTGTCAATCTTGACCATCACATTTTCACACGACCCCGGCGAACGCGCCAAGGCCTTCGGCGCGTACGGGGCGGTCTCGGGAGCCGGCGCCGCGATCGGCGTGTTGCTCGGCGGTGTCCTTACGCAGTACGCATCGTGGCGGTGGTGCCTCTACATCAACGTTCCGATCGCCTTGTTGGCAGCGGTCGCGGCTACCCGGGTTATCGGCGAATCTCGAGCAAGCGGGACAACCCGCTACGACATCCCAGGCGCGCTGCTTTCAACCGCCGGACTGGTCAGCCTGGTTTACGGATTCACTAAGGCGGTGACTGATGGCTGGACGGCGACCGCAACGCTCACGCTGATCGCGGTGGGCGTTTCCCTCCTCGCTGTGTTTGTCGTCGTCGAGATCCGCTCCGCGAATCCGTTGCTACCGATGCGAATCATCTTGGAGCGAAACCGTGGCGGCTCATACTTGGCGGCGACGCTGTTAGTGGTGGGTATCTTCGCCATGTTCATCTTCATCAGCTACTACTTCCAGACGATTCTCGGCTATTCCGCAGCCAAAGCTGGCATCGCCTTTCTTCCATTCGCACTCGGCGTGATCGTGGCCGCGGGCGCTGCAACGAATCTGCTTCCCAAGCTCGGACCTCGTATCACCATGACCTTCGGCCTTCTCCTCGCTGCTGCAGGCTTGTTGTGGCTGACCAAGATCGGGGTTCATACGTCGTATTGGACGCACGTCGGCCCGCAGCTGATCATCATGAGCCTCGGAATGGGTCTGGCCTTCACCGCTCTGAGCAGCACTGCGCTGACCAACGTGCAGGAGCGTGACTCTGGTGTCGCGAGCGCTGTGCTGAATTCGACTCAGCAAGTCGGCGCGTCCCTCGGAGCCGCGCTCCTCAACACCATCGCCGCCACCGCGACGGCTACCTACCTCGCATCTCACGGGCCGTTACTGCTGAAGCAGGGCTTGGTTCACGGGTTCACGAGGGCCCTGCTCGTCGGAGCGATCATCGTGGCGGCCGGCGCTGTCGTCAGCGCCGTGTTGGTCGATGCGAAACCATCGAATCCGTCAGGTCCAACCTCCTAGCTCGCTTCTCCAACGGAACAGTTGGTACGAATCCGCTCCTGAAAGGACATCCGATGGCGAAAACGTCAGTCAAAGACCAAACCTCTAAGTCGGCCTCCGCCAAGACGAGTTACGAGAAGTGGTATGCGGGGGGCAAGTGGCTCGATGCGCCGGCGCTCTTCGACGACTTCGAGCCTTACACCGGAGATATCTTTTCTCAAGCACCAGACTGTGGCCCAAAAGAGGCCAAAATCGCCGTCAAGGCGGCGAACGACGCATTTCCTGTCTGGGCGAACATGCCTCCAGTCGACAAGGCTCGGCTGTTCCTGAAGGCCGCCGAGATCGTCCGCCGACGCAAGACCGAGATCGCCGAGATCCTTGCTCGCGAAACCGGCAGCACGATCCCGTTCTCGACCTTTCAGCAGGACCTCGTTGCAGCGACGCTCGAGCAAGCGGCGAACTGGGTGTACCTCCCGAAGGGGGAAGTGCTCCAGTCGAATCTTGAGAACACGCACTCATTTGGAGTCCGTCGCCCGCTTGGCGTGGTGGCGAGCTTCACCCCGTGGAATGGGGCAAACATCCTTTCCTGGCGAGCGGTGCTGAATCCTCTGGCCGCCGGGTGCACGGTTATTGTCAAGCCTTCGGAGTTCTCTCCGATTTCGGCGGGGCTCATGATCGCAGAAATCGCCGACGAAGCCGGTTTTCCGCCGGGCGTCGTCAATATCGTCCCTCATGCCCCGGGCAAAGCCGCCGGCATTGCGGACGAGTTCTTCGACAGCTGGGACGTCAAATGCATCAACCTCATCGGCGGTGTGAAGACCGCTCGCATGCTGGCCGAACGCGCAGGCCGGACCCTCAAGCGGACGTGCCTCGAGCTGGGCGGATACAACCCGATGCTCATCCTCGATGATGTCGACGTCGACTATGCCGTCCGCATGGCGACGTTCGGGTCCTTCTTCCACCAGGGTCAGATCTGTTTGAACACCCGCAAGATCATCATCCAACGGGCCATCTACGACGAATTCCTCGAGAAGTTCGTGGCGCGAACCAAGACGCTTCCCTCTGGAGACCCCTTGGACCCGTCCACCATCATCGGCCCGCTGATCACACAGGCGGCGGTTGACCTGATGGACGAGCGGATCAATGAGGCCGTGGAGCTCGGTGCGACCCTGCACACCGGAGGCACACACGAGGGCCTCGTGTACCAGCCGACCATCTTGACTGACGTCTCCTACGATGCCACGGCCTCGAACGAAGAGACCTTCGGACCTCTGGTCATCGTCGAGCCGGTTGAAACGCCGGAGGACGCCGTAGCTGTCGCCAACCGCGTTCACTACGGCCTCACTTCGACGATTCTCGCCGGAGACACCTATCGGGCCTTCGAGCTCGCTCCGACCGTGCTGCACGGCATTGTCAACGTGAACTCCCCGACGGTGAACGACGAGATCCATGCGCCAATGGGTGGCGTCCGCGACAGTGGTTGGGGTCGAACGGGGCCCGACAGCGTGGCCGACTTCACGGACGTGATTTGGATCAACACGACCAGTAGCGAGCGGACGTTCCCCTTCTGACGCAGGCAGAAGACCCGGACTCGCCGATCGACGAGCAGTCCGGCGGTTGATCCGGGGCGTCTTGGGAGGTTCCATGCCATTCACTGTCGATATCCACCATCACGTACTGCCGGACTTCTTCTGGCGCGAGACGAATGAGGGCTCGTCACCAGTCGGGGGTATCACGCCGCCGCCGTGGAGCCCGGATGGGATGATCTCCTTCCTCGACGATGCCGGCATCGATATGGGCGTCACCTCCATCAGCACTCCGGGTGTACACACGGGGGACGACAAGGCTGCCCGGGCACTTGCCCGGCGTTGTAACGAGTACTCGGCGGAGCTCATGCGCACGTATCCCGACCGGTTGGCGGGATTCGGGTGTTTGCCGCTCCCAGACGTCGACGGCGCTCTTGAGGAGCTGACCTACGTTTTGGACCAACTGGGCCTCGACGGCCTTGTGGTCTTCAGCAACGCAAACGGTGTGTATCTCGGGGATCAGCGGCTCGAACCAGTGTTTGCTGAGCTGCAACGGCGGCAAGCGGTCGTCTTCATCCACCCGAACGTGTCTCCAGACAAGAGCGCCCACCAGCTCGGGCTCCCGGACTCGCTGATTGACTTCACGGCCGATACCACCAGGGCGGTCGCCCAGATGCTTTATTCGAACGTCTTTGCCAGGACGCCCGACGTGAAGTACGTCTTGTCCCATGCGGGAGGAACCATCCCGTACCTGATGGGACGATTCGGGATCGTCGATGAGATGGGAGTCATCCCCGAGGCCGAGAATCGTCAAGACGCTGCGACGACGTTCCGGCAACTGTACTTTGACACGGCCCTGGCGTGGAGCGACCCCGTGCTGACGATGCTCCGCTCTCGAATCGGGCTGGATCACGTCGTGTTCGGTACGGACTTTCCCTATCTCCGTCGCGACCTCGCAACAGCTTGTCGACAACACATCCTCGACTCGGGTGTTTTGTCTGCTGCCGAGCAGGCCTCCATTCTCGGCGGGACCGCCAGATCGCTCATCCCTCGATTGGGACCTCAGGATTGAGATTCCGCCCGACTGCGGTCACGTCAGGGAGCAATGAGGGCATGACGCTGAACGGAGCGCTCGCGCTGACCGGCGATGTTCGGCTGACGGCCTCACCGCCGACGGATTCGGAGTTGCGCCCCGGACCGGCCACAGGGTGCCTTGCCGAGGGATCGGCAAGTACCTATAGCGACAGGAACAGCGTGTAGAGGCCGACTTGGCCACCCGCCATCGTCGCCTTGAGCTCCTCGCTCGGCTCACCAAGCATTTCGCTCGAGACCCATCCCGTTGCAAAGAGCGGCTCTACCAGGTCACCAATGTTGGAGGCGTGTTCCATCAGCGCTGGGGAGTCCTTGTAACGCTCGATGACGATGCACTCGGACTGATCGTCGTTGAAGTAGATGGCGTACTGCAGTGTGCCGGTGTCCTTGGTCCGGGCGATCTCCATGGCCTGCGCGGAAAGGCGCTTGAATTCCTCGAGCTTGCCCTCGCGGAACTTGAACCGGCCGATACCCATTAGCTCGCTCATACGGACCACCTAGCGTCATCTCATAGTCGAAGGTCAGTTGCTCCAAGGAGGGGGCGTGTCACCACACCTTCATGCCGCCGTCGACGACGACATCGATCCCCGTGACATACGAGCTCTCATCAGAGGCGAGAAATATGGCAACGCTCGCAACCTCGGCCGGCCGCCCCAGCCGGCCGAGCAAGGTCTTGCCCAGCATGTACTCCGCCCACTCGGGGTCCTTCAGTTGATCTCTCGTTTGGTTCGTTTCGATCAGACCGGGCGAGATGGAGTTGGCCCGGATGCCGTATTCCCTTCCTTCCATTGCGAGCTGTCGCGTCATGCCGATTATTCCCGCCTTGGAGGTTGTGTGTGCCAGTGAAGCTAACGGCTTGAAGCTGAGCGACGCATTGAGTGATGCCATGTTCACAACCACGCCCCGGCTTGCCTTGAGTAGCGGCCACGCCGCGCGCGTGAGATAGAAGACCAAGTCCACCTCAGCTCGCCGGTCACGGTCCCACTCGTCGTCGGAGATGTCCTCGAGCCAATTGAACGAGGCTGCAGCCGCATTGTTGAACAGCACGTCAACCTGGCCGTATGTACGCACGGCGAGTGCGACGAGATCCCCACAGTTTGTGGGATCGGTCAGGTCGCATGGATGCATCGACACCATCGACCCCCCAAGGCACTTGACCATCTCGAGCGTGAGCTCCGCATCCTCCACGCTCGTGTCGCATCCCACAATCGAGGCACCCTCTCGGGCAAAGGCCAGAGCCGCTTCACGCCCCACGCTTCCACCTGTTCCGGTGATCACGCACACCTTGCCGAGGAGCCTGGGTGACACGTGACCTAATCCGGTCACTGGGCCGCCATGGCGGTTCGGTGGATGGTGCAGTCGGCTGTCACGTCAGCACTCCCTATCGGCATCGGGTCGAGGCCGCCCAGCCGCCTGGCAGCCTGGACCGGTTCCATCACTCGATGATGAGCTTTCGCCGGGTCAGTTCGCACCCTGGAAACCCCTAGTAGTTAGTCGGGTTTCGACCTGAGACTCACCGGCCGCTGCAGAGTCTGAACCGAACCAGTCGAGAGGTCACGGTACTCCCGCGCCTGCAAATCGCTCCACGGACGTACGACACTGGCCCTCCAGTCGCGCCATTGCCAGCCTCGGCCGATGGAAGCCCACGCGGCCGGATCAAGCCCAAAGCGCGAGACCTGGCCCGCTCGTTGCGCCCAACGCAGACCGGGTCTCGTTCGGGATCAGACCCGGTCAAAATGGGCCCGAATCACTACGTGGTTCTTTAGTCCGGCTCCCATCTTGGCCCAGGACATCTCCCAAAGACTCCGGTCGATCTCGACCTCGCTCGCCACCGTTGCAGAACTGCCTGCTCCGGTCACATCGACTTGCAGGGTGAGGGGCTGTGACCGTCCGTGGACCGTGAGTACGCCGGTGACTTCCACTCGGTCGGAATCGACCACCCGGGCGCTGTTTGCTGTGAAGGTGAGGGTGGGGTACTTGATGGCTTCGAGGAAATCCTCAGAACGCAGGTGGTCGTCTCTCTTCTTGTTCTTGGTGTCGAACGATGCGGCGTCGATGACCAAGGTGCCTTTCACCCCACCATCTGGGCCGATCTGGGCTTCGCCACTCAGCGCCTTCGCGGTCCCCTTGACGGGAAGGACCCACATCGCCTTGGTCCGGAAGTCCACGGTCGTCTTGGCCGGATCCAGCGCCCAAGTTCCGGTCAACCCAGAAAGGGAGGTTCTTGCCGAATCGGTGGATGTCATTTGAAGCCTCCTAGATTTGGGCCTGCCGCCCGGTATTATTGGCGGAGTACAGGGTTTGTTAGCGGGGTTCAGTAAATACTAGCGGGGTACACTATGTCAAGAGGCAAATCTGACCAGGAGCGACTCAACGAGCTCGTTGTGGCTTTTACCGAGCTCGGCCCCACATGGGTGCGGTGGGTCAATGCCTGCCTGCCCAGCGACGCTGTGAGCTACGTGCGGATGCGGCTCCTCGCCGCCTTGGAGTGCGCAGGGGAGCAGAGCATGGGGCAACTCGCCTCAGGGCTCGGGGTGACGCCACGGCGGGTGACAGCCCTCGTTGAGGCCCTCGAGTTGGACGGCTTAGTTGAGCGCCACTCCCACCCCACGGACGGGCGCAGCACCCTGGTCGCTATCACGGAGACCGGACGGAAAGCCCAGCAGGTCGGGTGGGAGGAGCATCGCGCCGAGGTGGCCCAGGCCTTCGGCGACCTGCCCTTAGCCCAACAGAAACAGTTGCTGACCATCTCGAGAGCCCTGACCGAGGCCATGCGCACCCGCCTCGCTGGACGGGCCCCCTCGGTCCAGTTGATGGATTGTGGGCTGGAGCCGTAGCTTACCTAGCGCGACAAGCGGATGAG
>OUNO010004188.1_pt2 | contig 10483 bp, 6 predicted proteins | sample 1779811 | NCBI WGS metagenome assembly OUNO01 (sample SAMEA3914804, study PRJEB12502) | metagenome | biome: forest; material: soil | place: Canada | collected 2010-06-25 | depth 0.3 m
TGTCCGTCGGCGGGCGACTTCAACATCAGTCCGCCGATCTGTTCGACGCGGTCGCGCGCGGTGGCAGGCGTCCACACCCGCACATTGACCAGGCTGGGACCCGACTGCACCTGGGTGGCGACATTGCCGGACAGCTGGTCGCCGATCTGTTTGGCCGCCTCGCCGGCGCCGATCCCTTCGAGCTGGGCGCGGATCGGATCAACCTGGATGTGCAGGCCGTCGCCGGCAATGACTACCCCGCTCTTGTCCTCGGTGACGCCGCGCACCTTCTCGATGGCGTCCTTGACCCTTGGGGCGGTCTGCTCGAGCAAGGCGGTATTGTCGCTGTAGAGCTTGATCTCGATCGGCTGGGGCACCGCCGTGAGGTCGCCGATGAGGTCCTCCATCAGCTGGGCGGTCTCGATCTCCAGGCCCGGAACGGCGCCCTGAACCTTGCCCGCCACCTCGTCCATGACCTGCTCGATCGGCCGCCGGCCGCTGGGCTTGAGCCGAATGAAGAAGTCGCCGGTATTGGGCTCGGTGAGACCGCCGCCGAGCTGGGTTCCGGTCCGCCGGGAATAGGTGTCGACGTCAGGCGTAGCGCGGACGATCGCCTCGACCTGGCGCAGCAGCCGGTCGGTCTCGGTGAGCGACATGCCCGGCGGGGCCACATAGTCGAGGATGAAGCCGCCTTCGTCGATCTTGGGGATGAAGCCCGATCCCACGCTCACGAGGCAGACGAGGCCGATGACCGCCAGGACGGCGACGGCTCCCGCGGCGAACAATGGACGGGCCACGCTACGTTGCAGAAGCTGGCGGTAGGCCGTGAGCATGCGCCCGTTCGCCTCCAGCCGGGCGAGTCCGCCGCGCCCGGGCGCCAGCTGCTCGACCAGCAGAGGCACCACCCACCAGGCAATCAGGAACGAGACGGCTAGCGACACCGCCATGGTGATGGACAGCGCCTTGAAGAAAGCCCCGGTCACGCCGGTCAGGAAGGCGAGGGGCAGGAAGATGACCGTGGTCGCCGCCGACGATCCGGCCAGAGGGCGCATGAACTCCGAGACTGCCTTGCCGATCACCTCGCGGCCGTGGGACGTCGTTTCCGCCATCCGCCGTTCGATGTGTTCGATCATCACGATCGCATCGTCGATGATCAGGCCGATGGCCGCAGCCATGCCGCCCAGGGTCATGATGTTGAAGCTCTGATCCAACAGCTTCAGGATCAGGGTGGTCGCCGCAAGGACGGCGGGCACGGCGATGACCGCGGCCACAGTCACGCGCCAGTTGCGCAGGAAAGCCAGCAACACCAGCGCCGCCAGGACAACGCCGATGATGATCGCGTTACGCAGCGCGCTCGCCGATTCGAGGATCAGGTCGCTCTGGTCGTACCAGGCCTTCAGCTGCAGGTCGGCCGGACCCTGGCCGCGTATGGCGCGAAACGCGGCCCGCACCTCCCGGGCGATCTGAACCGTATTGCCGCCAGGCTGCTGGAACACATTGACCAGGACGGCGTCGCGACCGTCGGCGGTCACGCGGATCCATTGCGGGGTCGGGGCGGCGGTCACGGTGGCCACGTCGCCGACGCGCACGACCGCACCGTTCGCGGTTTTGACCACGACGTCGGCGATCTGCCGCGGCTCAGTCAGCCGCGAGTCGGTCAGCACCAGCAGCAGCTTGCCGCGGTCCTCGATCCGGCCGGACGCGGCCAGCGCATTGGCCCCCGACACGGCGGTCGCGATGTCGGACAGGGAGAGGCCGTCCGCCCATAGCTTCGCCGGATCGGCTTCGATGCGGTACTCCCCGGGCGCGCCGCCTTGATTCTGGATGCGCGCCACGCCGTTGATGGTGGACAGAACCGGGGCCAGCTTGAGGTCGGCGAACCGGCGCAGCTCCACCGGCGTCGCCCGCGCCGAGGTCAGGCTGTAGGCGATCACCGGAAACACGGTCGGGTCCATCCGGCGCACATCGAAGGTGACGCCCGCCGGCAGGTTCTGCTGGGACCTCGTCAGCGCCGATTCGGTCCGCTGAAGGGCCAGGTCCATGTCCGACCCCCAGGCGAAGTTAATGGAGATCTCGGCCGACCCTCGGCCGGTGGTGGATCGGAGATCCTGGACCCCCGGGATTGCGCGCAAGGCCTGCTCGACCGGCCGGGTGATGACCACCTCGGTCTGGTCGGCCGGACGGTCGCCAGCATCGACGGTCACCGCGATCCGCGGAAACAGCACCGTCGGAAGCAGGCTCACCGGCATGACGAAGGCAGCAAGGACGCCCCCGGCGATCAGCAGGCCCACCAGGGTCAGCAGAGAGCGCCGCCGGCGGGCGACGAACTCAGCGAGGTTCATCGGCCAGAGACCTTCACCGCCATGCCATCCTGAAGCTCATAGGCCCCTTGAACCGCCACGGTCTGCCCGGCGTTGAGGGGCCCGCGCACCTCGATCTCGTCGCCGTAGTCGCGGCCTACCGTCACGAACACCCGCCGGGCCTTGCCGCCGGTTATGACGAACACATGGGCGCCGGTCTCATCGAAGACCGCGGCCGCACGCGGGACCGCCAGGCCCTGGTGGGCGCCGGTGATCACCTCGGCCTCGATTGCGGATCCGATCGGCGGCGCGCCTTCGCCCAAGGGCGCGACCGCGTCCAAGGTCCTGCTGGCCGGGTCCGCCGCCCGTCCGACCATGGCCAGGTGCGAGGCGATCGGGGCCCCGCCCGCTGTCGGCCGGACGGTCACCGCCTGACCGGCCGCGAACCGGCCGGCGGTGGGTTCGAGACCAAGTTTCGCGCTCAGCGCGCCCCGGCGCACCAGGGTCATCAGCGGCGCGTCCTGGGCCACGTGATCGCCCGGCGCCACGGCGATGCTGGTGACCACCGACGCGTCGGGTGCGGTCAAGGTCTGCCGCGCACGGCCGGCGCCCTGTTTCTCCTGGGCGGCCAGGCCGGCCTCGGCGTCGGCGAGGGTCTTCTTGGCGGCGGTCAACTGATCGGAGGCGACCAGGCGTTCGTCAAACAGACGCTGCACCCGGGCGAAGTCGCTTCGGCCGAACGACGCGGCCTCGGCGGCCTGACGGTAGGCCAGATCCGCGCCGGGCGCGCTCGCCACCTCCGCGAGGACCTGATCCGCGGCGACCGCCTCGCCCGCCCGCACCAGAATGCGTGCGACGATCACAGCCCGCGGGGCGGCGATCATGGTCGTGGCGGCCGGGTCCGCCTGGACAACGCCGTAGACGCTGGCGACGTCCTTCAGCGTTTCGCTGCGCACCGGCGCCGTGGTGACGCTGGCCGTCGGACCGGCGTCCGGCGCCTCGGCGCCTTTCCCATCCTTGCGGTTCAGCCAGAGCATCGCGGCGACCGCGACCAAGACCAAGACGGCCGCGAGGATGACAATCCGGGTGCGGTTCATGACTCGCCCGCCAGTTCGGCGGGGGGGGCGAACAGCGCCGTCTCCAGCTGGATCTCGGCCATCCGCGCGGTCAGCTCCCGGTCTTCCAACTCCGCCTCCTTGCCGATCACGGCCTGCAGCAAAGCCAGATAAGCCTGGCTGTCGATGTCGCCGCGGGCGAAGGCGGCGGGCGCGGGCCCGAGCATCGCCTTCAGCCGGGGCAGGTCGGCCCGCAGCGCCGCAGCCCGGATCCTGGCGCTGGCGAGTTCAGCCGAGGCGTTCTTCACCTCCGCATCGGTCTGGTCGAGCCGAGCTTGATACTCCGCCTTCAACTGTTCGCGCGTGGCTTCCTGGACGCGAACGTCGCCGCGATGGCCGTTGAAGATGGGCAGGGCGAAAACCGCGGAGAGACCCAGGGTGGTCGTCGGCGTCGGATCGCGCGCATAGGCGAAGGCGATCGAGGCCAGGGGAAATTGGGCGAGGATCGCCTTGCGAAGATTGGCGTCCTGCGCCGAATAGCCAGCCTGCAGGGCGAGCAGGTCCGGCCGCCGGGTCGGCAGGCTCGCCAGGGTTTGCCGGACCTCGGCCGGACCGTAGCCAATGGGTTCCGGATCGGCGACCAGGGGCAGGCTGACCGCGAGGTCGAGTCCGAGAAGCGCGTCGAGGTCGCGGCGGGCTTTCTGGGCATCGTGTTCGGCGGTGGCCAGCTGGGTCTCCAGGTCGAGCTTGGCCGCCAGGTCCGCGGCCGCGGTCTGGGCCGCGACGTCGCCGCGTCGCATGGCCCGGCCGGAGCGCTCGGCCCGGTCGCCGGCCGCCCCCAGGATCTCGCGCAGAAATCTCGCCCGCGCTTCATCGGTGAGGGCTGTCTCGGCCAGTTGGCGGGCTTGCTGGGCGCTCGTCCACTCGGCCCACAGCACATCGAGGTTGGCCTGGCTGGCGGTAAAGCGCGCGGCGCGCCGGCTGCTCGCCCGCGCCAGCATCCCGGCTATGTCGAGGCTTGGGGACAGGTTGAACGCAGTGTGTGTGTCGGGGCCGGCGATAGGCTGGTCGACCCCGGCGGCGATCTGCGGATCGGGCAACAGGCTGGCGGCGAACACCTGGGCCGCCGGGACGCCCAGGGCCGCGCGCTTGGCATTGAGGTCTGGATTGTTGAGCACCGCTAGCACGGCGACGTCCAGGGGCGTGAACCCGGCCCGCGGATCGATGACGATCGTCTTGAGCGGCTTCAGTCGGAGCTGAGAGACGTCGGCCTTAAGGGCCGCTACGCTCTGCCGAACGTCTGGCGCGGCGGGCAGAGGCAGCGGGTGATAGGTGGAGCAGCCGGCGAGCGCCAGCAATGCGGCGCCGGCCCGGCCGACCCATTGCCCAGCCCCCAGCGGCCTTGCTCGTTTCATGCGGTTCCCGCAGCTATCCTCGCGCGCCAAGCCTTAGCCTAGGCGACCGCTGTGACGATGACCTCGGTCATCGGCGCTCCCCATCCATAGGCGCTCTATGTTGACCTGGAGCTGTCCGGGACATTGAGAAACGCCAATGTTTCCGTCGTCGATCGGCCGCGGAGGGTTACGCGCACCTCGAGTCCGGGACCGGCGTCGGCGAGACTGACACTGGCCCCGTGCAGTCGGGCGACGGCGGCGACCAGCGCCAGGCCCAGACCGCTTCCCGGCGTGGAGCGATTGCGCTCGAGGCGATAGAACCGGTCGAGGACTCTCGCCCGTTCGCCCTCGGGCACGCCCGGCCCGTTGTCGATGACCGAGACCACGACGTCCGAACCGTGGCCGGCCGCGCGGACGCGAATCTGGGCCCCCGCACCCGCGTGCCGCAGCGCGTTATCCACCAGGTTGACCAGCATCTGAGTGAGCAGTTCCGGATCGCCCTCGACGATGAGCGGGCTCTCGCCCTCCAGGCTCAGCGCCTGGCGGGAATCTTCCGCCGAGGGGGCGAAGGCATCGACCACCGTCCGAGCGAGCGGCGCGAGATCGAGCGGGCGGAACGCGGTCCGTCGTGCGCCGCCTTCGATCTGCGCGATCCGCAGCAGGCCGGCGAAGGTCTCCAGGATGGCGTCCACGTCGGCGAGCGCTCCGCCGATGGCTTCGGCGCGTTCCCCGGATGTCTCCAGCGTGAGGCTCGCCTCCAGCCTCTGCCGCAATCGGGTGAGGGGCGTTCGCAGGTCGTGGGCGATATCGTCCGAGACCTGGCGCAAGGTTTCCATTAGGGCCGCGATCCGATCGAGCATGCGGTTGAATGTCGCCGCCACGCGATCGAGGTCGTCGTCTGATGCCTGCTCTGGAATGCGCCGGGCGAGATCGCCCTCTATGATGGCTTCAGCCGCGTCGGTCATCGTCGCCAGTCGGCGGTGGACGGCACGACTCAGGCCGTAACCCCCCAGAATGCCCAGCACCACGACGCCGGCGAACGCCCAGGCGAATCCCTGCAGCACCGTGTGCTGAAGGGCCTCGCTTTGCTCGTCGACATTGCCGACCACGAGGCGATGGCCATCGGGCAGGGCGGTGGTCAGGACACGGATGGAGTCGCCCTCGCCGCCGGACGGGGGTTTACGCAGGGTCGACCAGCCCAGCGGCGCTTTCGCCTCCGCGAGTTTCCCCGCCACCGGTTCGCCATGCGGCCCCTGCAGGCCATAATCCAGCGCGCCCGGCGAACGATCGCGTTCGTCCACCGCCTGGACCACGCTGGAAAGACCCTCGGTGCGAAATTCCTGGGCGAGGCCGGCGGCCTCGGCGTTGATGCGGGCGTCGAACTGTTGCCTGAGCGCGGCGCGGGTGGCCAGCAGGGTGATGGTCCCCACCACCACAACCGCCAGAGCGAATGCCGCCGTGTAGAGCGCCGCCAGCCTCAGGCTGAAGGACCGATGCATCTAGTCCGGCTCGCGCAGACAGTATCCGGCGCCGCGGACGGTGTGGATCAGCTCGCGCGCGTGGCCGCGATCAACCTTGCCTCGCAGCCGGCTCATGTGTGTGTCCACGATGTTGGTCTTGGGGTCGAAGTGAAAATCCCAGACGCCCTCAAGAAGCATGGTCCGGGTGACCACGCGCCCGGCGTGGCGCATCAGATAGGCGAGGAGCTGGAACTCCCGCGGCTGCAGATCGACCCGGGCCCCCGCCCGCGTCACTGTGCGGGTCAGCATGTCGAGGGTGAGATCGGCGACCCGCAGGGAGGTCTGCACCGTCTGGGGAGGGGGCCTGCGCGCCAGGGCGTTCACCCGGGCCAGGAGTTCGGCGATGGCGAACGGCTTGACCAGATAGTCGTCGGCGCCCGCCTCGAGCCCGTCCACCCGGTCATCGATGCCGCCGAGGGCGGTCAGCAGAAGCACCGGAGTCGCCACGCCCGACGCTCGAAGCGTACGTAGGATGGCGAGCCCGTCCATCTCCGGGAGCATGCGATCCAGTATGATCACGTCGTAGGTTTCGCCGGCCCCGAGAAACAGTCCCTCACGGCCGCCGCTCGCATGATCGACGGTGTGCCCGGCTTCCATCAGCGCTTTTTTCAGATAGGCGGCGGCTTCCTTGTCGTCTTCGACGATCAAGACTTTCATTGGGTGGAGAGAGTGAACCTCACCGTGATGTGGTCATCGTCGAAGGCACCCATCCGCGATTGCCGTTTTCGTCATCGACCTCCATCCACACGCCGCTGCGCTGGCCGGTGGGATAGACCGATGCCCCGGAGCCGAGATGGTAGGCGATCTTGGCGGTGGCGGAGGGGCTAGCGCGCACATTCAGCGCTTCAGTGGTTCTCTGAGAAGCGGCGGGCGCGGCGGCCGCCTGGGCCCCCGGCTGCTGGTTCTGCATATAGTGCACGAGTTCGACGAAGGCGTTGAAATAGGCGGCGCTGATCACCTTGCCGATGTCGGTATTGGCATAGCTGCTGCCGGCCAAGGCGCCCCAGCCGCCCCAGCCGCCGCCGAAGCCGCCGCCGCCGAAGGAAATGTCGCTCTTCTGGGCCAGGCCCTCGGCGACATAAAGCTGCTCGGTGGTGCGGGCATCCTCGAGGGTGATGAGGGTGTGCGCCTCGCTCTTCTTGACGTGCAGGCTGCCAGCCAGAGCGCCGAAGCCGCCGGGAAGGAAGCCCCCCAGGCCGCCGCCGACGTTGGCGCCGCCCGAGTTGCGGTTCGAGTCGGCAATGTCGGGCACGATGAAGTAGTCAGCGGCCGCGATCTGGCCGTGGCCGAGGTTGGAGCCGCGCTGCAGTTCGCCGGAGGAATTGAGGCCCGATTCCGTGTTGCGCATAGCCAGGCCGGCGCCGCGGTCGACGATCCGAAGACAGCCCGAACGCATGGCGAACAGCTTGAGCAGGGCCTCAGGATTGGAAAGGCCCAATCCCGTCCACCAGTCGTGGTCCGGCTCCTGGATGGCTGCGCGGCCCAGGGGCCGGGCGCATTGCGGCAGTTCAGGCGTGGCGCCGTTCTTCGGCCCGTTCTTGTCCATGCCGTATTGGGCCAGGGCGGGCGCCGCCGGCGCCGCCAGAGCCAACGCCAACACCGCCGCGGTAAACTTGCGCATTGTTCGAACCCCTCCCGTGGAAAGTCGAACCTTTAATCCTCGCTCGCCGGCCGTCAACGGCGCGGATTATCGCAGGTCGGCGAACCGCTTGCCTTCGGCCGCTAGCGTTTCCAGCAGCGCTGCGGGCTTGAACGCGTCGCCCATCTGGCCCTGGAACTGCTTCATCTTGGCCAGCACGTTGGCAAGGCCGATCTGGTCGCCGTAGAACATCGGGCCGCCGCGATACACCGGCCAGCCGTAGCCATTCTCCCACACCACATCGATGTCCGACGCGCGGATGGCCTTGCCCTCCTCGAGGATTTTCGCCCCCTCGTTGACCATGGGATAGATGCAGCGCTCGAGGATCTCCTCGTCGGAGATGTGACGCGGATTGACCCCGGACTTGGCCACGAAGTCCTTGATCACCTGCTCGGTCACCGGCGAGGGACGGGGATTGCGATTTTCGTCGTAGTCATAGAACCCGGCTCCGGTCTTCTGGCCGCGGCGATCCATTTCGCACAGCACGTCGCGCAGGGTCTCACCCTTGGACTTCTCCTTCACCCAGCCGATGTCGAGCCCGGCCAGATCGCTCATGGCGAACGGGCCCATGGGGAAACCGAAGTCGTAGAGCACGCGGTCGACGTCCCAGGGCATGGCCCCTTCCATCACCAGCTTGTTCGCCTCGCGCTGGCGCTGGGCCAGGATGCGGTTGCCCACGAACCCGGGGGTCACCCCGACCAGCACGGCGACCTTTCCGATCTTTTTGGCCAACTTCATGCAGGTGGCGATGACGCTCTTGGACGTGTGATCGGCGCGGACGATCTCCAGCAGCCGCATCACATTGGCCGGCGAGAAGAAATGCAGGCCGATGACCGCCTCCGGACGCCGGGTCACCGAGGCGATCTCGTCGATGTTGAGGGCCGAGGTGTTGGTGGCCAGGATCGCGCCCTCCTTGCAGATGGCGTCGAGCTTGGTGAACACGTCCTTCTTGATGTCCATACGCTCGAACACCGCCTCGATGACGAGGTCGGCGTCCTTGAAATCATGCATGTCGAGCGACCCCTTGATCAGGGACATGCGCTTGTCGACGTCCTCGGCCTTGATGCCGCCGCGCGCGGCGGTGCGTTCATAGTTGCGGCGGATGACCCCCAGCCCACGATCGAGCGCCTCCTGTTGCACCTCGACGATGGTGACCGGGATGCCGGCATTGGCGAAGTTCATAGCGATGCCGCCGCCCATGGTGCCGGCGCCCAGGACGCCGACGCTGCCCACCGGAATGGTCGCGGTGTCGTCCGGCACATCGGGAATCTTGGCCGCCGCCCGCTCGGCGAAGAAGGCGTAACGCTGGGCCGCGCTCTGCGGTCCGGTCATCAACTCCATGAACAGGCGCCGCTCGGTCTTGAGGCCGTCCTCGAACGGCTCGTTCACCGCGGCCTCGACACAGCGGATGTTGTATTCGGGCGCCAGGAAGCCGCGGAACCTGCGGGCGTTGGCCTTGCGGAAGTCCGCGAAGATATCCGGGTGGCCGCGCGCCGCCTCGACCTTGTCGTTCAGCTCGCGCACTTTTTTCAGCGGACGCCCCTCGGCGACCACCTTGCGGGCAAAGGCCAGGGCGCCGTCGCGCAATTTGCCCTCCTCGACGATCTCGTCCACCAGGCCCATCTCGAGGCACGCCTTGGCCGGGACGTGGGCGCCGCTGGTCATCATCTCCAGGGCTTTCTGCACGCCCACGATCCGGGGCAGTCGCTGGGTGCCGCCTGCGCCTGGCAACAGGCCGAGGTTCACTTCAGGCAAGCCGCAGCGCGCTGACGGAACGGCGACACGGTAGTGGCAGGCCAGCGCCACCTCGAGGCCACCGCCCAGGGCCGTGCCGTGGATGGCGGCGATCACCGGCTTGGACGAGCCTTCCATGGCGTCCTGGACGTCGAACAGGCTCGCTCCCTTCTGCGCCCCGCCGAACTCGGTGATGTCAGCCCCGGCGATAAAGGTGCGGCCTTCGCAGATGATCACGATCGCCTTGGCGCCCGGATCGGCCAGTCCGGCTTTCATGCCTTCCGCCAGGCCGTCGCGCACCGACGCCGACAGCGCGTTTACCGGCGGCGAATTGAGCGTGATGACGCCGACCTCACCGTCCAGGGCATAGTCAGTCACGGCGTTGAGTGCGGTCATGGGACGTCCTCCGAGATGCAAGGGTTCGCGCGGCGGGTGGAGACCAGCGTGCGCGTCTCGTCAATTCAAACGATTGTATAGGCCCCACCGCGCGCTCTGGCGTCAACGCCCAATCGAGGCCGAATCGGGGTGCGCCTCAGTCGCCCAGCGCCTCATAGGCCGGCACGGTCAGGAACTCCTCGAATCGGTCCGCCAGGCTCATGGTTGAGAAGAGGGCGATCGCTTCGTTGAAGCGCCCGGTATCGAACCCGGCTCCGAGGGCGGTCTTCAAGGCCGCCATCTCTTCGGCCAGCACGGCCTCAAACAGCTCTGCCGTCACCGCGCGGCCGTCGTCCAGCTTCGCGCCCAGGGCTATCCACTGCCAGATCTGAGCCCGGCTGATCTCGGCCGTGGCTGCGTCCTCCATCAGATTGTAGAGCGGTACGGCCCCGCGTCCGCGCAGCCATGCCTCGATATATTGCACGCC
>OUNO010000183.1_pt2 | contig 10439 bp, 11 predicted proteins | sample 1779811 | NCBI WGS metagenome assembly OUNO01 (sample SAMEA3914804, study PRJEB12502) | metagenome | biome: forest; material: soil | place: Canada | collected 2010-06-25 | depth 0.3 m
GGCTGGGGCGGCGGTTGGGGTGGCTGGGGTGGTCATCACGGCGGATATGGTGGTGGAGGCTGGGGCGGACACCACGGCGGATATGGCGGTGGGCATCACCACAGATAATAAGAAAAGATTTTTAAAAGTGGATTTTAGCAAAAAAGCTTCCTGCGTGTCGGGAAGCTTTTTTTATTTAGAATAATGAATTTTTCGGACATTATATCTCCATTATTTTTTTCAGAATAGAAATAGCTTCGGCCGATGTTTCGATTCCATGGCCAGTACTTGCCAAAGCATATGTCTCCTTCAATCTAGCAATATTGTTTTTTGCAATAGAAACAGATTTCTGATAAGGAAACAATAAATCTTTTTCACCAACGATCAGGTATACATCTGCATTTACCCGACTCAGCTCTTTTTTGTTCATGGCATAAGGCTTCTGTGCTTTATCAACGTAATTCTTTAAGACAAATAATTCATAGTCTCTGATGAGTTCTTTGGCTTTGCCAGTAAGGGCGTGGTGGTTTTTGTAGAATACAGCATGGTCCAGAAATCTAGTTACGTTTTTTTCTGTAGGGAAAAATATTGGCAGCATATTGTAATAAAGATTTTTTGCAGAAAGAGAAAACGGGGCAAGACATCCTGGATTTAGTAAAACAACCTTTTCTGCTTTTTCTGGCGCTATCATGGCGAGCTTCAAACAAACCAATCCGCCAAAAGAAGCGCCTGCTACTACCGCTTTTTTAATAGACAATTTATCCAGCAAATCTGCTGCCCATATTCCATAATCATCGGACTTAATATCAGGCGTATTGCCTGCACTGAGGCAAGGTTGTCCATTAGTATCTACCAGGTAAACGCGGTAATTTTTTTTAATAGACACCAGCGCGTTATTAAAATCCCAGAACATGCTACAGGTGCGAAAGCCAGGAAAGATAACCAGGGTTTTTAAATCAGCCCTTTCTGTATTGATACCCCATACCACCGTTTCGCCCAATAACGATTGAACGGTTATTTTTTCATACGTTTTTCCGTTTAACTGTTGTACTTGCTCAAACCAATTTTCCAGAAACTGTTTTCCGTCTACGGAATTTTTAAATAAAGAAGTAGAATGAATTTTCATCATAGTTATTTTTTGGATTGAAATCCTGTTTTTAATATTTCAATAATTTTTTTTCCATTCTGTACGATGTCTTTGTCTTGTAGAACGGTAGATTTTTTATTCAACAAATGCTTACAATAATCCAGGCCGTATTTATAAGAAATGTAATCAGTGATGAGCATTTGCGTCTGCGCCATTATAAAGGCCAGAAGATCCGGATCAAGATCTTCTCTGATCCTGCCTTTTTTAATGTCTTCAAGAATGCGTGGCTTCATCAACTCTACGATTCTTTTTTTTGCCAACAGTTGTATATCACCCAGTTCCGGAACGGTTTTTTGTCGGAGAAGATTATGGAGAAATGCACTTGGGAAGGGGTGTTTTTTTTCAAATTGGATCCTGGCTTCAAAATGCGCCGTGTATAAATTGAAAAAATCATCCTGAGTATTATTCACCACCGCTTTGTCATGTTCCAGTCTTTTTTCCAGACAGAAATTCAAAAGGTAAAGATAGAGCGCCTGTTTGCTTTCAAAGTATCTGTAAAAACTGCCTTTGGCAAGCGCAAGCTTTTTGATGATGTCTGATAAAGAAGCAGATTCATAATCATGCACAGAAAATTCTTCCAGACAGGTATCAATAATTTCCTGCCTTCTTTCTGGTTTGAGATTGTTAAAAGTTTTCAAAGCGACCATATGGTCGCAATGTATAAAAAATAAATATAATAGAAGAAGATTTTATTGAAAAAACATAATAATTGGATAATATTGCGTTCAATCAAGGATAAAACTTTTACAAATGAAGAGATATATAATAATAGGATTACTGGTGTTTTTGCTGATCATTCAATTCGTTCGCCCGGCTAAAAACAATGACGTAGCAGAAACGGAAAAAGATTATACTCATTATGTGCTTGCCAGTACTGAGGTAACGCAGGTCTTAAAAACAGCTTGCTTTGATTGTCATTCCAACCATACAAACTACCCTTGGTATTCGGAGATTGCTCCTTTCAGCTGGTATCTGAATCATCATGTAGAAGAAGGAAAAGCGGAATTAAATTTCTCTGATTTTTCGCAGTATGAAAAGAAAAGAATGGCGCACAAACTGGAAGAAATAAGTGAGGAGGTAAAAGAACATGAAATGCCTCTAAGCACTTATACACTTGTACATACCGAAGCAAAATTAAGTGAAGCCCAGATAGAATTACTTTCCAGTTGGGCCGAGCGTGAGAAAGCGAAACTGGAATAAAAAATTTTACATCTCTAGGCTTTTTAAAGCTTGGAGATGTAAAATAACATTACTTTTTTCCTCGGACTTCTTTCTCTATCATATCCCATTCTTCTGCAGAAATAGCATCCAGCATATTAAACTCTCCTGCACCTTTCAGCCATTCGCCTGCATCGATGGTCACTACTTCTCCGTTGATATATGCTGAAAAATCCGAAACCAGGTACGCGGCCAGGTTTGCAATTTCCTGGTGGTGACCCAGTCGTTTAAAAGGAATTCTTCCAAGCAGATCAAATTTTTTGGAAGCACTTTCAGGCATCAGTCTTTCCCAGGCGCCTTCTGTAGGAAAAGGACCCGGTGCAATGGCATTCATGCGAATCCCATACTTGGCCCATTCTACAGCCAGCGATCTGGTCATTGCTAATACTCCTGCTTTGGCAACAGCAGATGGTACTACAAACCCTGAACCCGTGGAAGCATAAGTAGTAACAATGCTCAACACGGTTCCTTTCGTTTTATTTTTGATCCATTCTTTGCCAAGAGCCAAAGTACAATTGGTGCTTCCTTTCAATACAATATCGATGATGATGTCAAATGCCTTAGGGCTTAGCCGCTCTGTGGGACTGATAAAATTTCCTGCTGCATTGTTGACCAGTACATCAATTTTGCCAAAATGAGCGATGGCTTGTGTAATCATTTTTTCTACTTCCAGGTAATTGCGTACGTCACAAGCAACAGCCATTACTTCGCCACCTGTTTCTTCTTGCAGTTCTTTTGCCGTTTGCTCCAGTACTTCCAGCTTTCTGCTGGCAATGATAATTTTGGCACCAAGCTCCAGAAAATATTTTCCCATGGATCGGCCAAGTCCTGTGCCACCGCCAGTGATAAGAATTACTTTGTCTTTCATCGCTCCTTCGCGAAGCATAGGCTGTGTGTAGGTTGGTTCTGACATATGAATGACTAATTAAAATTTAAAAATGTTTAAGATAAATATATGGAAAAGATCCAAAACATCCTGTTCAGATTTTTGGAATATTCTTCTCTGTTCCTGTTTCTTCTTTTTCTGTATATTTACTTATAAACAAGAAAATATATTTTATGAAAAAATTTTTTCTTTCTGTCTATTTTACCTGCTCTTCCATTTTTCTGATCGCACAATCCAACAAACTGGAAACTGTGATCCAGAAAGGTCATACGGCATCTGTAAAAGCTGTGGCTGTAAGTCCTGATGGAAAATATCTCGCTACTGGCAGTCGCGATAGAAGTGCCAAGCTCTGGGACCTGGCAACGGGCATGGAAATCAGGTCTTTCCTGGGTCATGACCATACGGTGAATGGAGTACAATTCAGCGCAAATGGAAAATGGCTCATTACCAGCAGTGCAGATCAAACAGCCAAGGTATGGGAGCTGCTGACGGGGAAAGAAATTTTTTCTACACCGAAACAGGAAAAATATATGACCGACATCGCTTTGTCTCCCGACAATAAATGGCTAGCTGCTGCAGGATATAATGATTCGGCAGAAATATATGAAATGCCGGCGGGAAAACTGATTAAAAGAATTGCTGTAAATGCAGACCAGGGTTCAGGATATGGCACAAGCCTGAAGTTCAGTCCTGATGGACAATGGCTGGTGATTGGCGAAGACAATAAAACGGCCAGGGTTTTTAATACTTCAAAGTGGGCAGAAATCTATACTTTTAAACCAGAAGAAGGCTGGTGCGGAGGCTGTGGTTGTCTCGCAAAATTTAGTCCCGATAGCAAGAGCCTGGTCAAACTGGCGCATAACGGAGCTGCTACTTTATATGACCTCAGCAATGGAAAAAAGATAAAAACATTTGGCACCGATCCCGATGAAATAGCCGGGCTTGCTTTTAATAAAGAAGGAAATAAAATTCTCATAACAGCTGATAAGAAAACAACTGAATACGAACTGGCATCAGGAAAAATAACGCAGGAAATCCTTTTTGATGAGCGCGTAGGTGAAGTGAATGAAGTCATTTACCATCCCGACAATACGATGATCATTGGCGCTTTCGGAAAGAATATAGCTGCTTCCTTCGAACTGAAGACCGGCAAAAGAATTCTTACCTATACAGGTTTTATAAATGACCAGGACAAAGGCGGTATTACTTATGACGCAGACAATTACTGGGATTCACATATAGCCAAATACATCCGGTTGAAAAATCTTTTATTGCTTACAAAAGATGACAAACAATTTCTAACAGGAAAAGCCGGCACTCATGCCATTCTTTGGAACATTGCTACCGGCAATCCTAATCATATATATGCAGGCCATGAAAAAGCAGTCATTTGTTTTGACCTGAGCAAAGACGGAAAATTACTGGTGACGGGTGATGGAGCAGGAGAAGCCATCCTCTGGGAAACAGCAACAGGAAAAAAAATAAAATCATTTAAGGGACACCGTGAACCTTTGTTCGAAGTAAAATTCAATAAAGATGCAGACCAGATCGCTACGTCTTCATGGGATGCCTCTATGATTTTATGGGAAGTGAAATCAGGAGAAAAAATTTCTTATATGGATCTTAACAATGGCTCGGCTTATAGCATGTCATTCACGCCTGATGGCTTATACCTGATTACCGGAAGGCTCGACAAATCGCTGGAAATGCGCGAGCCTGACAGCAAAGAGGTAGTCAGAAAATTTATTGGACATACAGATAATGTAGCCTCCATAGATTTTGGTCCGGAAACCAATAAAATGCTGACCGCTTCCTGGGACGGTACAGCAAGGATCTGGGATGTCAATACAGGGCTGACGCTTCAAAAATTTAAAAAGAGCAAAGGTGCTTTGCACGCTGCGGTTTATAGTCCCGATGGAAAAAAAATATTTACCGCAGGCGACGACCGCATCATCAGGATCTGGGATCTGGCAACAGAGAAAGTGATAAAAACACTGGAAGGCCATCAGGCAGAAATTACTTGTCTGAAAGTAAGTCAGGATGGGAAAATGCTGGTTTCTTACAGTCTTGACGGCGTGATCAAATGCTGGAACCTGGAAAAAGGAATTGAATTTTATGAGCACATACACATTGGAGAAAACGACTGGATGGCAAGAACACCGGCAGGGTATTTCAGTGCTACTGGATTGGCCAGGGCCGCCGTACATTTTGTAAAAGGGATGGAAGTGTACCAGGCCGATCAGTTTTTCGAAGAATTTTACAAACCCAATTTATTGCCGGAACTGTTTAAAAGCAGAGGCAATTCAAGCGGTGATCGCAAACTAGGCATGGATGAAAAACTTCAGCAATCACCTCCGCCGGAAATAAAACTAGCCTTACTTCCCAAAGAAGGCGGACTGGAAGCAGAAGTGTTTATGAAGATTACCGACAATGGTGGTGGTGTAGACGAGATTAGGCTGACACACAACGGTAAAATTATTCCTATTACAAAAGAAGAATGTAATTTTCCTTCCGGGAAAGGAAATTCAACCGTCTTCAAAAAAGTATATCCACTGGTAGCGGGTACTAATATTTTCGCGGCAACGGGAATCAGCAAAGGAAGAGTAGAATCTGTTCCTTCCGAATCACAGGTCTTTTCTGAAAATGCTGCGAATAATTCTGTTTGTCATATTCTTGCTATTGGCATCGATAAATATAAAAACACTGCTTTGACGCTCAACTATGCGCGGGAAGATGCGGAAGCATTTGCCGCCATGCTTTCTAAAAACAGTACTGGTTTATTCAAAGAAGTAAAAGTGCATACATTGTACGATGAAGAAGCCAGCAGAAAAAACATCATGGATACCCTCGAATCTTTGGGCGGTAAAATCTCTATGAACGATGTATTTGTTTTCTTCTATGCAGGCCATGGAGGAATGAGCGATGACCAGTTTTATTTTATTCCTTCCGAATGTACCAGGTTATATGAAGACAATGCCTTACAAAAATCTGCGATCAATGCTTCGGAAGTGCAGGAGAAACTTACGAAGATAAAAGCCCTGAAGCAGATCATTATCATGGATGCCTGTCACTCGGGAGGAGCAGTAGAAATGATAGCATTGCGGGGTTCGCTGGAGGAAAAAGCCATTGCGCAATTGTCGAGAAGCGCGGGCATACACGTGCTGGCTTCAGCCGGAACCGAACAAGCTGCCAAAGAAATTTCACATTTGAAACACGGCTTATTTACTTACGTATTACTACAAGCCATGGACGGAGGCGCAGATGGTTCTCCCAAAGATGGCAAAACAACTATTTACGAATTGAAGTCATACCTCGATGATCAGGTGCCTGAACTTAACAGGCAACAACAAGGCAAGGTACAATATCCATATACCTTTTCAAGAGGGCATGATTTTCCTATTTTGTTAAAGTAAGAAAGAATGAAAACAATATCAGTCATTTCTATTCCTGTAAAGGATCAGCAGAAGGCAAAAGAATTCTATCTGTTGATGGGTTTTGAACTTATCATGGAAACGCCTTTTGATAAAGGCCAGTACTGGATCCAGCTTGGCTTGCCCGGCGGAGGTCCTACGATCACGCTGGTGACCTGGTTTGATAAAATGCCAGCAGGATCTTTGCAGGGGATTCTTATAGAAACAGAAGACATTCTTAAAGACATAGAGCACTTAAAAGGAAAAGGCATTGAAACCGGAGCGCTGGATGAAACCCCTTGGGGTAAATTCGCATCTATAAAAGATCTGGATGGAAACAGCTGGAGTCTGCATCAAAAAACACTATGACCGATCATATTAATTCCTTACAAAAATCTCACAAAGAAATAATAACGTTACTGGAACGGTTTTATCCTGCGAATTTTTTTCTCGGAGAAAAAGGGTCGGGGAGTTTTGCGCAATTGTTAGAAAGTCCGCAGTTCAGATTTCTGCAGGAACAATCTCCTGCCGCTTTTTGTATCTTAAACTATCAGGAAATGCGCTATGATTATTTTAGCGAAAACATAAAAGGTTTGTTGGGTTATGAAGCCAGCAGATACACACAGCCCGATGGTTTTGAGTTTGCACTTTCTACCTTTCACCCCAGTCATCTGGCTGTTTTTTCCGGAAAAATTGTGCCTAAAATAATAGAATATTACAACGAGTTTTCTGCTGAAGACCAGGTTAAAACACTGCGTTTCACACTTACTTTTTTATGCAGGAATGCAAACAATGAATACATTTGGTGCATGCAGCAGATCAGTGTGCTGGAAACAGATGCACAAGGCCTGCCTTTGTATTCCCTGGTATTTCTGAGTAATATAACCAATATCAAAAAGGATGAGCAGCTGGATTTTATTATTTCTCAGAAAAATGCAGACGGCATTTATGCGCCCATACTAGCTACTACAATGCTGGATCAGAAAGACTTTACCTTTTTATCCAAACGGGAACTGGAAGTATTAACCCTGATCAGCAAAGGCCTGTCTACTTCAGAGATAGCAGAGATCTTAAATATAAGCACGGAAACAATTTCTTCGCACCGGAAAAATATGCTTGTAAAAAGCAAAGCAAAAAATACGGCAGAGTTGCTGAACCTGGCAATCAAGAAAGGTTTTTTATAACAAAATATTTTTACAGAAAACCATGGATATATTTAACCTACCATATGATTTATTTCCGGGTGGCAAGGAAAAGGCAGACCCATTAATCATTTATAAATATGATGCAGGAACCAGCACTTTCAAAGGCAAGAGCATCCTGCATACCAATTCCATTAGCCTAGTGATTCATGGAGAAAAAACCATTCATTTCGCAGAAAAAACAATGAATGTAAATGATGGTGAATTTCACTTCATGTCCGCCGGCAACTGCCTGGCAGCTATGAAACATACCAGGCTTTATTTCAGAAGTATTTTGCTTTTTTTCGAAACAAAAGTGCTGATGGATTTTTATCTGAAATATGATTCTCTGATAAAAGAGATCAGATCGAAATATGAAATTGTGCCACAACCTTATATTTCTTTGCCGAAAGACGCCTTCATCACCAACTACATTACCTCTTTGGATTTGCTGATTGAATCAAAAGTAAATATTTCCATGCAAATGAAGCAACTGAAATTTGAAGAACTGATGCTACACCTGCTGGACAAATATCCTGAATCGGTTTTGTCTTTTCAGTCGGGGCAAAAAGGCGAGCTGGATGATATAGAAATACGAAAAGCTGTGGAGGCTAATATTACCAACAACGTGAGCGTAGAAGAACTGGCATTTTTATGCAACATCAGTTTGTCTACCTTCAAAAGAAGATTTACTAAAATATATGGGAGTTCGCCCAATAAATGGATTTTGCAGAAGAGAATGGAAATGGCAAAAAACCTGCTGATGCATTATCATGAAAAGCCCGGTGAAGTTTATTATAAAGTAGGCTATGAGAATCATTCGAGTTTTTCACAATCATTTAAACATGCATTTGGCATTTCACCCAAAGAATTCCAGATGCAACAAATGAACGTCAATCAATAGTTTTTGAACCATCAGCCTTAATGAAAGGATTTCTGTGTGCGTAGTTTTGTAAAACAATTTTTAAACGCAGACACTATGACATCCACAACAGAACAGAACAAAGCCATCGTTTTACGATTCAACAAAGAATGTATTGAACAAGGCAAACAGGAATCTTTTGATTCACTCCTCGCAGCAGACTGCATCAACCACCTGGCACCAGCCGGATCTAATGGTCCGGAGAGCATGGTTCATTTTTTGAAACAGGTATTGAGAAATGGTTTTCCAGATATAAAAGTAGAAATCCTGGATCAGATAGCGGAAGGCGACAGAGTAACCACCCGCAAGAAGCTACATGGCACCCATACAGGAGAATTTATGGGTATTCCTGCTACCAATAAAAAAGTAGTGATTGATGTGATAGACATTGTAAAACTCCGGGATGGAAAATATACAGACCACTGGGCATGCAGCAGTCTTCATGAAGTGATCGCTATGCTTGGCGCAAAATAATTTCTGCGAAAGTAGAAAAGGAAGCCTTTGATTGAATGAATTTTATTGTATTTTTATTGAGCATGCTGATGAAGGCATGCTCAGTATTTATTTTAAAACAAGCATTCACCATGAAATACTTTCTGACCTCTTTTTTTGCGCTGCTGATTTTTATCTCTGCTAAAGCAGGTATCAACGCTTCCGTGTTGCCACCTACCTGGACAAAAGGTTTTAGCATTTCTCTTTATGAAGGAAGCGGCATGTTATACCGGTCTAATGATATCTTTCTTTCCTTAGATTCATGTGTATTGACTCATATGGAGAATGGTAAAACGAAAAAGAAAAAATTCATGTTTTCTGCACAGGAATTTGACCAGATCCTGAAAAAAAATGAAAGAACTGAAAGCCGATGAGATAAGAACCAACTCAGATGTAGGAATCACTTACGACAAAGGCACCACCAGTTTATGTTTTATGGTAAAAGACAAAAATGAGGTTTGCGTAGGAGATGGCGCTGCAAAGGAAATCCATCCGGCTGACAAACAGCGTTTTTATGATGCCTACAAATACCTGCACGAAATGGTCGATAAAAAAACGGGCAAAGATATGTTCTAATATTTGTCCTGACATATTCAAATCACTATAATATCAATCTTCAGGAATCTTATTGCCCAACTTATTGTTCGGGTAACAATCTATCTTCTTTATAATCACAGAGAGATGTTTACCAGAAAACCAATGGAGAGATAAATGAAAAAAGTAATACTGATCACCGGAGCTTCCTCAGGAATAGGAAAAGAAACAGCCAGGCTCCTTGTAAAGAAAGGATTCATTGTATATGGTGCTGCAAGAAGAATTGATAAAATGGCAGATTTAAAAGAACTCGGCGTGCGTCTTTTGGAAATGGATGTCACCAGTGAAGAGTCGATGGGAAGAGGAATACAGGAAATCATACAGAGAGAGAAACAAATTGATGTATTAATAAACAATGCCGGGTATGGATCTTATGGTTCTTTAGAAGACGTTCCTTTGTCAGAAGCGCGGTATCAGTTTGACGTGAATATTTTCGGACTGGCGAGGCTATGCCAGCTGGTGCTGCCACAGATGAGGGCGCAACATTCAGGCAAGATCATCAATATTTCTTCCATTGGCGGAAAATTCGGCGAGCCACATGGAGCCTGGTACCACGCTACTAAATTTGCCCTGGAAGGACTCAGCGATAGCCTTAGGATGGAATTAAAAC
>OUNO010000399.1_pt1 | contig 10435 bp, 7 predicted proteins | sample 1779811 | NCBI WGS metagenome assembly OUNO01 (sample SAMEA3914804, study PRJEB12502) | metagenome | biome: forest; material: soil | place: Canada | collected 2010-06-25 | depth 0.3 m
CGCAACCCGATCCACATGCACTCGCTGACCGCGAAGCCGCTCGGCTTCCCCGCGGCGATCGCCCACGGGATGTGGACCAAGGCCCGCTGCCTGGCGGCTTTGGAGAGCCGCCTGCCGGACTCCTTCTCCGCCGACGTCCGCTTCCGCAAGCCGATCCTGCTGCCGGCGCGGCTCGAGTTCGCCAGCGCCGAGGAAGGCGATGAGGTCGCCTTCGCGGTCCGCGACGCCAAGCGCGGAACCCCCCATCTCGACGGCCGCGTCGAGCCGCTGCAGACCAATCCCAAGGCCAAATCCCCGGCCACCAACAAGACCAAGAGGAAGGCATCGTGACGACCGCAACCGACAACAAGGGCCAGAGCGTGGCCGAGCGCGGCATGGGCTTCGGCCTGCGGGCGCTCAACCGCCTCGCCGGCTCCGACCTGCTCGACCGCATCCGACTTCGCAAGCAGGTCGAGCGGGCGCTCTTCCAGGGCACCAAGGGCGGCTTCCGCTCGGCCACCGCGGCCGGGCGCACCTTCAAGGCCGCCCAGCAGCTAGGCAAACCGGCGCGCCAGAAGAAGGGCAAATCGAAAGGCCTCTTCGACCTCGGCCCCGACGACGAGCAGCAGATGTTCCAGGAAGCCGGCCGCGCCTTCGCCGAGGAGAAGGTCCGCCCCGCCGCCCACGACGCCGACGCCGCCTGCGCGACGCCGGCCCAGCTGCTGGGAGAAGCCACCGAGCTGGGCGTCAACATGCTCGGCGTCCCCGAGGAGCTCGGCGGCGTCATGCACGAGCAGTCGGCGGTGACCAGCGTCCTGATCGGCGAGGCACTCGCCCAGGGCGACATGGGCGTCGCCTACGCCGCCCTCGCCCCCGGCGCCGTCGCCACCGCGATCGGGCTCTGGGGCAGCGCCGAGCAGGAGGCGACCTACCTGCCCGCCTTCACCGGCGAGGACGTCCCCGCCGCCGCCCTGGCGATCCTCGAGCCGCGGCCGCTGTTCGACCCGCTGAAGCTGGAGACCACCGCCAAGAAGAAAGGCGACGAGTGGGTCCTGAAGGGGACCAAGTCGCTGCTCGCCCGAGCCACGGACTGCGAGCTGTTCGTGATCGCCGCCGAGGCCGAGGGCATCGGCCCGGCGCTCTTCGTCGTCGAGTCCGGCGCCAAAGGGCTCTCGGTCGAAGCCGAGCCGGCGATGGGACTGCGTCCCGCCGCCACCGGCCGCCTGCTGATCGAGAACGTGAAACTGCCGGCCGGCGCCCTGCTCGGCGAGGGCAGCGCCAAAGCCAAGGACTACGTCGACTGCATCGACCGCTCGCGGATCGCCTGGTGCGGGCTCGCGACCGGCGCCGCCCAGGCCGTCCTCGACTACGTCATCCCCTACGTCAACGACCGCCAGGCCTTCGGCGAACCGATCTCCAACCGCCAGGGCGTCGCCTTCGCGGTCTCCGACATCGGGATCGAGAGCGAAGGGATGCGGCTCGCCACCTACCGGGCGGCCAGCCGCGCCGACCGCGGCGAGAAATTCGCCCGCGAGGCGGCGATCGCCCGCCGGCTCTGCGCCGTCAAGGGCATGGAGATCGGCTCCCAGGGAGTGCAGCTGCTCGGTGGCCACGGCTTCGTCAAGGAGCACCCGGTCGAGCGCTGGTACCGAGACCTGCGAGCAGCGGGCGTGATGGAGGGCGCCCTGCTCGTCTAGGCGACCGCCGAGACTCGAAGCGAAAGGCAACGATGATCAACCTCGAGATTCCCAAGAAGTTCAAACCCCTGGCCAGCCAGGCGAACCAGGTCGCGACCGAGGTCTTCCGGCCGATCTCCCGCAAGTACGACGAGGCCGAGCACTCCTACCCCAAAGAGCTCGACATGCTCGCCTCCTTGATCGACGGCATGAACGAGGGCTCCGACATCGGCGGCGCCGGTGCCGCCGGGGTGCGGCGCGACGCCAGCGACGCCGACGGCGAGAACCGCAACGGCTCCAACCTCTCGACCGTGCTCGGCATCATCGAGCTCTGCTGGGGCGACGTCGGCCTGCTGCTCTCGATGCCGCGCCAGGGGCTCGGCAACTCGGCGATCGCCTCGGTGGCGACCGAGGCGCAGCTCGAGCAGTACGGCGGCAAGTGGGCGGCGATGGCGATCACCGAGCCGGAAGCCGGCTCGGACTCGGCCGCGATCCGCACCACCGCGGAGCTCGACGGCGACCAGTACGTCCTCAACGGCGAGAAGATCTTCGTCACCTCGGGCGACCGCGCCGACCTGATCGTCGTCTGGGCGACGCTCGACCGCTCCAAAGGGCGGGCGGCGATCAAGTCGTTCATCGTCGAGCGCGACAACCCCGGCCTGAAGCTGGACCGGCTCGAGCACAAGCTCGGGATCCGCGCCTCCGACACCGCCAACTTCACCCTGCAGGACTGCCGGGTGCCGAAAGAAGCGCTGCTCGGCGACCCGGACGTCAAGGAGAAGGGCTTCGCCGGCGTGATGGAAACGTTCGACAACACCCGGCCGCTGGTCGCGGCGATGGCGGTCGGCGTCGCCCGCGCCTCGCTGGAGGAGACCCGCAAGCGCCTCAAGCAGGCCGGGGTCGAGGTCGACTACTCCGTCCCCGCCCTCTCCCAGCACGCCGCCGCGGCGCGCTTCCTGGAGATGGAGGCCGACTATGAGGCGTCCTGGCTGCTGACCCTGCAGGCGGCCTGGATGGCCGACAACGGCAAGCCCAACTCGCTGCAGGCCTCGATGGCCAAGGCCAAGGCCGGCCGCACCTGCGTCGACGTCGCCCTCGGCTGCGTCGAGCTCTGCGGCAGCGTCGGTTACGGCGAGAATGAGCTGCTCGAGAAGTGGGCCCGCGACGCCAAGATCCTCGATCTCTTCGAGGGCACCCAGCAGATCCAGCTGCTGATCGTCGCCCGCCAGCTGCTCGGCAAGAACTCCAGCGAACTCCGGTAGCCAGGGGGCCGACGGGCCGATTTCAGCGCTGTGGGCTCTGAAATCGGCCCGTCGGCCGGTAAGTTGGCGGGCTTGAACCTGATCGAGGATCTGATGGAGCGGTCGCCGGCCTCGCGGCTGGGGATCGTCGCGATCGACGCCGAGGCGAACCGGCGCGACTGGTACTTCGGCGAACTGATCGCCTGCTCGGCCGGGCTCTCCGGCGCCTTCGCGGCGCGCGGGGTGCGGCGCGGCGACGTCGTCATGACCCTGGTCGGCAACCGCATCGAGTGGGTGCTCTCGATGCTCGCCTGCTGGCGGATGGGAGCGGTGGCGCTGCCCTGCAACACGCAGCTGCGCGGCCACGACCTCGAGCTGCGGGTCGGCGCCGCGGCGCCGAAGCTCTGCGTCGGCGAAGCGCAGCTGATGGCCGACCTGCCCGCCGGCGTGCCGACGATGGACATGGACGAAGTCGCCGCCGTGCTCGACGAGGATCGCCCCCAGGAGACCCCGGCCGCGATCGAGGCGATGGGCCCCGAGGACCCGGCGCTGATCGTCTTCACCTCCGGCACCACCGGCGACCCGCGTGGCGTCGTCCACGCCTACCGCTACCTCTTCGGCCAGTCGATCCAGGCCGAGAACTGGTTCGGCTCCCGCCCCGGTGAGCTGGCCTGGTGCACGACGGCGACGGGCTGGTCGAAGTCGGCCCGCAACGTCTTCGTCGCCCCCTGGCTGACCGGCGCCGCCGCGGTCATCCACGACGGCCGCTTCGACCCCGCCGAGCGGCTCGACTTCTGCGAGGCCCTCGGCGTCAACGTCCTCTGCCAGGCTCCGACCGAGTACCGGATGCTGGCCCGGCGGACGACCCTGCGGCCGCTGCCCGCCCTACGCCGGATGGTCTCCGCCGGCGAGCCGCTGGACCCGGAGACGATCGCCGCCTTCAACGCCGTCACCGGCCTCGAGCCGGCTGACGGCTACGGCCAGACCGAGACCGGCCAGGTGACCGGCAACCTCGCCGGCGAGGCGGTCCGCGAAGGCTCGATGGGCAAACCGCTGCCGGGGATCGAGACCCGCGTCATCGAGGGCGAACTGCAGCTGCGGGTCGCCTCCTCCCCCACCTTCTTCTCCCGCTACCTCGACGGCGAGCGCTTCGCGGGCGATTGGTGGCCGACCGGCGACCTGGTCAGCGCCGACGAGGACGGCTACCTCTTCTTCCAGGGCCGCGACGACGACATCATCCTCAGCTCCGGCTACCGGATCGGCCCGACCGAGGTCGAGGCGGCGCTGCTCTCCCACGCCGCCGTCGCCGAAGCCGCCGCCGTCGCCGCGCCCGACCCCGAGCGCGGCTCCGTGGTGCGGGCGATCGTCGTCCTCCGCGAGCGCGAGCCCAGCGAGGAGCTGGTCCGCGAGTTGCAGGAGCACTGCAAAGCCGAGACGGCGCCGTACAAGTTCCCCCGCATCGTCGATTTCGCCACCGAGCTGCCGACCACGAGCAGCGGCAAGATCAAGCGAGCGCAGCTGCGCGGGGAGTAACCTCCTGGCGTGGCCACGAGTGAGGCAACCGATGCCGCAACTGTCGCCCGCGCCTACTTCGAGGCGGTCGGTCGGGCCGACCTCGATGCGATGACCGAGTTCTACGAGCCCGGCGGCAGCGGCGAGATCCACGGCCTGATCGCGCTGACCGTGCCGGACACCTACCGCGCCTGGTTCGCGAATCTCTTCCAGGCCTTCCCGGACTTCAAGTTCGAGGTCCTCGACGTGATGGCGACGGGTGACAAAGCGGCCGTGCGCTGGCGCGCCCGGGGCAACTTCACCGGCTCGACCCGCTTCGAAGGCATGGTCGCCAACGGCGCCCACGTCGACATCCAGGGCTGCGACGTCCTCACCATCCGCGACGGCCGCATCCACCGCAACGACGCCTACATGAACGCCGCCGACATGGCCCGCCAGCTCGGCGCCCTGCCACCGCAGGGGTCGATCGGCGAAAAGGCGGCGACCGCCGCCCTCAACCTGAAAACCCGCCTAGCCCAGCGACTCCACCGCCGCGCCTAAGCAGTCTCAGCGAACCCTTGGGCCGTGTCCACCGGCCGCCCGAGGTGGAAGCCCTGGGCCATGTCGACGCCGTAATCGCGCAGCATCTGGGCCGTGGCGTCGTCCTCGACGAACTCGGCGATCGTCGTCTTGCCGAGGCCGCGGGCGATCTGGACGATCGCCTTGACGGTCAGCTGGTCGGCGTCGTTGTGGGGCATGTCGCGGACGAAGGAGCCGTCGATCTTGATCACGTCGAAGGGGATGCTCTTCAGGTAGCTGAAGGGGCCGAAACCGGCGCCGTAATCGTCGATCGCGACTTCGCAGCCGAACTCGGTCAGCCGGTCGGCGAAGCCGGCGGCGGCCTCGTAGTCGTCGATCCGGGCGGTCTGGGTGATCTCGAAGGTGCAGCGCCTCGGGTCGGCGTCGCCTTCGTCCAGGCGCCGCTCGATGTACTCGAGCACCGAGATGTCGGTCAGCGAGGCGCCGGAGAGGTTGACGTGCAGCGAGACCGGCTCGCCCGCCTGCTCGCGCTCGGCGATGATCTCCAGGGCCCGGCCGACGACCCAGCGGTCGAGCTCCTGGACCATCCCGGAGCGCTCGGCCACCTGGATGAAAGAAGCGGCCGGCAGCTGCTCGCCGGCGTCCCCGTTCATCCGCAGCAGCAGCTCGTAGCGCTCGACCCCACCGGAGGCGAGGCTGCGGATCGGCTGCTTGGCGAGGCTGAGCCGATCCCTGGTCAGGGCGTCGCGGATCCGGGCGCTCGTCGTCTGGCGCCGCCGCGGGTCCCGCTCCTGCTCGCCGGGGGCATCGAAGAGGGCGATCCGGTTGCGCCCCTCCTCCTTGGCCCGGTACATCGCCTGGTCGGCGGCGACCAGCACCGCCTCCGCCCCGGCCGAGTCCTTGCCGCCGAACATCGTGATGCCGACGCTGATCGTCGCCGCGCCGAGCTCTGAGTCGCCGGCGAAGCCCTCGGCCACCTCGGCGCGCAGGTCCTCGCCGAGCTGCAGGGCACCGGCCGTGTCGGTCTGCGGCATCAGCACCGCGAACTCGTCGCCGGAGAGCCGGGCGACGAGGTCGGTCGCCCGCACCCGCTCGCGCAGGACCCCGGCGATGCAGCGGATCAGGTTGTCGCCGGGCTGGTGGCCGAGCTTGTCGTTGACCTCCTTGAGGCCGTCGATGTCGATGATCATCACCGCGCCCTGACCGCCGTAGCGAGCCGAGAAGGAGACGTAGGTGTCGAGCTTGGTCCTGAAGCTGCGGCGGTTGAGCAGCCCGGTCAGGGAGTCGTGGTCGGCCAGGTAGCGCAGCTCGGCCTCGGTCTTTTCCGCCGCCTCGAGCGCCCCCTCGATCACTTCCCGATCCTCGCCGGCAAGCTTGCCGAGCACCGCCACCACAGCGGGATCACGACTCTCGGAACCAGCAGGATTCGTCACTCTCCTGAAGGTAGTGCCAAACGGCGGCAGGGACCAGGCCAGATCACCCGAATCGAGCGCCAGACCCGAATTTCGGCGAGCGGGAGGCCCAAATAATTGGCCTCCGATCCTCCTGGGTAGGCTGAGGTCGATGTCCAACCGCCTTGCTTCTGAGACCAGCCCGTACCTATTGCAACACCGCGACAACCCGGTCGACTGGTATCCGTGGGGCGAGGAGGCGCTGGCCCGTGCCCGCGAGGAGGACCGGCCGATCCTGCTCTCGGTCGGCTACTCGGCCTGCCACTGGTGCCACGTGATGGAGCGCGAGTCCTTCGAGGACACGGAGACCGCCGCCTACATGAACGAGCACTTCGTCAACGTCAAGGTCGACCGCGAGGAGCGCCCCGACGTCGACGCGATCTACATGGAGGCGCTGCAGTCGATGACCGGCCAGGGCGGCTGGCCGATGACCGTCTTCCTCGACCCCGACGCCGTCCCCTTCTATGCCGGCACCTACTTCCCGCCGGACGAGAGCCGCGGGATGCCGAGCTTCCGGATGGTGATGGAAGCGATCGTCGACGCCTTCGAGCGCAAACGCGAGGACCTGCGCGAGCGCGCCCCGGAAATCCGCGCCCGGCTCGGCGCGATCGGCGAAATCGAGCCCAGCCCCGACCTCCCCGCCGAGGCCGCGCTGGACGCCGCCGTGGCGCAGTTGATCTCGGCCGCCGACCCGCAGCACGGCGGCTTCCGCGGGGCGCCGAAGTTCCCGCCCGCCTCGGCCCTCGACCTGCTGCTCTGCCGCGGCGAGACCGGGGTCGTCGAGAAGACCCTCGACGGGATGCTCGCCGGCGGCATCTACGACCAGGTCGGCGGCGGCTTCGCCCGTTACTCGGTCGACGCCGTCTGGCTCGTCCCCCACTTCGAGAAGATGCTCTACGACAACGCCCTGCTGGCGCGCGCCTACCTGCACGGTTGGCAGAACCTCGGCCATGAGCGCTACCGCCGCGTCTGCGAGGAGACGCTGGACTGGATGCTGGCCGAGATGCGCGGCCCCGAGGGCGGGTTCTACTCGGCCCTGGACGCCGATTCGGAGGGCGAGGAGGGCCGTTTCTACGTCTGGTCCCCGGCCGAGATCCGTGAGCGGCTCGGCGCCGAGGCTGAGGCCGTGATCGAGTTCTACGGAGTCAGCGAGCGCGGCAACTTCGAGGGCGCCAACATCCTCCATCTCGCCCAGGGCGCGACCGCGGAGGCGCCCCCGGGCCTCGACGCGGCGCGCAAGACGCTCTATGAGGCGCGCGCCAAACGGGTCTGGCCGGGGCTCGACGACAAGCGGCTGTGTGCCTGGAACGCGCTGGCGATCTCCGCCCTGGCCGAGGCCGGTGCCGTCCTCGGCCGCGCCGACTACCTCGACGCCGCCCGCGCCTGCGCCGAGTTCGTGCTCGGCTCCCTGCGCGACTCCGACGGCCACCTGCTGCGCACCTACAAAGACGGCGACGCCCGGCTCAACGCCTACCTCGAGGACCATGCCTTCCTGCTGGAAGCGCTGCTGACCCTCTACGAAGCGAGCTTCGAGAGCCGCTGGTTCGAGCAGGCAAGGGAGCTGGCCGAGACGACGATCGCCCGCTTCGGCGACCCCGAGCGCGGCGGCTTCTTCTCGACCTCAGCCGACCACGAGCAGCTGATCGCCCGCCGCAAGGAGATCGGCGACCACCCGATCCCCTCCGGCAACAGCGCCGCCGCCCTCGGCCTCCTGCGCCTGGCCGCCCTTAGCGGCGAGGCCAACTACGAAACCGAGGCCACCAACGTCCTCCGCCTCTTCTCAAAGCCGGCAACCGAGCACTCCGAGACCTTCGCCCACCTCCTCCGCGCCCTCGACTTCCACCTCTCCCCGACCAAAGAGGTGGCCCTGGTCGGGACCGACGTCACGGAGCTGGCCACAACGGTCCGCTCATCCTTCCGCCCCCACCTCGTCCTGGCCGCCGGTCCCACCGGCAGCGACCAACCCCCACTCCTCCAGCACCGCACCGAAGTCGACGACGTCCCCACCGCCTACGTCTGCGAACACTTCACCTGCCAGACCCCAGTGACTTCCGCCAAGGCACTGGAGTCCCTGCTCTAGAGGCTTCTCGCACGGGGACGGTCCGGTCAGGGGTGCCGAGAACGGAGCCTGTTTGCCCCGCCCGCAGGCGCCCCTGACCGGAGCGGCCCCGTGCGCCGGAGCATCTGCAACCATGCCCCCCAGTGTCTGGCTCATGGTTCACCTTCGCCGCTGGCCGCAAGGCCAAGTGGATCGTCTTCGCCGTCTGGTTCATCGCGATCTTCATTGCGGCCGGACCCGCCAACCTGCCCGGCAAGTTCGAAGACGCCGAAAGCAACGAGGCCACCTCCTACCTGCCCGGCAGCGCCGAATCGACCAAGGCGCTGAACGCCACCGAGGAACTCCAGAACGGCGAACTCGCCGCCGCGGTGATCGTCTACAGCCGCGCCGACGGCCTCACCGTGGCCGACAAGAAGACGATCGAAGCGGACGTCGCCAAGATGACCCAGAAGCGCTTCCCGGGCGTCGTCCCCGACGGCTCGGCAGCAGCCGGCGGTGGTGGCGGTCCCGGCGCCGAAGCCGGCTACCCGCCCGGTTGCGGAGGCCCGACTACGACGATCCCCGGCCAGCCGGCCGACTACGCCCCCTTCGTCGGCCCGGTCTGCTCCGAAAACGGCAAGGCGGCGATCGTCAGCGCCTACATCAAGGGCAACGGCGAGGGCGAACGGATCCTCGACCCGGTCAAGTACTGGCGCGAACAGATCGGCGACCCCGGCGGCGGCCTCGAAGTCAAGATCACCGGCGGCGCCGGGTTCTCGGCCGACGCGATCGAAGTCTTCGAAGGGATCAACGGCACCCTGCTGCTGGCCGCGGTCAGCCTGGTGATCTTCCTCCTGATCGTCATCTACCGCTCGCCGATGTTCTTCTTCATCCCGCTCGCCGCGGTGCTCTTCGCCGAGACCCTCTCGCGCTCGATCGGCTACGGCGTCTCCGAGCTGGGGGTGACGATCAACGGCCAATCGAGCTCGATCATGTCGGTCCTCGTCCTCGGCGCCGGCACCGACTACGCGCTGCTGCTGGTCTCCCGCTACCGCGAGGAGCTGCACCACACGGCCGACCGCCACGAGGCGATGCAGACGGCCCTGTCCTCCGCCGGGCCGGCGATCTTCGCCTCGGCGGCGACGGTGATCGCGGCGCTGCTCTGCCTGATGCTGGCCAAGGTCAACGGCACCTCCGGGCTCGGCCCGATTGCCGCGATCGGGATCGCCTGCGCGGCGCTCTCGATGCTGACCCTGCTGCCGGCGCTGCTGACGATCTTCGGCCGCCGCGCCTTCTGGCCCTTCGTCCCTCACTCGCCGGAGACGGCCCCACAAGCGGAGACGGTCCCCGACTGGTCCCGCCGACGGATCGTCGATGGCTCGGGAGTCGGCGCACTTCTCCTCGTCGCCCTCTCCTGTGTTTTGATTTTGGTGCCGCCGGTGCTGCTGTTCGTTCTGCTCAACTGGCTGCTTCGAGCGCTCAGTGGCAAGCGGATCCCGTCGCTGTTCGCACTGACGCTCGACCGCTGGATCTTCACCCCCTACGAGATCCGCCGCTTCCGCAGCGAGCACGTCACCGACGTCAGCCACGGCTTCTGGAAACGGGTCGGCGACCGCGTCGCCGTCTCGCCGCGCCGGGTGATGACCGGCTCGATCGTCGTCCTCCTGGTCCTCTGCGGCGGCCTCGCCTTCTTCTCGACCGACCTGACCAGCGAAGACAGCTACCGGACCGAAGTCGACTCGACCGAAGGCCAGCACCTGGTCGACAAGAGCTTCCCCTCCGGCACGACGGCGCTGACCGACGTCGTCGTCACCGAAACCGGCAAGGTCGCGGCGGTGGCAAAGGCGGTGGAAGGGGTCGACGGCGTCGAGGCGGTCTCGGCGCCGGTGGCGAGCGGGGCGGCCGGGACCCTGATCCAGGCGACCCTGGAACCGAACCCGTACTCGACCACGGCTTTCGACCTCGTCAACCCGATCCGCGACGCGGCGCACGCGGTCGCGCCCGAGACCCTGGTCGGCG
>OUNO011323017.1_pt1 | contig 10433 bp, 9 predicted proteins | sample 1779811 | NCBI WGS metagenome assembly OUNO01 (sample SAMEA3914804, study PRJEB12502) | metagenome | biome: forest; material: soil | place: Canada | collected 2010-06-25 | depth 0.3 m
GGCGGGAACTCCGGCGGCGGTGTCTCCTCCGGCGTGACCGGAACGATCGAGACGGGGGGGAATGCCGGTGGTGCGAATTCGAACGTTTCGTTTCCGCACCGCTTCAGGACGAAGATGATGATAATCGTCCCGTCGCTCCGACGCACTGTGTACTTGATCGCTGCCCGGTTTCCTTCGATTCCGGGCGTTCCATTCACCACGGGGCCATTCGGCCCCATGCCGGAGTTGATGTACCCCTCCGGTGCCAGTGAATTGTCGTCGATTTCAGTCACAGTACCAGGTGTCGAGTTCGTCAGGTCCGCGTAGACCAGGTTGTACAGCTCTACGCCCTTGGGGCTGAGGCAGTTGCCATCAGCGAGGGACGCAAAGTTTTTCGGGTCCGCCCAGTACCCGAGACGCCATGCCCTCTCGGCAATGCTTCTCTGGTCTGTCTTGACCGCAGCCAGGTCCTCAAAATGGTCGTGGACGGCGAGGCCGTCGTCGGCCGTATTGCTGACGTAGTTGAAGTTGCGGTTTGGATCCGGATGTACTTCCGAGCATCCCGTTTCGGGCGCACGGCCTGGGTCGGCAGTTGCCTTTGCCTCGACGCCGGTCTTATTGTTGACGACGATGAGGACAGCGACGACGATCGCCAGAATGGCGATAACCGTCAAGGCTGCTGTCGGCTTGTTCTCACGAGCCCACTTCTTGAACTTGTTCCACTTTTCCTTCATGATTAACTGCACCCCTTTCCGAGGGTTTGAACTGTGCTGGCACGGTGCCAGACTGCTTCCCCCCTCTTCTGGGGTTCCACGTTCCAACGACCAGATTGATCGACAGAACGTGGAACCCTAGCAGGGCAGTAACCATAATAGTTTCGTTTGTACTTCTGCTGCTTACGCAGCGCGACCGATACAAGTGATTGCGTCGGTTGCGCTGCGTAGCAACATATTACATAAACTGTAATGATCTGATTTGTTAACGATCTCCGCTGCCATTGAGTCTCCACCTCAGTGCAACTGTCTTCACTAATTTATCACAAAACAGCATAAAAGTCAATACTTAACATAATAACTTTTGTATAAACACAAGAGTAATAGAGAATAAATGGGAAAATATTGCAAATTATACAGTATAACGGTGTGGCAACAGGGGTGGACAAACTGGTTTTGCTCTGGTATAGTGGCATGGAGTAAATCGTTCCGTCTCCTATGGATCCTTCGGACCATATGAAACGCCCATTTCTCGGATTCGGTCAAAAATGAACAAGATTAATTTTTGACGCGCATCACTCGAAATGTGGTCTCATCGTCTAACGGTTAGGACACCAGGTTTTCATCCTGGCAATCGGAGTTCGATTCTCCGTGAGATCACCATAGAAAAACACCCATCCCTGTGATGGGTGTTTTTCTATGGGCGGATTGACGTAGTAACCCGAACTCCGTGAGATCACCAATCAAAGTGTGAATTAACTCACACAAAATTAAGCTGAATAAAGCTATATTGAGTACACGAATTGTATAAAGAGGAGGGTTGTATGTCGCAGATAGATAACCAGAGGACCACTGTAGAAAACCTCACCAGGGAGTTACAGAAAAAGAAAGATGAGGCCGATATTCATCAGAGGGAGGCCGATAATCATCAAAGAGAAGCTGACAAAAGGTATCAAGAAGCTGATGGGATAAACAAGCGTCTCAACGAGGCAAATCAGCGGCTTCAGCAGATGGAGACTGATCTGCAGATTGCGCAGCAGAAGGCCAACGAAGCACAGGCTGCGGTCAACCGTATAGCTGCCTGATTAGCATAGTTGGCTGACCGCCTCTCGAGGCGTACAATAGCCCTTATGAGCGCACTCTTTAAACGAACAAAAATCTTGGCTTCTGTCGGCCCACCAATAGACAGTTACAAAATGATCGAACGGATGGCCAAGGCGGGGGTCAACGGCTATCGGCTGAACTTCAGCCATGCCAAATACGAAGATACTGACCGCCAAATACCGTGGATCCGGCAGGCAAGCGAGAAAATTGGCAAGCCGGTCGCGATTCTACAGGATTTACAGGGGCCAAAGATCCGATTGGGCAATCTACAGCACAATATCACCGTCAAAAAGGGCGACGAGTTAACTCTTCAGTACGGTATTGTTCATGATGGCGCCCACCTATTGCCCGTGCAATACAATCTCGCCGAAAAAGTGAAACCTGGTGAACCGTTATATCTGTTTGATGGCAAGGTTCGCACGACCGTCACGGAGGTCCCAAACGATACGGCGATCGTTGTCCGTGTCGAAAACGACGGGGTATTGATGAGCCGAAAGGGCATTAATCTGCCAGATACGGACTTTGGCGGCGATATTTTGACCCCCAAGGACATCAAGGACATCGAATATGGAGTGACCAAGGATATCGATTACGTGGCGCTTAGTTTCGTTCAGTCCGCCGATGATATCAACGGACTGCGCCAGATGCTGGTCAGTCTGGGGTCCTCGGCGCAGGTTATCGCCAAAATCGAGACCAAGGCCGCCATCAAAGATGATGCACTGGAAGCAATCGTGATTGCGAGTGATGGAGTCATGGTCGCCAGGGGTGACTTGGCGGTTGAAGCCGGTGCTGAAGTCGTGCCAATCGTTCAGCGTAAAATTATTGCTCTGTGCCGCAAACACAGTAAATTATCCATTGTTGCCACCCAGATGATGGCTAGCATGGTTGATTCACCCGAACCAACCCGTGCAGAGGTGAGCGACGTTGCAACAGCGGTTATCCTCGGTGCTGATACGGTGATGCTATCCGACGAGACGGCCAACGGCAAGTATCCTCTGGAAACAGTTGCCGCCATGAAAAAGGTGATTCTGTACACCCAAGAACATAGTTCGGTCGCCACGATTAGTGATTTTATCCCTGGTATCAAGACGCAGCGGGACGCGATTAGCACGGCAGCGGTCAGCCTGGCTGATCAATTGGGCGCATCGGCAATCGTCGCCGAGACCAAATCAGGCGCGACGGCGTCAAAAATAGCGGCAAATCGGCCGAATTTACCGATCATAGCGGTGTCCAGCGAACCGCGTTCGGCACAACAACTGGCACTCGGCTATGCCAACAAGTCATTCGTCCGGCCCGATGGCGAAAAAGTCGGCCTCGAACTGGCGAAGGAATTGAAAGCCAGCGGCTTTTTTGGCAATATTACCCCTGTAACTGTCGTGATTGTCAGTGGGCGACAACCAGGGCTCATCGGCGGGACGGACACAATCAGGGTGCGTGTGTTAGAATAAAAGCATTAGCTAAAAGGGTGGCAAACAGGTGGGATTCTTCAAAAAGACAATTCGAGACGTACCTCTGGATAACCAGACGATATTAATACGGGTTGATTATAATGTGCCGCTGACAGACGAGGGCAAAATTGACGATGATTTACGGATTCGTGCCAGCCTGCCGACACTTCAACATCTGTTAGATCGTGGGTGCAAATTGGTTTTGATCAGTCATTTGGGTCGCCCGGAAGGACATGATCTCAAGTTTAGTTTGGAACCAGCAGCCCTTCATTTGGGCGAATTATTAGGCCGCGCAGTGACATTTGTCGATGCGACGATCGGTGACACAGCCTATCAAGGTGTCAAACAGGTGCCAAGCGGGGGTGTTGTTATGCTACAAAATCTCCGTTTTTATCCCGAAGAGGAGGCCGATGACCAAGATTTTGCCAAGGCAATCGCCCATGCCGCCCAGGCAGCTTATTTCGTCCAGGATGGATTCGGCGTTGTGCACCGGGCGCACGCCAGCACTCATGCAATCACGCTGGAGCTGCCAAGTGTCGCTGGGCTGTTGTTAGAGCGTGAATTTACCACCATATCTAGCGCCATGGATTCGCCGAAACGGCCACTGGTAGCGGTGTTAGGTGGCGCCAAAGTCAGCGACAAGATACAAGTCGTCGAACGGTTTGTTGAATTGGCTGATACGCTACTCATCGGCGGGGCGATGGCAAACACCTTTTTACGTTACAAAGGGGTTAATGTTGGTACCAGCAAGGTGGAAACCGATCAGAACGAGACACTTGATGGTATCTATAAGGCCGCGCACGAAAAAGTTGGCGAGGAAGTCGATAATTTCATCGTTCTGCCGTCGGATGCCGCCGTAGGCACAGAGGTCAGCAATAAAGTCCCCAGGAGAGTACGCAAACTGAGTGATGTCGAACAAGACGAGATGATTCTGGATATCGGTAATGAATCGATAGATCGGTTTTGTGAAGTGATAGAAGCAGCCGGAACCGTTATTTGGAACGGGCCGATGGGGATCGATGAATTGCCCAATTTTGCCCATGGATCGGCACGGATGGCGCTTATTATGGCGACTCACCCCGAAATAACATCGATTATCGGCGGCGGAGATACAGCTGATTTTGTTCTGAAATGGGATGTCAAAAAAGGCGGTAGCTTTACTCATGTGTCCACCGGTGGCGGTGCAAGTCTGGATTTGATGGCCGGTAAAACACTGCCTGGAGTCGCAAGTTTGCTCGACGCTACGTAGAAAATAAGTTACACTAGTCAGGAAGAAAGCATAAGCGAGAATGGCATCCACCAAAAAACTCATCGTCGGTAACTGGAAAATGAATTTGGGCATTCATGATGCCAGCGTTTTTGTGCACCATTTGGCCAAAGAAATTCCTGTGCACCACGACGTTGAAGTCGTCTTAGCACCAACTCTGCTTGCGCTGCAACCACTGAGCCTGCAAATTGACCGCCGACAGTTCAAATTGGCCGTCCAGAACTTTTATTGGCGTGACCACGGTGCCTTTACCGGTGAAGTGTCAGCCACACAGCTGCGAGGGCTGGTCGATTACGCTATCGTCGGGCACAGCGAACGCCGGCATATATTCCATGAACACGACAAAGAAATTCGTAGCAAAGTCCAGGCGGCTATTCGAAATGATATTCGGCCAATCCTGTGTATTGGTGAAACGGCCAACGAGCGGGCCGCGGGCGAGACGACGGATACCCTGCATGATCAACTGATTGGTGGTTTGGCGAATGTCACGAGCGAAGAATTTGACAAGATTGTCATTGCATACGAACCCGTCTGGGCCATTGGGACGGGGGACAATGCCCTTCCCGATGACGTTAAAAAGGCAGTTCGGGCGATTCGTCGCCAGATTACTCATTTGTACGGAGATGTTGCAAGCAAAGCCGTACGTGTCCTATACGGCGGTAGTGTGACGGCCGACAGTGCGCCGACGTACCTGGGTATAGATGGCATTGACGGGTTACTTGTCGGCGGTGCAAGCTTATCGCTACAAAGTTTTGGATCTATCGTCGCTGCGGCGCATGAAAAAAGAGGCGACGTATGAAAGAAATTGATTTTGATGAACTTGATAAAGCCGTCACCTCTTTGATGGGCAAGGTTGAGGAAAAAACGACCGAAGATCAAGATAAAGTGAAGACACTCGCGATTAACACAACATTAAAACCCGATGAAAAGCCTCAATATGATGCGCTGGGTAAGGCAGCCGAGGCGATTGGTAACGAGACCCTGACAACCGACGACCACATGGTTGTCGAAGAATTGAACTCTGTGTTACCGACTAGTCAGCTGCCTGTCGCCGAACTCGATTCGATAAAAACCGAAGAAAAGCCAGAGGCTCCTAACCCCCCGACCACCCCTACCGCCGTGCCATCGCCAGCAGTCAAACGTCCAGCCAGCGGCCGATTTATGGATGTCGTCCATCCGTCATCCGATATGCGGACAGCTTCGCCGCCGCCTGACCTTGTTGTCCCTGATCGGCCATCATTACGGTTTCCGGTCAAAACTTCGCAACCAGTCGTGCCATCCGTGCCGAAGAAAGAAATCGAGCCTTTGTCGGATGAGGAGACTATCGAAGAAGACGAACCTCAAAATAAGGCCGACCTCGTACCACTCACACCGTTTTTGCCTGACACAAAAGTAGAAAAACGCCCACTTGGCGCTGCTGCCCCAACTGGACCCGAGTCTTTTCCAGTGACGAATACCACTGGTATACAAAAGTACGAAACGCCAGAGCCGGTTGTAGCCGGTGACCAAGATGCCTCGGATGCTGAAGAGCCTGAAGCGGCAGTCGTCGAGTCAGAATCGATCAATAGCGAAAAGAGCGATCAAGACGAGAGCGGCGACGTGCAGCGACCAATCGATGCAACGAGCTTTGAAGAAAACGCCTCGGAACAGGAGAAAACGTTGCAAAGTATCGAAGCTGTCGAGGAGAAAGCTGAGGGGTCGGAAGTAACGGTTCGGGCAGTTGAATCTGGCGATACGGAAAAATTGTCGAATGGATCGGTCGCGCAGCAATACAAAGAAAAATCTCAAACGACAGCTGATGAGCCCGGCGGCGCGATATACGATGTCAAAGATTATCATCAAACGATAGGTCATCCTGCCAAGCAGAAGTCTGGCTGGGGCGTTGTCATTATTATTCTTGTCATTGTTCTTGTTTGTGCTGCGCTGGCTGGCGCTGCATACTTTATTCTTGGCATGGGTGTATAGAACCAACTCCGCGGTTCTTGTATACTGGTAGTAATGGATAGTCTCGAGGGTTTAAATCCGGCGCAAGCATCTGCTGTGCGCCAAACAACTGGGCCGTTGCTGATTTTGGCAGGGGCGGGCAGTGGCAAAACCAAAACATTGGCGCATCGCATCGCGTATCTCATGCAGCATGAATCGATCTGGCCGAACGAAATTTTAGCGGTGACGTTCACCAACAAGGCGGCACGAGAACTACGCGAACGTGTCTGGCATTTGACCGAACCTGCTGCGACCGAAGTGCCACGGAGTTTTATGCCGTGGATGGGAACATTTCACGGTATTTGCGTCCGTTTGCTTCGCCAGGATGGCACGGCAATCAATATCGCACCCAATTATGTAATTTATGACGAGGATGATCGCCAAAGTCTGGTCAAACAAGCGATGAAAGAGCTGTCAGTTGACAGCGCGCAAATCAAACCTCGGGCAGTCAGCAGTATCATATCAAACGCCAAAAACGATCTGAAAACTCCGAGTGACATGGAGGCGAGCGCCAACTATCCCAATGGTCGTTCGATTGCCAAGATTTATGCACGCTACGAAAAATTGCGCCGGACCGCCGGTGCATTGGATTTTGACGATTTATTGATCGAAGCGGTGCGGCTCCTGCGGGATCAACCTGAAATCCGTGAGAAATGGCGTCGTCATTTCAAGCATATTTTTATTGACGAATATCAAGACACTAATGCGGCGCAGTACGCGATTGTCAAATATTTGGTGAATGATCTGCATAATATATGCGTCGTCGGTGACGATTGGCAATCTATCTATAGTTGGCGCGGGGCAGACTTTACGAATATATTGAATTTCGAACGTGATTATCCGGACGCGATGGTGATTAAACTAGAGCAAAACTATCGCTCGACCAATGCCATTCTGACTGCGGCTCAAGCGGTGATTAGTAAAAACAAAGTGCGTACCGACAAAAAATTATGGACGGATAAAGGTGAAGGCGCTCCGGTCGAAGTCCATGCGACCTACGACGAGACGGAAGAAGCGAGTTTGGTCGCGGGCCGTATCGGGTCGCAGGTAAATATCCGTGCCCGTAACTACCGTGACCACGCTATTCTTTATCGTATGAACGCGCAGTCAGCGGCACTCGAGCGTGCATTGCGGTTGCAGCGCATCCCCTACCAATTAGTCGGTGGCGTCCGATTCTACGACCGCAAAGAAATCAAAGATATTATTGCCTATTTGCGACTGGTCTATCAACCAAATGACCGATTGAGCCTGAGCCGAATCGTGAATGTTCCGGTGCGAGGGGTCGGGGCGACCAGTTTGGAAAAATTCTTGATTTGGCAAGGCGAAAGCGGTTTGAATGTCATCGATGCCCTGAACAATGTCCATATGGCGAATACACTGATGCCCAAGGCGCGCACGGCGCTGGGCGCGCTCGGCACGCATCTGCGTGAACTGCAAGCTATGTTGGCTGACGGTGCGGTGCCATCAGACATTATCGAACGATTATTGCAGCTAACCAACTATCGACAACATCTGCGCGATGGTACGCCACAGGCCGAGGAGCGTGAAGCCAACATCGGGTCGTTACTGTCCGACGTTCGCGTATTTGCTGACCTGCCTGAATTTTTGGAAGAAACAGCGCTGATCAGTAGTGCCGATAGCGCAGCTGGTGATGACAAAGTGACACTGATGACGCTCCACGCTGCAAAAGGGCTGGAATTCCCTGTTGTCTTTATGGTCGGCATGGAGGAAGGCGTCTTTCCGCATAGTCGTGTCTATGATGCCGGCCCAGCCGAACTAGAAGAAGAGCGCCGTCTCTGTTATGTTGGCATGACACGAGCTCGACAAGAATTACATTTGACGTACGCTCGCGCTCGTCTACAATTTGGCCAGCGTGCGTACAATCAAGTCTCACGCTTTATCGCTGACATGGGCGACCAGGTGGCTGTCATGGATCAGCCGGTCTTCGGAATCGATAGTGAGGACAATGATTTTGTCAGCGACGAACTGCCATTTTCGATAGGTGATCGAGTGCGCACGATGGCGTTTGGCACCGGCGAGATTACCGATATTGATGGGCTGGCGGTGACGATTCGGTTCGACCGGGGCGGTGTCAAAAAACTCAATGCAGAATATGCACGGTTAGAGCGACTATGAAACGGCAGGCCTACCTCCGGGCGGGTCGCATGGTTGGTCCTCTCTACATTCTTTGTCTCAAATTATATTCCAAGCTGACTGGCCGGCCGCGCGTTCGAATACTCGTCGTGAATGAATATCATGAAATATTGCTACTAAAAAACGTTATCTCGCATCATAAATGGTCGTTACCCGGTGGCGGCATGAACCGCCATGAAACAGCCGTCAAAGCTGCACGACGCGAACTCCACGAAGAAACAGGCATGACGATGCCAGAATCATCATTCCACTATATTCGTACGCTCGAGAAGATAGAAGACGAAGTGGCGTTTCAGGTACCACTTTTCCTTTTGACCGTGCAAAAATCCGCATTGCCACCAGGGCTGGTCAATCCACGTGAAATTGCCGAAATCGAGTGGTTCGACAAATCGCATCTGCCAGCTGATCTTTCTTCTATTGCCATAATGGCCATAAAAGAATTGGATTAACAGAGGTCGTTGGTTGCCATTGCCTGGAGCTTTCGATACAATGGTTACTGTCTTCACGTTGTGTGGATTGTTATAAATGAGTATTTCACTATTATTTTCTCGATCATTCGGACGCCGACTGTTATTCGTCGGTGTGTTGTTTGCCGTACTTGCCATTACGTTTATCAGCCGTGTAGGTGCAGCGCCAAACGATCCAGCTCATAATGGCCGGTTAGTCACTTTTCATGACCGGGGTGAAGAGCATGTTATTCTGACGCATGCCCAGACTGTCCGGGATGCCCTGAAGGACGCGCAGATAGATGTCGTGAATGAAGACATGGTCGAGCCAGCACTTGACCAACCACTAGTCGCGACTGACTACACCGTTAATATTTACAGGGCCAGGCCGGTTATTGTGGTTGACGGCGCCGTTCGTCAAAAGATCCTAACGGCTCAACAAACTGCGGCGGGGATTACTAATGCCGCAGGCATCAAACTTCACGACGAAGATCGTACGAAAATTACGGCCAGCAATAATGTCGTGGCTGATGGTGCGGGCGTGACGTTGACGGTTGACCGTGCGGCAGACTTCACGCTTAATTTATACGGGACTGTCACCACGGCGTATAGCCGCCAGACGACTGTTGGCAAGATGCTTCATGATAAAGATATTCAACTAAGCCTCAGCGACAGTTTGTCAGTTGATCCGAACACACCAATCACACCAGGTATGACTATTTCTATTTGGCGTAATGGCGTCCAAACATCAACCAATGAAGAGCCGATTGCCTTTTCGGTGCGCCAAGTCCAGGATACCGATCAGCCGGCTGGGTATCGCAAAATACAGACACCGGGTACGAACGGCCGTAAAAACGTCACGTATCAGATCACCATGCAAGACGGCAAAGAAGTCAGTCGAACTGTTATTCAGAGTGTCGTATTAGAGGCAGCAAAGGAACAAGTTGAAATCGTCGGCGCCAAACCATCGTTTGGTGGTGATTTTGCTGCGGCACTGCTCAAACTCCGTACATGCGAAGCAGGTGGTAATTACGCAAATAAAAATAATCCGTTGTACCGTGGTGCCTACCAATATTCATATAGCACCTGGGCAAACTATGGCGGCTATTATGACCCTGCTGATGCGCCAGCGGCCGTTCAGGACCAGGCTGCCCGCAATACATATGTCAAGCGTGGCTGGCAGCCGTGGCCGAACTGTGGCAAAGGTTTGCCGGATACCTACAGGTAATGCCAGATAAATCGCTTGGTCAGCATTGGTTACGTGACCGTGACGTTTTGGCGCACATCGCCGATAGCGCAGGTATCACCGATAACGAGACTGTGCTTGAGATCGGTCCTG
>OUNO010001142.1_pt1 | contig 10412 bp, 9 predicted proteins | sample 1779811 | NCBI WGS metagenome assembly OUNO01 (sample SAMEA3914804, study PRJEB12502) | metagenome | biome: forest; material: soil | place: Canada | collected 2010-06-25 | depth 0.3 m
GCCGATTCGGTGGCCAAGGCCTTCGACATCTCGCAGGCTGACGCGATCACATTGCTCGCGTCGTCCGAAACTTTCGGCATTTCTGGCCGAAAGCTAGCGACCTCACCGGAGCTCGTCCTCGCCATCGGCATGAAGAACAGCTCGCCGGTCGAGACCTTGCTCAAGTCGCCGCGCTTCGTGGCCGTGGGCGCCGTCGGCCAAACCGGCAAGCGCTACGAGCTCACCCGCAAGACGCTGACCTCGAGCACCGGCCAAGACGCGCTGCTGAAGGGTCTGGCCGAAGCAGAGATTGGCGCGGTCGGGCCCGCAACGATGGTTTGGTTCCCGAAAGCCAAGCTGCTCACCATCGGTAGCGAATCGCTGCTCATCGATCTCGGGCAAGTCCTCGAAGCCAACGCCGCTGCGATCGATCAAAACCCGGCCTATCAAGCCGCGAGCAAAGACTTCGACAGCAGTGCGCGCTTGACGATGTTCCTCGATCCCAACGTATTCACGACCATCACCGACCCCAAGGTGAAGGAGCTGGTCGACGACTATTTCAAACCGGCAGGTCCGATCACGGGCTCGCTGCAAGTGAAGCCGGTCGGATTTCTCTCGCGCTTCACGGGGCGCATCATGGGCAGCAAGCTGCCGCGCGCCACTGCCTACGAAGCACCGCAGGCCCTGAACCTCGGCGAAAAACTACCAGAAGAGACGTTCATGTACATGGCGGCTTCGACGCGCAGCAAGCTCAGCGGCGCCGATCTCCAAAAGCTGCTGCTCGATCAGGCAGGCTCGGTCGATCCCCGCTCGCGCGCGCAGATCGAGCAGGGCCTACGGCAGATCGAAACGGTGCTGGGCGTGAGCGCGGCGAAGTTGGTCGACGGCGCGGGCGGGCAAAGCGTGCTCGCGCTCAGCGCGGCGCCGGGCATTTCGCTGGACGCTCTCGGCGTCGGACCGCAAGCCGCGTCGCAATTCAACCTGACCTGGGTGCTCGAGCTGAAAGACGCCACCGAGTACAAGAAGCTCGCCGCACAGCTCAAGACCAAGCTGCTACCGGGCGTGCACGAAGTCACCGTCACGGAAGACGGGCCGGGCTTCACGCTCACGCCGCGGGGCCTGATCTTGCCGGTCAGCGCCCGCGTGAAGTTCTTCGACAAATACCTGTTCGTGACCGCCGGCTCGAACACGCTCGGTGATCGCGCCGAAGCCGCGTTCAACAAGGGCGAACGTACCCTCAAGGACGACGCCGCGCACAAGTCGTCGCTCGCCGCGCTGCCCGATACCCAGCACTTCTTGCTCTGGGTCGACGCGGGCCGCCTCGGCGATACCCTGCAGAAGAGCCCCGCAGTGAAGGCAGAGATGGCTCGCAGCGGCCTGTCGCTCGACAAGATCAAACTGACGGGCCCCGAGCGCGTGGTGAGCGCGCTTTCGGTGCGCAGCGAGGTGCAAAACGAAATCTGGACCTACCAGCTCGATGCGCTGAATCTCCAAGCGCTGGCGCCGCTCGGCGCCGGCAGCGCGCTACTCGGTGGCGGGCTACGCCACTTGCCAGCGCTTTGAGCGGCCCTTACGGCGCTCACGTGGTCTGAGCCAGGAGCGCCTTCACCTCTTGTTCCAAGCGCTCGGCGCTGATCTCCGCGGGCGGCAGCACACTGCCGACCCGCAGCGTGATGCGTGACCAGAGCTTGCCCAGGAACGGCTTTTTGGCTCGCTCTTGGCGGCTGAACAAGCTGCCCCAGAGCCCGTTCAGGCTCATCGGCAATACGGGCACGGGCGTGGTCGCGATGATGCGCTCGATGCCGCGGCGAAACTGATTCATCTCGCCGTCGCGCGTCAGCTTGCCCTCGGGGAAGATGCACACCAGCTCGCCCTCGGCCAACGCTTGGGCGATGAGCCCGAAGGCAGCCTCGAGCACCTCGGGATTTTCCTTGGCGCCCGCAATCGGGATCACTTTGGCGTCGCGAAAGAGCCGCCCGGTGAGCGGGATCTGCAAGAACTCGTAGTGCATCACGAAGCGGATCGGACGCTGACTGCTGGCGGAGATGATCAGCCAATCGATGAATGTGACGTGGTTGGCCACGAGCACTGCGGCGCCTTCGCGCGGGATACGCTCCTGATGCACGATGCGCAGCCGATAGAAGACGTGCGCGAGCAGCCAGCAGACCAGCCGGAACAGGAACTCCGGCACCACGCTGTACGTGTAGGCGGCCACGAGCAAATTGGCGAGCGCGAGGAGCAGCAGCACGACGGGCACGCTCACGCCCGCGGCCGAGAGCCCCGCCAAGAGGCCCGTACCGACGACCATGAATACCGCATTCATCACATTGTTCGCAGCCACCACGCGCGAGCGTGAGCTCGGATCACTGCGCCCCTGGAGCAGCGTGTACAGCGGCACCGTGAAGACACCGCCGGACAGCGCGAGCAACGAGATACTGAGCGTCGCGTAGACGCCGCGTGATTCGGCCAAGAATTGGGCGACGTTCAGCACACCGGCATGCGCCGCATGCGGTCCGGTGACAATGCCCACCCAAGCCAACGCAACGCTCAGCCCGAGCGAGCCGAGCGGCACCAAGCCCAGCTCGATCTGCTCGAACGACAGCTTCTCACACACGAACGCGCCCAGCCCCACGCCGACCGAGAACGCGCCCAGCATGAACGTGACCACCGTGGGGCCCCCACCCAAATGGTCCTTCACCAGCTCGGGCAATAGCGAGAGCACGACCACACCGATCAACCAGAACCAGGAGATGCCGAGCACGGAGTGAAACACCGCGCGGTTCTGGCGCGAGAGCCCGATCAGCCGCCACGTTGGGCCGAGCCAACCGCGATCGATGTGCAGGTCGGGCGCCGCCGCGGGCAGCTCGGGCACGCCACGCGCCACCAGATAACCGAGGCCGGCAACGCTCAGCACCACTGCGGCAAGCAGGCTGCGGCTGCCCTGCGCCAAGATGCCGCCCGCGATCGTACCCAAGAGAATGGCCAAGAACGTGCCCATTTCTACGAACGCATTGCCCTGCACCAAGCGCTTGGCAGGCAAGAGCTCGGGCAGCGCGCCGTATTTGAGGGGCCCGAAGAACGTGGCCTGAGTGCCGAGCAGGAACAGCGCACCGAAGCAGAGCGGCAGGCTGCGCAGCACGAGGCCCGCGCCGCCCACCGTCATGATCACGCACTCTGCGATCTTGGTGAGGCGAATCAAACGCTGCTTGGGATAGCGATCAGCAAGCTGGCCCGCGAGCGCCGAGAACAACGCGAAGGGCAGGATCAAGAGCGCACCCGAGAGCGCGACCAGCGAGGTCGGCCCGAGCTTGCCGAGCGAGGCCGCCTCGAACGTGATCGCGACGGCCAGCGCGGTCTTGAATAGGTTGTCGTTGAACGCGCCCAGGAACTGCGTCGTAAATAGCGCCCAGAACCCAGCGCCCAATTCCTGTGTGCCCTGCGATTGATGCGAGCTCATGCTTCCCTCTACCCTCGAGCACTCTGTAAGAAATGGGCCGTCAAGCTGGTCCAGAGCCGGCCGCCACGACTTTGCGGCGACTGAACGCTGGAGCCCAACACGAGCAAGACTAACCCCGCCACGGCTGGCAACAGCCATCCGAAATAGACCGGGAAGGTCAGAAGCGAAACCAGTAAGGATGCGCCCAGGCCAAACACGCCCGCGCCGCTGAGCGCGCACCAAACCAGCGCCCGCCGCTGATAGGCGAGCAGCACGTAGCCAAGCCCGACGCCGATACCGAGGCTAGTGGCGAGCACGCTCGAGCTGCCAAAGCCCAACAGCGCGGCCAAACCGAGCGCGCTGGCACCCAAACAGCCCACGATTTGCGTGCGTACGGTGTGCCGCGACAGAGCCGAAGCGGCCAGCAACGCCGTGGCCACGGCCAGGGCTGCCGAGATCCAGCTCGTGCACGCAAGCGCGCCGGCGAGTGCAACCAAACCGCCGCCGGTGAGCTCGGCCAGGCTGCGAAAACGGCGCGCCTCGTCGAGCCACTTCGAGCCGACCAGCAACAGCACACCCGGCGTGGCAACGACCGCGGCCAGCCACAGCTCGGTCACGTCGTGGAGTGCATTGCGGCCGAGCAGGATGAACAGCGGCAAGCACAACAGCGCACGCACGGCGCCGCCCTCGACACCCGCCAGATCCGTGCGCCGCGACAGCACGCTGAGCTCGAGGCCGACCAATAGCGCAAGCTCGCTCAGCGCAATCCAGGCGATCGTGTCGCCCGCGCGGCTCGGCAGCAAGAGCGGACAGCCGAGCAAGAACAAGAGCAACGTGAAGGGCAGCGCCCAGCGCCGTACCAGCGCGGCGCCGCCGATCGCGAGCACCGGCACGAGCAACAGCACGATGCCGCCCGAGAGCAACACCGAGCTGGGCGTGGCCAGACCCGAGCCGTGCAGCTCGAACAAGCTGCTGCCGAGCTGCGCAAAGTGCAGCGGGATGGTGGCTGCGGCCAGGCCCAGCCCAACGCGCGCGCCCAAGGGATCGCGGAAGCGGCGCGCCGAGAGTACACCGCTCACGACCAGCGCCAACGTGATGCCGGCCCACGCCAATTGCCGCGGCAGGAGGTGCGGGTCGGTCCAACCTTCGACCAAGAATGCGATGCCGGCAGAGACCAGCGCCAGGACGCCGGCCCAGCGGAAAAAGCGCCCAATGACCAGCTCTTGCGCGCTCATTGGCGAGCCTCCGCGGCAAGCAAGGTCTGTAGCTCCTGCTCGAGCTCGCGTTGCTCCTCCTCGGAGCTCAACGCACGCGCGAAAGCGTCCTGGTTGTGCGCCACGCCGCCCTGAGGAGCGCCTTGTGCTTCGCGCTCCTCGATGCGCGCTTGCCAGCGATCGAACACGTTCTCGAGCTCCAGGGCCGAGTCGCCCACGGTGGCGCTGACCGCTGTAGCGCGCGCTTCGCGCGACACGAGCGAAGCGCGTTTCTGCTTCAGCTCGGAGAGCTTGCTCTCGACGGTTCGCTCGTCCGCACACAGCTGCTCGAAGAGCTGGAGCTGCGCTGCGTGCGCCTGAGTGGCGCCATCGATTGCCTTTTTCGCCAGACGCGCACGGCGTACGCATTCCAGCGCTTGCGTCGGGTCGCCTCGCAAGCGAACGGCCCGTTCTTGCCATGCCTGGCGCTCGCCGCGAGCGCTCGCTTGCGCTTGCTCGATCTGTTGTAAGCGGCGTTCGGCCGCCGCTCGCTGCGCGCGCACCCGGATGCTGCCGCGCTCGACCTCGCGGATCGTCCCTGCCACGTCCGCTTCGTGATTTTGAATGTCGTCGAAGAACGACTCCAAGCTCAAAGTCAGGTTTCTCGTGAATCGTCGAATGGTCATGGTGTGTCCCTTCCTGTGCCGAGCAGAATGGGTCGCACACCCAGCACCGACCAGACGGCAGAGATAACTGTGTTATCTCGTATCGCTGCCATACCAATAACTATTGGATTCATTTATGATTATTGCTAAACCTCCAGACCATCGTATATTGTAACTCAGTTACGAATGGCCAGAGCCGGCGACCTGTTCACTGAGCACGAGGCGATCGTGGCGGCCGCCGTGGTCGCGGCGCAAGCCACGCTAGGGAGCGACGGCTTTCGGCAGCGCGACGTGCGCTTCTACATCTCCGTCTTCTCCAATTGGCTCGAAGCGACCACCGGCGCGTGGACGCTCGACTTGCACAATGCGCAAGTGCAGCGTTACTTGGACTTGCTGGTCAAGACGGGCTGGGCCAAGCGTCCCGGTCGCAAGCCACCGCGCTACTGCCTGACCCCCGAAGGTCTGGTGCGATTGCTCGAGCGTGTCGGGCAACGCAAGCACCTGAAGCGCCTGGACGAGTTCTTCTTCATCTTGCACGTGTTCCACGCCTACGGCGGCCGGCTGCGTGCGCTCGTGCAACAGGCCGGCCCATTCCAATCCAAGTCGCTGTCCGTCGATCTCGACGAGCTGCTCGACTACCGGCGGTTGATCGCGCGCGAGCGCGAGCTGGTGCAACGTGAAGCACGCCGGCTCACGGTGCGCATTCAGGAATCACGTGCCACGAGCGAGCTGACCCGCACGCTGCTCGCCCAAGGGCAGAGCCTGGAAGAAGTCGTGCAAGCCGTGGAGCAGCAGTTCCCTTACGAAATGAACAGCCAAAAGCCGCTCGCAGAGCTGTTCGCGCAGCTGCCGGCGCCGTTCCGGCGGGTCGAGCTGGAGACCATCGCCGAGCTGCGCGCGACCTCGCTTTGGGAGCCGACCTTGGCCTTGCTCCAGAGCTACCTGGGGATTTTGGATGGGCTCGACGCCCCAAGCGCCGCACCTCCGCCAGCGCCCCCTCTGCCGAAGACACGTTCGGTTGCAAAGCGTTAGGCCCTGGTTAGTGCAGGGTCATTTCGCGCCGGCGCCTTCTGCCCCTCGATCGCCGATTGGCCAACGTGAAGCGTGGCGATAAGCTTTGACTCGCGCAAGCGCGCGTTCGCCGGCGTTGCCGGCAAGGAGAGCTCGGATGGCACATGGGTGGCGAAGTGGGGTGATCGGGATCTCGGCGTTGCTTGCGAGCGCGCCGGCACATGCGGAAGGGCTGCGCTGCGGCGATCGCCTGGCATCGACCGGAGCGTCGCTGTACGAGGTGCGCGCCAAGTGCGGCGATCCGGATGACGCACAGCACAGCGTCGAGTCGCGCACGGTGCCGCAACGCGTGCTCGCGCCCTGCGCCAATGACCGCGGCCAAATGTGCGAAGTGGTCGTGTATCGAACGGTGCAGATCGCCATCGACCGCTGGACCTACGATTTCGGCAGCAACCGCTTCATCGAGCTCGCCCGTTTCGAGGACGGCAACTTGGTGCACGTGAGCAACGGCCCCTACGGCCAAAAAGATCCGCAGTAACGAGGGGGCTCGTCGACGCCGCTGGCCGCTCAGCGGTATTGCCAGATCTTCAACGAGCGCACGCGCATCTCCTGCGGGTACTGCGCCGCGTCCGGAGCCTCGGACAAACCGCCGACCGCGAGCAGCAGCTTCACGTAGAAAGCGCGTTGGAACGGGGCTACCCCGTCGGGCTGGACGATGTCCGTGGAGGTCGTGTCGAAGCTCGCCTCGAGCTGTCCATCGATGAACCACTCGATCCGCTTCGGGCCCCACTCGATCGCGTAGTCGTGATAGCCGTCGGAGACGGGCGCGCCGAGCTCGGTGGTGCCTCCGCCCTGGCCGCGTGTCAGGCCGAGCGTCGCGTCTTGCTTGGCGTAGCTCGCGGTGTGCAGCACTTGCGACGGCTGTTCGCTGCGCACGGTCATGACCACGATGTCGCCCCACGCCGGCCACGAGCCCGTCGTGCAGTCGTCGAGGGCGGCGCAGACCGTCTTGTCCGCGCCCGGATCTTGCGGCAAAAGCCAGAACGTGGGCCCCGTGCCAGCACCGGTGGGGGCCAAGATGCTCGCTTCGAAGCGCCCGTAACTGAAGCTTTGCAGACCGTTGGTCTCGACCGAGCCGGAGGTGAACTTTGCGCTGCCGAACGTTTCCGAGCGTGCGGTGAGCACCAGCTCGCCCCCTTCGACGGTGATGTTCTCGGGGCGCGAAGTGTAAGTCTCGGCGTCGCCGTTGCGCAGGCTGTTGCCCGTCTCCGGTTTGAAGTGATCGGGGTTCAAGCCCGCGTCATCGAACTCGTCTTGGAAGACCAGCGACTGCTCGATCTTCCCGCCACCGGTGCTGGCGCAGAAGCCGTCGCTGCCGCAGGTCGCGGCGACACTCAGGTTGTCGCATTGCGCATCGCTGGTGCAGCGCAGCCAATTGCTCGAGCTCGAAGATTGCGGTTCACTCGGGTCGCCGCAGCCAGCGAGCGCCAAGGCCACGAGCGCGAGAGAGAGCAGAAACCGCAGGGTGTTCATGAGTCGGATCGAGTCAGAATACGGTAATGATCCTGGCTCTGCCCAGGAAGTGCCAGAAATGGCACTTCCGACGCAGAAGAAATAGCGGAAAGTTAAAGGAAAGATGAACACCCACCTGCTCATCGATTCGATCGTCCAACAAACGATGGTGTTCATCGCGCAGCTGGCCACGGCGGGCGGAGTGCGCGCGCCGCTCGCGCACGTGGCCGACCAAGTGTTTCTCGATTTGACACACGAGCTGACCGCGCAAGGGGTGACCAAGAAGGTCATCGCCGACATGTTCGGCATGGCCCTGCGCACCTACCACCGCCGTGTCCAGGAAACCTTGCAGAGCCAGACCGACACCGACCACACCGTGTGGGAGGGCGTGCTCGAGTTCGTGCGCAGCAACGAGCCCGTGAGCGCGCTCGACGTGCAACAACGCTTCCTGCGTGACGACGCAGAGGTCGTCTCCGGCGTGCTCAACGATTTGGTCAACTCCGGCTTGGCCTACCGCGCGGGCCGCGGCGATCGCGCCGTGTATCGCGCTGCCCACGAAGCAGATTTTCTAGCCTCGGACGACGAAGCGCGCGCCGCCCGCCGCTGGCTCGTGTGGCTCACGGTGTATCGCAAGGGGCCCATTTCGGCGGCAGACGTGGTCGAGGTGGCACGGTTACCGGAGAGCGAGTGCGCGCGAGCGCTCGCCGAGCTGGTCGACGAAGGCAAAGTGAGCTCGGCCGAAGCTGAAGCCGTGGACGGCGGCGTTCGCTATTCCGCGTCGCGCTTCGAAGTTTTGGTGGGCGAGAGCCACGGCTGGGAAGCCGCCGTGCTCGACCACTACCAAGCGCTCGTCACGTCGGTCTGCCAAAAGCTCACTGAACGCGGACCCATGGCGCGTCCCGCGGATACGACGGGCGGGTCGACTTGGTCGCTCGATGTTTGGCCGGGGCATCCGCTCGAGCAAGAGGCGAAGGGCACGCTGCGACGCGTGCGCAAAGAGATGGAAGACTTGCGACGCCGCATCGACGAGCACAATGCCGGCATCGAAGCGGAAGCGCAGCGCGAGCGCGTGATCGTGTATCTGGGGCAGAGCGTGCGCTGAGCGGCCCAGCGCGCCAGCCCGGGCCGAGTTGCTTCGGCAATTGCTCCAGGTGGAGCGACCACAGCTGTTCGATTGGAACGGCACGCCGCCACGCGGTCTTCGCGGAGGCCCTCCAAGGACCGGCGTTTAGTGCCGCGAGCTATTATCGGCCGGAGGCGGCGCGGAGCCCGGCGGTTGCAAATCCATCTGCGAGTAGCACTGGGTGCCGTACTTCGGCCCCGTTTGGCAGTAGCTGCCGGCGCCCGGACCACAGGCGCCCAGGCTGGCAATCCCGAAAATGAAGAACCCCACGCTGACGATGAATCTGCACATGGCTTTGCTCCCCCCGGTTCATTGCGAGCCACGTGCCACGCAATTTCCCCCTGATTCCTTCAGGGCACAGCGGCGAGCGTGAACGATCGTCGCTGTGCCCCGGATTCACAGTGCGAGGAGAGAGACATGCCTACGGCACGAACGGCGCCATCGACTGGCTCCCCACTTGCCCTGCCGGGGCGTGACCGGGCGAATAGGTGTACATGGCGTAGGTCGCGCCCAGCAGCACGAGCACGCTGCCGATCACCGAACCGATCGCCAATGCCTTCTTCCGCGCACGGTCCCGGCTGATCAACTCCACCGCTTCCTCGACCTCGTGATCGAGCACGTTCGCTGCAATTGCATGAGCCATGATGACCTCCACCACCCAACAGAGCATCACGCATGCCACTCGAAGCACCGAACAAAACCGCTCACTTGCGTGACTGGTCACACGCTGATCGCGGCGGGCTTGCACCTCCAATGCGCCACGCAACGCCCACTCGCATGTCGGGGAATTGCACAGATTGTCGGCTGACTCCCGGCACGGACAGCCCCGCACTTGGGATGGACTCGATTCGCGCTGAATCTACCGCGATGCGTCCATTGGCGACCACGCACGATGCGTCTTGATTGGGGCGATGTTTCTCGATGCACGTCGCGCGACCGCAGCGCACGGCTGCAACGCCGGGAGTACAAACCGGATACTTCCCTGACAGTCCACGCTGAGGACTTCTCTTACATATGGGAAGTGCCGTCAGACACGCGGCAATGAAGGCACGAGTGAGGCCGGACTTACGTTCGCGTACCAAGCCCCGACGCGCCAAGCCACTCGCCAAGGGCAGTACGTTTTGCGGACCGCGAGTGAGTCCACGCTCTCGGCGTGGAGAGCAGTACGTTTGCGTACTACGAAACTGAGCGCCCACGCACGCGCCCGAGAGCAGTACGTTCGCGTACTACGAAACCGAGCCCCACACACGCACCCGAGAGCAGTACGTTTGCGTACCAAGCCCCGACGCGCCAAGCCACGCACCCCGCACCCCGCACCCCTCACCCAGCGCAGTACGTTTGCGTACCGCGAGTGAGTCCACGCTCTCGACATGGAGAGCAGTACGTTTGCGTACTACGAAACTGAGCGCCCACGCACGCGCCCGAGAGCAGTACGTTCGCGTACTACGAAACCGAGCCCCACACACGCACCCGAGAGCAGTACGTTTGCGTAC
>OUNO011322895.1_pt1 | contig 10401 bp, 9 predicted proteins | sample 1779811 | NCBI WGS metagenome assembly OUNO01 (sample SAMEA3914804, study PRJEB12502) | metagenome | biome: forest; material: soil | place: Canada | collected 2010-06-25 | depth 0.3 m
ATCGGCTCGATCGGCGGCTACCTCGGCTTCGGCGTGGTCGGTGGCGCGCTCGGGCATCGCGCGGTATTCGGCGTCACGGTCGCGCTGTGCGTGCTCGCCGTGACTATCCTGATCGCCTTCCGGCGCCCCGCCGTGGTGCTGCTGTCGAAGTCGGTGTGAGCGGGCCATCGAAGCGCGCGATCGGCGACGGCACGCCCATTTTTGTGTCGATGGCCACGCCGAGCGGCCCGGCAACGGCATCGCCTTCAGCGTCGCAGACGAGCCGTCTATCTCGGGCGCGACGGTCCGGATAGCCTGGCGCGATGCTCCCGGCACAGCTATCGCGCGCGCGGCACTGGGCCGCGCTGCTGGGCAAACCGGCGACGCGCGGCGCCTACAAGGCGAGCGCCGTCGCACTCACACTCATCGTGCTCGCGTTGGCCGCGCTGTACACCGCGCAACAGGGCTCGCCGATCTACCCGGTGGACGATGCGTACATCGTTTCGCACAACGCCGAGCAGCTCTTCAGCCGCACCCCCGACGACCGCTTCGTGGGCACGCCGGCGCTCGCAGGCTCGACCAGCGCCGTGCACGTGGCACTGGTCGGAAGCTTCGGGCTCTTGATGCCGGTGCTCTGGGCGCAGTGGTGCGTCATGATCCTGGGCGCGCTCGCGTACGCGCTGGCCACGCTACGGCTCGGCTACGTGCTGCGCGTTTCGATCTTGGAGGCCTGGGGCTTGCTCGTGCTGAGCGTGCTCGTGGCGCAGACGCCGCACCAGCTCCTGAACGGCCTCGAAACGAGCTGGGCGATGGCGGCCCTGACCTTGGCCATCGCGGCAGCGCAGGACGAACAGGCGCGCCGCTGGCAGCTGCCGGCATTGTGCGGCCTGATGCCGTTCCTGCGCCCCGAGCTGGCCGTGGTCTCGGCATTGCTGCTCGCACAGCGCCTGCATCGTGATTGGCGGAGCCAGGGGCTGCGCGCCGCCGCGACGAGCCTCGGTGTAGCCCTGGCCGTCGCGCTACCGTGGCTGATCGTGTATTGGGCCTCGCTCGGTACGCCTTTTCCGAACACCATCGAAGCCAAGCGCAATTATTTTGCCGAAGGTTGCGGCTCGGGCAAGCTCCGCTCGGCTGCGCTGGAGGCCGCGCTGTTCAGCTTCCAAGACGACGTCGGGCTCTTGTATTGGATCGCGTGCCTGCTCCCGCTCACCGCGCTGGGACGAATTGGCCTGCTGTTCAGCGTCGTGTTCGGCTTCGCGTACTACCTCGAGGGACCGAGCCTGCTCCGGCACTACGAACAACGCTATTTATATCTGCTGCTGCCTTGGCTGATCTACGGCGTGGGGCTCGCGTTGACCGCGAAGCGACGGCAGGTGCGCGCCGCCGGCGCGGCATTTCTGCTGATTTGCAGCGTGCAGAGCGGCGCCGAGCAACGCGAGCATTGGCGTTCGCACCATGCCTACTTGCGCTGGACACGGTCCGAGCTGCAACCGCTGGCGCGCTGGCTGAACGAGCACGCGCGCGATCGGAAAATTTTGCTCCACGACGCAGGCTACGTCGGCTTCGCCGTGCACGCGCCGCTCGTCGATCTGGTCGGCCTGAAAACACCGACCAGCTTGGCACCTCACCGTGAGCTCACATTTCCCGGCTGCTCGCGCGAAGCGCGCGGTCGAGCCATCGCTCGGATCGCGGCGCGCGAGCAGCCGCAGTACCTGGTCGTGATCGAAGGCTGGGACAAGATTTTCGGCATCTCGAGCACGCTGCTCGCCAACGGCTGGCAACTGGAGCCGCGCTACCAGGGTGCCAAGTACCGCGTGTTCGAGCTGCACCACTGAGCATTCTCAGCTGCCGCGGGCAGCGCTGGGCGGCGGCTCGCTTTGCGCGCGCGAAGGGCGCTTCGCCAAACAATCGCGCAGGCCTGCTTGCAGCTCGGGCGCCCAATTGCCCAATGCCGGCTCGTCGAGCGCGAGGCCATAGCGAGACCCGTTGAGCGAGCCGTCGGCATTGAACGCCATCCAGACGAACACGGGTTGCCCGACCAGATTGGCGAACGGAACGCCGCCACCACGCCCCTCGTACCAATAGCGCGAGTCGGCACTGTTGTTGCGATTGTCACCAAGCACGAACGCTTCGCCGGCCGGCACTGTCCACGGCCCTTGTGCGCCCTGCGTTGCTCGAGCGGCGTCGAGGTAGACCAGGTACGCCTGGTCGCTCAGAAACTCGAGCTCGACGTCCCCTGGCTCGCTGTCGCGGTCGGAGTCCGGCAAGCGCGCTTGGCCCACGTGGCAATGCGGCACGAACCAGCCGTTGATCGACGGGTGGCCATTTTCCACGCGCAGCTCGTCTCCCGAGACCGCGATCACGCGTTTCACGTAGTCCACGTCAGGGTGCTCGGGTGCGTGGAATACAGCCAATTGTCCGCGCCGCGGGGGCGCGTGAAAGGCACGCATGTTCACGAACACGTGATCTTGGATCATCAACGCAGGTTGCATTGCACCGCTCGGGATCTTGAACGCTTGCACTAGGAACGTCCTCGCGCCGAGCGCCGCCAGCACCGCGAACACGACGTTGCCGACCCAGAACAGCGGCAGGGTCCACCACGGCACGCGGCGAAAACGCGGACGCGGCACGAGCAAGACATCGCCCAACGCGCCGCCCCAAGCGACCGTGATGATCAGCAACAACACCGGCAAGAACACGCCGAACGCGGCTCGCCAGGGCAGGATCACGACCGCCGCCGCGAAGGTCAGCGCCAAAGCAATCGGCAGGCACGCCCACAGCACCGCGCGCCGCGTTTGGCCGAGGTACAGGTGACCGAGCCCACCGCTGACCAACGTCAACGCAAAGGCGAGCCCACGCGAGGGCAGTGCCTCACCCTCGCGAAGCTCCGAATCGATCCCTGGCTTGTACTGCGGCTGCACCATCCCAGGCGCAGCCTACAGCGGAGCTGACTAGGCTCGCAAATTCGGCAGTGGGCCGCCGCTGTTCAGCAGCGGATCGCCGAAGCTCGTCACGTCATCGAAGCCCATGTATTGGAAGCAGGACACGAGCATGTCGGCGAACGATTGCTTGTTGTTGAAGTCGAGTAGACGGCCCATCTTGAAGTAACCACCTGCGCCCCCCGCGAGCACGACCAGCGCGTCGTTCTCGGAGTGGACGTCGCCTTGCCCGAGCTCGTTCCAGTGCACGACCAGCGTGTTGTCCCAGAGCGTACCGCCGGGGCCGTCCGGGGTCGCCTTCAAGAGATCGTGCAGCTTCACGCTCTCTTCCCACAAATGTTTGTGGATCATGCGGATCTTCGCGAACGCATCGTCGTCGCTGATGTGCGAGATGTCGTGGTGCCCGTCGGTCAGGCCCAGGTTCTTGTACACGCGGTTACTGGTGTTGCCGCTCCAGTTGAAGTTGATCGAGCGCGTGTGGTCGCAAGCAAATGCCCAGGCGCTGACTTGAAAGAACAACTGCCCGAGCGCGGCGTGGCTCTGGTCGTCGTACACGTTCAGCTTCGGAGTGGCGAAGGGCGTTGGGTTGCAGGCCGAGGTGGTGACTGAGCTGAGTGAGCGCTCCACGTCGCGCAGGGCCTGAGTATGTTGATCCAGCCGTTGTTGGTCGGCCGTGCCGAGCTTCGCGCGCAGCGAGCTGATCTCGCCAATGGCGTTGTCGAGCGCGGATTGCTTCATGGCAATGCGCTTGGTGAGCGCCGCGATCACCGCGGGATCTTTCGAGTCGCCCGCGAACAGCGAGGCGTACGCGTTGTACGGGTCGGTCTCGGGGTTGACGGGGTTTTGCTGACCTTGGGGGCCAGCGTGCGAGCTGACGTCCCAGATGTTGTTTTCTTTGGTGTTCACACGGAACACCAGGTGGCGCGTGGAGACGCCTTGGTTCGCCTGCAGCACGCGATCGCCGATCTCGTGATCCGCGCTCGGCCCGAGGACGTAGCCGACCGTGCGATCGGCGCCGCCGATCGGGAACGCGCCCGCGCCCGCCTTCCACGGCGCGAGCGAGGCTCCGCCCTGTTGATGACCGTCGGCGCGATCACCGGTCATGAACTTCCCGTAACGGCGGTCGAGCCGATTCAGGATCAACAAGTCCTTCCGGTACGGCTCGAGCGGCGCCAAGAACTCGTCGAAGGTGAAGGTCGTTTCACCCTTGTCGATGAAGCGGCGGTTGGTCTGATCCCCATTCGGCTGGAAGACGAACAAGATGCGCTTGGGCGCGGCAGAGGTCGCGCCGCTGGCAGCGCGCGGCATCATGGCTTCGAGCAGTGGCAAGCCGATACCCACGCCGGCCGCGCCGCGCAGCAGGGTTCGACGGCTGAGTCGCTGGATCATGGGGCCTCCGTTGAAGCGGGCAGGTAGCGGAAGGCGTCGGTTTGCGTCAGCACAACGAGCAGCTCCGACAAACTGTAGGCCTTGCCTTGGAAGGACTTGGCGAGCTGCGCGATGGAGCACGCATCCGCCGGGTCGACGTCACGACCGTAGAAGAAGCGGAACGACTTGGTGACGTAACAAGACTTCACTTCTTCACTCTGTGACAGGAGCTGACCGAGCGCGACCGGGCTGTTCGCCGGACCGTTCGCATCGAGCGTGTTGGCGATGGTGCTCGTGGTGTCGATGGCCGCGCCTTGTTCATCCACGGTGCGCGGGCGACCTACTGCGTCGAAGCCCTCGAACACCACACCCACGGGGTCCATCAAGTTGTGACAGCCGGAGCACGAGGGAGACACTCGATGCTGCTCGAGACGGGCGCGCTGGGTCAGGTTGGCCGTGGCCGCGTCGTCGAGCGTGACGTTCACGTTTGGCGGCGGCGCTGGCACGAGCTCACACAGCACATCCAGGCGGATTTTGAGGCCGCGGCGCACGATCGACGTGCGCGTCGCCTTGTCCCGCGCGAGCAGCATGCCCTGCGTCAGCACTCCGGCTCGGCCGGGAGCGTCGACTTTGACGAAGTCGGTGCCCGTCGGACCAGTCAGCCCGTAGTGCTTGGCCAAGGCGGCGTTGGCGAACGTGTACTGCGCCGTAAACAGTTCGTTCAAGTTGCCGTCGGGCCGCGCCAGCACGTCGCTCACGAACGCCCGCGACTCTTGCTGGAGCAGCGAAACTAGATTGCCGTCCAGGTTCGGATACAGCTTGGCATTGCGCACGAAGGTAGTGGGCAGCGCGTCGGTGCCCAACCACTCGTCGAAGTACTCGAGCAAGCGCGAGGCCTTCGGATCTTTGAGCATGCGGCGAGCCTGCGCGTCGAGTTGCGCCTGCGTATCGAGCTGGTTCGCGGCCGCGGCATCGAACAACGTCTGATCGGGCATCGACTGCCAGAACAGGTAGCTCAAGCGATTGGCCATCTCGTACGGCGAGGGTTTGCCTGCCGTAGCGCTCGGTGCAGCGCCGAATTCCACGCGGTACAGGAACTTGGGCGACTGCAGGAACGCGAAGGCCGTAGCGCGCACGGCGCTGCCGAAGTCGTATGCGGTGAGCGACTTTTGGAAGATCGCTTCGTACTGCGTCGACTCGTCGGCGGTGAGTGGCCGACGAAACGCGAGCTTGCCGAAGCGTGCCACGAAGGTGCGGGCACAGTCCATTTCCGCGCCCGCGCTGGGCGTGCAGCTCAGCAGGTTCTGATTGGCGGCGATGGCGTCCAAGAACTGCTCGGCTGCGTCGACGTAGCCTTGCGCGACGAGCGTGGACACGCCCAAGTAGTCCGCGTTGTTCCGGAAGCCGAGCGATTCGGTCTCCGACGGGAAATTGCCGGTGGCGGTCGCGATCAGCGTCTTGCTGGCCGGGGTGTCGCCGAGCAGATCGGTCAGCGTGTTGCGGTATTCGGTGTTGCTCAGGCGGCGCAGCGGAGCGCGACCGGGCGCGGGCGCCTTGCACGCGTCCGAGGCCAGCACGTCGTCCGGCGTCTTGCCGGTGCTGCTCGACGTCGAGCCGCCTTGGCCGGTCATTTGTCCCGGTTGGATGGGGGGACCGCTTCCAGCTCCTGGGTTGATCCGTGCTTCGCAGGCGCTCGTTCCGAGCAACGCGAAGCACAGACCGAGCGCGGCAGCGCGGCGAGAGGTAGTGACGACCATCAGTTCTCCTTGGCTCGAGGTGCGCGAGCGCGTTCCTCGAAGTCACGGAGCGACGCGCACTGCGCATCGCCCGACACCCTCTAGAGTAGCGCGCGTGCTGCGATGCGGGACAGCAAACCGACGCGTGCAGTGCGAGAAGTCAGCGCGCAGCGACGGACTTTCACAGCCTCTCGCGAAGGCTCGGTGAGTAAAGGCTCTTACCCCCTCCATTGCCGGAGCAGCACTTACATCGCGCACAGGGGCGTGAGCCCGCGGGGCAGCAACCCCAACGAGATCGCCGTTCCGTGCCTGAATTTCGGTGTCGCGTCGTCACTCTCGGGAGTGAGTGATGCGCGCCGCCGAAACGACGGGCAGAGACTCAACCGCCGTCGGGTGAATCGAGCACGATCGTCTGCGAGACCGTGCACACGTGGTCGAGCGGCAAGAGATCGTACGTCATGGTGTCGAGCCCGCTCGCGGTGACCTCGATCTTCGCGAAGCCGCCCGTGTACAGCCCGCAATGAAGCGACGCCACGCCGATCCCGGCATCGCCTCCGCCAGCACCCGCGGCTCCGGCATCGCCCGAGGCGCCCGCTTCACCCGTGCCGTTGGAGCGCGTGGAGGCTTCGAGCGCGACGCCGTTCTCGTCGGCGGGATCACAAAACACCACCTCGTGGTTCGAGCCCGGAGCGGCCAAGCGGTACTCCTCCATGCCCGAGCCGCCGAACGTCACGTGCACCACGGTGTCAGGCGGGAGCGGCCGATGCGCGAGCTTCAACACCAAGTCGAAGTCGGGATGGGGAGCCGAGCATTCGCTTTTTTCCGGCTTGCACCCCCCGAGGAGCAAGCCGGCGAGCAAGCCGAGTGCAACGTGCCGAATCACGGTCAGGTCCTATCGCGGAATCGTGAGCGCCGGAAGAGCCTGAGGCCGTGCGTTGCGCTTCAAGACCCAGAAAAACGGCGACCGAACGCCTTCAAGCGCAACCGTTGCAGGACGCTCGTATCACCGTCCTCTGCTTCGATCTCCAGGACGGTAATGCCCACGCCCGGGCAAAATAGGGTGGTCGTCTTGCGCGTGGCGGCGCCGAGTTGCGCTTGTTCCACGGTCTGCAAACAGCCCGAGAATTTCCCTGCCGGAACGTCGACGCTCTGGTCGATGGCGGTGACCTTCACTTGGCCGTCGTCGCCCGTCCACTGCGCGTTGAGGGCCAGCGGCGACTTGAGCAAATAGCCACCCTGGCCGCTGCGCACGCCGCCCGGCTCGAAATAGTAACGCTTGCGCACCTTGCCGGCGACGCTCAGCTCGGCGAGCTCGGGCCGCGGGCGCTTGAACTCGAACACGGCGAGCCCGTGTTCGTTGGTGTCTTCGATGTAAGTTTCATACGAAAACACGGTGTCGTCGAGAAACGGCACGAAGCGCGTCAGCTCCGTTGGCACGGGCGCGGCGCCCGCGGCGCTGGAGGCCGGAGCAGTAGGCGCGCACGCGCTCAGCACGCACACGGCGAGCAGCGCCCCGCACCCCACACCCCCCGTGAGCAGCGCGCTCAATGCAGCTGATCCTGATAGGTGTGCCAGACGACGAAGACGAACAGGGCGATCGCCACCCACAGCAAGTACTTCATCAGTGGGTCGGGGTCGATGCGACGAGCGAGCTCACGCGCGGCAGCGCGCACGATCGGGTCTTCGGTCGACTCGGCGAGCTTGGGCGCGCCCAAACGCACGGCTTGGTAGTTCCCAGCTTCGAACGCGCGCACCAAGCGCTGCAGCTCGGGGTCTTGCGGGAACTCCAACAAGAAGCGCGGGCGCTCACGGCCCTCGGCGTTCAGCGGCACATCGGGAGCCGCCTCGGGCCCGGGCGTCGGCGCGGCGGGCTCGGGCTCGGCGTCGGGCGCTGCTGGTTGCTTGGGCTCGCTGGCTTCGTCCACTTCGGTCATCGCATTCCTAGTCTAGAACTGAAAGTACACGAAGGGGACGGCCTCGGCGCTGGCCATCCTGCGCACGACCAGGAGCAGTGCAAACAAAGCGATGCCCTGCGCAATTCCCGGCAGGGCGCCGAAACGCGCGCGCCATTTTTCCTCCAGACCTTGGGGCAAGAAGTGCATGGCGAGGCCGAACGCGAGCACCCCCAGCACGCGCGGATCGAGGTTCGGGTGATAGGTCGTCAGGGTGCCGAGCTCGCCGAACACGGCGCGCGCCGATCGAAAGCTGTCCGCCCGGAAGAACACCCAGGCCAAGAGTACGAAGTGGAACGTGGCCACCGTCGAAACCACGCGCAGTGCCGGCGTCTGACGCAGCACGTCCCCGAAGCGCTCGCGGAACGCGCGATTGCACGCGAGTGCCACGCCGTGCAGCCCGCCCCAAACCACGAACGTCCATTTCGGACCGTGCCACAAGCCACCGAGCACCATCGTGGCGATCAGATTCGCATACGTGCGCAGGCGTCCGCGGCGATTGCCACCAAGCGGGATGTACAAGTAATCCCGGAGCCAGGTGGACAGGGAGATGTGCCAACGACGCCAGAAGTCGACGATGTCGTGCGCTTGATAGGGCGCCGCGAAGTTCGCCGGGAAGCGCACGCCGAGCAGCGCCGCCGAGCCGATGGCAATGTCGGTATAACCCGAGAAATCCGTATAGATCTGGACGGCGTAGCCCACGATGGCCACGTAGCACTCGAGCGCGGAATATTGCGTCGGCGCATCGAACACACGATCGACCAAATTCAAGCCGAGGTAGTCCGCGATGGCCAGCTTCTTCAGTAGGCCCGTGGCGATCATCAGCAAGGCAGCGCTCGCCTCGCCCTCTTGCCAGCTCGGCGCGCGCGCCAATTGCGGCAGCAGATCACGCGGCCGCACGATGGGGCCTGCCACCAAGTGCGGGAAGAACGCGACGAACGTGAGGTACTCGAGGTAGCTCGGATGCGGCACGATCTCGCCGCGGTACACGTCGATCACGTAGCTCATCGATTCGAACGTGAAGAAGCTGATGCCCACGGGGAGCGCGATCGACAGTACGGGCACCGGGACGTGCACCCCGAGCGCTCCCAGCGTCGCCTGCGCGGTGTCGAGCCCGAAGCGCGCGTACTTGAAATAGGCCAGCACGCCCAGGTTCATGACCACGGTCAGGACCAACCAGGCCTTGCGCGAGCGCGCGTCGTGGGCGCGGCCAATGGCATGGCTGAGCAGGAAGTCCGCCGTGGAACAGGCCCAAATCAGGGCCAGGAAGCGCGGGCCGGACTGCGCGTAAAAGAAATAGCTGGCCGCGAGCAGGAACAGCAGACGCACGCGCCGAGCGTGCGCGCACAGCCAGGTGACGACGAAGGCGAGCGCGAAGAATTTTGCGTAGGCGAGCGTCGTGAACTGCACGGGCTGCGGCGCACGTTACACGAACGCCGCGCTCGGGTAGACTCAGAAGCGAATGTTCCGTCGCTTGTTCGTCGGGCTCGTCGAAGGGCTGATCGTGGGCCTAGCCATGGCTTTTGCCTGCGTGCGTGGGCTAGGGATCAGCGCGCCCGGTGCGCTGATACTCGCTCTGCTCGGCGCCCTCGCGGGGTTCGTGGTCGGGCTCGTCGCGGGGCGCCCGGTGTGGGCCCGTGACGCGAAGACCGAGGCCCTGCTCAAGGCGGGAGTGGGCGGGTTGTTCGGTGCCGGCCTGGCCTTTGCGCTCGGGCGCTGGCTCTCGCTGCCCGTGAATCTGTCCGCGTTCTCGTTCGGAACAGGTCCCGCGGGCCAGCTCGCTGCGATCACCTTGCCGGCGGTAGCCTGCGCGCTCGCGCTGTTCTTCGAGCTCGACAACACCGACTCCTCAGCGAATAAGCCCGGCATCGCCGGTAGCCCACCGAAGCAACGGCTGGGCGCGACCCAAGACGCCGAGCCGGACGATCTGAATGACCTCGAAGAGCTCGACGACGTGGCACGGCGAAAACGCGAGAAGCGCTGACGTGCCCTCGTCTCGCTGGCTCTTGTGGCTGATCAGCCTGAGCGCATTGGTTTGGTGTGCCACGTCGTGGCCTGCGCCCGCGCAACCGCTCGCGCTCGGCGTCGCCTTCCTCGGCTTGGTCCTGTACGCCACGCTGGGCGTGATGTGGCCGCACATCGGCATGTATGGCGACGCGCTCGCGCGCGGAAACCCGGGCGCGCGTCAGGTGGCGCTCACCTTCGACGATGGCCCGCACCCAGTAACCACCCGCGCCGTGTTGGCGTTGCTGCGCGAGCACGACGTTCGAGCAACGTTCTTCTTGCTCGGCCACAAGGTGGAGGCGCACCCCGACGTGGTGCGCGAGATCCACGCCGCCGGGCACACGCTGGGCATCCACGGCTTCGAGCACGAGCGGCTGTTCTCACTGCGCTCTGCCAGCTACGCCCGCCAACAGATCGAACGCA
>OUNO010000100.1_pt3 | contig 10399 bp, 8 predicted proteins | sample 1779811 | NCBI WGS metagenome assembly OUNO01 (sample SAMEA3914804, study PRJEB12502) | metagenome | biome: forest; material: soil | place: Canada | collected 2010-06-25 | depth 0.3 m
GCAGCCAGCGCGGACAACGGCGAGAAAGTGTCGTCGTCCACGCCCGCGCCCAAGGCCAGCGCGGCCCCGATCGCCGAACCGCCGAGCGGCCTCGGCTACGAATGAGCCGAGGCCGTGCTAGGCCTGGCGAGCCATGGAAGCCCGCCTCGTCGACTTGGAGATCCGTTACTCCCACTTGGAGAAGCAGCTCGCGGAGCTGAACCAAGTCGTCTTCGAGCAACAGCAGGCCATCGCTGTATTGCGCGAGCAGGTCGTCGCTTTGCGCTCCCGCCTGAGCGCGCAAGACGCGCCCATGCCGATCGAAAAGCCGCCGCACTACTAGTCGCCAGGCGGCTCGGCCCCCAGCCGACCGCGACAGCGCGCGCGTCCACTATGCCGATCTGTGCCACGAGGCACTGAGCAACGCGGGCTTTTACGGCCAGAAGCCACGCTCGGTACTGGCCCAGACTTTGCTCTAGCCGTGGATCGAGATGCGGGTGTGGCTGCGATCGCTGTGGGGCACTTATTTCACGATCGATCTACGGAGCCTGGGACTGTTCCGAATTCTGTTCGGCGCGGTGCTGCTGTGCGACTTGGCGCGGCGCTGGGTCGATCTGCAATTTTGGTACGTGAACAGCGGCATCTTGCCGAATCACACGCTGCTTTGGCGCCCGCCAGCCGGCAACATGTTCTCGTTGTTCTTCACGGTGTCGACCGTGCAAGAGGCGCGGCTCGGATTCTTGCTGTGCGCGTTGGTCTACGGCTGTTTCTTCGTGGGCTATCGCACGCGCTGGGCGCAGCTGCTCGCCGTGGTGGCGCGCGTCAGTCTGAACAGCCGGCTCGCGGTGCTCGAAAACGGCGGCGACATGGTGATGGACCTGTTGTGCCTATTCACCTTGCCGTTACCGCTCGGTGCGCGGTTCTCGTGCGATGCCGTCGCCGCGTCGGCGCTCGAAGCCCCGGCCCCAAAGAGCGACGAGCCGAACGAGCCAGCCAGCGCGCGCGGAACCACGGCGGCCTGCTATGCGTCGCTCGCAGTGCTTGGGCTCTTGCTACAGTTTTCGGCGGTCTACCTGTTCAATGCCTCGGCCAAGTCGGGCCCCGCTTGGCAAGATGGCAGTGCGGTGCACTACGCGCTGCATCTGGACAAGTTCGTCACTTGGCCGGGCGTGTGGATGCGCGAACACCTATCGCCTCAGGCAATTCGCTGGCTCACCTGGTCCACGCTGGCCACGGAGTGGAGCGCGTGGGTGCTGATCATCACGCCGGTATTCGTGCGCCAGGCGCGCGCCGTCGCGGTGTGCGTGCTGCCCTTGTTGCACCTGGGCTTTGCGCTCGGACTCAACCTGGGCGGCTTCAGCTTGGCGATGATGTCGTTCTACGCGCTGCTGCTCGTGCCCGCTCATTGGCGCTGGCTGTCAGGCGTGTTCGGCTCGCGCGCGCAGCCGCTCGTCGCACCGCTCGAGCAATGGCTCCGTCACCGGCTCAGACCGCGCCCGCTGCTGCCGCTCACGGATACCGTGCGCGCGCTGAGTGAGGGCGCGACGCTGCTGCTGATCATCGCGATCGCGAGCGAAGCGCTGAACGACAACGCGGCCGTCCCTCTGGCGTTGCGCGTGCATCAGCCGGCCTGGGCCAAAGCCGTGATCGAGTACCCGCGCATTTTGCAGGGCTGGCGCATGTTCTCGAACGAGCCCTCGCGCGTCGACTCGATGATCTACGTCGACGCAGTGACCGCAGGCGGCAAGCACGTGGATCCGTACAACGAGGTCGCGAGCGAGCCTGGTTTCCAGATGCGAGACGTGGTCCCGACCCACGTGGGGCAAAGCCAATTCTTCGTGATGTACTCGGATCGCATTGCCTACGACGGCTTTGCCAACTATCGCCAAGCATTCTCCGAGTGGCTCCAGGCCTATCCCGAGCGCACGCATCACCCCGAAGATTGCATCCTGAGCTACGAAGTGTACCTCGTTACCGATCAGAGCCCCGCGTTCGGGAGCCACGAGAAGCCAACCCCGCTCTCGCGCAAAAGTTTCATGAGCTTCAGCGCTCCCTACGACAGCCCGTGCCGAAAGACACCCGGTAAGCCGGTCGCGAGCACGCGCTAACGGCCGCGTTCAATCTTTGACGGCAGCCTCGAAGGTGCTCGCGCTGGCGGCGCGCCACGCGCGCGCAAAGCTCTTGGGCACGGGCTCTGCGAGCAGCTCGCGATCCTTCAGGTACTCGTACATCTCGCCGTAGTGGCGCACCTCGGTGGGGCTGACGCGGCGCAGGATGTGCCACGGTTTCAGCTCGCTCGGCTCGCGCAGGCCGCTGGCGGCGAGCAGCTCGACGAACGCCTTCACCGTGTTGTGCTGGAAATTGCGGACACGCACGGCTTTGTCGGCCACGACCAAGCCCGCGACCAGCCCCGGATCCTGAGTCGCCACGCCCGTGGGGCACTCGTTCGTGTTGCACTTTTGAGCTTGAATACAGCCGAGCGCGAACATCATGGCGCGCGCGCTGTTGCACAGGTCTGCGCCGATCGCGAGCTTGTGCGCGAGATCGAAACCAGTAACGACCTTACCACTGCAAATCACGCGCACTTGCTGACGTAAGCCGACGCCCACCAGCGCGTTGTGCACGAAGACCAACGCTTCATCGAGCGGCGTGCCGAGCACGTTCGAGAACTCGAGCGGCGCCGCACCCGTGCCGCCTTCACCGCCGTCGAGCGTGATGAAATCGGGATAGATCCCGCTCTCCACCATGGCTTTGCAGATGGCCAAAAACTCACGCCGCTTGCCCAAGCACAGCTTGAAACCGACGGGCTTGCCGCCCGACAGCTCGCGCAGCCGAGCGATGAATTGGCACAGGCCCAGCGGCGTCGAGAACGCGCGATGCGTCGGCGGCGAGATCACGTCCTGGCCCATGGGCACGTGACGGATCTTGGCGATCTCCAGGGTCACCTTTTTGGCCGGCAAGATGCCTCCGTGACCTGGCTTCGCGCCTTGGCTGAGCTTGATTTCGATCAGCTTGATCTGCGGGTTCTTCACCTTCTCGGCGAAACGCTGGGGGTCGAACTCGCCCGCGTCGTTCCGGCAACCGAAGTAGCCTGTGCCGATTTGCCAGCAGACGTCGCCGCCGCCCTCCAAGTGGTACGGCGAAAGGCCGCCTTCCCCGGTGTTGTGATAGAAGCCACCCAGCTTCGCGCCGCGATTCAGCGCCAAGATGGCGTTGCGGCTGAGCGCACCGTAGCTCATCGCCGAGACGTTCAGCACGGCGGCGTCGTAGGGCTGGGTGCAGCTCGGACCGCCGATGCGTACACGCGGCGGCAGCTCGGGCGCCTCGAGCGCACACAACGAATGGTTCATCCACTGATAGCCAATGGCGTACACGTCGAGCTCGGTACCGAAGGGCAGCGTGTCGGTGACGTTCTTGGCGCGGCGATAGACGAGCGAGCGCAGCTCGCGGCTGAACGGGCGCCCGGAGCTGTTGCTCTCGATGAAGTACTGATGAATCTCGGGCCGGATGGCCTCGAACCAGTAGCGGAAGCGGCCCAGGAACGGGAAATTACGCCGAATTGCATGCTTGGTTTGCAGCATGTCGTAGCTCCCGAGCACGACCACTGGCAGCACCAGCAATAGGCCGAAGAGCGCGCCGCACCACAGGCTGCCGACGGCAACGAGCGAGCCGACGCTCACCAGACTCGCAATCACGAAAATTCGACGCGCTGACATCGCCCGCGAGCATAGCCGGATTCTTCGCTACCAACCGAGCCTTTTCGCGAGCTCTGCGCGCAGCTCTTCGGCCATGCGCGCGTGCGTGTTCGGGCTCGGATGCCAATCACAACCGTGGCCTTCCGCGTCGGTGACTGCCGCGTGCTCGAAGTAAAACGTACGCGGGTCGTTGCGCAACACGACCACGGCGTGAATCCACTCCGCCCCGGTGGTGCGCGCCTTTTTTCCGGGCGGCCAATAGTCGGTCAGAGATGGCGGCAGCGCGCAAAAAATAGCCGCGCTCGGATACGCGGCCCGAACTCGAGCCAAGAACGCGACGTACGCGGCTTGAAACGCCGCCGCGTCCAGATCCTTGGCCGCAAAGTCATTCGTACCGAGATCGATCACGACCGCGTCGGGTTGCGAGCGAGCAAAGTCCCACTGACTGTCGGCGCGCTCAGGCAGCGTGCGCTGCCAGAGCACGGGCATGGGGATCAGATCCGTCTCGCTGCCGGCGTTGCTGTACACGCCTTTGCCCGACCAGGCGACGGCCGTCACCCGCGCCTGCATCGCCCGTCCGATCAGCGCGGCGTAGCTCAGCGAGTAGTTCTCGGTGTCGGGGCTGAAGTGGCAATACTGGTTCTTACCCTCGACACCATACGCGGCCGTGATCGAGTCGCCGATCACCTCCACGCTGCGAGCTTGCGCCGCGTCGGGCGGGAGCAGCTCCCCGGACGGGCCGGACCCGGCATAGCGCAGCTCGCTTTCACCGAGCATGGCCTCGGTCAGCCGTGTGAGGGTGATGCGGTGCTCACCGGGGGCCAAATGCTCGGCGAGGGCATAACACTGCGGCCCGACGAGAGCGGTGAGCTTGCCGGCAACCGCTACGCCGTCGAGCGTGATGCCGAACAGGTTGCGCCCCGAATCTTCGAGCTCGACCTGAAACCCCGTGCCACGAAAGCGAAACGAGAACGCGGTGCCCGACCAAGCAAAGCGCTCGCCTTGCGGAGTGCGCTCCGTTCGACCGTCGATACGCGCTTTGGACCAGTCGAGCGGCGCACGCGGCGCGTCCGCGCATGCGCCCCCGAGCCAGCGCGTGACCGGCGCTGGTGCGCTCGCCGCAAGGATCGCCGCCTTCGGCGCAGGATGAACACCGTGCGGCGCAATACAGCCCGACAGGGTGAGCCCCAGCAACGGACCAGCGAACGAGCGAGCCGGCATCTTCGATGCTAGCGTGGCACGAGATGCGGCTCGCGAGCCACGGAATCCGATGACCTTCTCGGTCGCCTTCGCGCTCGAGCGCGCCCTGCAAACATTGCTGCCCGCACGAGACATCATCGAGCAGCGCGTCGATGAAGCCATCGAGCCGGCGTGGTGTCGCACCCGTGGTTGGGGCGCCTTCTTGCTCCGCATGAGCGAAGCGGACCTCGAACGTTGTGAAGCCGAAGGGCTGGCGCAAGTGGCAGAATCGCTGCCCGGCATTCCGCGCGATCTGAGCCAGCTTGCCGCGCAGGTGCGCGCGGTCACTACGCTGCCCGCGCTCGAGCCCGCCGCGCTCGGCGAGGCCCAAGACTTCCGCGGCGTGTCGTGGCGCAAGCGTCAGCAATTGTCGGCCTTGCTCGGTGCGCTCGCGCCGCTCGTCGCCTCCGCCGAGCGCATCGTCGACGTGGGCGCAGGCAGCGGCCATTTCACGCGCCTCTCGGCGCGCCACTTCAGCCGCGAAGCGCTGGGCTTGGAGCGCAACCCGGAGCGCGTGGCCAGCGCTTCGGCGCGCGCAGAGTCGGCTCCGGCCGCGCCCTTCAACGCGCAGTACGCCGTGGTCGACGCCTTGCAAGACGGGCTCGCGTTGCGCGCCGGCGATCTCGCGATCGGCCTGCACGCCTGCGGCGAGCTCGGCGATACGCTGGTGCGCGCCGTGGCCAGCGCCGGCGTCGACCTCGGGCTCGTGTCCTGCTGTCTGCAGAAGATCAGTACCCCGCAGCGCGCGGCGCTCTCACTGGCCGCGCGCGGGCTCAGCCTCCCCAAAGAGACGCTGGGCCTGAGCAACCTGACCGCGCAGGCCATCGGCGTGGAGACGAGCATGGAGGGCATGATGCAGGCGCGCCAAGCGCGCTACGCCTTGCGCCAGCTGCTGCGCGCGCGCGGGCTGGAGGTCGAGCCGGGCGCTGAAATGAGCGGCATCAATCGCCGTCAAGCAAACGCCGGCTTGAGCGAGATCGCCGGACGCGCGCTGGCGCAACGTGGGCTTTCTGCCGCAACAGCGAGCGAGATCGCAGAGCACGAGCGGCAGGCCATCGCTGGCTATGGTGCGGTGCGCCGGCTGTCGCTGCCGCGCAATTTGCTAGCCCGCAGCATCGAGCTGGCGGTCGTGCTGGACCGCGCTGCGCACCTGAGCGAGCAGGGCTATGGCGTGGTGGTCGCGACGCTCTTCGACCGCGCCGTGACTCCGCGCAACATTTCGCTATTTGCCAGCCGCGATGCGAGTCGCTTGCCCACCGTGCGCGCCCCGTTCAGTTGAGCTAGGCTCGCCGCGCTTTGGCTACCTCGCTTCCGCTGCTCGAGAACGTGCGCGCTGCGCGCCGTGCCGCCGTCGCGGCGTCGCTGTTCGCGCAGTCTCCGAGCGAGCTCGCGGCGCGCGGCTTCAAGAATCCGGAGCATGCGTTCGCTCAGATCCAGCGGCCGTGGCTCTGGCAAGCCGGCTCGCCCGCGCTCGGGCGCAGCGCTCGGCAGCTGAGCGCCGAGCTCACGCAGCGGCCGCCAACCGTGCTCGAACGTCACGCCGCGACGGACGGCTCGACCAAGCTACTGCTCGAGGTCGACGGAGGCGCGCGCATCGAAGCCGTGCACATGCCGCGGGGCGGCCGGGTGACCCTGTGCATCTCGAGCCAAGTCGGCTGCGCCATGGGCTGTACGTTTTGCGCGACCGCCACCATGGGCTTCGGTCGGCATCTGCTGGCCCACGAGATCATCGGCCAGGTCTTGACCACGGTGCACGCGCTCGGCCCGCGCCATCCGGGTGATCTCACCTTGGTGTTCATGGGCATGGGTGAGCCGCTACACAACTTGCCCGAGGTCGCGCGCGCGCTTCGCGTGCTCTGTGATCCGGCCGGCCTCGGCCTGTCAGCGCGACGCATCACGGTCTCCACGTCCGGGCTCGTGCCCGAGATCGCCGAGCTCGGCCAGCTCGAGCCGCGTCCGCTGCTCGCCATCAGCGTGAACGGCACGACCGACGAGCAGCGCAATCCGCTGATGCCGGTGGGTCGCAAATACCCGCTCGCACAGCTGCGCCGCGCCTTGGAGCAATTTCCGGTGCGCCCGCGCGAGCGCATCACCGTAGAATACGTGCTGCTCGCCGGCATCAACGACACGCCGGAAGACGCGCGTCGCCTGGCTCGGTTCTGTGCGTCCTTTCCGCACCAAATCAACCTGATCCCGTTCAACGAGCACCGCGCGACCGAATTCCGTGCTCCTTCGGAAGACGTAGTCGACGACTTCGCGCGTGCAGTATTGGCCGAACACCGCACCGTGCTCACCGTGCGCCGCTCGCGCGGCCGTGACGTCGGCGCGGCGTGCGGGCAGCTCGTCGTCGGGTAGCGCCCGTGACCCAGAACTTCGCCGACCTGGTCGTCGACGGGCAGCGCATCCTGCCCGCACTCTTGGCTGACATCGCCGCCGCCGAGCAGGTCATCCACGTCTCCATCTTCTTGTTTTTTCGCGACCCGATCGGCCACGAGATCGCCGAGGCGTTGGCGGCCAAGGCCGAGGCCGGCCTCGACGTGCGCGTGCTGCTCAACATCGAAAAAACCGGCATGGGCGATCCCTTCTCGACCGGCGAGAAGGAGATGATGGCGCACGATCCGAACATCGAATACGACCCGACGGACGTAAAACCGCTGTGCCAGCTGATGACCGCCGCAGGTGTGCGCGTTCAAGACACGAACATCGACTACGACGCGGAGGTCGCCGTGAACGACCCGCGTTTGCGCTCGATCGCCCAGCAAATCCGGGGCGCCATCGCGATCGACGACATGCACATCGACCACCGCAAGCTGATCGTGATCGACGGCAGGGTCGCGTGGTGTGGCGGCGCCAACATCGGCGCGCAATACCTGTTCCACGTGCCCTTCGAGCCGCGTAAGGATGCGCAAGAAGAGGGCCTCGAGCGCAAGCTGGCGCAACTGCCCGAACCGTGGTGGAAGTGGCACGACAGCTTGACGCGCTTCGAAGGTCCCATCGTGCTCGAGCTCGACGCCGAGTTCCACGATCGCTGGGTGCTCGATGGCGGTGAAGACTATCCCGCGCTCAGCGCCAGGCCGAGTCACGCGCCAGCGCGCGGGCAGGCCGTCTCGAGTGCTACGTTGCATTGCAACGCGCCCAATGACGAGCCGAACGGCGTGCGTGAGCTGTACCTGCGCCTGATCGCCGAAGCCGAACACTCGATCTTCATCGAGAACCCCTACCTCTATCAGCCGCAGATCGTGGAGGCGCTGTGCGCGGCCAAGCGCGCGCGCCCCTCGTTGTCGGTGGTGCTCATCGTGCCGTCAGGCCGCCACAACGACAACTCGTTCAGTCAAGACGCGCAGGAGCACGAGTACGAGCGGTATCTGGAGTGCGGCATCGAGCTGTACGAGTACCAAAACCACTTCAATCACTTGAAGATGGCCGTCTTCGACGAACGCTTCTCGATCCACGGCTCGACCAACCTGAATTGCCGCAGTCTCGAGAACGACAAGGACTTCGAGCTCGTGGTCCTAGTCGACGACGCGCCGTTCGCGCGAACCGTCTTGAGCAAGGTCCGTGACGTGGACGTGCCTCACTCACGCCGCATCGCACCCGAGGACCTGCACGGCAGCATCGCCGGCTTACGCCGACGAGTTCGACACCCGTGGACGCTCGCGCTGCTCGCGAAGCGAATGCTCTAGGGGCCACCCCTCGCAGGCGCTCGGCGAGGCCGCGGATTTCGGTTCCGCTGACGCTGCACGACCGATGCGTCAAAGCTTGGTAATAATTAGATAATTCGATGCAGGCCAGAGCAGCAGGGCCAGTTCGTCGAAAAGCTGCTACGAGGCGAGCCCGCAAATGCCTTCGATCCAAATCAACGACGTGAGCAAGGCCTACGGCAAAAAGCGCCTGTTCCAAGAGGTGACCGTCGAGTTCAACGAGGGCAAGCGCTATGGCCTGACGGGCCCGAACGGCGCCGGGAAGTCCACGTTTTTGAAGATCGTCTCGGGCGAGCTGGAAGCCGATTCCGGTCACGTGCATCGCCCCGATCGCACGGGCGTGCTGAAGCAGGATCAGTTCGGTTACGAGAAGATGATCGTGCTGTCCGTCGTCATGATGGGCAATCAGCGGCTGTGGGCCGCGATGCAAGAGAAGGAAGAGCTGCTCGCCAAAGAGACGCTCACCGACAAGCAGGGTGAGCTGCTGGGCGAGCTCGAAGGCGTGATCGCGGAAGAGGACGGTTACTCCGCCGAGTCCGACGCCGCGGAGTTGCTCGCGGGCTTGGGCATTGCCGAGAGTGAGCATGAGAAGCAGATGCGCGAGCTGCCCGGCGGCCTGAAACTGCGCGTGCTCTTGGCGCAAGCGCTGTTCGGTAATCCCGACGCACTGCTGCTCGACGAACCGACGAACAATCTCGACATCGACAGCATCCGCTGGCTCGAGCGGTTCTTGTGCAACTACCGCGGCGTGCTCGTGACCATCTCCCACGATCGCCATTTCTTGAACGAGATCTGCACGCACATCGCAGACATCGACTACGAGACCATCATCACTTACCCCGGTGGCTACGATGACATGATCATCGCCAAGGGTCAGGTTCGCGGCAAGGTCGAGCAGGAGAACGCCGAGCGCCAAAAGAAGATCTCGCAACTACAGGATTTCGTGGCCCGCTTCGCCGCCGGTACCCGCGGCACACAGGTGCAGAGCCGCAAAAAGCAGATCGAGCGCCTGCAATTGACGGATTTGAAGCGCTCCAACATCGAGCGCCCATTCATCCAGTTCCTGGTCGCCAAGCCCTCCGGAAAGCAAACGCTGACCGTCGAGAAGCTGACCAAGCGTTGGCCCGACATCACGGTGTGCGAGAACTTCTCGACCATCGTCACCAAAGGCGAAAAGATCGCCATCATCGGCAAGAGCGGCATGGGCAAGACCACGCTCTGTAAGCTGCTCACGGGCGACCTGAAGCCCGACGAAGGCACCATCGGCTGGGGTCACCAGGTCAGCGTCGGCTACCTCGCGCAGGATCATCGCGAAGGCATCCCGAACGGCACCACCGTCAGCGCCTGGCTCCACTCGTTCAATCCCCTCGCCACGCAACAAGACATCCGCGGCTTGCTCGGCAAGATGTTGTTCAAGGGCGAAGAAGGCATGAAGCCCACCGACGCCCTCTCCGGTGGTGAGGCCGTGCGCATGATCTTCTCCAAGCTCATGCTCTCCAAGGACAACGTGCTGGTCCTCGACGAGCCCACCAATCACTTGGATCTCGAGTCGATCATCGCCCTGGGCGACGCCCTCCAAAAGTACGAAGGCACCGCGTTCGTCGTGACCCACGATCGCGATCTCGTCGCCAGCTTCGCCAACCGCATCTTCGCCTTCACCGAAAAAGGCCTGATCGACTTCCGCGGCAACTACGACGACTACCTCGAGAAATTCGGCGAAGACGGCAAGAAGTGAAGGCCGAGGCGCGACGCCGAAGGCGAGGCGCGACGCGTGACCATCAACCC
>OUNO010004413.1_pt2 | contig 10365 bp, 8 predicted proteins | sample 1779811 | NCBI WGS metagenome assembly OUNO01 (sample SAMEA3914804, study PRJEB12502) | metagenome | biome: forest; material: soil | place: Canada | collected 2010-06-25 | depth 0.3 m
GAGCTGGCCGCGCTCAAGGCGCAGCTCGATGCCAAGGCGGAGGTGAAGCCGCCTCCGCCTCCGAAGCGCGTCACCGGCGCGCTCGGCGCGATGCCCTCGGGCCCTACCGCTTCCGAGGGCCCCGCAAAAGAGCCGAAAGAGCCGCCACCGACGCCCGACCCAGCTGCCGCCAAGGCCGCTCAGCGCGCCAAGACGCGTCAGCCCTGGTGGGAAGACCTGTTCAACGAAGACTTCATGCGCGCAAGCTCGCGCGTCACCGACGAGCAGGTGCGCCGTGAAGTGACCTTCATCGAAGAGTCGCTGGGCGTTGCCGCGGGCGGCGTGGTGCTCGATCTCGGTTGCGGCTCGGGCCACCACGCCGTCGAGTTCGCGAGCCGCGGCTACGGCGTCGTCGGTTACGACTTGTCGCTGTACCAGCTGGCGCTGGCAGCCGACGTCGCCCAGGAGCGCAGCCAGAAGATCAATTTCCTGCAAGGCGACATGCGCGAGATGGCCTTCGAAGAAATGTTCGACGGCGTGTTCTGCTGGAACACGACCTTCGGCTACTTCGAAGAAGACAAGAACTTGGCCGTCGCTCAGCGCGTGTTCAAAGCGCTGCGGCCGGGCGGCATGTTCTTGATCGACGTGTTGAACCGCGATTTTGCGGCGGCTTCCGCGCCGTGCACCGTCTGGTACGAGGGCGACTCGTGCGTGTGCATGGACGACATGAGCGTCGACTACATCTCGAGCCGCTTGCGCGTGAAGCGCTCGATCATTTTGGACGACGGGCGTACCAAAGAATCGCTCTTCTCGCTGCGCCTGTACTCGCTGCACGAGCTCGGCAAACTACTGCACGAGGTCGGCTTCCGAGTCACGGAAGCCAGCGGTCACCCCGCGACGCCCGGCGTGTTCTTCGGCCCCAATTCGCCGCGTATCATCATGCTTGCGCAGCGCCCTTGAGAGTCTCGTGATGTGCGGATGGTCTGCGATGAAAAGGGCGGCGGCGCCGCTGTTCGTGCTCTCGTTCGCATTCCCCGCGTGCGGCGGCGACGCAACGCCTGCCAAAGCGCCGACCTCGAGCGCTCACGACTCCGACACGAGCGAGTCGAGCCACGATGACTCCGCAGCGGATGACTCTCCCGCCGAGGAAGAAGCACCCAAGGCGGGCGCTTGTGACGACGGCACCTGTAGCTCGTGCGGCTCGGGCGTTTGCCCCACCGGTTGGTATTGCGACGAATCGGCGACGGGCGGCCCGGCTTGCGGTTGGCTCCCGGCCTGCGCACAAAAATCGAGCTGCGCCTGCGTCACGGCCAAACTGGGCTCTGCCTGCAAGTGCAGCGAACAATCCGGCGGCCTACACGTGACGTGTAAGTAAGGGCCGGTCTTCGCGCGTATACGCGGCGCCGCACGCACGCTAGACAGAAGCCGTGGATCTCGCGTCTGCCCTCACTCTGCGCGTGCCCGGATTGCGAGTCAGTGGCAGCGCTCCGGATCTCACGGCGGCGGCGCGCGATCTCTGGCCGCGCGCTTTGGTCGACATCCAAAGCGGCCAGTTGCCCACGAATCGGCCGGGCGCGATTGCCTGGCCAGAACGGCCCGAGCAGATCAGCCAATTGCTCGAGCTGTCGCGCGCTCAAGGGTACCGCGTGGTGCCGTTCGGTGCCGGTAGCGGCGTGTGCGGCGCGATCTTGCCCGACGAGCGCACGATCGTGATCGACTCGAAGCGCCTGCTCGAGTTTCGTATCGACGACGACGCGCCCGTGGTGCACGCGGGCGCCGGAGTGCTCGGGCTCAAGCTCGAGCAGCAACTCGAACAGCGCGGCTACACCGCGGGGCACTTTCCCTCCAGCATCGTCTGCTCCACGGTTGGCGGCTGGGTGGCGGCCCGCGGTGCAGGTCAATGCTCGAGTCGCTACGGAAAGATCGAGGACATGGTGGCGAGCGTCGACTGCGTGCTCGGCACTGGCGACTTCGTGCGCATGCAGCGCCGTGAGTCGGGTCCCAATCTGCTGCCGTTGCTCACGGGCAGCGAAGGCACGCTCGGCTTCATCACCTCTGTCGCGTTGCGCTTGCACCCCGCGCCCCGCGTGCGCCGCTTCCTCGCCTACACTTGCCCGAGCATCGAGAGCGGCTTCGACGTCCTGCGGACGATGCTGCAAGCTGGCCTGCGCCCTGAAGTCGCGCGCTTGTACGATCCGATCGATTCGGTGCTCCTGGGGCAAAGCTCCGACGCCAAGAAAGCGCCAAAAAACCGCGACCCACGGCTCGGAAAGTGGTTCGGCGTCGCGGCTCGCCAAGCGCTGCGTCGACCACGCTGGTTGCAGCGCACGATCGAAGCTCTGGAAGGCAATCTGCTCGGCGGTGCCACGCTGATCCTGATCTTCGAAGGCAACGCCGATGAAGCCGACCAAGATGCAGCACGCGCCGATGCGATTTGCGCGCGTGCCTCGGCTCGCTCGCTGGGCGAGGGCCCCGCGCGTCGTTGGCTCGCGCATCGCTATGGCGTGAGCTTCCGTCAATCGTCCTCGTTTCGCCTCGGCGCATTCACGGACACGATGGAAGTCGCTGCGCCCTGGTCCAAGCTGGAGGCGGTCTACGACAACGTGCGTCGCGCGCTCTCGGAGCACGCACTGGTCATGGCGCACCTGAGCCACGCCTACCCGGATGGCTGCAGTATTTACTTCACGTTCTCGGCGCTCGGCGCGCGCGCCGGCCATGCCCACGAGCGCTACGAGGCGGCCTGGCGCACCGGCCTCGGCGCCGCACTCGAAGCGGGCGCGAACCTGAGTCATCACCACGGCGTCGGTCGCAGCAAAGCCGCGCGCCTCGCCGCCGAGCTCGGGCAGGGCACGCAATTGCTCCATCGGCTGCGTAGCGCCTGGGACCCGGCCAGTATGTTCAATCCCGGCGCGCTGGAGGCGCCGTTCGAGGTGCTGCCCAGCGTGCGTCGCGACGAACGCCCGGAGCTCGTGCTCGATTCGCAATCCCAGCTGGCCGAGGTCGACGCACGCCTGTCGCTCGGCGCCGTCGAAGCGTTGCTGTCACGCTCGGGCCTCACGCTGGGCCTCGATGCCCGAGCACCCTGGAGCGCGTCCGTGAATACTTGGGTTGGCTTGGGGTTTCCGGGTGCGCCTGACGTCTGGGCCGACCCTGTTGCGGCGCGCGTCGCCGGTTTCGAGGCCACGGCGGGCGGGATCCTAGCCCGCGTTCGCCCGAGCCCACGTCGCGCCACGGGTCCCGATCTGCTCGCGCTGTTCGCGGGCACTCGAGGCCAAATCGGTGAAGTCGAGCGCGTGACGCTCGCGGTGAGCGCTCGCGGCGCCGCCTCCGCGCGGGCTCAGCCGTTCCACTGGGATCGCGATCCGCCGCTGTCTGCCGCCGAGGAGCGCGCGTTCGCGCTCGCACGGCGTGCGCTCAACCCGCGGTAACACTACTTAAGTGATCAAGTCGTACTAAGACGGGTCCGTGACGCGCGGCGCGAGCAGCCCGTCCGGCAAATCCAAATTCTGACTCAAGCGCGTGAGTGAGCTTTCGACGAGCTCGCGCTCTTCGTTGCCCAGCGTGCCGTTGCCGGCGCGTGACAGCGCAAAGCGCAGGGTTGCGGCTTCGAGGCGTGACAGTGCGGCGGTGCGGGAGAAGCCGATTTCTGGGACGGTGTAGCGCAGGAGCACTTGGCCGTCGTCGAGCACTTGTTCGCCGATGATTTCGGCCTTTACGCGGCCCGTGCCGGCGAGCTGGCGAATGATGCCGCGCACGCGCGAGGCGCGGCGCCGCACTCGGAGCGCGGCCGGATCTTCGAATAGCTTGAAAAAACGGTTCCGTGCGAAGGCAGTGGGCACCAGGATCAACGCGCACAAGAGCGCGTCCAAATCCACGCGCGGCGCGGGTTTCACTGCCGGTTCGGCCGCTGCTCGCCGCCGTCCTGGTGGGTCTTGTTGGCTTCGAGGAGCGCGGCCTGATGAAACGAGCCCACCGCGTCGAGCAGCTCGGTCAAGTCGCCGTCCACGATGCGGTCGAGCTTGTACAGGGTGAGCCCGACGCGATGATCGGTCAGTCGATTCTGAGGGAAGTTGTAGGTGCGGATCTTGTCCGAGCGCTCGCCGGCTTTGACCATGCTGCGCCGCTCGTCTCGGACCGCCGAGTCGTGCTTCTCTTGCTCGATCTCGAGCAGGCGCGCGCGCAAGATCTTCAGGCCCTTGGCCTTGTTCTTGATCTGGCTGCGCTCGTCCTGACAACGCACGGTGATGCCGCTCGGCAGATGCGTGATTTGAACCGAGCTGTTGGTGGTGTTCACGCCCTGGCCGCCGGGGCCGCCGGATGCCGCGATGTCGAAGCGCAGATCTTTGTCTTCGATGTGCAGCTCGACTTCATCGGCCTCGGGCAGCACGGCGACGGTGGCCGTCGAGGTGTGGATGCGACCCTGGGCCTCGGTCGCCGGCACACGCTGCACGCGGTGCACTCCGCCCTCGTACTTCAGACCCGAGAACACGCGGTTGCCCGTGACCAGCAGGATGGCTTCTTTGATGCCGCCCGCCGCCGCGTCGCTGCTCGACAACAGCTCGATCTTCCAGTTGCGAGTCTCTGCGTAGCGCGTGTACATGCGCAAGAGATCGGCCGCGAACAGCGCCGCCTCTTCGCCGCCCGTGCCGGCACGGATTTCGAGCAGCGTGTTCTTCTCGTCGTTCGGGTCTTTGGGTAGGAGCAGCACGAACAGCTTTTGTTCGATGCTCTCCAACTTCGCTTCGAGCTCGGGCAGCTCTTGCTTCACCAGCGGGCCGAGCTCGGGATCGCTCAGGGCCGCTCGGTCTTCGGCGACGTGCTTCTCGACGGAGCGCCACTCTTGGAATGCCTCCACGATTTGCACGAGGCCGCTGCGCTCGCGGTTGAAGGTATTGAGCTTCTGCGGATCCCCGAACACCTTCGGATCGCACAGCAGCTGATCGAGCTCTGCGTAACGCCGGACGATGGACTCGAGCTTCTCGACCGGGATCATGCCGCTTGCGCGGCGCCGCGCGTCGTCAGTGTCGCGAAGTCGTCGAAGGTGCGCTCACTGGCGGTCTCGGGGCGCACACCTTGCTGCTCGCTCTCGAGCGTGACCAAGAGGGCCGACAGTGCGACCTCGAGCTGCTTGTCGTCGGGCTCGATGGTCGTGATCTTCTGCACCAGGAAGCCGGGCCAGAGCAGGATCTGCCCAGGCCCCGTGCTGCAGTATTTGGCCAGCACGCGCTGCAGCTCGAAGGTGAGCGCGGCGATGAAGGGCAGGAACGGCAGCTTGAACGCGAAGAACAACAGGTTGTCGGCGAGCTTGCCGCCGCCCAAGTGCGGCAGCAGCGGGCCGAGCGCGCTGAACACCAAGATCGAAACCAGAGCGACCATCACGATGAAGGTCGTGCCGCAGCGCGGATGCAGCGTGGTCTTCGGGCGCGCGTTGTCGACCGTGAGCGCCTCGCCGGACTCATAGGTGTAAATCGATTTGTGCTCGGCACCGTGATACTGGAACACGCGGTAGATCTCGGGCAGGCGCCGGATCAGCAGCATGTAGCCGATCAGGATCGTCAGCTTGGCGGCGGCGGTGAGCAGCTGAAAGCGCACGTCCCGCACGTCCAAGTTGAGGCCGAGCAGGCTGCTCGCGCCAGCCGCGAAGGCCTGCGGCAGAGCCACGAAAATGCCGATCGCGAATGCGGCGGAGAGCAAGCCGAGGAAGCGCTTCTTTGGCTCGGCGCCGGGAGCGGCACTCGGGCCGCCGCCGAAATCCTGCGGCGCATTCGTGAGCAGCGCGATGATCGGCAACGAGAGCAGCGACAGCGTGCTCGGACCGCGGTGCGAAACCGGCTTTTCGCCGTCTTCCAGATCTTGCTCGAACTGTTCGGCGGAGAAGCGCAGTGCGGCGCTGCCGAGCTTCAGCGCTTCGACCAGCGCGGCCACGCCGCGCACCAGCGGCCAGGCGAGCTTGCCGCGGCGGAGATCGGCCATCGGCATTTCGCGCACGACCAGCGCGCCGCTCTTACGCCGAACCACGGCGGAGAAGCAGTGCGGCGAACGCATCATCACGCCCTCGATCAGGGCCTGACCACCGATATAAGGACGGGCAACGCCGTCAGGGCCGACAACCGCGGGTTGGTTCGACATCGTCCTCAGTATAGCGCTTGGTGGCGCGATGTAACGGGCGGTGGCGAAATCGCGCACCGCCCGTGACGGAGAAATTACTTCGCTTCGTTCGCTAGCGCGGCGGCGGTAGCAGCTTGAGCTGCACCGGCCACGCCCGCGGCACCGGTTGCACCGGCATAGCGACGGCGGAAGCGATCGACGCGACCCTGAGTGTCCATCATACGCTGCTTGCCGGTGTAGAACGGGTGGCAGGCTGCGCAGACATCGACCTGCAGCTCAGGCTTGGTGGAGCGCGTCTCGAACTTGTTGCCACAAGCGCAAGCCACTGCGACCACGTTGTATTCGGGGTGAATGCCGTCTTTCATAGTGACTCCAGAGCCTTCTCGGCTGCCCTGGCAAAGCGCGAGGGTGTGCGAAAAGGACGCGGAACCTAGCTTGCGTCGCGCGCCCGGACAAGCAACCCCCGCCGTTTCTGTTTTCGGGTCCTGCCGGGGACTGAACTACCGGCCGGATCGCGCGTTTCCGCTGCCAGCCTCGCCGCTCGGAATTACCAATTAAATCAGCAGCTTGAGACCAAATCTCCGCATCCGGCCGGGAACTTGACCGCTGCTGACTTTTCAACCAAGGATCCCGCAGCCAATGGTTGATTCGTCGCGACGCGAGACGCTGAAGCGCCTCGGGGCCCTGGGCCTCGTTGCGGGCGGCGCTGCGGCAACCGCGAAATTGGCCTTCGACCCCGGCGGTTTCGGCTTGGCCGAGGCGAGCGGCGAACGGCAGGTGCGTGATTTCCGGATTCACCATCCGGGCGCCAGCACCGATCCGGTGTTTGCAATCGCCAAGAGCAGCACCGACCCAGCAGAGCTCGTGCGTCGAGCAGTGAACGCCATGGGCGGCATGAAGCGCTTCGTGTCGCGCGGCGACATCGTGGCCGTCAAGCCGAACATCGGTTGGGATCGCATGCCGGTGCACGCGGCCAACACGAACCCGCTCGTGGTGGCCGAGGTCGTGAAGCTCGCGTTCGACGCGGGCGCCAAAGAAGTGATCGTGACGGACGCGTCGTGCAACGAGGCCAACCGCTGCTTCCAGCGCTCCGGCATCTGGCGCGCCGCGTACGCGCTTGGTGCCAATGTCATCTTGCCTTCGGCGCATCGCTTCCGCGATTTGCGCATGAAGGGCGAGGTGCTCGATCAATGGCCCGTGTACTTGCCGCTCGTGAACGCGGACAAGGTGATCAACGTGCCCGTGGCCAAGCACCACAACTTGTCGAAGTTCACCTGCGGCATGAAAAATTGGTACGGCATCCTGGGCGGCCGTCGTAATCGCCTGCACCAAAACATCGACGTATCGATCGCCGATCTGGCAACCTTCATGCGTCCCACGCTGACCGTGGTCGACGCCACGCGCGTCCTGCTGCGCAACGGCCCGCAGGGCGGCAATATCGACGACGCGAAGGACATGCATCAGGTGATCGCCGGTTTGGATCAGGTGGCGGTCGATGCCTACGCCTGCACCCTGATCGGTGAAACCCCGGCCAACGTGCGCTACCTGAAGCTGGGCCACGAGCGCGGCATTGGCAGCATGTTCTGGGAGCAAGTGCCCCACGTGGAGGTCTGACCGTGGGTTGGAATTGCGTGGATTCGGACGGTAGCGACGCCCGCCGATTTCTGGTTTTGGCTGCCGGTCGGAGCGAGCGATGAGCGTGCACTCGGAGCAGCAGGGCGAGGACCTACCCGCGCCGATTCCTTGGCTCGCTAGTGCGGGCCAGGTGGCGCCGCTCGATGGCGCTGAAGTCACGCGCCAAGCTGCGGCCGAGCCGCGCTTGCTCCAGATCCGCAAAAAGACGCCGCCAGCGGGCGCTGTCGCAGCGTCGAGCACGCCCGCGCCGCGCGCCGTCAACCCGACGACCCTTTTTACCTCCGCGACCGCGTCCGCCACCACGGCGAACAGCGGCGCGCCGAGCGCCCCCCAAAAAACCAAGAAGACCAAGGGACCGAAGCGCGCAGGCTCCGGCTTGCCCGCGCGCAAGGTGATTCAGATCTTGGTTTGGGTGCGGCGCGTGGCGCAGGTCGGCTTCGTCGCGCTGTTCTTGTACTTCCTCGCCAGCACCGCGTTTCGCGGCACCTTCTCCGCGGCTGCGAACGAGCCCGTGCGCTTGCCGTTGCCGGTCGAAGGCTTCCTGCTCGCCGACCCGTTCGTCGGCGCGATGACGTTGCTCAGCACGCACACCATTTACCGCGGGCTCGCCTGGTCGCTCGTGGTGCTGGTGCTCACTCTGGTGTTCGGGCGCGTGTTTTGTGGCTGGATTTGCCCGTTCGGCACGCTGCACCATTTCTTTGGCTGGATCTTTCCGAGCCGCTATTTGCGCGGCAACAAGCGGGTCGAGTCGAACAAGACGCATTGGTGGCAGGCCGGTAAATACTACATCATGTGGGGCTTCCTCGGCGCGGCCGCCGTGGGCAGCTCCATCGGCGGCTTGCTCGATCCAATTTGCGTTGCAGTGCGCACCATCGGCTTGGGGGTGATCCCCGCCTTGCAATACTTCGGCGTGCGCTCGGCGACCGTGATCGCCAGCAGCAACGTGCGCGTGCTGCAGAACGCGACCGATGGCGCGCAAGACGTGCTCAGCCGGACGGTATGGACCGCCAACCAGAGCTACTTCCACCAGACCTGGCTGATCGTGTTCTTCCTGATCGGTGTGCTGTTCATGAACCGCTTCATCCCGCGGTTCTGGTGTCGCGCGCTGTGCCCGCTGGGCGCGTTCTTGGGCGTGTTCGCGCGCTTCTCCCTGTTCGGCATGGAGAAGGATCACGCGGCCTGCACCGATTGCAACTTGTGCCTCGTCAATTGCCAGGGCGCCGACAGCCCGCAGGGCGGCGTCAAGCATCGCCAAGACGAGTGCCACATGTGCTTGAACTGCGAGAGCGCGTGTCCGGAGGACGTGATCAAGTTCCGCTTCTTGCCCAAGCGCACCAGCACCATCACGAAGCCGGATTTGCAGCGCCGTACCTTGGTCGCGGCCACCGCTGCGGGCGCGGTGTGCATCCCGGGCATGCGCATCGGCAACTGGCCGGACAAGGCCTACAGCGAGAAGGTGATTCGGCCTCCGGGCGCCGTCGAAGAGCGCGCCTTCCTCGAGCGCTGCATCCGCTGCGCCGAGTGCATGAAGGTGTGCCCGAACAACGCGCTGCATCCGGCCTTCTTCGAAGCGGGCATCGAGGGCTTGTGGACGCCGATCCTGATCCCGCGCATCGGCTATTGCGAGTTCTCGTGCGTGCTGTGCGGGCAGGTCTGCCCGACCGGCGCGATTCAGAAGATCACCGAGAAGCAGAAGATGGGCATCGGTCAGAAGCCGATCACCATCGGTACTGCGATGTACGACCAGGGGCGCTGTTTGCCGTGGGCCATGGCGACGCCGTGCATCGTCTGTGAAGAGTTCTGTCCGACCTCTCCCAAGGCGATTTGGGCGGAGGCGGTCGAGGTGCCCAAGCGGGACAGCAAGTATCGAAAAGAAGGCGAGCAAGCGGCGATGCTGACCGTGAAGGTGCAGCGCCCGCACGTCGACCCGATGCTGTGCGTCGGCTGCGGCGCCTGTGAAAAGGTCTGTCCGATCGTCGACAAGCCCGCGGTTTACGTGACCAACGCGGGCGAGACGCGCTCCAAGACGAACGTGATTTTGCTGGAGAATACGGCGTACGGGCAGTCCTGAGCGCGCTCCACGGCCGTTCAGGTGAGTGCTCGTCGTGCGGAGCCTCGTACACCGCTGCACGCCCCCTCGGACAGTCGTGTCTTGGTCGTGCCAGCAATAAATCAAAGAGAACTGGCACACTGGCTACTAACTCTGCGAAAATGGGGGCTGTGAGTCGGTGAGTGGTGCGAGCGCAGGCAGCCGCGAGCGTCCGTGAGCGTGGCCCGTAATTTGCGTGGGGAAGTGCAGTTCCATGACTAAAATTTCGCAGCGATTCTGGGCATTCGTCGTCGTGGGGGCGACCGTGCTCGGTCTGGGCGCAGGGTGCGGGCGCAACGAGCTTTCGACCTTGGGTGGTCCGGGCGTCGGCGCCAACGGCGGCTCAGGTGCAGTCGCTGCGAGTGCCGGGCGCGGCGGCAGCGCGGGCTCCGGCAACGTGGGCAACTTCGGCGGCGTCGGGAACTTCGGCGGCGTCTCGGGCGTGGGCAACTTCGGTGGCGTCTCGGGCGTGGGCAACTTCGGCGGCGTCTCGGGCGTGGGCGCCACGGCGGGTGCTGCTGGTAGCCCCGGCTTCTGCGGCGACGGCTTCTGCG
>OUNO011322928.1_pt1 | contig 10343 bp, 10 predicted proteins | sample 1779811 | NCBI WGS metagenome assembly OUNO01 (sample SAMEA3914804, study PRJEB12502) | metagenome | biome: forest; material: soil | place: Canada | collected 2010-06-25 | depth 0.3 m
CATCGGCGGGTGGCCGGCGATTTCAAAGTTCGGCTTTGGATTTCTGACCAATGTCACCTGGGACCCAGTCCAGGACATCTATGGCGCCGCCGGACCCATCGTCGGCACCCTGGTCACCTCGGCTCTCGCCCTGGCGATATCCCTGCCCGTGGCCGGCGGGGTGGCCTTTTTCCTGGTCGAGCTCTGCCCGCAGACGTTGCGCCGGCCGATCGGAACGGCGGTCGAGCTCCTGGCCGGCATTCCCTCCATCGTCTACGGCATGTGGGGCCTGTTCATTTTCGCGCCGGTGTTCGCCAAGTGGATTGAGATCCCGGCCATGAGCGCCGCCCCGGCGGGGACCTTCTTGGCCGATCTGGTCACCGGCGTCCCCAACGGCTCGGGCATATTGGCGGCCTCGATCATTCTGGCGATCATGATCCTGCCGTTCATGGCCGCGACCCTGCGCGAGTTGTTGATGACTGTGCCGGCGCAGGTGCGAGAGAGCGCCTACGGCCTGGGGGCCACCACGGGCGAAGTGGTGATGAAGGTCACCTTGCCCTATGTCCGGCGCGGCGCGATCGGCGCGGTGATGCTGGGTCTTGGCCGGGCGCTGGGCGAGACCATGGCCGTCACCTTCATCATCGGCAACTCGCATGGCTTCCCCAAGGGCCTGTTCGACGCCGGATCGACAATCGCATCAACTATCGCCAATGAGTTCAACGAGGCCAGCGGCCTGCAGGCCTCGGCCTTGATCGCGCTCGGCCTGGTGCTGTTCCTGATCACCTTCACGGTGCTGGCCCTGGCGCGCTTGCTGCTGCCTAGCCAGGCGAAGTTATAGCCATGGCCCTGTCCGCCGCTCGCGTACGCCGACGCCGACTGGAAAACGCGGTGTTCGTGTCCTTCTGCGTGCTGGTGACGGCTGTCGCGCTGACGGCCCTCGTGCTGATCTTGGTTTCGCTGGTCGGTCAGGGGGCCGCAGGCCTGAGCGCCGATGTGTTCACCAAGTCAACGCCTGCCGCCGGCACGCCCGGCGGCCTGATCAACGCCATCGTCGGATCGATCATGCTGTGCACGTTGGGAATGGTCCTGGCGCTCGTCATCGGTGTGATGGCGGGCACCTGGCTCGCGGAGTACGCCGGCGAGGGCCATTATGGCCACGTCGTGCGGTACCTCAACGACGTCCTTTTGTCGGCGCCGTCGATCCTGATGGGCCTGTTCGTCTATGAGATCCTGGTAGCGCCATTCAAAGGTTTTTCCGGTTTTGCCGGCGCCGTCGCCCTGGCTCTCCTGGCTGTGCCGGTCATCACCAGGACGACCGAGGACGTGCTCAAGCTCCAGCCGACGTCCCTGCGGGAAGCGGCCGTGGCCCTGGGTTCGCCGTTCTGGCACGTCGTGCGCGCCGTGCTGTGGCGCTCGGCGACCAGCGGTATCCTCACCGGCGCCCTATTGGCCTTCGCCCGAATCAGCGGCGAGACCGCGCCGTTGCTGTTCACTGCCCTCAACAACCAGTTCTTCAGCTGGAACATGGCCAAGCCCATGGCCAATCTGCCGGTGGTGATCTTCCAGTTCGCCCTGACCCCCTACCCGGACCTCAATCGTCTCGCCTGGGCGGGGGCCTTGATCATCGCCGCGTCGGTGCTCGCCGTCACCATTATCGCCCGATTTATCCATGGGGGATCCAAGCCGTCATGACCGATCCAGCGCCAGAGCAGCTCGCGCCGGAGATCGCTGCGCTCCAACCGATCGTCCCCGAACGCGAACCGCCCCCGCAGGGGGACATGTCGGTCATGGCGATCAAACCCGACCGCATCAAGATCGATATTCAGAATCTCGACTTCTTTTACGGCAAAAGCCAAGCCCTGAAGGCCGTCTCCATGTCGGTGGCCCTTAACTCCGTGACGGCGATGATCGGGCCGTCCGGATGCGGCAAGTCGACCCTGCTGCGCACGTTGAACCGGATGTACGGCCTCTATCCCGGCCAAAGGGCCACCGGCAGCATTATGTTCGACGGCGAGGACATTCTTGGATCGGGGGTCAACCTGTCCCTGCTACGGGCGCGCATCGGCATGGTGTTCCAGAAGCCCACGCCCTTTCCCATGTCCATCCACGACAATGTCGCTTTCGGAGTCAGACTCTATGAGAGCCTGTCGCACGCCGACATGCACCATCGCGTCGAGGACTCCCTGCGCCGCGCCGCCCTGTGGGACGAGGTCAAGGACAAGTTGCACAGCTCGGGCCTGGGCCTGTCCGGCGGCCAGCAACAGCGCCTATGCGTCGCCCGCTGTATAGCCGTGCGCCCGGAGGTGCTGCTGCTGGACGAGCCCACCTCGGCCCTCGACCCGATCTCCAGCGCCAAGCTCGAGGAGACCATCACCCAGCTCAAGTCCGACTACACCATCGTCATCGTCACCCACAATCTCGGGCAGGCGGCCCGACTCTCCGACTACACCGCCTTCATGTACCTGGGGGAGTTGGTGGAGTTCGGCGAGACCGGCAGCATGTTCACCAAGCCGGTGACGGCTCGGGCTTCCGACTACATCACCGGCCGCTTCGGATGATCGCGCCAATGCGGCGTGCGATCCGGCGCGGCGACAGCTTATGGGAGCGCCGGGTGTCACATTCCTCTCATAGACTCGTGGCACGCGTTTCCCTTGTGCGGAGGGGCTGAAAAGCCGTCATGGAACACACAGTAAGAGCCTACGACGCCGAGCTGGACGCGATCACGGCCGAACTCGCCCGCATGGGCGGTCTGGCCGAAGCCGAAGTCGCCGACGCCATCCGGTCTATCGCCGATCGCCAGCTTGAACTCGCCGAGGCGGTTATCGAGCGCGACGCGCGACTGGACGCCATGGAAGCCGACATCCAGCAGAAGGCGATCCGGCTCATCGCGCTGCGCCAGCCGGTGGCCGACGACCTTCGACGTATCGTGGCGGCGATCAAGATCAGCGGCGACCTGGAGCGCTGCGGCGACCTGGCCAAGAACATCGCCAAGCGCGCCTTGATCATCGCCAAGTCCGACCCCCTGACCCCAGTGACCAGTTCCATCGAGCGCATGGGAGAGCTGGTCGCCCTGCGCCTGAAGGAGGTTCTGGACGCCCTGGCCACACGCGAGGTCGACCGCGCCATCAACGTGTGGATGCTGGATCATGAGATCGACGAGCACTACGACGCCATCTTCCGCGAGTTGCTCACCTACATGATGGGCGATCCCCGCACGATCACCGCCTGCGCGCACCTCCTGTTCGTGGCCAAGAACCTCGAGCGCATCGGCGACCACGCGACCAACATCGCCGAGACCTTGCACTTCGAGATTACCGGCACTCCGCTGGCCGAAGAGCGACCCAAGTCCGACGCCCTCGAACACCATGACCGCTGAACCCCGGCGCGCCCTGACGCCCTCCATCCTGGTGGTGGAGGATGAGGACTCACTGGCCACTCTGCTTCAGTACAATCTGGAGAAGGAAGGCTATGGGGTGGCCGTCTGCGCCGACGGCGAGGAGGCCCTGATCCGCATCGACGAGCGCCAGCCCGACCTGGTCGTCCTGGATTGGATGCTGCCCACAGTCTCAGGCATCGAGGTCTGCCGCCGCCTGCGCCAGCGCGCGGAGACGCGCAATCTGCCGATCGTCATGCTGACTGCCCGTGGCGAAGAGAGCGACCGAATCCGCGGCCTCGATACCGGGGCCGACGACTACGTGGTCAAGCCGTTCTCGATGAGCGAACTCACCGCCCGGATCCGCGCGGTGCTGCGCCGCATCCGCCCGGGCCTCGCCGAAGACCGGGTGCGCCAAGGTGACATCACTATCGACCGGGTCGCCCATCGCGTGCGCCGGGCGGGCGAGGAAGTTCACCTGGGGCCTACCGAGTTCCGCCTCCTCGACCACTTCATGCGCCATCCCGGCCGGGTGTTCTCGCGCGAGCAGCTCCTGGACGCGGTGTGGGGATCGGACGTCTATGTGGAGACGCGCACGGTGGACGTACACATCGGCCGGCTGCGGCGGGCGCTTGGCAGCGTCGTAGGCGAAGACCCCATCCGAACCGTGCGTTCGGCGGGTTATTCTCTGAACCTGTGAGTCGCCGGCATTCCGGCTGGTCAGCGCATCCAGCTCGGCGTGGCGGTCCCGGTCTGCATGAAGTAATAGATCATGGCCACCAGCAGTATCGCCCCAAAAATCGCCATCGCAACAACCACGTAAGATTCGAGCTTTTCGGCGATGTGCCGAGGTTTGTGATGGTGAACTACCGGCGTGGGTTCGACTTCTTCAGCCAATTCGGGTTCCATATGATCTCCCCAGATAGGTTTTACGCGCTCAGCGCCTGACATCTCCAAGTATCTTCAAGAACACACCTTAACATTCCCGTAAACCGACGCGCAGGCGTGAAAGCGCGAGTCAGCACCCTGGTCGCGAAGACTAAGCGCGCCGCCTGCCGCGGTCAATGTACGGCGCGGGCGCTGATCCGCCACGACTTGTAACTGCTTTGGGCTCAGCGCCGCCTTGCCCCCGCGCGGCGCCGCGATCAAATTCGGGGTATCGGCGGCAGGGGAAATTCCATGAAATGCACCTGGGCCGCGGTCCTCGCATTCGCTATGGCGAGCCTCGCACTCCCCGTCCTGGCGGCGCAGGCTGGCCCGAGGTTTGCCGTGTCGTTTCCAGCGTCGCGCAGCGCCGCGCCGTTGGATGGCCGGATCATCCTCCTTCTCAGCCGCGACCTGGCCACCGAGCCCCGGAGCCATGTCGGCCCCGATGAGCCGCTGCGCGCGCCGTTCATGTTTGGCCTCACGATCAACGGTCTGGCGCCCGGGCGGGCCGCAATGATTGGCGACGACGCCTTCGGCTGGCCGGCCCCGCGTCTCACGCGCGTTCCCGCCGGCGACTATCTCGTTCAGGCGGTCCTCAACCGGTACGAGACCTTTCGCCTGGCCGACGGCCGCGTGTTGACGCTGCCGCCGGACAAGGGCGAGGGGCAGCAGTGGGCGGAGAAGCCAGGCAATCTCTATTCGACGCCGGTCCGCGTGCGTATCAAGCCCGGCCGGCCGGTCCAGATCGCATTGAACCTGAGCCAGGAAATTCCGCCGATCGCGGCCAAGCCCGACACCCCGTTCGTGCGCCACATCCGCATCCGCAGCGCGTTGCTGTCACGCTTCTGGGGCCGGGACATGTATCTGGGCGCCTATGTCCTCGTGCCCAAAGACTTCGATAGCCATCCGGAAGCCCACTACCCACTTATGGTGTTCCACGGCCATTTTCCCGGTGGAATTTCGGCATTTCGCACCGTTCCGCCTGACCCGAAGCTGACACCCGATTACTCCGAGCGATTTCACCTGGCCGGATACAACCGCATTCAACAAAGCGAGAGTTACGCCAACTATCTCAAGTGGATCGCCCCCGAATTTCCGCGGTTCCTGGTGATCGAGATCGAACACGCCAACCCTTATTACGACGACAGCTATGCCGTGAACTCGGCCAACCTCGGGCCGTGGGGCGACGCCATCAACACCGAGCTGATTCCAGCGGTGGAGCGCCAGTTCCGGGGCCTGGCCCAGGGCTGGGCGCGGTTCACCTATGGCGGGTCCACCGGCGGTTGGGAGGCCCTCGCCACCCAAGTCTTCTATCCGGACATGTACAACGGCGCCTTCGTCGCCTGCCCCGACCCGATCGACTTTCGCGCCTATACGGTGATCAATCTCTATGCCGACAAGAACGCCTATCGCTTGGACGGCGAAGCCCTGTCGGTGGCGCGCCCGGCGTACCGCAATTATCTGGGCGAGGTCTTCACCACCCAGCGCGACTCGAACTCCATGGAGCTCGTCCAGGGCGACCATGGGCGCTCGGGCGGGCAATACGACATCTGGCAGGCAGTGTTCAGTCCGGTGGGCAAGGACGGCTACCCGGCGCCGATCTTCGATAAGGTGAGCGGCCAGATCGATCCCGCCGTCGCCGCCTATTGGCGAGAGCATTACGACCTCTCGCACATCATCGCGCGCGATTGGGCGAGCCTCGCGCCCAAGCTGCAAGGCAAGATTCACATCTATGTCGGCGCCGCGGACAGCTTTTATCTGAACGACGCCGTCTATTTCGCCCAGGAGCGCCTGGAGGCGCTGTCGCCGCCGTGGGGCGGAGAGATCGCTTATGGCGCGCGCGCCGAGCATTGCTGGAATGGCGATCCCAGGCTGCCTAACGCCCTCTCCCGACTGCACTACGACTTCCAGTACCTGCCAAAGATCCTGGACCGGATCGCCGCGACCGCGCCGCCCGGCGCGGATCTCACGAGCTGGCGCTACCCCTAATCGCAATCAGCCGATACGCACGCCCATGCCGCCATCCACCGGCAGGATCGCCCCGGTGATGAACCGAGCCTCGTCGGAGGCCAGAAACAGAGCGGCGTAGGCCGTATCCCATGCCGTGCCCATCTTCCCGCCGAGGGGCACGCGCCGGTCCCGTTCCGCCCGCACCTCGGCCGTGGTCCGCCCGCTGGCCTGGGCGATGCCCGAGACCGCCATCGGCGTGTCCATCAACCCGGGCGCGATGGCGTTGCACCGGATCCCGTGGCGGGCATTGGATTGGGCGACGCTGGTGGTGAGCCGATTGACCCCGGCCTTGGACACCTCATAGGCCACCTGGTTTCCCCCAGCGACCGAGGCCAGGGACGAGATATTGACGATAGCGCCGGCCCCCTGAGTGCGCATGACTGGCAGGGCGGCCTTGATGGTCCACAGCATCCCGCTCAGATTGACGGACAGGATTCGATCCCAGTCCTTGGGCTCGACCAGGTGCGCCGGCGCATCTCCGCCGCCAACCCCGGCATTGTTGAGCAATATGTCCAGCCGAGCCCAGGCCTTGATCTCGGACTCCACCAGGGCGGCGCAGTCTTCCATGCGGGCGATGTCAGCGGCGAACACGCGCGCCTCCCCGCCCGCGCCGATGATCTCATCGGCGGTCGCCTGGGCCCGTTCCTCGATCCGGTCGACACACAAGACCCTGGCGCCTTCGCGCGCGAACAGGACGGCGGCGGCGTGGCCATTGCCGATGGTCTCGCCGGGGGTCTGTCCCGCGCCGACGACGACGGCGCACTTTCCTTCCAGGCGGCCGGGCATGGTCAGTAGGCCGCGAGATCGGGATCCAGGGTCTGGCCCTCGTCGAGCTGAACCCCGAAGGTGTTCAGCATCATCGACACCTGGGTGTACTGGCCGGCGGTAAACACCAGGTCCATGCGCTGCTTCTGATCAAAGTGCTCGCTGAGCGCGGCCCAGGTCGGCTCGCTGATGAACTGGTCGCGGTGCAACTCGTCGCTGGCGCGGATCAGAGCCTGGTCGGCGGCGCTCCAGCCCAGGGCGTCGGCCCCGCCCTTGATGCAGGAGATCTCGTCTTCGGTGAGCCCCTCCTGCAGGGCGATGCGGGTGTGCTGGGTGAACTCGTAGCCGGAGCGACACAGGTAGCCGATGCGCAGGATGACGATCTCGCGCTCTCGCGCCGGCAGGCTGTTGCGCCGGGAAAGCACATAGCCGCCCCATTCCAGGAACCGGGTCAGAGCCTTAGGCGCGTGGACCAGGGTGCGGAAGATGTTGAGCGGCGGACGGCCGCCCAGCAGCCCCTTCATCGCCTCGCGCTGATCATCGTCGAGCGTGTCCAGATCCACCGGGGGAATACGAGGGGCCCTGAGGCGCATGGCGATCTCACTTTCCTGTCGCTGGCCCGCCAGAAGGGCGGAAATCGAGCGGTCGCGCAATGGCGCCTGCTCAGGCGTCCTCCCCGATCAGATCGTTCGCCAGGGCGCTGGCCAAAGTCGTGCGGTCGAGAATTTCCGACACCTCTTCACGCACCGATCCCATCACCCGGCGCAGGATGCAGGCAGTCTCGTCCGGGCAGTCGTCGCAACGGCGATAGAAGGCGCGACTGGCGCAGGAGATCAGGGCCAAGGGCCCGTTGGTCACGCGCATCACCTCGCCAAAGGTGATCAGATCGGCGGCCCGGGCCAGGCGATAGCCGCCGAGCTTGCCGCGCGTACTCTCCACCAGTCTGGCCCGGCGCAGGTCCGACATGATCGCCTCGAGGAACTTGCGCGGGATTTTCTCCTCGGCGCTGACTTTGCCGACATCCTTGGGATTGCCATCGCTTCGGGCCAGATTGAGCAGGGCCTTGAGGGCGTAGCGACCGCGCTGCGAGAGCATGTCAATACAATCGGGTGACTAGGATTTAATGTGCGCATACGCCCAAATCCCGGGGCTGCGCAACTTGGAAGCCCGCCACGGGGTGGATGGCGGCTCCCTTGACCTGACCTCTCGGAAGGGTTGCAACAGGGCCCGCAACCTGGAGCCCAAAGCGCTTGCCCGTTTCCGCCACGCCTCTCGCCGAAGGCTTTGCGCCCGCGACGCGCGCCGACTGGGAAGCGTTGGTGGAAAAGACGCTCCAGGGCGCCAAGACGGACTCGCTGGTGATCGCGGGTCCGGACGGCCTCGAAATCGAGCCGCTCTACGACCCCTCTCTCGACCCGACCGGATTCGCCCCGGCGCCGCGCGGCAGCGAGCGGCCGTGGGATATACGCGCCCCGGTGCGTCACCCCAACCCGGCGCGCGCCCATGACGCCATCGTTGAGGATCTTGCCGGCGGCGCGGCCTCGGTGGTGGTGGCCTTGGCGAGCGGCCCCGGCGAGGGCGTGGCGATCGGCTCGGCCGAAGCCCTGGCCCAACTCCTGGACGAGGTGCTGATCGACGTCGCCCCAGTGGCTGTGGACGCGGCACTGCTCGGCCCCAGGGCGGCCGACTGGCTGAGCGACGCCGCCAAGGGCTCGCCTGCGGCCCCCCTCGCCTTCCATCTCGATCCGCTGTCCGCTTTCGCCCGCCACGGCGAGTCTCCCGGGCCGATCGGGAGCCATATCGTGGCCGCCGCCACTGTCGCCGCGCGCCTGGCGCCGATCCATCCCAGAGCCAGCTTCTTCCTCGCTTCGGGAACGGTCGTGCACGAAGCGGGCGGCACACCGGCGCAGGAACTGGCTTTCGCTCTGGCCGCCGCCCTCGCCTACGCCAAGGCTCTGACCCGGGCGGGGCTCGCCCTGCGCCAGGCCCTGGCGACCACCGTCCTTGGCCTGGCCGTGGACGCCGATCCCCTGATTTCCATCGCCAAACTGCGCGCGGCGCGCCTGGCATGGACGCGGCTCACCGGCGCCCTGGGCGAGCCGACCGTGGCGCTGATCGAGGCGCGCTCCTCGGAGCGGATGCTCACCCGGACGGAGCCGTGGACCAACATGGTCCGTCTGACCGCGGCCGGCATGGCCGCCGCCTTGGGAGGGGCCGACGCCATTGTCCTGGGCGCGTTCACCGACCCGCTCGGTCGTCCCACCGCCTTCGCCCGGCGCCTGTCCCGCAACACCCAGCTCATCCTCATGGACGAAGGTCACCTTGGCGCGGTGGCCGATCCGGTGGCGGGTTCGGGCGCCCACGAGGCCCTGGCGCGGGACCTCGCCCGGGGCGCCTGGATGGGCTTCAACGCCATCGAAACGGCCGGCGGTCTGTTGAACGCCCTGCGCGATGGCCTGGTCGCCCGGGAAGTCGAAACCGCGCGGGGCGATCTGAAGCAGGCGCTCGCGGCGGGGGCCTTGCGCATCGTCGGGGTCACCGACTTTCGCGCCGAGGAGACGCCGCCGCCCGCCATAGACGAAACCCCTTGCGAGTCCGCCCAGGCGCCGGACACGCGCCTGCCGGGCCCGGACAGCCACTGCCCGCCCCTGACGCCGGTCTCCCTCGAGGACTTGGCCTAAGTGAGCGCTTTCCCCAACTTCGCCACACTGCCTTTCGAGACCGATGAGGCGGCCCCTCCGGCCCAGCCCGGTTCCGGCGAGCCCTGGCTCACCGCCGAGGGCGTGGAGATCAAGACCGCGTACGGACCGGAGGACATCCGGGGCCTGGACTTCGTGGACGGCCGGCCCGGCATCGCGCCCTACGTGCGCGGCCCCTACCCGACCATGTACCGGACCAATCCGTGGACGGTGCGCCAGTACGCGGGCTTCTCCACCGCAGACGAGTCCAACGCCTTCTACCGTCGCAATCTCGCCGCCGGCCAGATGGGCCTCTCGGTCGCCTTCGATCTCGCCACCCACCGCGGGTACGATTCCGACCATCCGCGGGTGAAGGGCGATGTCGGCATGGCCGGGGTCGCGATCGACTCCATCCTCGACATGCGCACCCTGTTCTCCGGCATTCCGCTGGAGAAGATGAGCGTCTCCATGACCATGAACGGCGCGGTCCTGCCGATCCTCGCCCTCTACATCGTCGCCGGCGAAGAACAGGGCGTCGCCCACGCGCGCCTGTCGGGCACGATCCAGAACGACGTGCTCAAGGAGTTCATGGTCCGCAACACCTACATCTA
>OUNO010088330.1_pt1 | contig 10331 bp, 9 predicted proteins | sample 1779811 | NCBI WGS metagenome assembly OUNO01 (sample SAMEA3914804, study PRJEB12502) | metagenome | biome: forest; material: soil | place: Canada | collected 2010-06-25 | depth 0.3 m
GTCGTATTCGACGAAGACGACGCCCGTTCGAGAAAGAACTACGCGCCGGAAAACCTCGCCGTCCTCAGACGACTGGCCCTCAACCTCCTTCGAACTCATCCCCTCCAGCGATCGATACATGGCAAGATCCAGCGCGCCGCGCGCCGCAAAGACTTCCTGTTCGAACTCTTCGCTCAAATGCGATAGCCCTGCCGTCGAGGGGAGGGAGGAAGAACTCATATCCTCCTCCCCCTCGATGGGGGAGGTGGCCCGAAGGGCCGGAGGGGGTGGGGACGCGTTCCCCAGATCAGTTCGCTAGTTATTGCCATACGGTCGACAATATTCCATCTGCGTTGGCTAATCCACAAATGGACGGAACGCAGAGCGATGGTTCTATTGTCTGTCCGCCGGGCGACCACGATGGGCGTCCTGTCCGCGATGCTCGTGGGCGCCACCGCGAACGCAACCGCGCAAACGGCCTTGGCCTCCAGCGCCTGTCCGACGATCGCGCTTCACATGCCGCCGCCGCCTCCCGGGGCCATGCCCCCCGGCGGACCGCCGCGCGTTCCGATGGCCCGCACGATCGCGCCCAGCGATACCAGCAACAGCATTGTGATCCACCCCGATCCCAGCTGGCAGATCGAATGCGGAAAGACCACGCTCACCAGCAGCAAGGACGTCGTGTTCAGCCATCCGCGCCTTGGGGCCGGCTCTGCGTTGCCGCTCGAGATGGACATTATGGCGCCGGCCGCCCCAGGGCGTCGGCCCGCCGTGGTCTATATTCCCGGCGGCGGCTTCGTCTTCGCCTCCAAGGAAAACGCCCTCGACCTCAGGACCTACGTGGCCGAGAAGGGTTTCGTCGTCGCCAGCATCCAGTACCGCACGGCCATGAATGGCGCGACCTATCGCGACGGGCTGGCGGACGTGAAATCGGCCATCCGCTTCCTGCGCGCGCATGCCGACCAATATGGCGTCGATGCGCGCCACGTCGCCGTATGGGGTGAGTCGGCTGGCGGCTATCTGGCGGCTATGGCCGGCGTCACCGGGAACACCAAGGCGTTCGATGTCGGGGAGAATCTGGATCAGAGCAGCGCCGTACAAGCGGTGGTCGACAAGTTCGGATCGTCCGACATCTCCCGGATTGCCGCGGATTTCGACTTTCAGGACCAGGCCGAATTCGCCAGACCAGGCCCAATCGGCGCCTATTTGCGGACGTCCTATTCGGCCGCGGGCGCCAAGACCGATCCGGCCGCCAATCCGATAAGCTACGTCTCCCGTTCCGATCCGCCGTTCTTGCTGATGCATGGCAGCCAGGATCGGCTGATCTCTCCCAGTCAGACGCTCATCCTGCACGATGCGCTGCTCGCGGCGGGAGGCCACAGCACTCGGTATGTTCTCGCCGGGGCGAACCACGGCGACCTCTCCTTCATGGGCGATCTCGAGTCGGGAAAGCCGTGGTCGGCGCGGCAGACGATGGACGTCATCGTCGATTTTCTTAAGGCAAATCTGGACTCGACAAGGCCTTAAGACGTGGGAGTGGCTCGCGGCGCAAGGAGATCGCCAAGGTGAACGTTGATCCGGAGTTCGCGCCGCTGGGCTTCATTCCCGAAATGGACCTCGCCACCCTGCCTCAGACGCGGCTGATGATGGCCGCGATGGCCGCCTCGCGCCTGACCGATCGCTCCGATCGCCTGGAGATCGCCGATCGCTCGATCGAGGCGCAGGGCCGGAACATCCCGCTGCGTATCTACCGGCCGAAGGGTCTGACGGGTTCGGGCGCGTTGCTGTTCTTCCACGGCGGCGGCTTCGTGGTCGGCAACCTCGATATCGAACACGAGCGATGCGCCGACTACGCCGAAAGAGCCCGGTGCGTCGTCGCCTCGGTCGACTACCGGCTGGCGCCGGAATTCCCCTTCCCCGCGGCTCACGAGGACGGCTGGGAAGCGCTGAAATGGTTGGCTCGGCAGGCCTCCGCCCTGGGCGTCGATGGCGCGAGGCTCGCGATGGGAGGGGGCAGCGCCGGCGCGGCCCTCGCGGCGGGATTGGCGCTACGGGCGCGCGATCAGGGCGGCCCTGGGCTCGCGTTTGTCTTGTTGCAGCAGCCGGTCATCGACCATCTGGGTTCGAGCCGCTCCGCTCAGACCTTCACCGACACACCGTTCCTCAAGGCCGCCGACATTCCCAGGGCGTGGGGTGTCTATTTCGGCGCCAGCGCGCCGCAGGGTCGCCAGTTGAGCTACGCGGCGGCCTTCGCCGCCGACGATCTGCGCGGATTTCCGCCGACCTGCATTGTCGCCGGCGGCGTCGATCCGGCCCGCGACGAGGCCATCGCCTTCGCCCAGAGGCTGTTGGCGGCGGACGTGGAGGTCGAGCTGCACCTCTTCCCCGGCGCGCCGCACGGGTTCGAGCTCATCGATGACGCGCCGGCGACCCAGAGGTCGCTCGACCTGCGAGCACGCGCGTTGGCCCGAGCGATCGGCGGTTGAACTTCGGTCAAATCGCCGCGGGTTTTCGGAAGGCGTTGACCGCCCGGGCGAATAGCCTACCAACTCACGAGCCATGCTACGACGCCTCTATGATCAGGTGATGAGGCTGTCGGCCTCGCCCCGCGCGCCGCTGGCGCTCTTCGCCATCGCCTTCGCCGAAAGCTCGTTCTTCCCCATCCCGCCGGACGTGATGCTGGCCCCCATGGTGCTGGCCAGGCCGGCCAACGCCTGGCGCTACGCGGCCATCTGCACCGCCGGATCGGTCGTCGGCGGTCTGCTGGGCTACGCCATCGGCTTCAGCCTGGAGCCGGTCGGCCGCTGGCTCCTGGCCATCAGCGGCCACCCCGGCGGCGAGGCGGCCCTGCGGGCCGGCTTCGCCAAGTGGGGGGTGGGGGTGATCCTGCTCCAGGGCCTGCTGCCGGTCCCCTTCAAGCTGGTCACCATCACCTGCGGCCTGGCCCACTTCCCGCTATGGGAGATGGTCGCCGCCTCGTGCGTGACCCGCAGCGCCCGCTTCTTCAGCGTCACCGCCCTGGTCAAGCGCTTCGGCCCGACCCTGCTACCGGTGATCGAGCGCCGCCTGGCCATGGCCGCCGGCGCCCTCGTCGCCGTGCTGGTCCTCGCCTTCCTCGGCCTCCGCCTCCTGGCGACTTAAAAACCTCTCCCATGCGATCCCGTGAAACCTCTCCCTAGGGAGAGGGAGGGCCCATCGCGGAGCGATGGGAGGGTGAGGGGTTACGGCGCCAAGAACCTCTCCCAGAGGTCGAGCGCTGCGACAGCCGCGACCGGGTGAGGGGTTACGCGGCCCGCGAAAATCCGCCATAGGCTTGAAAGCGTGACCAGGCTCGCGCGACATTGGCCGTGGGCGGCGCTCTTCACCAGCGCCGCCATGCTGGCCATCGCCCACGCCTTCCAGACCTTCGCCCACCTCAGCCCCTGCGAGCTGTGCCTCAAGCAGCGCGAGGGCTACTGGATCGCCATGGGGATCGCCACCGCCGGCCTGGTCTGGCGCCAGTTTTTGCCCGGCAAGATCGGCCCCTTCGACCCCACCCGGCTGATCGCCATCCTCCTGGCCCTGGCCTTCCTCGCCGAGACGGCGCTGGCCGTCTATCACGCCGGCGTGGAGTGGAAGTTCTGGCCGGGGCCGGCCTCGTGCAGCGGCGGGGCGACGCGGGTCGATCCGGCCGAGCTCGAGCGCCTGCTCTCCGGGGCCAAGATGAGCATTCCCCAGTGCGACAAGCCAGCCTGGGTGTTCCTGGGCCTCTCCATGGCCGGGTGGAACGCCCTGGCCGCCGCCGCCCTCAGCGCCGGCTCCGCCGCCGCGGCCCTCCCCGCCCGCAAGGGCACGCCGGCATGAGCGCCCGCCCCATTCCCCCCCGCCCGGGGGCGGCCGGCGTGTCCGGTCGCCTGGCCGAGATCCTGCGCGTCGACCACGCCGGCGAGCTGGCGGCCGTCCACATCTACCGCGGCCACCGGGCGGTGTTCGAGGCCGCCGGCATGACCGGCGCCGCGGCGCGCATGGCGTCCTTCGAGGACCATGAAGGCGTCCACCTGAAACGCTTCGAGACCCTCCTCACCGAAGGGCGCGTGCGCCCGACCCTGATGGCCCCGGTGTGGCGCGCGGCAGCCTTTGGCCTGGGCGTCGGCGCCGCCCTCATGGGCGAGAAGGCGGCGCACGCCTGCACCGAGGCGGTGGAGAGCGTGATCGAGGAACACTACGCCGGCCAGATCGCCGAGATCGCCGGGCGCGAACCGGCCCTGGCGGCCGAGCTCACCGCCTTCCGCGACGACGAACTGGCCCACCGCGACGAGGCCCGCTCACTCGGCGCGGCGCAGGCCCCCTTCCATGCGCTATTCGGGGCGGTGGTGCGCGCCGGCTGCCGCGCGGCGATCAAGGTTTCGGAGCGAATCTGATGGATATCGACACGGTGCGGCGCGACGCCGAGGAACCGATGATCGCCGGGCCGGACGACCTGGCCGGCGTCGCTGCCGACCTGGCCGACGCCTTCACCGACGACATTATGCTCAACTGGTTCTTCCGCACCGATGCGAAGAAGGCCGAGGCCCATCAGCGGTTTTTCCGCCTGATCGTTTCCCTCGCCGATCGCCAGGGCGGGCGCATCGAGCGACCGGCCAGCGGCGGGGCGGCGGCGGTGTGGATGCCCTTTGAGGCGGTGGGGCCGATGTCGCTCACCGATGAGCTGCGCAGCCTGCCGACCATGCTCCACGCCACCGGCCTGTCGCGTTTCGTGCGCCTGTTCTCCCTGCGCGAGGACATGGACAAGCACCACCCCATGGACCGGCGGCACGCCTATCTATGGTTCCTGGGCGTCTCCCGCGAGGCCCAGGGTCATGGCGTCGGCTCGCGCCTGTTGAAGGTGGCCGCCGATCGCCTCGACGGCGAGGCGCTGCCCGCCTACCTGGAGACCCAGACCGAGCGCAACATCGCCCTCTATCGGCGCCATGGTTTTACCGTGATCTCAGAGCACAAGCCGCGCCCGGACGCGCCGACCCTGTGGAGCATGTGGCGCGAGCCGGTGACGGAACCTTTGAGCGGCTAAGGTTGTTGTGGGGGCGCAGCAGTAGAGGACTACCCCAGTGAACCTTAAGAATTTCGCCCTCGGCGCGGTGGCGCTAGCGAGCCTCACCCTGGCCTCGGCCCCGGGCCAGGCGCAGCCCGGGCCCGGGTACAACAACGAGCCCCCGCCCCCGCCGCAGGCGCGCCATTACCATCACCACTACCGTCACTATAATAATTACCGGGGGTGTCACCGCCGGTCGAACACCACCATCGGCACGGTCGGCGGCGCGGTCGGCGGCGGACTGATCGGCAGCGCCATCACCCATGGCAGCGCGATCGGCACCCTGGGCGGCGCCGCCGCCGGCGCCTACGCCGGCCACTCCATCGGCCGGCACAACTGCTGACCTAGCGCGCGGGGTCACCTCCACCCCTTCGGGGTCCCCCTCCCCCAGAGGGGAGGAGAGCGTCAGCGCAGTCCCTCTCTCCCCCCTGTGGGTGGAGGGCCGGCGAAGCCGGGAAGGGGGCGGCGGCGCCAACCATTATCCCCGCTCATCCGCTACGGCGCCCTTCTCCCCTTGCGGGAGAAGGAAGCAATTGGATTGGACGGCGGGCGCCGTAACCCCTCACCCTCCCATCGCTGCGCGAAGGGCCCCACCCTCTCCCTATGGGAGAGGTGTTTAGGCCGCCTCGGCGGGGGGCTTGCGCACGAACAGCGGCCGCGAGCCGAACCCCAGCCCGCCATAGCCGCCGGAGGTCAAGAGCCCCACCTCGGCCAACAGGATCGGGATGGCCCACTTGTGCGGGGCGGCGATGTAGCGCGGCTGCCAGACCGGGTCGTATTTGTCCTTGAACCGGCGCACGCCTCGGAAATTGTAGATCTCCTCGCCGCGCTCGAACAAAAGCCGGCCGACCCGGGACATGATCGGGGCCAGCCGCCGCTCCTCCAGGCCCGCCAGCGGGGCCATGCCGAACTCGAACGCCTCGTAGCCCTGCTCCTGGCCCCAGCTCATCAGCTCGACGAACAGGAAGTCCATGACGTTCTTGGGCGCGTCGTCAGCGTAGCGCATCAGGTCCATGGAGAAGGTCGTTCCCAGGCCCGTGGTCCACAGGGTGGCGAAGGCGACGATGCGGCCCTCAGCGCGCACGATGGCGAGCGGGAACTCTGAGACATAGGCCGGGTCGAAGCCCCCTAAGGAAAAGGTCTTCTCTCCGCCGGCGTGGTGCGTGAGCCACTCGTCCGACACCGCTCTCAGGTCGTCCAGCAACGCCGCGGCCCCGCCGGTGGGGATGACCTCGAAGCAGCCGCCCTCCTCGCCGGTGCGCCGCCAGCTGCGGCGGATGTTGCCCAGGCGCCGGCCCTCCATGGAGAAGCTCTCCAGCGGCACGGCGGCGGTCTCGCCCACCTTCTGGATGGCGAAGCCCAGTTCCACCAGGTCCGGAAGCCCGTCCGGCTTGACGCCATAGACGCCGGCGCGCGCGGCGTGGGCGTCAGCCAGCTCGCGAAACCGCCACAGCAGGTCGAGCTGCTCGGCGCGCTGGCCTACGGGCGAACCCAGCGCAATCCACGAGCGGCCGCGCACGCCGAACATCAGGAAGCTCTTGCCGCTGTCGGAAAACAGGAACCGCTTGTCGCCGCGCAGGGCCAAGTTCGACGCCGGCTCGGCCGCCCCGGCCGCGCTCAGGATCGCCCGCACGCGCCCGAAGTCCGGATCGGCCTCGCCCACTACCGGCGGGGTCGCCGGCGTCGCCATCAGGCGCCACACGCCGATGGCCAGCAGGAACGCCGCCGCCCCGGCCGAGGAGCGGATCGCCCGGGCGGCGTCCTGGTCGCCCATGACCCGCAGCAGCGAGGTGTTGGCGTAGTCGAGGTTCTGGAACGACCACCAGCCGACGAGGCCCGCGCCGGCGAGCGCTGCCAGGGCCGACAGCATCCATCCGGGGGTCACCTCCAGGCGCGACAGCTTGGCCGTGCGGGTGAACGCCCGCTGGCATGGGGCCAGGACCGCCAGCACGCCCAGGAGGATCAGGGATTCCTCGTAGTTGAAGCCCTTGAACAGGGCGAGAACGGCGGCCAGGGCCAGCACCGCCTCGCTCGCCGCCCATGCCGCGTCCAGCCGCCGTGACAGGCCAAAGGCCAGCATCACCAGCACCACGCCCAGGATCGAGGAGATGAAGCTGCTGATCTCGATCAGCACGATCGGCGTGTGCTCGGCCAGCCACATGAACCGTTCCGGGTCGGACGGGGTTGCGCTGGAGGCCAGCAGCAGCACGCCGGCGGCCCCGACCAGCAGGGCCGAGACCGTGGGCGCGCCGGCCAGGAACGCCGGCCGCAGGTGGTTGAGCCTCAGCACCAAGTCACCTCTCCCATGGGGAGAGCACACGACACCTCTCCCATGGGAGAGGTTTCTTGGGCGCGTCGTCGGTGTTTGGATGCATATGGCAAGGTGTGCCGCAAATGCTTCAACCGGGCAACAAACCCCTCCCCCCGAGGCAACCGGCCAGGCCCCTTGCGCCAAGGCGGCAAGGCGTTCATGGACGAACGCACTCTCACTAAGGGAGACCTCTAAGCCGATGACAGAATCGGTGGCCCCGGCCCGGCGCCGGGAGGCGGTGCTCGAGCCCGATCTGCCGATCATCGATCCGCACCATCACCTGTGGGACCGCCTCTCGCTCCTGCGCGGCGAGCGGCCGGCCCCGCGGCACGGTTTTGAAATGGTCATCGAGCGGGTGCCGCGCTACCTGCTCGACGACCTCCTGGCCGACATCAAGAGCGGCCACAACATCATCGCCACCGTCTACATGGAGTGCGGGGCCATGTACCGGCAGGACGGCCCCGCGCCCCTGCGTCCGGTGGGCGAGACCGAGTTCGTCAACGGGGTGGCGGCCATGAGCGCTAGCGGCCTCTATGGCGAGGTGCGCGCCTGCGCCGGCATCGTCGGCCACGCCGACCTCAAGCTGGGTTCGGCGGTGCGTGAGGTGCTCGAGGCCCATATCAACGCCGGCGGCGGGCGCTTCCGCGGCATTCGCCAGAGCGCGTCCTGGGACGCCGACGGCAATGTCCTTGGGCCGCTGTCGCGCAACCAGGCCGGCCTCTATGGGCGCGACGACTTCCGCCAGGGGTTCGCCGAGCTGGCCCCGCTGGGCTTGTCGTTCGACGCCTGGATGCTGGAGCCGCAGCTTCCCGACCTCGTCGCCCTGGCCAAGGCCTTTCCGGACACCGCCATCATCCTCGACCACGTCGGCACGCCGCTGGGCATCGCCAGCTATGCTGGCCGCCGCGAAGAGCGGTTCGCCGTCTGGCGCGGCGCCATCGGCGAGCTGGCCGCCCTGCCGAACGTCTCGGTCAAGGTCGGCGGCCTGGCCATGCCGTTCCCCGGCTTCGCCTCGTTCCTGTCCGAGCCGTCGGCTTCGGCCAAGGCCCTGGCGGCGGAGTGGCGCCCTTACGTGGAGACCTGCATCGACGCCTTCGGCGTCAGGCGGTGCATGTTCGAGAGCAATTTTCCGGTGGATATCGGCAGCTGCGACTACGCCACCTTGTGGAACGCCTTCAAGGTCATAGCGCAATACTATTCCGCCGACGAAAAGACCTGTCTGTTCAGCGACACCGCCCGCCGGGTCTATCGACTGGACCTCTGAGGGCTCAAGGAGAGGCGATGCACTATACCGAGCTCAAGAGGGTGTGGTCGGAGTTGACCGCGCCCGGAGCGGCGTTCGAGACCGCGACCATCCAGCTGCGCGGCAATCCGTGCCTGACCTACAAGAACGCACCGCCGAACGTGCGCGCCCTGTGGCTGGCGACCGCCGCCTATGGCGAGCGCGACTACATGGTCTACGGCGACGAGCGGCTGACGTATGCGCAGGCGCATGCGGCGGTGAACGCCATCGCCGGCTGGCTGGTGGACCAGGGCGTCGCGCCGGGCGATCGGGTCGGCATCGCCATGCGCAACTATCCCGAGTGGATGCTGATCTACTGGGCCTGCGTCGCCATGGGCGTGGCCGTGGTCGGCGTGAACGCCTGGTGGGTGACCGAGGAGATGGCCTTCGCTTTCGCCGACTCCGCGCCCAAAGTGATGTTCTGCGACGCCGAGCGCCTGGCCCGGGTCGCCGAGCGCCCGGCCATGGCTTCGGGCATGACCATGGTGGCCGTGCGCGCCGAGCCGGCGCCTGGCGCCGTTGCCTGGAGCGAAGTCCTCGCCCACCCGGGGGCCCTGCCCGATGTGGCCATCGATCCCGACGCCGACGCCTGCATCTTCTATACCTCGGGCACCACCGGTTTTCCCAAGGGGGCCCAGCTCACCCATCGCGGCTGCATCCACAACCTCTTCAGCATGATGTTTTCGGCCCAGGTCCAGGCGCTGGCCACCGCCCGGGCGACCGGCCTCGCCGTCGACCCGACCGCCCCCCCGCCGATCCCCGTCGCCCTCCTCACGACGCCATTATTTCATGTGACGGCGAATAATTGCGGGGCGTACGCCGTGACCGCCGCCGGGGGCAAGATGGTGCTGATGTACCGCTGGGACGCGGGCGAGGCGCTCAGGCTCATCGAGCAGGAAAAGGTGACGGCCATGAGCGGCGTGCCGGTGATGGCGCGCGAGGTCATCAACCACCCGAACTTCGGCAGGCACGATATCTCGAGCCTGATGAGCCTCGCCGGCGGGGGGGCCCAGGTGCCGCCGGATCTGGTCGGCCGGATCGACGAGGCGGTGGCCACGGCCCGGCCGGGCACCGGCTACGGCATGACCGAGACCTGCGGCATCATCACCTCGGTGTCGGCCGACTTCTATGTCGACAAGCCCGACAGCGCCGGACCGGTGATGCCGTGCTTCGCCTTCAAGTGCGTCGACGACGCCGGCGAGGCGGTCGGCGAAGGCGATGTGGGCGAGCTCTGGGTGCGCGGCGCCCAGGTGATCAAGGGCTATCTCAACCGGCCGGACGCCACCGCCGAGACCATCACCGACGGCTGGCTGCACACCGGCGATATCGCCCGGGTGGACGAGGACGGCTTCCTGTTCATCGTCGACCGCAAGAAGGACATGGTCCTGCGCGGGGGCGAGAACATCTACTGCGCCGAGGTGGAGGCGGCCGTCTATCGCCACCCCATGGTGGCCGAGTGCAGCGTGTTCGGCGTCGCCGACCAGCGTCTGGGCGAAGAGGTGGCCCTGGCGGTCTTCCCCAGGGCCGGCGAGGCCCTCTCGCCCGAGGACCTGCGCGGCCATCTGGCCGCGATCATGGCCCGCCACAAGATCCCCCGCTACATCTGGATCCTCAGCGAGCCGCTGCCGCGCAACGCCAGCGGCAAGTTCCTCAAGCGCGAGCTCAAGGAGCGGCTCTCCGTCGCCGAGGCG
>OUNO011323055.1_pt1 | contig 10324 bp, 10 predicted proteins | sample 1779811 | NCBI WGS metagenome assembly OUNO01 (sample SAMEA3914804, study PRJEB12502) | metagenome | biome: forest; material: soil | place: Canada | collected 2010-06-25 | depth 0.3 m
CCACGCCGCTGCCGGCCGTGCCCGCGCTGCCATCGTCCGTGGGGTTCGGTGCGCTCGTGCCGCCGCAAGCTTCCAGTACGAGTGCCAGAACCGCGCAATAACCAAGCGTGCTTCGATGCATGCCCCACTAGTTGCGGAGTCTGCTCAAAACTTGCCGCAAATCGACGCAGGGCGCGTTTCAGGCGAGCAGCGTGTCTATCATGGACAACTTCGCTCCGGTGAGGTCGGTGCCGAAGTCGGTCACTCCCATGTCGAAGACGCCGTTCATCAGCGTGTAGTGCAGGTCGCGCAGGGGGCGGTGCCCGAGGTCCAAATGCTGATCGGTCTTGAGCGCGCCACCACCGCCGCCCACGAGCAGCGTTGGTAGATCTTCAGCCGTTTCCACTTGGCCGTGCATCGCCGTGCCGAGCAGCACCACACAATTGTCGAGCAGCGACTGCCCCGGTCCGTCAGGCAGGGCGTCGAGCCGTTCGCACAGCTGCGCGATCTTGCCGACGTGCCAGTAGACGATGCTGGCGTAGCCGTCTTGCGTGCCCTCTTGGCCGAAGCCGTGCCAACTGCCGCACACGCCTGCAGCGGGCGTCGAATGCAACGGCTCGAAGTGCCGTTGGGGGACGAAGTCGTAGATGTACTCGGAACGCTCGTCTTCCAGCATGTAGCTGGCGATGCGCGTCTGATCGCACTGCAGGGCGATCAGCAGCAGGTCATTCATCAAATCGAAATGCGCGGCACGCTGGTAAGTAGCGGTGTCTTGCACGATGTCAGTGCCGGAAAGCATCGGGAAATTCGGCTTGGGCGGCGAAGAGCAGTTCTGGTTCGGGACAGGCAGCGCGTTGACCTGCTGCTCGACGCTGCGCACCGAAGTCAGGAATTCGTCGAGACGCAGCTTGTCGTGGGCGCTGAGCCGAGTGCGCGCCGTGCCCGCGCTCTCCAGCACCGCGTCGAGCACGCTTCGACGCTTGTCGCGGGTTTGCGCTGCGTTCGGATCGTTCGCCGGGAGCGCGCGCACCAGCAGATTGAACACAGCGGTCGGATCGATCAACTTGAACAGAGGCAAGGTTTCGGTTTTCCAAGACACGCTGCGGCTGAGCGAGCACGACCGGCCATCGCAGAAGCTGTACCAAGTGGATAATCCGAGCTGCAGCGAAGGCAGTGACGTTTTGCCGGCAAAGGCCGGGTGCGCCGCCATGATTTGGTCCACGGACACGCCGTTTGCGTCCAGCACGTTCAAGCGCTTTCGCACCTGGTCAGCATCGACGCACGTCAGCCAGGCGCCCGCGAGCCTGCCGTGGGCCGGCTCGACGTTGTTGCCGCCGTTCGAATTGAAGACTGCGCCGTTGTCCAACCCGGAGATGACCGTGAGCTTGCTCTTCAACGCGCCGAACGGCTCGAGCACCGAAGAGAGCTGCCATTGGGCGCCCGCGCCCGCGCTCGGCGGTTTCCAAAAATCCGGCCCGCCATTGGGGAAGAAGATGGGCACGAAGCGTTTGGGTGCCGCGAACGACTGCGCTTTTGCGCTGCCCGCGATCGACTCGAGCCAGGGCAGCGTGAGCGCCACGCCGGCGCCTCGCAGGATGGATCGACGGGAGAGCCGCGCGCCTCGCTGCCTCGACCCGAATGCCGTTTCCCGCATGCTCTTCATCGTGTCCGAGGCGAGCATAGCCCGTGAAATGCGCTGCGGGTGAGGCGAGCAGATCTGCTAACTTGGTACTATCGCACGAGAACGGTGGTCACTCGCAGGGAGAGCTGGGATGCGCGCACGAAAAGCAATCATTGGGGCAGTGCTGGGGTTCGGTGTGGCCATTGCGGCCGCGGCACACGGGGCAGGGAAGAGTAACGGCGTCGCGCTGGAGCTGAACGGAAGGCTCGTGGGCTGGGTCGGCAGCGCAACGGGTGGCGGTGTGCTGGTCAGCGCCCCGAGCAAGGTCGGCGCCGGTGGCAAAGCCAAAGCCGAGAACCCCAAATACGAAGACATCAAGATCGAGTGCGGCGCTGGCATGTCGCCCGAGTTCTGGGATTGGATCGAGGCTTCGCTCTCGCCTCGCGCTCAACGCCAGAGTGGCTCGGTCGTCACCGTGGACCCTTCGCTGAAGACCAGCCAGCGCCTCGACTTCGTGAACGCCGCGCTGAACGAGCTCGTGTTTCCCGCGCTCGATGCCAGCTCGAAGGCGCCCGCAACTTTCCACATTTCGTTGTCGCCCGAAGCGGTGCGTGACACCAAGGGTGGGCCGGCCGCTCCGGTCGCCGGCAAGGAGCAGGCGCTCATTGTCGCGAATTTTCGGTTCACGATCGACGGCATGAAGACGGCTGGGGTAAGTCACATCGAAGCCATCACCATCAAACGCGCGTTCACCAAGATGGACGCCCGCGAAGTGCCGGCCGCGCCCAGCATCTCGCACGTGGTGTTCACACTGCCCGAGTCACAGGCAATGCCCTACAGCGCATGGGCGAAGGTCGCCATGAAAGGCCCGAACGGCGGAGCCAAGAACGGCGTGATCCAGCTGCTCGCGCCCGATTTGAAACGAGTGCTGTTCACGCTCGATCTCGTCGGGCTGGTACCGACTCAGGTGACCTTGGAGCCGTCCAGCACCAAGAGCCCGAACACGCGCGTGGAAGCTTCGGTTCAGAGCGTGCAGTTGCTGGCAGCGCACGGCGGTTGAGCGGTGCTGGTTGCGGCGATCGATCTCGAGCAGGCTTCGTGGGTCTTCGCGGGCGTGTGTGCGTTGGTCGTCCTGGCCTTCATGGTCTGGGCCCAGAAGGGGCTCGCCTGGAGTGACGTTCTGTGCAAGCGCTACCTGTATTCCGGGCGGCGGGTCGCTTGTCGTCGCGCGATTGCCGCGTTGCGCTTCGCTCCTCATCCTTTGGCGCCCTTGCTGGCTGACCGCTTCCTGATCCGCCTGGCTTCCGACGAAGCGTGCACGGTGAGCGCGCTGGCTGGCCTCGATCGACTGATTGCCCAGTCGACGGCTCCCCAAACGAGCGCGATCATTTCGGCTTCGCTGGTCGATATCTGGGTCAACGCTGGCCACTACCGTGCGGCGATCTTCGCGCCCCGGCAATATCGTTGGAGGGGGCTCGGCGCCTCGTCCTGGGAGCTGTACAGCGTGGCTCACATCAACCGCGCCGAGGCGCTGCACAACGTTGGCCGGAACGATTTGGCGCTCAGGCTGCTCGCGCGCATTCGCTCGCGGAATACCTCGGGAGTCGGCGTGAATGGCAGCATCGCGCTCGAGGCATGGATCCTCGCGGACATGGGGCGCGCGCGCGAGGCGCGGGAGGTGTTCGAACGCATCGACCCGCGCCCACTGACGCCCTACTACGCAGCCGAAGTCCACTTCACGCGCGCGCTGATCGAGCTGGCGTCCGGCGAATACGAGGTGGCGCTGGCCGAGGCCTCGAGCGGCATGGCGAACGTAGTCCGCGCCTCGAGTGAACGGAATGGATGGTTCTTGCTCGGTCGCATCGAAGCGCTGCGCGGCAATTTGGAGCCTGCCCTTGCTCTGTATGAACGAGGCCGCAGCCATCGCTACCGCGGGCAGAGCGGTCGCGGCTTGCTCGAGCTGGGTCAGCTCTACGAGCGCTCCGCGCAGCCCGATGCCGCCCGGGCCGCGTATGCCCAAGCGATCCGCGAAGACCCTGAAAATGCCGCTACCGCGCGCTGCCGGGTCGCGTTGGACGAAAGTCTGGAATCGGTGCCGCAAAGTGAGGCTGACGTGGCAGCGTGCCGGGCCGCCCAGTAGTCACCCCTCACGCACTTTGTACGCCCAGCCAGTTTCGCAGCGTCGTTGACTAACTATCAGCGTGTTACGCAGCTGCGGAAGAGGTTCAGCCATGGCCGGTTTCGCTCACGCTCCGCTCGCTGCCAGTCCGCCCGCCGCGGGCAATTCGAAGTACGTCGCTCCGCTTGCGGTGCTGACCACGCTCTTCTTCATGTGGGGTTTCTTGACCTGCATGAACGACATCATCATTCCGCACCTGAAAGGCGTGTTCGAGCTCAGCTACACGCAAGCCATGATGATCCAGTTCGCGTTCTTCGCAGCCTACTTCATCATGTCGATGCCCGCGGGCGCGCTCGTGAAGCGGCTCGGCTACAAGCAGGGCATCATCGTGGGGCTGGGCACTGCGGCCGTGGGCTGCGTGCTGTTCTATCCCGCTGCGGGCGCGCGCTCCTACGGCCTGTTCTTGGGCGCGCTGTTCGTGCTCGCTTCGGGCATCACGCTGCTGCAAGTCGCCGCCAACCCCTTCGTCGCCGCACTCGGCAAGCCAGAGACGGCGCCGGCGCGTTTGACGCTGACGCAAGCCTTCAACGCGCTCGGCACCACCCTGGCGCCCATGTTCGGCTCGTACGTGATCCTGTCGACGCCGAGCAAATCGAAAGCAGAGCTCGCGCTGATGGGCGCCGCAGCCGACGCCTACCGCAGCGCGGAAGCCAGCGCCGTGCAAAAGCCTTATCTCGGCCTGGCAGGCGCGTTGCTCGCCTTGGCCGTCCTGATTGCGCTGTTCCGTCTACCGGAGATCGGCGGCGGCAGCGCTGCCGAAGGCAGCACGCAGTCTGCGCGTGACCTCGACGCGCGCACCAGCGCTTGGTCGTATCGGCACCTGGTCTTGGGCGCACTGGCCATCTTCCTGTACGTCGGCGGCGAAGTTTCGATTGGCAGCTTCCTGGTCAGCTTCTTCAAAGAGCCGAGCATCGGCGGCTTGGTCGAAGCACGAGGCGCCCAGCTGGTCAGCTTTTACTGGGGCGGCGCGATGGTTGGCCGCTTCATCGGCACGCTGACCTTGCGCTGGTTCCCGCCCGGAAAAGTGCTGGCGCTGCACGCGGCCGGCGCGGTCTTGCTGATTGGCCTCACGCTCGCGCTGTCCGGCCCCGCGGCGATGTACTCGGTGCTGGCCGTCGGCCTGCTCAATTCGATCATGTTCCCGACCATCTTCGCGCTCGCCATCCACGGGCTCGGCGCGCACACGGGCCAGGGCTCCGGCATCTTGTGCATGGCGATCGTCGGCGGCGCGCTCGTGCCCTTGTTGCAAGGAGCGGTCGCCGACTCGATCGGCGTGCACTACTGCTTCATCGTGGCCGCGCTCTGCTATGCGTATGTGGCCTGGTACGGCGCCAAGGGCAGCACGCCCACGTTCGCCCCGAGCGCGTAGCTCACTCGAGCAAGTTCGAAAACAGGATCGTCGTCCCGAGCGAGACGAACAGCGCCGCTCCGAAGTCTTGCCGGAAACCGTCGACCTGCCAGGTGTCGCACTGCCTGCAGTCGACCGTCGCTCGTTTGGCACCGGTCACCACGTAAGGCATGAGCACGAAGCTCGCGAAGAAGTATTTCTGCCGTAGCTCGATGCCGCCGCTCGCTTCGAGCCGCGTTTCGTCGCGTAAAATCTGGGGATCGAAGCTCGGGCCGGGTACCTCGTCGAAGTCGTCCCGGCGCTGAAACTCGGCGGGCAAATCGAGCGGGTGATAGCGCCGCCCCGTGCTCATCCCCACGGTCGAGATCAAATTCACCCTCAGGTAGTGTAGCTTCGCGAGCTGCGGGTACGCCTCCAAGCGCACGCGCTGTTCACTCGATTGCCGATTCGTCGTGCTCAGCACGCCCCAATTGCCGCTGCGCAAGCCGAGCGAGAGCGCCATCGGGAATGGCTCTGCGCCCTCCGGCAAGCCCACGCGCGCTTCCAGGCCGCCATCCAGAAGCGAGCTGTCGCCCGCGACGTCGAACCACTTCGTGATGCCCAAGCGCCCGCCGAGCCGGCTCGGTACGATCGGAAGATTCACTGCGTCGCCCGCAGAGTCCGTGAAGCCGCCGCGCCGACCATCGCTCGGCGAGCGCATCGAGACGTGTGCGGGCCCGAGCGCGTAGCCATAGTTGGCGCTCATCGAAACGCCGGTCCCCTGCAATGGGCCGCCCGGAATGCCGGGGGCGCCGATACAGCCAGCGAGGCTTCCCAGACAGAGCGCGCTCAGCGCCGCCAACCGAACCCACACGCCCCACGTCTTCCACATCGAAGCTTCGGCAATAGCAGCAATCGTGCCGCGTTGAATCAACGACGTTCTCGCGCAAAATCCGGCTGCGCGTGAACGCCAGGTCTGCCAACGGTGTCGCGGTGGGCGCACACTGTCTATCGTGAGCGTCATGATCTCGCCCCTGCTCAAGAAGCTGCGCTTCAAAGCCGGCATGCGCGTGTACGTGGCCGGTGCGCCCGAAGACTACGAGGCCGAGCTCGCGAAGTTGCCGCCCGAGGTCGAGCGCGCCGCGCGCCCCACGGGCAAGTTCGATCTCGTGCACGCGTTCTACACGCGCAGCGCGCAGCTCGAACGCGACGTGCCCAAGCTTGCGCGCACCTTGAAACCGGGCGGCATCCTCTGGCTCTCGTATCCGAAAGCCCGCGCGCTCGAGACCGACCTCGACCGCGACCTGATCCGCGAAGCGGTGCAGCCCATGGGTCTCGATACGGTCGCCATCGCCGCGATCGACGACACCTGGTCGGCGCTGCGTTGTAAGACTCTGGAGTGATTGGGTTGATGGTCACGCGCCACTTCGCAAGTCATCGAAGCCTTCGGCGTCGCAGCGCGCCCTCGACCTAAGGCATCACTGCCGTTTTACACGTTCTGCGGGAACAGCGCGCGCCGCGTCTCCGCGTCGAATTCGGACTTCAGGCTCAGGCGATCCTTCAACTGCGCGGCTTTGAGCGCAGCGGGCCGCGCTTCGATGGCTTCGATCACGCGGCGCACGTTGGGGTAAGCCCGTAGACCCTGCTCGCCGAAGACGTAGGCCGCGTTGCGCGCCCAACCCCAGAGCGCCATGTCGGCAATGGTGTATTCGTCGCCCGCGAGGTACTTCGACTCCGCGAGCCGCTCATCGAGCACGCGGTAGTGCCGCTCGACCTCTTTCAGGTAACGGTTTTGCGCGTACGGAATGGGCTCGGGTGAGTAGTGCAAGAAGTGCACGGCCTGGCCCGAGAACGGCGAGAGCCCGGTCGCCACGAACTGTAGCCAGGACAGCGCCGTTGCGCGCTCTCGGGGCGTTCGCGGCAGGAATCGGCCGTGCTTCTCGGCCAAGTACAGTAAGATGGCGTGCGAATCGAAGACGCGCAGGCCGTCGTCGACGAGCGCGGGCACCTTGGCGTTGGGGTTGATTTTGCGGAACGCCGGAGCGTGCTGCTCGCCCTTGAAAATGTCGACGGCGACTAGCTCGAACGGCAGCTCGAGCTCTTCGAGCAAGAGCGCAACCTTCATCGGGTTCGGGGAGGGATGAAAATAGAATTGGATCATGAAGCGTCCTTTCGCGAGGCGAAGCGCTCGCTACCTGTGGTGATTGACTCGAACGCCATGAAAGTAGGGCGCGGCGTTGGCCGGCGCCACGAATCAGTCGGCGAAGCACCTTTGCGAAAAATGCTAAGGTCGAGAAAGCCAGATGTTCGACGCACTCTCCACGTTCGTGGCCGTAGCCAGCGCCGGGAGCTTCTCCAAGGTTGCCCGAGCACAGCGCTTGGCCGTGTCCTCGGTCGCGCGCAAGATCGACGGACTCGAGGCAGAGCTCGGAGCCCAGTTGTTCAAGCGCAGCTCGCGCACGCTGCTGCTCACCGACGCGGGCGAGCAGTTCTTGCCGCGCGCTCGCAATCTGCTGGCTGACCTCAGCGAGGCCAAGCAAGGGCTCGCCGCGCTGGATAGCGAGCCGCGTGGGCCGCTCACCGTTACCGCGCCTGCCACGTTCGGTCGCAAGCACGTGCTGCCCGCGCTGCTCGGCTTCCTGAAGCAATACCCGCTGCTCGAAGTCGAGCTGCACAACAGCGATGAAGTGATCGACGTCAGCCGGCGCCGCGTCGATATCTCGATCCGCATGGGCTCCCTGCCCGACAGTGATTTGGTCGCGACGCGCCTCGCTCCCGTGCGTCGCCTGCTGTGCGCCAGCCCGGAATACCTGAAAAAGCGAGGCCGCCCGCAGCAGCCCACGGATCTGCTGAAGCATGATTGCCTGACGGCCGCGTCGCAACCCAGCCCGCCCGGCTGGTGGAGCTTCGCTTCTGTCAATCGCGAAGCGCCGCTGCCCGTGCGCGGCAGTTTCCGCTCCGATGACACCGACGCGCTCGTCCAGGCTGCGCTGGCCGGCGTCGGCATCGTGCACTTGGCAAGCTGGCTCGTGAGTGAATGGGTCGCCTCCGGCCGTTTGCTGCCGCTGTGTCCCTCGGCGCGACCGCCCAAGAAGGAATCGCCCGCGATCCACGCCGTGCGCCTGCCCGGTCGCTCCCACGCGCTGAAGGCTCAGCTGTTCATCGCGCATTTACGCAGCGCCTTCGGCGAGCCGCCGTATTGGGATCGCGATCTGGCGCCCGCGGAGCGCAAAGCGGCGCGCAGCGCACGCTGACCCACAGCGCTCCAGAAAAAGCGTGGGGCGCACGACGTGGCGAATTAGCGCACTGCGACAAGACGCAGCGCATCGCGCCCGAGGCCGCGCCCTCCGCCATTTGTGGCACTGGGACACGAGGCATGTCATCCCTCATGCCGAGGCTAAGTTGCATGCTGTTCGTTGGAACCGCGGGCTGGGCTATTCCCAAAGAGCTTGCCGATCGTTACGCGAGCTCGGAGAGCAGCCTGCGTCGCTACGCGGGCCTGCTCGATTGCAGCGAGCTGAATTCGACTTTCTACCGGCGTCACCGCGTGAGCACCTTCGAGCGCTGGCGGGACGGCGTGCCCGCCTCGTTTCGTTTTTCCGTCCGGCTACCCCGCGCCATCACCCATTGGGCAGGCTTGGCCCCGCCGCGGCGAGAGGTAGAAACGTTTTTCGACGACGCGCAGCGGCTGGGCGACAAGCTCGGTCCCGTGCTCGTGCAGTTGCCTGCCAGCGTGCATTTCGAAGCGCGCCGTGCGGCTGCGTTCTTCCGTTTGCTGCGCCAGCTCCATGATGGCCTCGTGGCCTGTGAGCCGCGGCACGCCAGTTGGTATGGCCCAGAGGCATCGGCTCTGTTCACGGAGCATGACATCGCACGTGTTGTCACCGATCCGCCGCGCCCGCTCGCGGCGAATGAGCCGATTCCGGGCTCGTCGCTGCTCTACGTGCGCTGGCATGCCTCCGCACGTGCCCACTTGCCCGCCTACAGCGACGCGCAGCTCTCGACCCTCGCCGCGTTGGTGGCCCGGCAGCCCGCGCGCGTCAGCGTCTGGTGCATCTTCGACAATACAGTCGCAGGCGCCGCTCTGTATGACGCGCTGCACTTTCAAGAGTTGCTGTCCGCATTCAGGCCGCGTGTCGCGGTCTAACGAGTGGGCTCGCAAAAGCGCTGCACCGTGATCGGGCGACCCACGCACGCGAAAGCGTCGGTCCCTGGCGCTCCAGTGACCGAGCTCGTCGTGTCAATCGCCGTAACGGCGAGCCCGATGGGCCGCGGAAAGTGCGCCGAAAGACTCGCCGTTTGACGCTTGTCTGACTTTGGCGCAAACCGGTAACGCTGTGCTCAAAACGCTCGTCTACTTGTTGCGACCGCAGATGACGTCGGCCTTCGAGGTCGAAGTCGTCCTCGAGGGCGGAGTGAGCGGGCACGTGGCGGGGGCCGAGCTGGAGAAGGTCGCCAAGTTCTTGCGCATCTCGCAGGGCGTTCCGCAATTCGAGCTGGAGTACGACGGCAAGCTGTACCAGCGCTGTCGTCTGCGTGCGCCCGCGGGCGGAGCGACGCTGCCCTTCACTTACGAGACATCGACCGTGCTCGAGGCCCTCGAGAGCGATCCGAACGCGAGCTACCCGTAGCGCTGACGGCAGCGCCGACTCGCCCGCTCGTCGGCCTCTGAGCCATTTCGCACCGCCCGGCGCCTTTAGACTCGGCCCCGGTAAGGCGCCGGCCGTTCGCGATTCACGCGGAAACGACGCGGCCCGACAGTTGCAACGGAGTCACCAATGCCTATTGGTCACGTTTACTTCGCGGCTCCTGCCTGCTTTGCACTCTTCTTACTCACGAGCTCCTCGGCCTTCGCCCAAGACGCGGCCGCGCTGCCCAGTGACGACGCCGCTAGCCCAACCGCGCCGGCCGATGCTCCAGACACCAGCGCGACCGCTGTCTCGTCGCCGGTCACCGAGCCCCCTACTCCTGCGCCGCCGCCAGCCATCGCGTGCTCTTGGTCGAATCGCGCCTGTTCGTATCCGCACCTAGTCGTCGGCGTCGATCTGGGCGTCAGCCATTTCAACGAAGACAATCCGTTCGGCTTCGACATCAGCGTGGGGTCGGTCTCGTCGACCGGTCCCGTTTGGGGCTTGCGCGTGGGCGCCGAATTCACGCCCTGGTTTGCACTGGAAGCTCATTACATCGGCATGAACAACGCGACGGATGCGGCGCGGAG
>OUNO010002885.1_pt2 | contig 10319 bp, 12 predicted proteins | sample 1779811 | NCBI WGS metagenome assembly OUNO01 (sample SAMEA3914804, study PRJEB12502) | metagenome | biome: forest; material: soil | place: Canada | collected 2010-06-25 | depth 0.3 m
CCGCTCTCCACCGCGCCTTCGGAGTGGTGGTATTCCACAGCGCCCCTGATTTCCTCGTGCGCGGCCAGGACATCGGTCTCTGGGCTGAGGGTGACGCCGAATAGACGCAGCGTGCGCCGGACAACCATCTGGACCGCCCAGATGATCGGCCCCAGCACCCGCACCGCGGCCAGCATCGGCCCGGACAGGGTCCGCGCCACGTCGTCGGCATGGACGATGGCCAAGGTCTTGGGCAGGACCTCGACGAACACCACCACCAGCACGGTCATAATCGCGGTGGCCAGGGCCACGCCCCAGGCGCCCGGAACCAGTTTGGTGATGAAGGCCGTGGCCAGGGCCGAGCTCAGGATGTTGATCAGATTGTAGCTCAAGAGCACCGCGCCGATCATGGTCTCCTGATCGGAAAGCAGGGTGTTGACGCGCCCCGCCGCCTTGTCCCCGTCCCGTTCGAGCTGGTGCATCCGCCCGCGGCTGGCGCCGGTCAGCGCCGTCTCCGCGGCCGAGAACACCGCCGCCACCGCCAGCAGCACCAGCAGGACGATGCACAGGGCGCCCAACCCGGCGATCATCGTCCGGCCCCCTCGGAGACCAGGAATTGGCTCACGTCGGCGCCATCCACAGCCTCGGCGACGAACGCCTGGCCGATTCCCCGCGCCAGGATGAAAGTCATGCGCCCGGACCTGGTCTTCTTGTCCTGGCCCATGCGGGCGAGGAGGGCGCAGGCGCGCGGGCGGTCGGCCAGATCCGAGAGGCCCGATGGCAGGCCGGCGGCCGCGATCGCCCGGCTCACACGCTCGCTTTCCTGCGGCGGGCACAGCCCCAGGCGGGCGGAGAACCGGAAGGCCATGGCGCAGCCCGCCGCGACCGCCTCGCCGTGCTTGAGCGCGTCGCCAAAGCCGCTCTCGGCCTCCAGGGCGTGGGCAAAGGTGTGGCCGAGATTAAGCAGCGCGCGCACGCCGCCCTCACGCTCGTCTTCGCCGACAATCCGCGCCTTCATCTCCACCGACTTGCCGACAGCCTCCATGAGAGCGTCCGGCTCGCGCGCCAGCACGCGCGCGCCGTGGTTCTCCAGCCAGACGAAGAAATCGGCGTCGCCCAACAGGCCGTATTTCAGCACCTCGGCGTAGCCGCACCGCAGTTCACGCTCCGGCAAGCTGTCCAGCAGGCCAAGATCGGCCAGCACCAGCCGCGGCTGGTGAAAGGCGCCGATCAGGTTTTTGCCGCGCGGCGTGTCGATGGCGGTCTTTCCGCCTACGGATGAATCCACCTGGGCCAACAAGGTGGTCGGAATTTGTACGAAGTCGATGCCGCGCTTGAGGATCGCGGCGGCAAATCCGGCCAGGTCGCCGACCACGCCGCCGCCGAAGGCGACGATCAGGTCGCCGCGCTCGAGTTCCAGGGCCAGCAGGGCGTCGCACAACTGCTCAAGGCCTGCAAAGCTCTTGGCGCCTTCGCCCGGGGGGATGACGAGGGGGTTGGCGGTGACGCCGGCCTCGGCCAGGGCCTGGGTCAGCCGGTGGCCGTGAAGGGCGGACACGGTTTCGTCCATCACTACGGCGACGGTTGGCCGCCGCAGCAGCGGCCGGATGCGCACGCCAGCCTGGTCGATCAAGCCCGCGCCTATGACGACCTCATAGGTCCGCCCAGCCAGGGCGACGCGCGCCGTCCGGACGGTCATGGGCTGGCGACCATCCTCTGCGCCAGGGCAGCGATGATGGCGTCGACCGCGGTCTGGTGGGCGGTGTCTCCGGTCTCCACCACGATGTGCGCCAGGGCGTAAACGTCATAACGCGCCAGGGCGTGACCGCGCAGCACCTCGAGTGGGTCCTTGCCGGTGAGAAGCGGGCGGGTGTCGCGGCGGGATACCCGCTTGGCCAGCACCTCCACGTCGGCTTTGAGCCACACTGAGATCGCCCGCTCATTGATCAGCCGGCGGGTCTCGTCATCGATGAAGGCGCCGCCGCCGGTGGCCAGCACATGCGGCGGCTCGTCGAGCAGGCGGGCGATCACCCGCCGCTCGCCGTCTCGAAACGCCTTTTCACCGAAGGACTCGAAGATATCGGAGATCGAGCGGCCGGCCGCGGCTTCGATCTCGGTGTCGGCGTCGCGGAAGGGCATGGCCAGAGCCTGGGACAGGCGTCGGCCCACCGTGCTCTTGCCCGCGCCCATCAGGCCCACGAGCGCGATCGTCCTGTCGTTCAGGGGGGCTCTCATGCTCATCGCTGCCAGAGCAGGGCTTTACACGAGGGGCGTCCTGCGCGCCATGTTTGGCCATGATCACCCACAGCCGACGGGCGCCGTGAGCGGGTGGACCGAGGCCTTCCTGGAGATGATGGCCGCTGAGCGCGGAGCCAGCGCCAATACGCTCACCGCTTATGGAAAAGACCTGGCCGATCTCGAGACTTTCCTGACCGGTCGCGGCCTCGGGCTGGATTCGGCGACGCCGGAAGACATCGAGGCCCACTTCGCAGGCTTGTCGGAACGGGGGCTATCGGGCGCCACCGCGGCCCGCCGGCGCGCCGCCGTGCGCCAGTTCTACCGCTTTGTTCAAGGCGAAGGCTGGCGTCCGGACGATCCCTCGCGCCGGGTGGCCGCGCCGCGTCTGGGCCGTCCGTTGCCCAAGGTGCTAACCCGGGATGAGATGGACCGCCTGATCGCGGCTGCCGCCGGCGATGGCGCGGCGGCGGGCGCTCGCCTGGGCGCCATGGTCGAGTTAGCCTACGCCGCCGGCCTGCGGGTCTCCGAACTGACCTCATTGACCTGGGCCGACCTGGCGGGCGATCCGGCCTATCTCATCGTCAAGGGCAAGGGCGGCAAGGAGCGGCTGACGCCACTCGGTGGGCGGGCGCGGGCGGCGGTGAAAGCCTATCTGCCCCACCGGCCAAGATTCCTTGGCAAAGGCGGCAAGGCCAGCCCGTGGCTGTTTCCCTCGCGCGGCGCCGGCGGCCGGCTCACCGGCCGGCGCTTCGCCCAGCTTCTGGAACAGGCCGCCATCGTCGCCGGCCTCGACCCAGCCCGGGTCAGCCCACACGTGCTGCGCCACGCCTTCGCCACCCATCTGCTTGAGGGCGGGGCCGACCTGCGCGTGGTCCAGACGCTGCTCGGTCACGCCGACATCGCCACCACCCAGATCTACACCCACGTGGCCCAGGATCGCCTGGCCGAGGTGGTGCGCACGCGCCATCCCCTGGCTCGCCGGCGAGAACCGAGCTAACGCTTCGGGCGCCCATGTTTCAAGACCATGCTCGCCGAGGCGCGCCAGTCAGTGGCGGCGGCGGAATAAGTGTCGGAAATCTTCATCTCCTGCGCTCGTTCCACCGAGCCCCAGGCGGAGCAACTGGCCGACGCTTGGCCGGTCCGCTCAGCCCGACTCGGCCTCGGCCTCGGCCTCCGGTACGACTTCGACAACAGATGTTATGCGGGCGAACAGTCGTCCGGCCGGCTCCAGCACCTGTTCCAGCTCCGCAGCGCTACCCAGAGTGCTCCCGTCCCGCCATTTTTCGGTGAGCCAGGTATTGACCAGATTCCGCCGTACCTCGGCTGTCAGCCGCTCGGCAATCAGGACGCGGGTGAACAGGCTGTCGGGATGAGTCGATGTACCAACGTGCCAACTCGTAGTCGGCCGGCAGTTGCGGCGCCAGATCGAACACATAGGCCCGCCGCCAGCCTTCGCCATGACGGGCGGCGAGGGCGAAATCGTCGCCGTCGCGCTCGACGCGATAGAGGGCCCAAGCGGTCTTCTGTTCCAGGTCGGGCACAAGGCGCAGGGGAGCATCGAGCAAATGGGCGCCAAAACCGACGTCGGCCAGGTAGGGGCCCTCGGCCAAGTCGACAAGCAGTAACATGAGGCTGCGCGGCCCAAGCGGCGCGCCATTGCCCATCCACGCCGCCCGCCAGCCCGGTGACGCGAAAGCCGATGGCCTCCAGCGCCGCCTTGAACAGGGTGTTGTGCTCGAAGCAATAGCCGCCGCGCCGGCCGCATACGAGCTTGGCCTGGAGCCAATCGAGGTCCAACCGAGCCGGACGGCCGATGAGCGGATCGATGGCCTCGAAGGGGATCGGGGCCGCATGGCGGGCGTGGAGCGCCAACAGAGTGCCCCGGTCCGGCCGGGCCGGCCGTCGAATCCGACGCGACGGAAGTAGCCCTTCAAGTCAAAGGCTGGTCACCGTTCGCTCCTGTCCACCGCCGCCCAATCATACTGGGCTGTACATAAGCATAAGCTCGGAACTGGCTTTGCGGTTTCATCGCCAAAGGCCAAATGCGCCGAGCGATTTGACCTCGGATGATCTTGCTCTAGGGTCGCGCCCACTTCTGAGCTGGGGCAGCTTCCAAGGATCTGATGGCCGCGCACTATCTGGAATTCGAGCGCCCGATCGCCGAGCTCGAAGCCAAGATCGATGAGCTCAGCAAGCTCTCGGAAACCAGCGGCCACGGCGCCTTCGACGCCGAGATCGCCGCCATGCGCGCCCGCGTGGCTGAGGTGCGGGCGGAGACCTACGCCCATCTAGACGCCTGGCAGAAAACCCAGATCGCCCGCCACCCGGGGCGGCCGCACTTCGTCGATTTTCTCGCCGGTTTGATCGAAGAGTTCGTCGAACTGCGCGGCGATCGGGCGTTCGCCGACGATCAGGCGATCCTGGGCGGCCTCGGGCGTTTCCGCGGCGCGCCGGTGGTGGTCATCGGCCAGGAGAAGGGCCACGACACGACCACGCGCATCAAGCACAACTTCGGCGCCGCCCGTCCCGAAGGTTACCGCAAGGCGATCCGGCTGATGGACCTGGCCGAGCAGTTCAACCTGCCGGTGCTGTCATTCGTGGACACCGGCGGGGCCTATCCCGGCATCGGCAGCGAGGAGCGCGGAGTCGCCGAAGCCATCGCCCGCGGCACCGAACGCTGCCTGACCCTTGGCGTGCCGATGATCGCCACCATCACCGGCGAGGGCATGAGCGGCGGGGCCATCGGCATCGCCGCCGCCAACCGGGTGATCATCCTCGAGCACTCGATCTACGCGGTGATCTCGCCCGAGGGCTGCGCTTCGATCCTGCTGCGCGACCGGGCTATGGCGGAGGGCGCGGCCAAGGCGATGAAGATCACCGCCGAGGATCTGCTGGCGCTCAAGATCGTCGACCGGATCGTCCCCGAACCGGTCGGCGGGGCTCACGCCGATCCAGGCCTGGCCATCAGCCGTGTCGGCGACGCCGTGGCTGCGGAACTGAACTCCCTTTCGGGCTTGTCGCCCGATGCGCTGCGCGAGCAGCGCGCCGAGCGGTTCTACGCCATCGGCCGGGGATAGATCCTAGCCCCGGCGTCCGCGGCCGTCCGGACGATGCGTGGGCGGGATGAAACCCGACCGTCCCGGACCGGACGATCTCATCGGCGCCCCCGGACGGCTTCCGCGCCCGCTGTGCTGTTTCTCGGCCAGGCGCCGAGCGATTAGCTCCCGCGCGCGGGTCTCGTGGTCGGCCCGTTCGATGACGTGGCGGACGAAGGCGCGGGTCGCCGCCACCTCGCCCAGGTCGGCGGGCTCCATGGCCACAGCCCGGTCGCCCTCCTTGATCGCCTGGGCGCGGGCGATCAGCGGCGCCCACTCGGGACCAAGGTGCTGCTGCGCCCAGGCCGCGCTGGCCTTTTTCGACCACACCTGGCCGGTGGCCATGGTGTGCAGCATCCGGCAGTAGAGGCTGACCCAGAAGCTCTGCCACGCCTTCATGCTCATGGGCTGGAGGTCGAGGGCCAGGGCCAGTTCCATGGTCGCCCGCATCTCGGCCCGCAGCATCTCCGGAGTCACTGGATCGATCAGGGTCCTGGGATCGGGTCCGGCCAGGGCCACGCCTTTTTCCCTTAAGGACCAGCGCACCACCTGGCTGTTGTCGTGCTCGGACCGGACCAGGACCTTGGCGCCATGGTCCAGATAGACGAACGGATAGAACCGGGCCGGCGCGCCGCCCATGCCGGGATCGCCCCAATCGGGGCCGCGCGGCTCGTCTGGCGGATCACGCGGTTGGTCGCTATGACGCCTCAGGATGTCGACAGGGGCGTATGACCCCTCCAGCCGATGCCGCCACGGCTCGTGCGGCAGGTTGTGGATGGCGGCGTGCATGGCCTGAAGCTCAGCGCGCTCGTCGGCGGTGAGATCGCGGGCGATCGCAACCATGAAGTCGCAGTCGCTCATTTCGTCGGCGTCGCCGACGGCGAACGAGCCCTGGAGATAGAGGCCAACCAGGTTGTCGCCGAGAATGGCCCGGACGTCGCCGGTCAAGTGAGTCAGGACGGCGTTGAGGTCGGCAAATGGGGTGATTTCGCGCGCCGGAGCGCGCTCGTGTTTCGGGTCTTGCATGGGATGTCCAATTGCTGATGCGTCGCCGGCGCGCTTGGGCGCGATCCAGCATTCGAGGAGAATCGGGGCCTTAGCCCGGTCTCACAGTCGCAAGCGGTTGGACATCAACATGGTGAGACAGCCTCTGAGTGCGGCCAGTTTAGCATCGCCGGCGCAGCGTGCAATCGGCGGCATTCCTATCGCGGAGCTTCGCGAGGGCCTTCAGTGTTGGCTCTGGGGCATCTTGACGGTCAGGCCGTCAAGCTCGTCGCTGACCTTGATCTGGCACGACAGTCGCGAGTTGTCCTCGACGTTTTCGGCGAAGTCGAGCATCGACTCCTCCATGGCCGATTTGTCGCCGGTCTTCTCCAGCCAGTCGCCCTGCACATAGACGTGGCAGGTGGCGCAGGCGCAGGCCCCGCCGCAGTCGGCATCGATGCCCGGGATGTTGTTCTTCACCGCGCCCTCCATGACCGAAAGCCCGTTCTTCACGTCAATGACGTGTTCGGTCCCGTCGAACTCGATGTAGGTGATCTTGGCCATGGACTCCCCGTGCGAGCGACCTTCTAGGCCGCGACCTCTTTCATGGAAACCGAAACGTCCGCAAGTCTGGCCGGATTGACCGGCCGCTTCTGGCCGATGAGAATCTTGCCGCCCATGAACTCGGCCGGCGCGTTAACCGCTTCCACGGCCTGGATCACATCGCCCTTGAGGTGGAAGACGCCGAATTTAGCTTGGCGCGGGTCGCCGCGCACCAGAACCTGGTTGGCGTCGAACGGCACGCCGGCGAACTGATACTTGATGTCGTACTGGTCGGACCAGTTCCAGGTCACCTCCGGCGGAGGAGTGGGCCGGCCGACGATGGCGCTGACGGCCTGCTTGGCCTGTTCCAGGGCGTTGGCCACGCTCTCCAGGCGGAACATGCGGCCGTAGGCCGGCATCGGCCGCCAAGTGACATCGCCGATAGCGAAGACGGCCGGATCGGCCGTCCGGGCGCTTTCGTCGACCACAATCCCACCGGTGAAGGGCAGTCCGGCTCGAACCGCCAATTCGGCGTCGGGCGGCGCGCCCACCCCGATAAGGACCACATCGCAGGCGATGGTCCGTCCATCGCCCAGGCGTACGCCGGTGACATGTCCGTCGACGCCTTCGAAAGCCCGGACGTCGGCGCCGACCTCGAAAATGACGCCGCGGGCAAGATGATAGCCGGCGAAGAAATCCGACAGCACGGGGCAAGCGACGCGGGCCAGGATGCGGGCCTCCTTCTCGATCACCACCGCTTCGGAACCGAGCGCGCGGGCTGAGGCCGCCACCTCGAGGCCGATATACCCGCCGCCGATCACTGCCAGCCGCCTGCCGGGGCCCAGATGGCTCTTCAAGGTTTCGGCGTCGGCGGCTGAGCGCAGGGTGAGCACTCCGTCGAGGTCGGCGCCGGCAAGGGGCAGAGTGCGGGCCTTGGCTCCGGTGGCGATGATCAGCTTGTCATAGGTGAAGCGCTCGCCGCCCGCGAGCCGCACAGCCTGGGCGCCGGTCTCGATCTCCGCGACCGGGTTTCCCATCATCAGATCGATGCCCGCCTCGGCGTAGAAGCTTTCCGGCTTGAGGATCAGGGCGTCTTCATCGGCCTCGCCCTTCAGCCAGGCCTTGGAAAGCGGCGGCCGCTGGTAGGGCGCCAGGGGCTCTTCTCCGATCAGCCGGATAGGGCCCTCGTAGCCGTATTGGCGCAGCAGGGCCGCGGCCGTGCCTCCGCCGTGACCGGCTCCGACGATAATGACGCCTGCGTCACTCATGCCCAGCCTCGTTGCCGGCAATTGCCGCCATCGTCAATGCGTCGGCGCAGCCCGGCTCGCTTTCCATTTGGCCAGCACCTCCGCTTCACGCTGCGGGGTCAGACCGGCGCGCAGCTTGGCTTGGCGCTCCGGTGGCTGGGTCCGGAACCAGGCCAGGGTGTCGGCGGCGGTCGCGCCAAGGGGGCGAAACGTCAGGCCGGCGGCGAGGGCCCGGCGGATGCTGCGGCGGTGGAACCCAAGCGCATCGCCGCTCCCGGGGACCCACACCGGCATGTCCGACCAGGGCGAAACCTTCTGGGCGTCCAGGAATGTCGCCGGTATCCAGGTGAACCCGGGCGCGGCGTGGACCGAGACGGCGATCCCCTCCAACATGCGGCGGGTGGTCAGCGGCAGCGCCGGGCCGGTCGCGTTGTAGACGCCCAGATGGGGCGCCTCGACCACGCGGATGGTCCACTCGGCCAAGTCGCGCGCGTCGATGAACTGCACCGGGTCGGTCCCGTCGCCGGGGGCCAGCACCTCGCCGCCGCGCGCCAGGCGGACCGGCCAGTAGGTGAAGCGGTCGGTCTCATCGCCCGGTCCCACGATCAGTCCGGGGCGGATGATGGTCACGGCCTCGCCGAACTGCCGCCGAGCCTCCACCTCGCTGGCCGCTTTCAGAGGGCCATAGAGGTCGCCGACGTTGGCGCGCAGGGTCTGCGAAGTTTCGGCCAGCGGATCCTTGCCGGTGTACCGGGCCAGGGCTGCGCTCTCGTCCGCGCCCGGCGTGTCATTGGCGGCGTAGACCGAAATGGTGGAGATGAAGACGTACTGTCCCACCTTGCCGCGCAGCGCCGTTCCGGCGTCGCGCACCCAGACAGGCAGGGTGGTGGGGTTGTCGATGCACACGTCCCATTCGCGGTTGGCCAAGGCCTTGAGATCGCCGGTGTTGCGGTCGCCGATCAGCTCCTCAACCGGCCCGGGCCAGGTTTCTTTCTGCCGGCCGCGATTGAACAGGGTGACCCGATGGCCGCGGGCCAGGGCGTAGCGCACCTGATTGGGGCCGATGAACCCCGTTCCGCCCAGGATCAGAATGCGCAATTTCCGCCCCCGTGGTCTCACAATTGGGTTTGCCAACGCCGGAATCGGGACCGCGAGCGCCGCCGAAAGCCTGATGATGTCGCGACGCGTGGCGATCAAGTCGGCCGTCACCGCGGGAGCATGCCCATGGCCATGCCTTGGGGGGACCCCGGCCGCATCGCCATCGTGGCGGAGTCTAAGTCGCCGCTACGATAGATGAATCTCTGGACGTAGCTGCGTCCGGCGACAGGGACGCCGCTGGCGCTCAGCGGCTTCATGCGGGCGCGCTGCAGGACGATCAGCGCAGCCTCCCCGAAGCCGATGCCGGTCGGTGTCTCCCTTTCGATCCAGCAGTCGCTCAGCGCGCCGGATTGCGCAACCATGCACCTTGCCGTGGCCTCGCCGTCCTGATGGTTGCGAGCGGCGAGGCCCTCGAGCAAGTCGGTTGTCCAGGCTGCTCGAGGAGAGTCGATCCACACAGGGTCCTTGATCTCCGAATTCACCGGGATGGGGAAGGCTCCTTCGGGCGCAGCGACGGCGAAGCCTTCGCCCGCCGCAACGGCGCTGACCTTCAGCCGCACCAGCACCTTGACGTTGGCCCCGGGCCTCGCCCCCGGAATCGGAAAGGGATGCGCATCCAGATAGCCGAGTTCGGTTCCGGCCCTGAGGCGCTCAATCGGGTCGGCCACGGGGGCGTAGAAACGGCAGTTCGTCGAGACGCCCCCCTCGGTCACCGAGCAGAGGAGGAAGATGTTGGCCGCGTCTGGCTGGGTGTCGGCAGGCGCGCCTGCGGGCCGGGCCTGGGCCGGCAAGGCCAGGGCCAGGCATACGATCAGGTTCGCGGCGAGCCTCTCCACTACGCCTCCCGCGAGGTTGGGACAGTGAGCTTCTCGCGATTATGTCACCACCGCCGACGGGTGGCCACCTCACTCCAGCGCTACTGTAGGGAGCAGACGATCTGTCCGGTGCAGGTAGCACATGATCTGTCCGGTGCATTTCGACCTTGGGAGGGGTTGGGATGCGGCGGAGCCAAGTTCTGGAGGGGCTCAGGATGCTGAAGCTCCGCGACATTCTGAGCCGGTGGGAGGCGGAGGAGTTGAGCCAGATCGAGGCGGCTGAGTTGCTAGGGATGCACGAGCGGACGTTTCGCCGCTGG
>OUNO010000900.1_pt2 | contig 10313 bp, 4 predicted proteins | sample 1779811 | NCBI WGS metagenome assembly OUNO01 (sample SAMEA3914804, study PRJEB12502) | metagenome | biome: forest; material: soil | place: Canada | collected 2010-06-25 | depth 0.3 m
CGTCGCCGGTGGCGCGCGCGTCGGCCAGCTCTTTGCCGATGTCGGCGATGCGACGACCGCCGATGCGGCTCAGATCCGCCCAATAGTCATGACCGGCCGTCACCGTGTCGTCGTCCATGCGGCGGGCGGGGCCGAGGGATGCCTCGGCAGGCGCGGCTTCGGTGCCGGGGCGCGCGTGGTCCAGGGCGAAGTGCGTCACTGCGTCGAGCTCGGAGACCGCGAGCAGCGCGGGCACGCTGATGCTGTCGTGCTCGTCGTAGCTGAGCTCCGTAATCATGCCCGTACCGTCGATCTGAGCCTGGCCCGAGCCCGAGACGAGCGAGGGCTCTTGGGCACGCAAGCCGAGGCCCGCGGTGGGCATCGCCCAGCGCTCGGCGCGTAGCTTTTGCAGGCTGATCGCGCCCGCCGCATCGGCCGCGTAATGCATCAGAAAATCGCCGCTCGGCTCGCTCTCGCGCGCCTCCCAAGTCGACGCCGGATCGTTCGGATCGCGCACGATTTGCGCGTAAGCCAGCATCGAGCGCAGCAAACGCGAGCTGAAGGCCTCCACGTTCGTGGCGAAGCGAAAGTCCGCTGCCTCGCCGTGCGGGCCACACGTCACCTCGAACGGCTGCGCGAGCTGCCGCTCGATCGGCTCGAGCGAGGGCGAAGCGGGGTTCGGCTGATCGCTCTGCTGCTCGAGCTTCGGATCGCGCAACCGCACGCGCAGCCCGCTCTCCGTGCGCAGCACGCTGAGCACGCCGTGCAAGGCCGTGCGCGAGATGGGCGTGCTCGCGGCGCTGGTCGCGAGCGAGAGCTGCGCGTCGTAGTCCCAGACCGCGCCCAGCTCGCCGCCGAGGTGTGCGCTCGCTCGGCGTTCGGGCCGCACGGGCTTGAGCGACACTTCGGCGCCGCTCACTGCGGGCCTTTGGCGCAGCGCCGCCCAAGTGAGGCCGCTCGCCGCGAGCAACCCCACTCCCAGCACGATGGTTCGCTTGCTCACTTCGGTCCCTCCTGGAAGCACGTGCCCTTGTCGCAATCGCCGTTGCAGCACTGCGCGTTGCTCGAGCAGGCCACGCCCGCAGCCTTGCACTGGCACAGGCCGGCTTCCGTGCACGTGCCCGAGCAGCAGTCCGCGTTCGCCTGACACGTGCCGGTCGGCTTGCACGGCACCGGGTTACCGCAGACACCCGGTGAGTTGGTGGGGCCGAGCTGCGAGACGTCGCCACCGGGGCCGACGGGCGTCGCATTGAACGCCAGCTCGACGCCATCCGGCTCTGGGAAGGGGATGTCGCTCGACACCGGATCGTACGTCTTTTCCCCGAGCATCGGCGCGTTGGCGTGGCCGATGAAGTCGAACGTCTTCTTGTAGCCGGTCCAGTCGGCGAGCTTCTTGCGGAAGGTCTTCTTGAAGAACAAGAGGCGCACGCGTGCCGCCAGATCCAGCTTCCCGCTCAGGGTCTCGAGGTTCACGCTCGCGCCGTGCGTCCAGTTGACCGTCCACTGGCGGAACGAGGTGTTGCCGAGTAGCCCCGGGTGACCGTTGACGACCGAGAACAAGCCGCTCGACGAGAACGAGCGCGGCTCGGTGAATTGACGCCGCGTCAGCGTCACGCCGGTTTGCATCGGCGCGCTCACCCCGAGCAGCAGCAAGTCACCCTCGATGCCCACGCTCACACCCGGGAAGCCGATGCCCGCGAACACGTAGGCGTGCGCTTCGGCGGTGGGGGTGAAGCTGACGCTCGCGTTGGGGCCGGCCTGTTGCTGAGCCGACGGCGGATCCATGGCGTAGGCCAGCGTGCCCGTCGCGCCGAGCTCACCCGAGATCTCGACCTCGAGCGTGAGCACGACCGGACCCACTGGGTACGAGAACGACGCGCCCACGCCGTCGAACGGCGTCTCGAGCGGCACGTTCACGTCCACCTGCCCGCGCAGATCGGCGCGCGCCGCACTGACCAGCTGCTGGTAGGCCTGCGCGTAGTAGCCTTCGAGATCGCGCGCCAAATCCTCGTATTGCTGGATCCAGCGGCGCGCCGAGATCACCGTGCAACCCGGCTCGACATCGCCGAAGACGGCCTTCGTGCGCGCGCACAGCGCGAGGCTCGGTACGTTGCCGGCTTTGCGGTACTCGTCCCAAGCCGTGCGCGCGTCGGCGAGCGCCTTCTTCAGCTCCAACATCTTGGAGCCGATGGTGACGATCGCTGCGTTGCAATCCTGAGATGCGCTGGGCGAAGGTGGCGCCGAGTTGACCCCGTCGGACAAGCTCTCCTGCTCGATGTGCAGGATCTTGAAGGACTTGCTGTAGGTCGCGGAGCACAGCGACAGCGAGCCGCCGATCTGCGCGCTGATGGCTTCGATCTCGTGACCCCAGACCTTCGCGCCGGTACGGAAGCCCGCCTTCAGCGTGAGGTCGAAGCCGTCGTCACCGAAGAAGGATTTCGCGTGCACGTCCGCGTGGTGCTCGATGTCCGGCTCGAGGAAGATGCCCCACTTGTCGTTGCCCGCTCCACCGCTGCGCGGGTCGAGCTGCTCGAGCGTGTTCTGCCCGTTCTCGCCGTTCGTGCAGGCCGCGGTCTGGCTGAGCGTTTGGGTGAAGGGCGGGAAGAAAGCCGGCACGCGCACGATCGCGCTGCCCGTGGTGCCCTCGGGCGGGCTGGTTTCCTGCGCCAATGAGCCGCTCTTTTGCACGCTCGGATCGCCGGTGAAGCCGACGACGGGGCCCGTCTCGCCGCACTCGCGCAGCTCTTCGCAGGGCCAGGTGGCAGGGTTCTGCTGGCTGAACGCGCCCGTCGGCTCTTTGCCGAGCGAGCCGCATTCGGCCGCCAAGCGGCGACCGCAGCGGTCGTCGAAGTCGGCGCAAGCGACGTCTTTGCAGAACACGGCGCACACCTCGCCGTTGGCGAAGTCGCAGTCGGTGTCGCTCCCGCACGCGCGGTCGGTCTTGCTCGCGGGGTCGACCGGGCAATACACCTGGCTGTCGGTGGCCGGGCACGACGTCGGCGCGGGCAACGTCGAGGGGTTCTGCGCGATGCGCGCCAGCGGCAGATCGACCACGACCTCTTTGCCGTTCTGGACTTGGCAGAATTGCAACTTGCACTGCGCCGGCGCGCCAGCCGGGGGCGGCACGCTCTGCAGCTCGCCGGTCAGCGGCGTGTCGTTGTGCGACACGTACTTCAAGCCGCCGAGGCCAGTGCCACCCGGGCTCACGCAGGCCTCTTGGCCGCCGCGATCGCCCATGCCCGAGCCGGGAGTCGACAGATCGCCGAAGCCCGGGCCCGACATGCGACCAATCACCGACCAGGGCAGCCGCTGCTTGCCGCCTTTGGGCACGTCTTGATTGATCAAGCCGCCCACCGCTGGATCCCAGGGCAAACCCGAGGGAGCGCCGCCACTCGGGCGCGGCCCCGGCGCGCCGAAGCTGCCGATCAAGGGGCGTGAGCCGATCGCGACGAGCGTGCCCGTGCTTTGAGTCACGAGCAGCACGCCGTCGGCCCGCAAAGAAACGCCGGTCACCGCGCCGCCGGAGTTGGTCGTCCAGAACGCCTTGCCCGTGTCGGGCAGCAATGCGGCGACCGTGCCGTCGGCCGTGCCGCCGTAGATCAGGCCGTCAGCGCCGACCGCGAGATTCGAGGTCGTGGCATTGCCGATGCGGGTGCGAAAGCGCACCGCGTTGCTGCGGCGATCGATGCCCGCCACTTCGCCGCTCGCGAGCGGTACGAGCAGCGTGCCGTCGGGCAAGAACGAAGGCGCAGCGCTCGCCACTCCCACGCCCGTGACGATGAAGTTGACGACGCCCCCGTCGGTGACCCCGCGCACGTCACCGTTGGCGATGCCGAGGTAGATCTTGGAGGTGGCAGTGCCCGCGACCCCGACCGGCGTGACCGCGATGCCTTCGGATACGGGCAGCGACCAGAGCTTCGCGCCGGTCGCCGCGTCGAGCTTGAACAACTCGTTGCTGGCGGCCACGTACAGCTCGTGATCGCCGAGCAAGAGCGGAGTGCCGACGGGCAGGCCCGAAAGCGTGAAGCTCCAAGCGACCGTTCCGTTCGGGCGCACCGCGACGGCCTTCTTGTCCGCGGTGGCGACGAAGAGCGTGCCGTCGTTGCCGACGCTCGGCGCCGAGACCTGGCCGCTGCCAACGAGCACGCGCCGCACCAGCGCGCCGCTCGGATCCAGCTCGGAAATAGCGCCGTCCGCGCCGGAGACCACGATCAAGCCGGCGTGCGTGACCAGCGCCGTCTTTTTCAGCGCGCTGCCGAGCGCGCTGCTCCACAGCCGCTGACCGTTCGCACCAATGGCGTAGAAGCTGCCGTCTGCGGCGCCCACGTACTGCCTGCCCAACGCATCGAGCACGGTTTGACCGCCGAGCGCTGCGCTCGCGCCGAAGCGCCAGGCCACGTCGCTCGTGCGCGTGCCGAGGAACGGGCTCATGCCCAGGTGCGCGTCGCAGAAATTGTCCATCGGCCAGGCAGAGACCGCGGCGCCTTGGCGTGGACCGCAGTTGCCGGCCGGCGTGACCAGCGGGTCGGGACGCACCGTGGGCACGCCTTCACCGGGCACGCCCACGTGATCGCACTTCGGGCCCGTGAAATTGCCGGTGCAGATGCAGCGCACTTGGCCGGCAGTGGCGCCCTCGCCACAGACGCCGTGACCCGAGCAATCCGGCTGCGTCACGCACTCGGACTTGCAAGAGTTCGACTGCACCAAGATGCGCTCGAAGTTCGCGATGCTGATGCCACGCGCTTTGAGCTCGGTCGCCGGGATGGGCGTGATCAGCGTGTCGAAGCCGGTGCCTGCGTCGATGTTCTTGTAGCCGCCCGCGAGCTCACACACATCGTAGATCGCAACGGTGTCGTTGCCCGTGCCGGTCGCAACCGTGTCCCGGCCTGGGCCTGGAACCACGAAATTATCGCCATTTGCCGCCGTAAACGTGTCGTCCCCCGCGCCGCCGTACAGGATGCCGGGGCCTTGCCAGAGGTTGATCGTGTCGTTGCCGTTGCCGCCGCGCACGACCGAGTGCGCGCCGGCCATCACCGTGTCGTCCCCGTCGGAGGCGAGCACGATGCTGTCACCGAGGTTCGCAACGACGGTATCGGAGCCGGCCAATGCGCGAATGCATTGCTTGCTCGCGCCCGCCGAGTAGACATCGGCGTTCGACGTGAGCGTGACCTGGGTGTAGCCCGTTGGGCAGCACTCGTCGCCCAGGACGCACGTCGACGTAGCGACCGCATCTTGCTGCTCCGCGACCTGCGCTTCGCCGTCGGGCACGCCGCTCGAGCACGAGACGACCATCCCCACTAGTCCCGCTGCCCACAGCGCGCGCAGGACTACCCACTTAGTTTTTTCCCAGCCCATTGTTCACCCCGCGGCGCCACGAAAGTGACGACGCGGCGGGAGCATCGCTCATCGCGCAGGCTCGAGACAACCCGAGATCGACCTCGGATAAAATTTGAACTGCGCTTAGGAGCGATTTGTACAAATCGTCCGAACGCCCCGCCGAACCGCAGCGGGCTGGATGAGAAGCGCGGCGCGCAAGACCCCGAGACAAATGTCCCGAACAACGATTGCGCCCGAGCTTCGCAGTGCTGCGTTCAGTCCGCCGGAGCGCCTCTTCGAACGCCGAAATAGCGATACGTGTACGTACTGCTATTTTTGAGCGCGAGAGGGAGTCGCCGCGAGCTGCGACGTGCTCGCGAGCTTGGCGACGCGCTCGCGAGCTACGCGACGCGCTTGGCCGCGCCACGCCCGCTTGCCCAAACCCCAGCTCTCGGACGGTCAAATCAGCTATTTTGTGCTCGGAAATCGCGCCTTTCGCGGGCGAGCCACAGCGGATATTCTCCGCGGCATGGCTTTGCTTTCCCGTGCTTCGGTCGCTCTCGTGCTCTCTTCTGCCTTCGTGCTCGCGGTCGCTTGCGGTGGGAATGACAAGAAGAGTGCGCCGCCGCTGGCTGAGGGCGGCGAGGCGGGTAGCGTTGGAGCTGCAGGTGCGTCGACGGTGGGTGGCAATGCCGGTGAGGGCGGCTCGAGTGAGCCCACGCCGAGTGCGGGCGCTGCGGGCGTGGCCGAGGGTGGCACGGCGGGCGTCGTCGAAGGTGCGGCGGGTTCCGCGGGTTCCGCGGGTGCCGCGGGTGACGTGGGCGCTGCCGGCTCGGGTGACGTGGCGTGTCTGCCTTCGGGCAGCGTGACGAATCTAAGCTTCGACACCGAGCCCACGTACTCGGTGTGCCGCGGTGGGCTCGCGCTCTTGCCGTTCGATGCCGACGCTTCCGACCCCACGTTCAGCTGCTGTGGCACGTCGAACGCGGCCTATGATTTCCCATTGCTCGGTTACTCCAACGGGGACAAGGGCGGTGAGGTCGTGTTCCTCGTGCCCGCGGACGCGCCGCTCACCGAACAAGCCGTCGCTGCGACCTGCACGGGCGACGCGATCGCGACCACTGCGGCGATCAAGGTGACCGACACGGCGCCGCCGACCGTCAGCTCCGTGACCGAGCAGATCGCGACCAACGACAGCGTGGTGCAAATCAACGGTACCCATTTGGGCACGGTCGACCGCATTCGCGCGATCCCGATCGCGGCTGTGGACATGGATTTCCCGGCGTATTGCACCATCGACCCCGAGAGCCAAAGCGATGATTCGGTGAGCTGCAGCTTCACGTACATCCCCGAGGGCAGCTACGTGATCAGCGTGTTCGACGCCAATTGCGGCTCGGTCACGACGCCGATGTTCCACGTGACGGTCAACTGAGGCCCGTGTCCGCTCCAGAACCGGCGCCGATTTCGATCGGCGCGCCCGACGGCGACAAGCTGCTCACGCCCGCGTTCGCGCTCCTGCTCTGTGCGCAGTTCAGCTTCGGCCTGGCGTATTCCACGTTCTTCCTGCTGCCCAAGTTCCTCACTCAGGAGCTGCACGCCCACGCCGACACGATTGGCGCGGTCGCTTCGGCTTCGATGATCGCCGCGGTGCTCGCGACGCCTTGGATGGGCGCGTGGCTCGATCGCGGCGCGCGCCGGCCGTTCATCACCTACGGCGCGATCGTGAACGGCCTGAGCGGCTGCGCCTTCGCGCTGATCCACTCTGCCTCGTGGCCCATCTATGCGCTGCGCGTGGTGAACGGCATTTCCTACGTGCTCGTCTTCAACGCCATCGTGACGCTGGCGGCCGATCTCTCGCCGCCGAAACGGCTGGGCCAAGCCATTGGGCTGTGCGGGGCCGCGAGCATTGCCTCGAATGCGTTTGCGCCGTGGGTCTCGGAGCAGATCGCCGAGCAGCACGGCTGGTCGCTCGTGTTCTTGCTCGGCGGCATGATGGCGTTGTTTACGTCCGTGCTTTCGCTGGGCTTGCGCGAGCCGCCGCACGTGACTAGCGCGCTCACCGTCGAGCACGCGGCGGGGCCGAGCGCGCTCGAATTGCTCTGTGAACCGAGCCGTCGCGGCGCGTTCGTGTGCGCTGCCGCAAACGGTGCCGCGTTCGGTGTCATGTTCACTTTCACTCAACCTTTGGCGTTGTCGCTCGGTGCCAAGCAAGTGAGCGCGCTGTTCGTGGGCTACACGGTGTGCGCGCTCGTCGTGCGTCTCGGTCTGGGAACGCTTTCAGATACCTGGGGCCGGCGGCGTATTGCCTTCGCCGCGCTCGTGCTGTACGGCCTCGTGGCGTTCATGACCGCGTTTTTGCGCCCGGGGTTTCTGTTCGCCGCGGGGGCCGGCTTGGGACTGGCACACGCATTTTTGTACCCCGCGCTGAACGCGCTCGCCGCCGAAGGCGTGCCGCACGCGCGCCGCGGCGCCGTGATGAGCTACTTCTACGGCAGCTTCCTGGCCGGCTTCGCCGTTTGGGTGCTCGTGCTCGGCGTGCTCGCCAAATCCCACGGCTACCCACTCGCGTTCCTGCTCACCGGCGCGCTGGTCTGGCTCTCACTGCCGTTCCTGCCACGGCAAGCCCTAGGAGCGGCCCTGTGACCCTCAAAACGCGCGTGATGCTGAACGCCTTCACCGCCAGCCTCGCCGCGACGATGCTGCAACGCGGCGCTTACTTTTTCACGCACGACATCCTCGGCTTCAGCCAGGCCCAAAACCTGTGGCTCGCGCTGCTGGTCGGAATCACGTACATCGGCGGCGCGTACACCAGCCATCGGGTGACGGTGCGCTACGGCGAGCGCAACACCTTGGTCACGGTACTCGGTGTGCTCGCGGTGTTGCACGTGCTGCTGACCGTGATCAGCAGCACCGCGTTCTTGGTCGGCACGCTGGCCGTCGTTGCTTGGTTGCAGGGCTCCATGTGGCCCATCTTCGAGAGCTACATCAGCGCCGGCGAGACGCCCGCCGATCTCGGCAAAGTGCTGAGCCGCTACAACATCTCCTGGGCGCTCTCGACGCCCGTGGCTCTGTTCCTTGCAGGCGGCCTGATTGCGTCCGGCTTCCCGTGGTTGCTCTTCGTCGTCGCCGCGGCGCTGTACGTCCTCGTGCTCACTTCTTCGCTGCTGTTTCCGAAGCAGCCGTCGCATTTCGACGAAGCGCACCCGGCGCGCCTGCACACGTCGCTGCTCGAGAGCTACAAGCGGCTGCTCGCTGCCGCGCGCTTCGCGATGCTGGGCAGCTACATGCTGATGTACGTGCTGGCTCCGCTCATGCCGGAGATCATGCGCAATGTCGGGTACAGCACTGCCGCAGCGGCGCGCGCATCGGGCATGCTCGATGTGGCGCGCCTAGCGTCGTTTTTGGGCTTGTTCGCGTACGCCGGCTGGCACGGCAGGAAGACGCCCATCTTCCTGTCGATCCTCGCGTTGCCCGTGGGCTTCGGCGTGGTGCTGTTTGGTGCGAACGCAACGACCGTGATTGGGGGCGAGCTGCTGTTCGGCGCGGCCGCGGGCTTTCTGTATACGGCCGCGTTGTATTACGCGCAGCTCGTGCAGAACGCGTCGGTGGACGCGGGCGGCGCGCATGAGGCGCTGATTGGAATGGGCTATGCGCTCGGGCCGAGCGCCGGCTTGGTGGGCACCGCGCTCGCGCATGGCGCGGGACCGGGCAGCAGCGCCTACGTCCGCGGCATGTCGCTCGCGACCCTGCCGCTGATCGTCATCTGCTCCGTGTTCGCCTTGTGGCCGCTCTTCCGCCGCCGTCCAGCAACGACCCCCTAGCCCACCTAGCCCACGAGGCGCTGCCGCGAAGCGCTGCCGCGACGTGCTCAGAGGCGGGAGAGCCGCGCGCTCACGGGCATTGCCCGGTCACGGTCACACCGCGGTCCCTCAAGGCTTTGATGTTCGCCGCTTGGGCAGCGCAGTCGAGCGGTTCGTCCGATACGTACAGCGTCGCGAATTGCGCGAACGCGGTGTTGCTGACCAAGGGCGACAAGCTCGTTATTTGATTCAGGGTAAAGTGGACGCTGCTCAACTGGCTCAACGCGCTGAGCGCCGAGATGTCGCTCACGCTCGAATATTCCAGGCTAAAGTTGCTCAGCTGGCTCAGCTTGGACACGAACGAGATGCTGCTGAACCCCACCCCTTGCAGATCGAGGTTGTGCAACGCGGGTAGGTCGCCCACTGGCGCATAAGTCTGTCCCGCGCTGGGCGCATAGAGCGTGAGGGTCTCGAGCGCGGCCAGGCTGGCGAGCGGCGTGAGGCTGATCGGCGTTTCACCGGGAGACAGCGCCAGCGTGTGCAGCTTCGGCAGTGAGGTGAGCGGCTGCAAATCAGTGACGCTCGGGCCTGCCGAGAAGTCGGTCAGCTCGCTCGAATCGACGACGGGAGCGATGCTGGTCAGCGGATTGCCAATCAGCCAGAGCAGGCTGAGCCCGCTCAGCCCGTGCAGCCCCGCGGAGTCGACGATGCTGTTCGTCGACAGGTCGAGCTCGGTCAGCTGGGTCAGGCCGGCCAGCGGCGCGACATTGCTGATCTGATTGCCCGGCAAGCCCAGGTAGCCATGCCCCGCGTAGCTCGCGAACGGCGACAGATCCTGCACCTGGTTGAAGCCCAGGTTCAGGCTACCCAAGGCTGACAAGCCCATCAGCGGCCGGACATCACTGATCCGATTGCCGAGCAAGCTCAAGCTGGTGAGTTTGGTCAGCGCGGCCAGCGGAGTCAGATCGCTGAACTGATCGCTGGTCAACGAAAGCTGCGTCAGCTCGGTGAAGCACTGCAACCCCTGCAGGGATTGGATGCCCAGCGCCGAGGTGCTCAATTGCTTCAGCGAGGCGGCTGCCTCGGCGGTGATCGGGCCAGTCGCGAGCAACAGCTCGGAGCGAACGCGGGCCTCGAGCGCGGCATCCGCGAACACGATCGAGCCGCCCGTGCTGGGGCATTCGAAGACAACGGGAGCCGCACCTGCCGCGCCGGCCT
>OUNO010013916.1_pt1 | contig 10308 bp, 8 predicted proteins | sample 1779811 | NCBI WGS metagenome assembly OUNO01 (sample SAMEA3914804, study PRJEB12502) | metagenome | biome: forest; material: soil | place: Canada | collected 2010-06-25 | depth 0.3 m
CTCGACCACGACCACGACGTGCGCGAGCGCGACCAAGCACGCGTTGCGCGGAAAGAAGACGCTCCGATGGGCGGGCTCGCGCCCGGAGCGCAGCGACAAGTACGCCCCGCCCTCGCGGACGATGCGCTGAAACAAGCCGGCGTTCTGGGCGGGGAACGGATGCTCGAAACCTGCCGGTGCCACCACGACCGTAGCGCCGCCCGCGTCGAGCGCGCCCAGGTGCGCTTCGGTATCGATGCCCTCGGCGCCACCGGACAGCACTGCAACGCCTTCCTGTGCCAGCTCTTTCCCAATTTTGCGCGCGAGCTCTCGACCGTCGTCCGATGGATGGCGCGTACCGACAACCGCCACCGCAGGACCGCGCGGTAGCTCGCCATGCAAAAACAAACGCTCGGGCGGCGACGCCAAATCGGCGAGCCGTCCGGGTAATACACTGCCCATCAGGCAGCGCTCGTCGGATTCGGACATCAACCCGAGTCGGACGTGCACTCGCAACAGTTGCGGCGTTTTGCTGGCAGCGCATGGAAAACTGCGCTGCCCCCGTACGAGGCCGTGCTAACAGGCCGTATGCTTTTCGTGGTCGCGAGCCATGGCCATTGTTTCGATGGCCTGTCGAGCGCGGTGCTGTTCACGCGCTTGATGCAGGAGCGCGGCATGAATCAGGCCAAGTTCGAATACAAGGCCTGCGGCTACGGCATGAATCAACAGCGCTCCGAGGACAAGCTCCTGGTCGGCGACGAGAACGCGGTGCTCGACTACCGCTTCAGCAGCTCCCCGAAGCTGACTTGGTATTTCGATCATCACCGCACGGCGTTTCCGACGGAAGCCGAACGCGCAATCTTCGACGCCGCGCACAATCCGCAGTTCTTCTTCGACGCGACTTACAGCTCGTGCACCAAGCTGATCGCCGACACCGCGCAGAAGCAGTATGGCTTCTCGGATCCGAAGCTCGACCCGCTGGTGCGCTTCGCCGATATCGTCGATTCGGCACGCTTCGAAACGCCCGAGCAAGCCATCGACCGCAGCGACCCCTTGATGCGCTTGGTCAGCGTCGTCGAGCACTACGGTGACGACGGCTTCTATCAGATGCTCGTGCCCGAGCTGCTGCAGAAGCCGATTGGCGAGGTGGCCAGCTCGACCGCCATCAGCGATCGCTACAAGCCGCTGGGCAAGAAGCACGAGCGCTTCGTGGAGCGCGTGCGCGAAAAGAGCGTGGTGCAAGGCCGCGTCGTGTTTGCCGACATGACCGACGCCATTTTGGAAAGCGTCGGTAAGTTCGTGACCTACGCGCTCTTCCCGCGCTCGGTGTATTCCGTGCTGGTCGGCGTGCTCAAAGGCGGACCCAAGATTTCGGTCGGCTATAACCCGTGGTCGGGGCAACCGCTCGACGTCGACATCAGCGCGATCTGCGCGCGTTACGGCGGCGGCGGCCACCCCGTGGTCGGTGGTATCTCGTTCGCCGCAAACGAGGTAGAGCGTGCTCGCTTGGTCGCGAGCGAGATTGCGAAGGAGCTTGCTGGCTGAGGCGCTACGCGCCTGGCAGCGCCCACCCGGCGCTCGACCCTTCGTGCTCGGGCACCGCGGGGCGCGTCATGGCGCCCCGGAAAATACGCTGGCCGCGTTCGAGCTCGCGCGCACCGAAGGCGCTGACGGCATCGAGCTCGACGTGCGGCTCGACGGCAGCGGTCGCGTCATCGTGCTGCACGACCCCACGCTGACCCGCGTCACGCAGGGCAAAGAGGCGCGCCACGCCGAGGACATCCCGCGAGGCGAGCTCGATCGCTTGGACGTGGGCCGTGGCGAGCGCGTGCCGCTCTTGGCTGAGGTGCTGGCGTGGGCCCACCAGCACGGTCAGCGCGTGAACGTGGAGCTGAAGTCGGACGTGCGACAGCGCGCGTTGCTGCTGCACCGCGTGGCCCGGGTAATGCGTCAAAGCGCACTGCCACCGCTGATTTTCTCGAGCTTTCACCCCTACTTCGTGTGGTGGCTAGCGCGCCGATTGCCCGAGTTGCCGCGCGCGTGGCTGGTCCACGACAAGCAGCGCATCTTGCGGCACGCGCCCGGGCTCGGCGCGCTGTCCGCCAACGCGCTCCACCCGCAACACACGCTCGTGAACGCCGGACGCGTGGCTCGCTTGCGACGCGCTGGCTACCTGGTGAACGTGTGGACCGTGAACGAGCCAGCACGGGCCCGCGAGCTCGATGCGCTGGGCGTCGACGCGATCATCAGCGACGTTCCTGGCCAGATTCTGAGCGCGCTCGCGGGCTAGCTCGACTCAAGGCGAGAAGCGCCGACCGCGCCGACCGGCGTGATGACTCGAGGGCGCAGGACGTCCGCTGCGACGAGTGTCCGCGAGCGCCGCCAAGATCTCGTGCACGATCGACACGGAAGCGAGCGCCGTGATGCCCGCGTGATCGTAAGTCGGCGCGATCTCGACCACGTCGAAGCCGATGATCTCGGCGCCCACGAGGGCACGCAGGATTTGCTGTAGCTCCCACGTGTTCATGCCGCCCGGCAGCGGGAACGAGGTGCCGGGCGCGTGTGCCGGGTCGAGAGCGCTGACGTCCACGCTCACGTACAGCGCGCCTTTCTGCACCAGCTTTCGTACTTGGCTCACCACCGCGTGCAAATCCCAACGCACCTCGTCCATGTTTACCAGCTCGAAGCCGTGGGACACGGCGAACGACAGATCGTCGGCCGACGAGTACGGGCCACGCAGCCCGACTTGGAGCACGAAATCAGGGCGAATCAGGCTCTCCTCGACGGCGTGGCGCAGCGCGTTCGAGCTATCGGGCGGCTCGCCAGCGCTGCCCAGACAGTTGCTCTGAGCGCCGATGTGCAAAAGGCCAAAGGCCTTCTTCTTGGCCCGCTGAATGCCGCGCAGAGCGCCGAGCGTCACCGTTTGGTCGCCACCGATGAAGCCACCGATCGCGCCCGAGCGCGTGATCAGCTCGGCGCGCGCGCTGATTGCAGCGAGCGCTGAGCCGGCATCGTGGGCCGGGATCGCGATGTCTCCACCGTCGGCAACGCGCAGCTCGTCGTAGACGTCCACACCGAGCGCAGCGCTGAACGGGCGCGCCAACGCCGATGCCTCGCGCACTGCACGCGGCCCGAAGCGCGCGCCGGGGCGAAACGCGGTACCAGCGTCGTACGGCGCGCCGCACAAGAGCACGTCGACCGCCGGCACCGCGTCGAGGTCGTCATACACGGGTAGCCGCAGGAAGCTCGGAATGCCCGCGAAGCGCGGTTGAGCCTGCGAGCTCGGCGGGCGAAATTTGCGCGCCTCCCGGGTGCTGCTTGGCGGGGCGGTCACGCGTGCGCTCGTGGGGGCGGCGGCAGCGCGCGCCCTGCTACCGGCCGCGGCAGCAGCGGCGGAGCTGCGTGCGGATGCCGTCTTGGGCTTCTTGGCTGCTGCTGGTTTCCGCACGGGGCCTCTCGAACGCGCTCGGACGGCGCTTCAGTCGGAACAACTAGAGTAGCGCACCTCGACACCGCCCGGGGGCGACTGCTCGAACAGCTGCGGAGCCAGCGGCGGGTTGTGCGAAACGTCGACGTTTTCCAGGATCACGTCCTGGTCTCCATCAGGCACCTGCAAACGCAGACGACCGGGGACCTCGGACTGGCAGCTCGGGCCGCTCGGCGGCTGCGGCGGATCGAGCCCGTCGGGATCGAGGCGCGGCCCCGACATCTTCGCCGCGTGATGCCCGACCAGCTGCGCGCGGTACAGCTCGACGCCCTGCTGCACGACCCGCACTTCGGTCACGCGCACGCGCTGTGCGTCGTAAGGCAAGCCATAGTCTTGCTCGAGCGGCTGCAGGTGGATCTCTTCGGTGGCGTCGCGCGTGCTCTGGATGCGAATCACGTACTCGCCCGACTGCCAAGCGATGGTCGCGGCGGCATCGCTGTGTACGAGCACGGGTGCCTCGCCACGCAGCAACTGCACGAGCGCCGCGGGGGGCACCGGTACGTGCGTGAATTTGCCCAAATTGCAGGCGTTCGCTGGGCCCTTCAGGAACTGCTTCTGACGAAGGTCGAAGAGTGAGAATTGCTTGCCGTCGGAGGTCACGGTCGAAACCGTGGCCCCGAACGGGCTCACCACGTCCAACCGTAGCTTGTCGGGCACGGCCACGACGTACAGCAGGCTGCCGCGAATGCGCCCTGCTTCGCCGAAGTAGTCGATCTTGGCGTCGCTCTGCAGCGCGCGACTACACGACGTCGTCGCGCGCATGCGATCGAGCGCCGCACGCGCGTTCGGAAATTGCGACGCCGGAGGCGGCGCGGCACAGGCCACCGCGAGCGGTGCCAGCAGCGCCGCCGCCCATCGATACTTAGCCACGCAGCGCGTCCAGCAGATCGAGGTCGGGGTGCGGCAGCGCGAAATGCGTCGAGATCAGACCGACCTCGTGCTCCTCACACAGCTTGGCCAGACCCAAACCGTCGATCACGGACACCGGGCTCGCACCGGGGGCGGCCGCTTCTTCGCGCGCCCCGCTCAACACCTGGCCCGTGGTCACGATCAGGCCGGCGAGTGCCGGACCGTAGTGGTGCAGCGCGCCGCGCAGCTCGGTGACGCGCTCGCGGCCAACCTCACGACCGTCGCGCCGAATCACCACCGCGGTGCGCACGTCGCCCGAGGGGCCACGCGCTTTACCCGACAGATGCAGCTCCGCGCCGTGCAGGCCGGGGCGGCGCACCTGAGCCAGCTCGGAAAAGCCGATGCGCTCGAGAATGAGCGTGAGCAGCTCACCGAGGCCGCGGTGCGACAAGTCTTGCAGCGATCGCGCGAACGAGCGGCGCAACACCTCACGGTAGCGCTCCGCGGTCTGTAACAGGTCTCGCTCCAGACGAGCCAGCTCGCCATCGAGCTGCCACTCGGTCAGGCCGATGCGGTTGCCCGAGATGCGGAAGCGCGGACGCTGACCACGCCCGAGCGCGCGCAAGTTGTCGGTTCTGGCTGCAGCGAGCAAGAGGCCCTGGCTCGCGGCTTGATCGCCGGACAGTCGCCCGCGACGTTGCGCGGCCTCACACAGCGTTTGCGCGGTCACCGGGCCGCGCTGACGATCGAAACCGAGCAGCAGCGATTCGACGGCGTCCGACAAATCCTTGCCGGCCAAGTCGTCCATCGGGCCGTCGGCAGCGGCGCGCGGATCCGGGCGCGGACCGCGCTCGTCGCGGCGTTCATCACGCCGACCACGATCGCCACCGCGCTCACGGTCGGCACCGCGCTCACGATCAGCGCCGCGCTCGGCGCGTTCGGGACGTTCCGCGCGTTCGCGCTCGAAGCGCTCGGGTGCACGCGCGCGCTCCGGCCGCGGCTCGGCCGCGCCGCGCGCTTCCAGCTCCTGGGTCAGCTCGGCGGGCAGCACCGCGGGTGCATCCGACACGGTGTAAGACGGCAGATCATCACCGCCGCGCTCTTCACCCGGGCGACCGCGACCACGACGACGACGACGACGACGACTGCCGTCGGCCGAGCCATCAGCGGCAGCTGCGGCGGCTGGTGCTGCAACGTCACTCGCACCGCCGAAGATCGGTTCGTCATCGTCGTCCTCGGACGCGAACAGCTCGGTGGCGTGCGCGGCGAGCTCGGCGCGCGAGCGCTCACCCTCGTCCGGACCCGGCGTGCCCTCTTCGTCGTCGAAGGTGACGTGCGAGGCGTGCGGCGAGCTCGAAGCTTCTGCCGGCGCATCTTCAGCGGTGTCGACCTCGGGCTCACCCGTGTAGCCCTGCGCGGCGAGGCGCTCGAGCGCGGGCGTGCGGTCGGCGAGGCCCTTCTCGATCATCGCTGGATCCCACTCGCGCAGCGCGAACACACCCGGCTTGATGCGCACGAGCGGGTTCTCCTTGTCGCCCTTCTTCACGAGCGCGGCGAGCCGCGCGCCCATCGTGACCTCGGGGCTCTTGCCGACGTGACTGAGGAGATTCTTCTCAATCGCAACGTCGGTGATCTCTTTATAATGGAGTGGTTTCCCTACGAGGCGCAGAACCTGCGCCGCGGCTTCCGTGAACGTCATACGCTGTCGATTTCTTTCGTTTGGGAGAGAACTTGCGTTCTCACTGCCTGAAGGTGCCTCCGGGGAAGCGCACATTCGCTCCCGCCGTCGGCAGGACACCTTCCAAGTTCGTCAGATAGCACGCGGACCCCGGTCGGCGAAAGCGGCGTATTTGCCGCGTTTCCATAAGTCCGGGGAGCTTCTGGGGCTAACTCGTGACTTTGCGGGTAAAATGGGCTGGTGGACCCGGGCCGATTGTTCGACGAGCTCTTGGGCATTGCGGCCCGAACCGGGCTCGAGGTCCGCACCCGCTCGTTCCGCGGCAAGGTTCAAAACAAGGTGCCCTTCGCGGGCGGGCTCTGCACGGTGCTGGGTAAATCTCTGGTCTTGCTCAACTCGAATGCCAGCGCCGTCGAGCGCTCGGTCGCGCTCGCCGATGCGTTGTCCGGCTTGGCCTCGAGCGAGCTCACGATGAGCACTGCTGCCCGTCGCTTCCTGAGCGAGCGTCGACGCACGCGCTCCGGCCTCGTCGAGCCGGACACCGCGCCGCGACCGGGCCTGGCCAAGGCGGCCAGCGTGCACAAGAAAAAGCCCCAGCACCGCTGAGCCAAAGGTACGCTGAGGGCGCCGTGAAGATCGAAACACAGGTCGTGCTCGCACCGCTGACGACCCTCGGCGTCGGTGGCCCAGCGGCTCACTACGCGCGAGTCGAGAGCGAAGCGGAGCTGCTCGAAGCGCTGACCTGGGCAAACGCACGCAACTTGCCGGTGCGCGTCTTGGGCGGCGGCAGCAATATCGTCGTGTCAGACGCCGGCTTTGCGGGGCTCGTGGTCGAAATGGCGCTGCGTGGGGTGCAGGTCGAAGCGCGCGCAAATTTGCGCGAAGTGCGCGCAGCCGCCGGGGAGCCCTGGGACGAGCTCGTCGCACGCACCGTGTCGGATGGGCACCAAGGGCTGGAATGCCTGAGCGGCATCCCCGGCCGCGTGGGCGCAACGCCAATTCAGAACGTCGGCGCGTACGGGCAAGAGGTGAGCGAGACCATCACGCAAGTGGCAGCGATCGACGCGCGCGAGCGCACGCGACGCATCTTCTCCAATGCCGAGTGTGCGTTTTCGTACAGAGGCAGCCTCTTCAAATCGACGATGCCCGGGCGCTACATCGTCACCGAAGTCACGTTCGAGCTCAGAGCAGGCGCGGCGCCTGCGCTCCGGTACGCCGAGCTCGAACGCTGGTTCGCAGCGCGCAATCGCACCTCCCCGGGCCTCGCCGAGGTACGAAGCACGGTGCTCGAGCTGCGTCGCAGCAAATCCATGGTGCTCGACCCGAGCGATCCCAACTCGCGCAGCTGCGGCTCTTTCTTCGTCAACCCCGTGCTGTCACCCGGGCAATGGTCCGCCTTCGGCGCGCGCGCGTCGAGCGAGGGACAAGTGCCGCACTTTCCACAAGCGGATGGGCGAGTAAAGCTCTCGGCTGGGTGGCTCATCGAGCACGCAGGCCTGCCGCGCGGAACGCGGGATGGCTCGGTGGGGCTGTCCACGCAGCACGCTTTGGCGCTCGTCGCGCACGCGGGCGCGCGCGCCTCGGACGTGGCACGGTTCGCCGAGCGCGTTCAGCATTCGGTGTACGAACGATTTGGCGTCCAACTCGAACCCGAACCGGTGTTTTGGTGAATCGGAGGAGTAGCAAGATGTGGCGATCGACTGTGATTGGCGCGGGCTCGGCATTCACCGCATTCCTGGGGCTCGTTGGCCTGCTCGAGGGCTGTGCTTTTCAGAACGGCGCCGTTGCGCTCAGCACACCGGACGACGAATCGGTCAGCGCGAGTCGACCTCAGGGGCTCAGCTCGTACACAGCCGAGTACACCTGGCAGCAAACGCGGCACTCGCAGAAGATGTTGCCCTCGCGGGGCAGCGTTTGCTTCCTCACCAACGTGCAAGGCAAGTTCCGTGGCGACAGCGAGATGGTGAAGGTCTCGAATGTGAATGGCTTTTGGTGGGTCACTGGGCGGTCGCATCAGGATGGCGTGGGCGCCAGCGCACGCTGCTTTCCGTATGACTCGTCCAAGGTCGTCGCGACGCAGATCGGTCGCTCGAGCAACCCGGGCCCCTTGGATTTGGGCGACCATGCGTTCTGCGCGCTCAGCCGCGTGTCGGGCGACTTCGGCAGCCAGGGCGACGAGGTGAAGGTGTACCAGGCGAGCACTGGCCATTGGTTCTTGCAAACGTCGGCGACCTCGAGCGGCCTCAACGGCGGTGCCATTTGCTTGGACGACGTGCCGGCCGCGCCGCTCAACGTCGGGCAAGCGCTGGACGTGATCGCGAACCAAACGACGATCATCGCGGCCAACTTGAGCCAAGGCCAAGCGCAGGCGACCGAACCTCTCAAAGGCGCCGCCTGCTTCCTGACGCGAATGACGGGCAATTTTTCGAGCCCCGGCCAGCGCGTCGATACCCATGTCGCGGGCACGCCGGGCGGGCCTTGGAACTTCTATCTGCGCGCTGCAGGCGAGCCCAGCATCGCAGCGTCCGCCATGTGTTTGGAGTAACGGCGCGCGGCGCTCGCGCGCCCGCCCCTAGCCGACGGCCGCGTAGATCGCGTCGATCGCCTCGTCCAGGCGCGCGAGCTCGGTGCCGCCCGCTTGGGCCATGTCTGGGCGGCCACCGCCGGAGCCGCCCACGATCTGCGCCGGGCTCTTGATCAGCTCGCCGGCCTTGAGACGGCTCGTCAGATCCTTGGCTACCGTCAGCACGAGCTGTGCTTTGCCATCGGCGATGGAGCCGACCAAGACCACGCTTTGGCCGAGCTTGTCACGCAGTTGTTCGGCGAGCTCGCGCAGCGCGGCGCGATCGGTCACCTCGGTGCGCACGCCGAGCACTTTGACGCCCCCGATGTCGCGCGCCTTGCCGAGCAGGGCGTCGAGGCCGCCGCCACCGCCGCCCGTGGCGAGCTTGCGCTGCAGCTCTTCGATCTGCTTTTCGAGCGCGCGTTCGTGGGCGACGAGCTTCTCGACGCGGTCAGCGACGTTCGCGGGCGTGGCCTTGGCCAGCGCCGCCACCTTCGCGAACGTGGTCTCCACGTCCCGTAAGTAGGCGAGCGCGCCATCGCCCGTGACGGCGATGATGCGGCGCACGCCAGCGGACACGCCTTGCTCGCTCACGATCTTGAACATGCCGATGTCGCCCGTGGCGCGCGCGTGCGTGCCGCCGCACAATTCGGTGGATTCGGCCATGCTCAGCATGCGCACGACATCCCCATATTTCTCCTCGAAAATCATCATTGCGCCGCGCGAGCGTGCTTCGTCCATGTTCAGGACTTCGGTGCGCACGGTGTGATTCTGCAGCGTGCGCTGGTTCACCAAGTCTTCGACCTTGGAGAGCTCCGCCGGCGTCATCGGGCGTGGGCTCGTGAAGTCGAAGCGCAAGCGCTCGGGGCCGACCAGCGAGCCCTTCTGCTGCGCGTGTGAGCCGAGCACTTGGCGCAGCGCCCAGTGCAAGAGGTGCGTCGCCGAGTGGTTGCGGCGCGTGCGGTCGCGACGCTGGCTGTCGACTGCCAGCTCGACCTTGTCGCCCACGCGCAGCGAGCCGGACTCGACGCGACCGCGGTGCGAGAACAGACCCGTGACGGGCTTGTGCGTTTCCTCGATCGCGACTTTGCCGGACTCGGTTTGGATCACGCCCGTGTCGCCCACTTGGCCGCCGGACTCGCCGTAAAACGGCGTGAGGTCGGTGACGAGCTCCACGGCATCACCCGCGTGGGCTTCTTGGACGAGCGCGCCGTCCTTGACGATGGCCAGCAATTTGCCGTGATCACGGTCCTTTTCGTAGCCGGTGAAGCGGACCGAACCGCCGGGCACCGAGGCCAACGCCTCTCGGTACACCGACTCGACCGCTTGGTTTTGCGACTTGAACTCGGAGCGGCCCTTCGCTTCGGCGAGCGCTGCCTTGTAGCCGGGCTCGTCGACGGTGAAGCCTCGCTCGGAGCAGATCACGTTCGTGAGATCGAGCGGGAAGCCATAGGTATCGTAGAGCTTGAAGGCGTCGGCACCCGCGAGCGTGGTGCTGTGCTCCTTGCCCATGATCTCGAAGCGCTCTTCGAGCAGCGACAAGCCGCGCTCGATCGTTTCGCGGAAGCGTACCTCTTCACCCTCGGCGACGGACGCGATGTGATCGCGGCGCTCGCGGAGCTCGGGGTATTGGTCGCCCATCGCGTCCACGACTTTGAGCGCGACCTCGTGCAAGAAGGGCCGTTGAATGCCGAGGCGGTGGCCGTGCCGGATCGCGCGGCGCATCACACGGCGCAGCACGTATTCCTTGCC
>OUNO010001874.1_pt2 | contig 10300 bp, 8 predicted proteins | sample 1779811 | NCBI WGS metagenome assembly OUNO01 (sample SAMEA3914804, study PRJEB12502) | metagenome | biome: forest; material: soil | place: Canada | collected 2010-06-25 | depth 0.3 m
GTCGCGCAGGATCCCGGCGTTGTTGACGAGCACGTCGAGGTGGCCGAACGCGGAGCTTGCCCGATCGATGATGGCTTTTGCGCCTTCTGGGCTCGCCACGCTGTCGTAGCTGGCTACTGCCTCGCCGCCGGCCTGCAGGATCTCGGCGACGACGGCATCCGCAGCCGCCGGCGCAGCGCCGCTTCCGTCTCGGCTGCCGCCCGCGTCGTTGACCACGACCTGTGCGCCCTCGCGCGCGAACAAGAGCGCCGTGCTGCGCCCGATGCCGTTGCCCGCGCCAGTGACTACCGTGACCTTGCCGTCGAGGAGACCCATGCGGCCCTCTGTACTACCGAATTCGCTCAAGGACGAGATCGGGCCGCGCGGCTCAGAAACGGATCAGCAGACCTTGCGGCGCTGCAGCGGCCTCTGGCGAGTGCTTCGGACTCGCTAGAGCATCGATGCCCGCCGCGAGCGCGACGCCGACGGCCGTACCGAGCACGTCCCAGGTGAAGTCTCGCCACGACGGATCACCGTGCCCGCTCAGATCCCAGAGCTCTTTGCCGGCGCCGAGGGTGAGTGAGAAGGCTCCGCCGACTAGGGCGCGTGAATTGCGCGCCTCGAGCCACGGGCTCGACGCCGCATAGCCGCCCGAGGCGAGCGCGACCGAGACCCCGAAATGCAGCGCTTTATCCGGTCCAAACCAGGGATCGGCGTCACTTGCGCATGCGTTCGCGGCGAGCAGACCGAGGCCGAGCGCGAGCGGGGCGCACAGCGCCTTCTTCATCCGTGCGCGCGACGGCGACGGCCGAACCAGACCAAGCCCAGACCGAGCAGTGTCGCGAACGCCGAGTTGCCGCCGGTGTGGGGGCGATCACTCACCGCGCAGCTGCTGGACACCTTGTGCACGGTGCCTTCGGTCGGCGTGCACACCTTGTATTCGAGCGCGCAAGAGTAATCCTTCGGACAGCTCGGGCTGGCGGCGCTGCACGGCGGAACGCACTTGCCCGGCGGCGTGCTGGATGCCGAGTAGCATTGGTACGTACCAGGGCAATCGGCGCTGTTGGTGCAGCTGACGCCGAGCGGATCGACCGTGGGTCCGCCCGTGACGGGTGGCGGGGTGGTCGTCGAAGCGCCGCCATTGGAGGTGTCGCCGCCGGTTTCCCCGCCTGCGCTCGTAGCGCCGCCGCCCCCGTTGGCGAGGCCGCCGCCGGCACCGCCTGCGCTCGCGCCGCCACTCGAAGCTCCGCCGATGCCCGGGAACGTAGTCGAGCCGCCTTTGACCCACGACGCCGGTGGGTAGCCGCCCTCGGTTGCTGCATCCAGGCCCGTGCTGCGCACGAAGTCGGACCAGCTGGCGACGTTCGAATAGAGCGCGTAAGTGCAGGCCGAGTCGCCGCGCGAGGTCACGCCGAAAACGCGCCCGGCTGCGTCGAGGGCAGGGCCGCCCGAATCACCCGAACAAACCGGGCTATTGCCCACGAACTCGTCGGCCTCCGTGCCGGCGGCCGCAGGACAAGCCGTGCCCACGCAATACACCGACGAGCTGTCGAAGCGCATGCGCGTGCCAGCCGTGGTGCCGTCCTTGTCGTTCGGGTCTTGCAGGCCGTAGCCTACGGCGGAGAACGTGGCCTTGGCGAGCGTCGGATCATCGAGCACGGGCTCGATGGGCGTCGCGGCGTTCGCGGGCACGCCCGCGCCGGTCAAGATCAGCAGCGCGACGTCGTAGCCGCACACGTTGGTGCTGCCGGGAGCTTCACGAATCTCTTTCACTCCGTAGAGCTGACCGCCGGCTTGTGGCTGCGAGTCGGTGGAGACGAAGATCTGACGCGGGTTGTATTTGGCGGTGAACGTACTGCTGTCGCAATTGACCTGTTCACTCATGCCGTCCCCGATTTGCGCGATGCAGTGACGCGCCGTGAGCACGAGGTTCGGCGCGAGCAGTGAGCCGCTGCAGAACACCGCCACTTGGCTTTGGAACTTGAATGCCAGCGCGACCACGCCCTTGGTCGAGGTGTCGAGGTGACCGCCGATGATCGGTTCGGTCACCGAGCGTTCTTGCTCGCCAGAACCAGTACCGGAGTCGTCGACCGAGCTACCAGCGGAGCTCGCGCATGCGACCAAGCCAACGAGAACCGGCGCCCAAAGAGCGTGCTTGAGAGCTTTCAAAATGAGCACAAACTCTAACTGGGGCACCTCGGCCTCGCAAGCCACGCTCGCCGCTAAAAATCTGTCTAAATGCGGTGCTCGGAAACGACCCCCGCCGCTCTGGCAGGAATGTTACGCTGCGCATCCTTTATTACCGATCATTACGGCCATTTCGTTACGCTGCCATTTCACACAATGACTACGCACTCTTCGTCTACACACCCCCGCCGCATCCTCGTCACGAGCGCGCTTCCGTACGCCAACGGGCACATTCATCTCGGTCACCTCGTCGAGTACATCCAGACCGATATCTGGGTGCGGTTTCAGCGCATGCAGGGTGCGGTCGTCATCTACATGTGTGCGGACGACACGCACGGCACTGCGATCATGATCCGCGCGCGCCAAGAGGGGCGCAGCGAGGAGGCGCTGATCGCCGACATGAACCAGGCGCACCGCCGAGATTTCGCGGGCTTTCAGATCGCGTTCGATCACTACGGCAGCACCAACTCGCAACGGAACAAAGAGTACTGCGCCGAGATCTGGAGCGCGCTGCGCAAGAACGATTACATCGCCGAGCGCGAGGTCACGCAGCTGTTCGATCCCAAAGCGGGCGTGTTCCTCGCCGATCGTTTCGTGAAAGGGCGCTGCCCCAAGTGCGATACCCCCGACCAGTATGGGGATTCCTGTGATCATTGCGGCAGCACGTACAGCCCAACCGAGCTCAAGGATCCGGTGAGCACGCTGAGCGGCGCACGACCGGAGCTGAAGAGCGCGCTGCACCTGTTCGTCAAGATCGAGAAGCTGCACGGCTTTTTGAGCGACTGGACGCAGCACCCGGGCCGGCTGCAGCCGGAGATCGCCAACTACCTGAAGGGCCATTTCTTGGCGGACGAGCTGCGGGACTGGGACGTGTCACGCCCTGCTCCCTACTTCGGCTTCGAGATCCCGGATGCGCCAGGCAATTATTGGTACGTCTGGTTCGACGCGCCGATCGGCTACATGGCGGCGACGCGCGAATGGTGTGACGCGCACGGCGAGGCGTTCGACACGTGGTGGCGTTCCGAAGACACCGAAGTCTATCATTTCATCGGCAAAGACATCGTCTACTTCCACACCTTGTTCTGGCCGGCGATGCTGCATGCCTCGGGCTTTCCGCTCCCGAAACGCGTGCAGGTACACGGATTCTTGACGGTCAACGGCGAGAAAATGTCGAAGTCGAAGGGCACGTTCGTGCAGGCTTCCACGTACCTCGAGCACCTCGATCCGGCGCACTTGCGCTACTTCTATGCCAGCAAGCTCGGCCCCAAGGTGGACGACCTCGACCTCAACTTGGACGAGTTCGTGGCCAAGGTGAACTCCGATTTGGTGGGCAAGGTCGTGAACCTCGCCAGCCGCACCGCGCGCTTCGTCAAAGACAGCGGGCTCTCGCCTGCTTACCCGGACGACGGCGGACTGTTCCGCGAAGCTGCGGCGCGCGGCGCAGAGATCGCCGAAGCCTACGAAACCTGTGACTTTGCGCGTGCGATGCGTCAGATCATGGCACTGGCCGATCGCGCCAACGAATACATCGATCGCGAAGAGCCCTGGAAGCTCAAGAAGCAGCCCGAGAAGGCGGAGGCGCTGCGCGACGTGTGCACCGTCGCTCTGAACCTGTACCGGCAATTGGTCGTGTACCTCGCGCCGGTTTTGCCCAAGTTGGCGGAACAGAGCGAGAAGCTGTTGGCCGCCTCCTTCGCCCGCTTCGACGCTGCGCAGACGCCGCTCGTCGGCAGCGCTATCGGCGAGTTCGAGCACCTGATGCAGCGTGTCGATCCGAAGAAGCTCGAAGCGGTGATGGCAGCGACGCGGGACGCCGCTACCGACGCCAGTGCAGCCAAGGCGAGCGCAGACGCCGCCGCAGCTCCGAGCGGCGCCGCGCAGGCGGGGTCCGCGCCGCCGGCGACGCCCGAGCTGCCGCTCGACGACGGAGCCGCGCTCGCCAGCGAGCCCTTGGCCGCCGAGTGCTCGTTCGACGACTTCGCGAAGGTCGACTTGCGCGTTGCCCGGGTGCTGCGTGCGGAAGCCATCCCAGAAGCAAATAAATTGCTGCGGCTCACGGTGAGCCTCGGAGGCGACACCACCCGCACCATCATCGCTGGTATCAAGTCGGCTTACGCACCCGAAACCCTGGTCGGGCGGCTCGTCGTCGTCGTGGCCAATCTCGCGCCGCGCAAGATGAAGTTCGGCGTCAGCGAGGGCATGGTGATCGCCGCTGGGCCCGGGGCATCCGAGATTTACGTGCTCGCGCCGGACAGCGGCGCGAAGCCGGGCCAGCGCGTGCACTGATCGACACGTGACGAAGTATGACGACAAAAACTGCGTGACCCGGCGCGCTCCTGCTGCTTTACGGGCGCAATTCTAGGGGCCTCACTGGAAAATCGTGAGGGGCGCCGGAACGATTTGACGGAGCTGCTTCGGAAGTGCACGCTTTTTCTCCCTGGGGCTTTGAATACGGCCCGACGCGACCTCGAACCCGACCATGCGCCACGTCCTTCGTTTGCTGGGCTCTGCCTGCGTGCTGACCCTCGCCGCAGCTTGCTCGAGTGGTGGCTCCACGCCGGGCGCGAACGGCGCTGCGGGTGCAGGGGGTAGCGGCGGTGGCAGTGCGGGCTCGACCGGGCTTTCGCCCGACGGTCCCGTGTGCAAGCCAGACCTGCATCCGACGTCGCCGCTGTCACTGCTCACGCGCACCCAGTACGACGCCACGGTCGAAGACCTATTGGGTGATGCGACGCAGCCGTCGCAGAGCTTCCCGCCCGAGAGTCAGGTCGCGGGCTTCAACAACAATACCGAAGTGCACATCGCCAATCCGCTGCTCGTCGAGCAGCTGATGGACGCCGCTGAGGGCATCGCTAGCCGCGCGGTGACCGCCAAGCTCGATGTGCTGGCGCCGTGCGCGGGTTCGAGCACGGCCGAGCACACCCAGTGTGGCGCGGACTTCGTGTCGGCCTTCGGCAAACGTGCATTTCGACGCCCCCTCACCGCTGACGAGGCGCAGGCTTTCAATACGCTGTTTGCGGGTCTCAACGTCACGCAGGGCTACTCCGTGGCCGTCGAGCTCGTGCTGCAGGCCATGCTGCAGTCGCCACAGTTCCTGTATCGGGTCGATTCTGCGCGCGCCGCGACGCCGGAAACCGGGGCGATCGCCCTCGACGGCTTCCAGCTCGCGTCACGTCTGTCCTATTTCCTCACTGGCTCGATGCCGGACGACGCGCTGTTCAATGCGGCCGACACCGGCACACTGCAGAGCGCCAGCGAGATCGAGACGCAGGCTCGGCGCCTGCTCGAGACGCCGCGCGCGCGCAGCATGGTGCGGGATTTCAACGGGCAGTGGCTGCAGCTGGATCAGCTGTCGGGTCTGGCGCGCAACCCACCCGACGCCAGCATCGACGTCAAAGGCATCGGCGCCGACTACCGCGAGTCGCTGCAGCAGTTCCTCGATCATGCCTTCTGGGATCAGGGCGACTTGAAGTCGTTGTTCCAATCGCCGGTCACGTACGTGAACGCTCGTCTCGCGGGAGTGCTCGGCATGCCCGTGCCGGACAGCGGCTACGCCGCGGTCGACGCCGCCGACGGGCAGGTGGGCCTGCTCACCCAGCCCGGCTTGATGGCGATGCTGGCGCATTCGGATCAGTCGGGGCCGGTGCAGCGCGGCGTGTGGGTGCGTGAACGCATCCTGTGTATCGACGTGCCGCCCCCGCCGCCCAACCTCAACCCGGTGGCTCCCGACCCGGATCCCAACCTGACCACGCGCGCGCGCTTCGCGGTGCACACCTCCTCGCCGGCATGTTCCGGTTGCCACAAGCTGATCGACGGCACCGGCTTCGGCTTCGAGAACTACGACCAGCTCGGTCGCTACCGCACCGAGGAAAATGGGCTGCCCGTGGATGCCTCCGGCGAAATGCTGGATACGGGAGAAAGCAGCGTCGACGGTCCGTTCACCGGCGTCAAAGAGCTGTCCGATCGCCTCGCCACGAGCCAGCGCGTCGAGCGCTGCCTGGCGACGAACTGGTATCGCTACGCCATGGGCCGGGTCGAGACTGACGCCGACGGCTGTAGCCTGAAAGACGTGCAGGCGAAGTTTGCTACCTCGGGTGGCCAATTCAAGGAGCTGCTCGTGGCGCTGACGCTGACCGACGCTTTCCGCTACCGCCCCGCCAGCGCGGAGGACATGTGACCATGCGCAAGAATCCGGAGCTCACTCGGCGCCACTTTCTGCGCGCTGCAGGCGGCGCCGCCGTGGCACTGCCGCTGCTGTCGTCCCTCCGCGCCGGCGCCGCTGCCGAGACGTATCCGAAGCGCTTGGTCCTGATGTACACGCCGAACGGCGTGATCCCGGACGCTTGGTGGCCCACGAACGTCACCAGTGAGACGGCCTGGGACCTGAACACGATTCACACGTCGCTCGCGCCGTTCAAAGACCGCCTGCTGTTCGTGGGTGGCGTCGATCTCACGATCACCAACACTGGCCCGGGTGGCTTGCACCAAAAGGGCATCGGCGGCCTGTTTACCGGGCAACAGCTGCAAAGCGGCGATCTGTTCGTCGATGGTTGCGGCCAGCGCGCGGGCTGGGCGAACGGCATCAGCGTCGATCAAGAAGTGGCCAAGACGCTCGCCGTGGGCACGCCGATCACGAGCCTCGAGCTCGGGGTGCGCGCCACGGAGAACGACGTCCAGGGCCGCATCGCCTACGCCGGTCCAGGCGCGCCTTTGCCGCCCATGAACGACCCGAGCGATGTCTTTCAGCGCTTGTTCAGTGGCTTTGGCCAGAACAGTGACCAGCTGGCCGAGCTACGCGCCCGCCGTCGCTCGGTGCTCGACACCGTGCAAGCGCAGTTCAAATCCATCTCGGCGCGCGTCGGCAAAGACGATCAGGACAAGCTGCAAGCGCACCTGGCGCTGGTACGTGACCTGGAGGGCCGCATGGCCTCTACGGGCAACGGCAGTAAGTCGTGCGTCGCGCCGGCCGTGCCCCCCGCGCTCGACCCGACGAGCGAGGACGACATGCCGACGATCGCCGGACTGCATCTCGACATGCTGGCCACGGCGTTCGCTTGCGACCTCACGCGCGTCGCGAGCTTCCAGATTTCCACGTCGCTGAACCACATTCGCTACCCGTGGTTGAACAGCCTGGGTGAGGGGCACGCGCTGTCCCACGAGGGCCCGAGCGATGCGGACGCGCACCTGGAGCTCGTGGCTCGCCAGACCTGGCACAGCCAGATGCTCGCGAACTTCCTGACGCGCTTGAGCCAAATCCCCGAGGGCTCCGGTACGGTGCTCGACAGCACACTCGTGCTCTGGGGCAACGAGGTGTCCGAGGGCAACACGCACTCGCACGCGAACATGCCGTTCGTGATGGCGGGCGGCGGTTGGCATTTCCGCACCGGCCGTTCGCTGACCTATGCTTCCGCGTCGCACAACGACCTGTTGGTCTCGGTTTTGAACGCCATGGGCGTGGACGCCACGACCTTCGGCCAAGCCGACATGTGCCACGGGGCGCTGCCGAATCTGGTCTGAGGGCGCGAGCGCTTTGCGTCCCGCTCCAATTTGCGCTTAAACGCCGGCATGGGCGTCCTCAACCGCGGCCTCTATGGTCCCTTCCTGGCCCAGCTGGTCGTGACACGCCGCTGCAACCTGAGCTGCACCTACTGTAACGAATTCGACGAGACGTCGGATCCGGTGCCTCTCGAGGAGCTCAAGGCCCGCATCGACAAGCTGAAGGAGCTTGGCACCTTCAGTCTGGAGTTCACCGGCGGCGAGCCGATGATGCATCCGGACATCAACGAGCTGATCCGTTACGCGCGCAGTAAATCATTCCACAAGGTGATGATGATCTCGAACGCGTACCTGATGAACGAGAAGAAGGTCCGGGCATTGAACGAAGCCGGGCTGATGGAGCTCCAGGTCAGCGTCGACGGCGTGCTGCCGAACGAGATCACGGTCAAGGTGCTGAAGCCCATGCTGCCCAAGCTGCGCATGCTGGCGCGCACCGCGAAATTCCCGGTCGTGCTCAGCGCGGTGCTGGGCGCAACCAGCCCTGGCGAGGCGCTGCAGGTGGTCGAGGCCGCCAAGGAATTCGGGTTTCGACCGCGCGTGCTGGTGCTGCACGACGGTACGGGACAGATCAAGCTCGACGAAGAGGGGCAGGCGGCGTTCGCGCGCGTGAAAGAGATGCTCGGCGGGCGTCGCTTCAAGGAAGCACACGACTACCGCGAGCGCATCTTGCAAACCGGCAGCGCGCCTTTCAAGTGTCGCGCGGGCAGCCGCTACCTGTACGTCGACGAGTTCGGCGACGTGCACTGGTGCTCACAAACGCGCGGTGTCTTCAAAAAGCCGCTGCTCGAGTACCAGAAGGCCGACCTGAAGACGCAGTTTTACACCAAGAAAACCTGCGCCGACGCCTGCACGATCGGTTGCGTGCGGACGCAGAGCGCCTACGACGAATGGCGCGGCCAGCCGCTCTCATTCGAAGGCGCGCGGCGTTTGCCGCTCGTTCAGGGATAGACACGGTTTGTCAGAGGTTGGTGGTCGCTTCGTCATCGACGCGCGCTACGTCCGTGCTCGTCCGAGTGGCATCGGTGTCTACGTTGCTGCGCTGATCGCGCGCATGCCGGGGCTTTCGCCGGAGGCGCGCTTTCATCTGTGGACGCACCCCGAGCGGCCCGAGCCCGTGGTCGCGCCCAACGTGACGTGTACGGTGGTGCCAGCCGTGGCCGATGGCTTGCGCACGCTGCTCGCGCCCGCGTCGATCGAGGACCTCTCGCCGTCGGACGTGCTGCACTTTCCGTTCAGCTTGCTGGGGCGCGGTGTGCCCTGCGCCAGCGTGGTCACGATTCACGATTTGATGTGGCTCGAGCAGCCCGAGAAGGTGGACGCGCGGCCGCTTTTGCGCGGTCTACGCGCGCGCTACTATCAAGCAGGGATGCGTCAGGCGCTGGCCCGCGCCACGCGCTTGATCGCGGTGTCGCAGGCCACGGCGGATCGCATCGTGGCAGTGTCTCCGGCGAGTGCGCCGCGCCTGCGCGTGATTCACAACGCAGCCGGTGCCGCCTTTCGCCCACCTCCGGATCGGCAAGCCGCGGCTCGCCGTGCGGCGGAGCTGGTCGGGAGCGACGCGCCTTACTACCTGGTGGTCGGCAAAAATGAGCCCTACAAAGGCCATCATTTGGTGCTCGAGGCCTTCGCGCGCGAGGCGCGCCCGGGAGAGCTGTTGGTGTTGGTGCAGCGAACGCGGCGCGGCGCCGGCCTCGAGCGTTTGGCCCAACGCCTGGGCATCAGCGACAAGCTGCGTTGGCTGCCGACACTGACCGAGCCCGAGCTGGTCACGGTGCTGCAAGCGGCCCGCGCGCTCTTGCAGCCGTCCCTGGTCGAGGGCTTCGGCATTCCGGTGCTCGAAGCGATGGCCTCTGGCTGTCCAGTGATCGCAAGCGATACGCCCGCGCTGGTCGAGGTACTCGGCGGCGCAGGACTGCACGCGAAGGTATTGGACACGGCGGGCCTGGCGCACGCCATGGCTCGAGTTCGCGACGACGCATTGCGCGAAGAGCTGCGAGAGCGCGGCCTGGAACGCGCGCGCGCCTTCAGCTGGGACAACGCCGCTCGGGACACACTCGAGGTGTATCGAGATGCCGCGCGCCTGGGGCCAAGCGCGGCGGAGGGCCGCCGTGCTTGACGTCCTGATCGATATGACGGCGCTCAACACGCCGTCGCGCGAACGCGGTATCGGCCGCTACGTCAGCAACCTGTGCCGCGCGCTTTCGCTGCGCGATGCGTGGTCCGGCGCCGACGCCAGACCTCGATTGGAGCTCGCAGGGCTCATTCGTCATCGTGGGCGGGCGGCGGGCGCGGTCGACGAAACCCTAGGATTCGAGGGCGATCGGAGCATTCGCGTCAGCTCCTGGCAATACCAGCGGCACAAGTTGGAGCGCCGCCTGTTCCTGGGCGGGCTTGCGCGTCGAATTCGGCCGCGCTTGCTGCATCTGCCCGATCCTCCCGGCACGCCACTCGACATGCGTCAGCCGCGCATCGTCACGTGCCATGATTTGATCCCGCTCGTGCTGGCGAAGCAATACCTCGCACCCTTGCCCGGCGCGCGCGCGTTGCAATGGGCTCGTGACGTCGCGCGCTACCGCAC